>Ga0179593_1591414_pt1 | contig 11867 bp, 17 predicted proteins | sample CZODoug2_1_08_16_FD_185931 | JGI IMG/M metagenome (GOLD analysis project Ga0179593, IMG submission 185931) | Vadose zone soil fungal communities from Angelo Coast Range Reserve, California, USA - CZODoug2_1_08_16fungal (PacBio error correction) | ecosystem: Environmental > Terrestrial > Soil >... | reverse complement strand
TTCCTCGTCACGGACAGCCCTTCCCGCCTCTGATTTCTTCCGGCAAACTGTACCTACGGTATGTCGTCTTTTCGCTTGAATAGTCCCCATGTTTTTTCGCCCGAACGTGTTTCCTAGAGGCCCCCTTTCCCCCCTTCTTTTTCCCTCCCCCCCCCCTGACCTTTTGTAGCCTCGGACCTTTCTCATCGTCCGCTGAGTCAATTCCAACGAAAAAAACCCGACTCCCGTTCCTGTATCTGTGCCGCTTTTTTTTTTCCTGCCGTTCCGCCACCGAGTTGGGCCATCTTATTTGTTTCCGTCAATCCGAGCCCTTATTGCGCCTCTACCTGCCCGGTCCCCTATGTCAGCCTGTCACGGTAAGTTTTTCCCCTTCATTGGTTGGGTTTTTCTTCTTTCATACCATGCCCTTATTGTCTCGTATAGTCCCTTCGAGCTCCCGTGTTTGAAATGTTTTTTTTTTTCTGTTTGTACTTTTTCAGGACTCTCACGCGGCACTCCGTTTGCCTCCCCTGCCCACGATTTTCCTCCTTTCCTACGGAACTTCCCAGGGGTTTTCCTCCTTCGGCGTCCTTAGCCGGAGCTTGTTCTACCACTTCGACATAAATCCAGGGTGTTTTCCTCCCTTCGGTTTTCCTTGAGGGAATCCCGGTTCCCACTTGTTGTTTTCAACACTTTGCGCCGAAAGCAGTGACGGCTTTCCATCCCTGACCCCTGCCTCCCCCCCCCCCTTCATTTCCGCGTCCCTAAGCCCCCAAAAGCTTACCACCTTGTTTGCTTCAGTTTTTCTCCTTGAGGACACTTCACCGTCCACTCGGCAACCTCATTTCCTCTCCTTGCGCCGTCACCGCCGCGGCTCCCGTTCTCTGCATTTATTAGGCATTCCCCCCTCTTATTAACGCTTCCCCCTCCCTACCATGGCCCTTTTCGTGAGGACTTTCCCGGCGAACCTCCTTACTTCGTGCCCGCTGTGAGTCCGAAAATAGCGAACACCCAACCCCCCTCTATGCCCATCCGTTTCCCTGTTGTGAGATTTATCCCCAACGACGTCAAGCGAGCGCTTCCCCCCGACTTTTCACTTCATGACCAACCTCACTTCGTGCTAACGGGTCCGGAATCATCGGGCCGATTTATTAAGAACCCTTTTCTCTTCTCACCCCCGAATCCCAGGGCCGGGCCCCCCCTTTCCAATTGACGTCCCCCCACCTCCCCTTGTATCCTTCCATTATTTGGTCCAAAAGATTTCAATAGGTGGTCTGTTATACCCAAGGCACACATGGCCTTCATGCTACGGAGGCTTATGACGGGTCGTTTGCCGGCAAATTTCCCTGATTGTGTGGGAAATTGACGTCCTCCCTGGGATCCTTGAATAGATCCTTCTACCCGTCGGCTTTCCCCCGCCTTGAAAAAGACTCAGTCAGAATTTCTACTTTCCCCCATGTCGGTGTCCAGCGTGTACCCTCACACAACATTTATTACCTCTAGGGCTGCACCTCGTCCTCCTTCCTGAAGGGCGGCACGGTTTGATGGCTTTTTGCGTGCCATCGCTCCCCCTCTGATTTTTTTTCCACCCTTGAATGAGCGAGAAGTATCCCGCTGATCTCTCGCCTCCCAAGCTCAAGGACGTGGACTTTCTCGAACTGGTTCCTCCTTTCCCTTTTTCCTTCCTTCCCCTTTCCCCCGTTGTCAGAGGAAGATTCTGCAATTTCAACCCCAGTTTTCTTTGCCTTCCCACGTTCGTCTTTTCTCCATTTTTGGCGAGGTGAGCGTTTTTCTTCGGTCTTTCGCGACGCCATCCCTTTCAGGAATTAGACTTTACCCCTTCTGTCTTCTCCTTAAACCCAAGGAGTTCTCCCGTGCCATGCTTCTCTAGTTATCACCCCTGATGCCTTCGATGTTGTTTTTCAATCCCTTTTCCACGCGTCGCGCTCCCCATTGGTTCCGTTTGTAGTCGATCTGATGGGCGTTTTCGTTCTGCCCAGATCCGACCTTGTTTGCTTCATCCGTGATCGAGTGAGTCTTCCCACGGCAACAAATTTCCCTGTATGAGGTTAATTCCTCCCTAGTTTATTTTCCTTCTAGAATGTTTCCAGTTTTGTACTTTCCCCGTCAATGCTCCGACTTCTTTCCTCTTGTGTCCCCAAGAGAGGATTTCCTTCAGTTTCTTTTTCCCCCCCGTAAATTTTTTTTTTTGCCTTTCGGCCTTCGGGGTGTTGACAGTAACTTCTCTTTTCTTCTACCCCCTTGACCGCCCTCCGGTTTTCCGTTGGCCGGCTTTTTATCGTGATGGTTTCTTTTGGTTATTTCTTTCGTGTTGGGCAAACCTGGCCTGCCGCCACCGGGGTTTTCTTCATCCTTTTTTGCCATATGTTCCCCGCATCATCCCCTTTTTTGGCGCTTTTTGAGTCTTTCGATTCTTCCCCCCCAAAATGCCAGTGTTATCGGATGCGGTTTCCCCGGGTGAAGACGATCTTCCCCCTTTTCCTGGTTTCTCCCTTGCTCGCGGACATGCGCCTGCTTCCCGGGTCCTTACATGTTTGATGTGCTTGTATCGGTTCCTTGTCTTTTCTCATGTTTTCTTTCCCCCTGAGACACTTCGGAAAGCCCCTGTTCGCTTTTTTTTTCTTACGTGCATGCTTTGTTTATCTTTCTTCGGGGTCAGGTTGCCCGGCCTCGTTCCTTCCATAGTTGTTGACCCCCCAACGAAGTGTTAACGTTCGGCCCCTTTACTGGGCTGTACCGCCCGATGCTTCTGCAGCTCATTTTCTTTTACTAGTAGTCCTCTAATCTTTTCTTCCTCCGAACTCTGACGAACCCCCCTGTTTTCCTTTTCTGCGACTCCGTGGGGCGGTCAAGTCGATCATTCCTCCCCTTCGTGGGACCTCAGGCGGGAGTCCGGCACCCCTTTTCCCCTCGTTTTGCAACAATTTTCCCACCCCCCCCCTCTATGGTGTTTTCCTCTTCCCCGCCCGGTTACGAGGACAAGTCGGGCCCTGTATTTTCCCCTCTTTGCCCCTCCAACAACTTTGTCCAACACATATTCAAAAATCTCAGCCCTACCGCTTCTCTTTTTTCAAGTTTCTTTGCTGACTTGAATCCTTTTTCGGTGCTTCCCCTTCCGTAAACCCATTGAGGCCCCTTTTTTTCTCATCTAACCTTAGCCCCTATGGATGCACATTTTCTCTTTTCCCTTATGTTGCGTTCCTTGGCCGCCCAGTCTTCGGAGTTTACCGGTTGCAGATTTGCCTTTTCTCGGTGGGGATTCCCCCCCCATGGGGACGGTTCCAAAGACTGAAAATCCACGCGTCCCCTCCGTGCGTCCCTTTTTGCGCCACACTCTTTCTTCGGGCGTGGACGGTGGTCCGTGACCTCTGGCGCATCTCTCTCTTTTCCTTTCCGTTTTTGTTTTCCTTTTTCTTTGACGTGTCACGGACCAGTCGTCGCGACCGTTCCCCCTCCCGCCGAAGGATTTTTTGGAAAAACTGCCAATCTTCTGTCGTGTCCCCTCAATTTATCAGTGTGTCACTCATAGAGGCTCCTGTCCGAGCAAATCTGGCAAACTCCCTTTTCAATTAACAAAAGCCTTCCCCTCCCATATCCACCTTCTCTGTGCAGAATAACATCTGCTTACCCTGAGTTTTCCTTCTATTCGTTCAATAGTTCCCGTCGACCGGAAAAAGGAGCCGCTGCCTATGCGCGTTCATGTTCCCCCATTTTGCCATGGTATTTTTTTTATGCCGCCCTGACGTTCGTTCAATTAATCTTGTCTCGTATTCAGTACCTTCGAAGAGCCTGCACCATCCGACTTGCTTTTTTCTCCTTTTTTCTTACAGCTCCCGTCCCTTTTCTGATCAGAATCTACCACAAGCCCGTCCTAGTTTTTCGACCTATAAAGTTAGCCTTTTTTCCCTTCCCCCTTCGTCTTTGGGCCCTGAGTCTTTCCTGACTAGTCGGAACGCACCTCGTGTACAGCCCAGTTTAGCTCTTTCAGCACCCTTCCACTTCGTGGTTGTTTCCCCATGCAGTTTCCTTTCCCTTTCTCCCATGACACCCCTCTACAATATACCCCCAGCCTTTTTGCGCGTCTATCTCGGCCACGAACTTTTTTTTCCTTGAGCATGGTCCCTACAACGATTTTACTTCCCGTCCCCCCCCACTAAATAAAATGGAAACGGTATTCCCGACCTCAACTGAAAGTTCCTTCTGGACGCGGGCCTCCGAGATGTCTTTTCACCCTTCCGGCACCCGAATCTGGCTTTTCTCTCTTCTCCCTTCGCATCATTCCTCCCCTCTGAAACACTTTTTTCATTGTGTGACCTCTGGATTTTACGCACCCCCCCCCTCCCCCAGTTGACTCGGTCCATTTTATCCAACGCGTCAAGCTTCCGGACTAACCCCCCACTTTAACGAACCCTCACCGGCGTTCGCAACCTTGGTCCTCTTCCGAGTTGGTCGCTTAATCCCCCTCTTCATACTTTCACCGTGGGAAATCCCCTCCGGGCAACATTCCCTGAGCACCCTGTTTTCCCCTCCTGAGCATCCTTTTTCCAAGATCACTCGTTGTTTACGCAAAGACCCCCCCAAACTTTTAGCCATGCGCCTTGAAGCTGCATTTCTGCGCCTTCCCTCCCTGCCCGGACATTGGCCCTTCTTTTTGAAAGGCCCATGTCCTATCGCTTCACCCTTTTCTCCCCCCCCAAAAGGTAGGCTCTGTCGACGCCTTGCAGCTCTCATCTACACCGGAACCCACTTGAGAGCGGCCCGTCTTTTCCACTACCCCCTATTTCGAAAACAATCGAAGAGGAATCGTTCTAACTCTTCTTACTGATTCCTTTTTTCCTTTTACTGTTGCGCTTGCTTCTCGGGAGCCGATGCCTCCCGCGATAGCCCCTTTTTTCTCCTACCGATTCTGACAGCATTCTCTTCATCACACCCCCCTCGTCGTGGACTTCGCCCCCGAAATGGTTCCTTTTTGTTCTTTTCTTTTCATCGTGGTTTTTTTCTGGCGTAGACCCAAGTGGCCCGCCGCTTCGTTTTTTTTTCCCCCTTTTTTCACCGTCGGTTTTTTTTTCTGTTTGGCTTTTGCCACTTTTGCGGCTCGGGGATTCTATGCACCTCCCTTGTCCAACCACCCAACCACCCCCCCCTCTTTTTTGCTCCGAGTCCACAAGCCCTGTTTCCACCCCCCGGCCCAGCGAGCGTTTCCCCCCCTACACCCACACCTCCGCACACCCCCAATCAGCACATTCGATTACCCCCCCCCCCACAACCCCACAAAACACACCAACACCCCCCTGAACCCCCCATGTTCACTATCAGCACCACACCCCAACACCTTTGTCGGGAACTCGATTTTTCATTCTTTCCGGTGTTCGTCTTCTACGGATGCGATCCCTCTGTGTCGCGATCCCCCCCCCCAGTCCGACATTGTTTGGTTCTCGCCCGTGTGAATTCCGTCCGGTTTTTCTCCCTTCTGTCTTTCCCCCTTAACAAGGAAAAACTTCTTCCTTTCTCTTTTTTCTGCGCGCCGCCCGTTCATGGCTTCCGCTTCTATTTTGTTCCTTTTTTTTCCCCCCATGCTGTACACCTTTTGTTTGAATCTGTCCTTTGGTCTTTCCCTGACAGTTTATTTTGCTCACGCCCCAATTGGAAATTTTGGCTTTGATTCTGTTCCGTGTTTAAGTATTGCTTAAGAGGCAACCTGGGCCGCCCTTTTTTATCCCTTTTGAAGCCTCCGGTTTCGTTGTTTTTCTGTCCATGTGATTGAGTTTTTTTTTTTTTTTAGTTTTTCTGATATTTCCTGATCAACCCTGGCCTCCCTTTTCTTTGTTTACCGTGTTCTATTTTTTAGATTTTTCTCAGCATTCCTAACATGTTTTCCGATTTTCCGCCCCTGATGTGGTCGCCGGGAGTTTCTCCTCCTTTGCCATACTCTTTTCGTTTCCCCCACCCCTCTGTTTCCCTTTAATTTGGCGCCCCTGCACCTTCACGCTCCTTTCGCTTCGCTTCCCGGCGGCCGGGGTCTACGTGTCTGTTGGGATTTTTTTTCCCCCTAAGTGATTGTTGCAGTATTGACCGATGCGGAACTTCTGGACTTTTTCCCTTTCTCCGAATGGGGTTTATGGTACCGGCAGGGTCAGTGCTGAGTCCCTTTAGTCAGCTAAAGTGCACCATTTTTTCCCAACGAAGTGGAACCGTTTCTGGTTCCCTCTGACCGAATGGGTCCATTCCCGGCTAGTCGGCCCTTCGCCCAGTCTAAGACACGAATCGTATGTTTTTTAAGAAAACAAGTTTACACTTTGCGAGATGTCGGTGTTTCTTTTTTGTTTCAAAGGCGACCGATGCTGATCCGTCTTGATTTCTCCGTGCTGTCCTTCTTGTGCTCCACACCCTTTCCACGGTCTTTTTTTCAGGTCTCTTTCCGGTAGGGATCCGATCCGTCTTGTGGCCCGATGTACCCTTTTTTCCCCCACACCTGAACCAGATTTCAATGGATACGCTGGACCTTGCATAGTTTCATTCCGTTTTTCCCACGGATGAGAATAATGTTTCCCCTTTTCGTCGAACTACTTCTCAAACTTTTCCCCCACTTTGTGGCGATCTCACCTTTCCAGCCCCTATGGATGCTTGCACCGCCTTCCCTTAGGAACTTTCGTCTTGCGTTCCTAGCGGGGACTTTTGAGCACTTTCCCCCTTTTGCAGATTCAGACAGTCAGGTCTTTGTATTTCCCACCCTTTTTGATGCTACAATGGGGACGGTAGTCAGCTGACCCCAGCGGACAAATATCCGTGTTCCAGTTCTCTTTTTGGGAGTCGATGGACTGATGTTCCCTTTTTTCCTCTAAGGGCTCCATCGGTTAATACTCATCGTTTTTGTTGCGAGAGAGCGCCCTCAGACCCTTCTCTCCCCTTACATACAGGACTTGGACGGCCCCCCCCCACATGTACAGCACTTATCCTTTATCCTTGGTAGCTCCGCCCGTGGTCACCTCTGTTCCCTGACTGCTTTTTTCAAATCTGACAACGGGAAATTATCCTTCCTGCGTCAAGGGCCCACAGCTTCGGCACTCCACTTGTACTGGTCTACCATGGGGCTGGTTGAGATTTCTTCTTTCACCCCACTTCTTTCTGCAGTTAGAAGCCTTCTTTCCCAACAGGTCGCGCCGTCCCAGGCACCTCCCCTTCACTATGCAGAAACGGTGCTTTTGTCTCCCTTTACGTTGTTTGCTGGTCAGCCCTAGCTGTCGTGCCAAAAATTTGTTGTCTGTATCAGCGCGCTTCCCCCCCCACCCCCACCCCCCCCCGAACCTTTTTTTTTTAATTTTTGTCGAACGTGCGTCTGTTGCCGCCGCCCACTCCTTCCCCTCGAATCATCTTTTGGTCGCCGTTACGCCCACGCCTAGTGTCGACAATCTCCCTATTCCTTTTCGCTTCGGCTCTAGTAGTCTTGAAGGAATGACTATTGAAATAGATGAAGAAAGACCCCCGGAGCGCCCTTCTTCTTTTCGCCCCACTTCGTTTTTCCACAAACATTTTTCAATTTTCTTTCATTGCCGGCTCCCCTCTCCCCTTTACCCTGGTAAAATATACCCGTGCGTCGAACTTCCTGACGTTTTCCCGAAGTTTCTCTCGCCGTCCATCCCGACCTCGGCAACTGCTCCCTTCCCCCCATCCAACCTGGAAAGGCGACCTTTTCCGTCTCCAAGTTCCCTTCTCTGGTGTTTGCCCCATGGCTCGAGATTTCTTCACCAGGGCGGTCTACCTCTTTTGGAGAATTCCTTCTCACACTCCTTCTAGGAAAACAGATCACCCCGTGATAATGCGTGCAATACCATTTTTCCCCCCCGTACCAGCCCTAACGTTGAAGGTTTGTTTCTCCCTACGCAGGCTCATCCCCCCGCCAAAAAACCCTTCCCGATCATGCCGCACAAAGTTTTTCTTGCCACGTAGCGGAACTCCTTCTTTTGCCGCTAAGCGTACTTCAACTCTCCGTCCGCCGGCAAAATCCATTGAAGGTCTACCCTAAATTTTGTGCCTCTGGTACAAGATCCCGCTCCCCCCTGTCGGAGCATACTTCTCCAAGCAACCAAACTGGACGCTTGCTATACGGAAAGCCAGGTTCTTTTCTCGAAGGCTTGACCTCCTTCCTTGTTGCCTGTTTTTTTTCCCTTCCATGACAGCCTTTTCGCAACCGGCGATAACGGCACCCCAATTCCGAAATCTTCCTGTGATCTCAGTATCGCCGACACCTGAACCTTGAGCTTCCTTTTCCCTAACCACCCCTTGATTTTTTTCTAAAACAAGCAGAACACTCTAGTTTCTGTCATTGCGGTTTCGACTGGCGTTTGTTCTTAGACCTCTCCGCATGTTTCCTTCGCGAGGCCTTCTTTTAGAAAGCTGCACTCGCAGCCATTCCACCTAACCCATCCGTCGACGTGGAATTCGCCCTGTCCCCTTTCTTTTTTTTTCCGTAGCCTATCTTTCTACTCATCATTTTTGTGGTGGAGACTAAGCATTTCCCACTCAGGTTTCCCCAGTTTCTAGGTGAAGTACACGTTTGTTATTTTGCTGTTTCCGAGTGTCATTCCGATGTCTTTTTCCTGTAGTCGCGAACTGACCGGTAGCCATGCCGATTTTCCTAGGACCTTTGACATCATTCCCCTTTCTTAAACCGCCAGGTCTTTCGATCGAGAGGTTTTGAGTGACTCTCTTCAATGTTTTATCCCTTTAACGTTTGGTATGTTAGGGACAACTCGTGGGTTCTCTACTTTTAAGGTGTCGTCGATCTGACTGGACTTTTCCTTTTTTTCCCCTATACTCCTTTGGTAGCGCCTTATAGAGTGCCTGTGCGCCATTTCTACTCCAAGGCACAACGCCTTTTTTTCCTTTTTCCCGGCGGCCCGTTTTCCGGGCTTCCGCCTGGAGGCCTGGCTGTTCCTTTTTTTCCTACTCCCCCTTTACTAGGCTCGAATTCCTTGTGGTCTGTCTCCCAGTTTCTTTAAGTAAATTGGAATTTTTTGCCCTTCCGGCTTTCTTCCTTTGTTGAAAGTAGACGTCGGATTCGCTTTTTACCTACCGGCAGCAGCGTCGTGGTTGGACGGGTCATTCTCGTTGGTTTGGTGTTTGGTTTTTGCGCTCGTTGGGCATCCAACGGCCACGGCCAGTCGGGTCTTCTTTTTTCAGTATGCTAGCACTTTTTCATTCTTTCCCCGTGTGTGATGGTGCGAACATGATTTGGCTTTTGTAAAATTTGCCAGGTATCGGATTCTTTGGCCGCTGGTGAAGACGAGATTTCATTCCCAGTCCAACTGCCCGGTCATTCGCGGTGGCTTTCGCAGGCACGGTTATTTTTCATATTGATCTTCCTTTTTTCGCCTTCCCCCCTTTGCAGATGCTGGCGTCTTCCTTTTCTTTTGCGGGGTCGTTTTGTCGAGTCCGACGTTGCATGAGTGACTGGGTTGATTTAACGTTTCGTGTTTTACCTCCCTGCCTGTAAATTGATTTCCATCGTTTGTTGCCCCCCTTTGCTTTTCCTCGTTTTACGAATGGCGTACAGCCTTGATGATTTCTGCCATCCTACGGTTCCCAGGCCTTCTGGACCGCCGAATCCTCTGACCCGAACACTGGCGCACTGTTCGCCTTTTCCCGGGGCGTGACCTTGTCGATGCTTGATCCTCCCCCTTTAGTGGCCGCTTTTTTGCTGTCCGTCAACCCCTTGATCCCACCCATCTGTTCTGGTGGTGCAGGCTTCCGGTCTGATGACCCTTTCTTGCTTTTTCTCTTTGGACCCTCCACTTAACAATCTTCCAACTTTATAAGAGCTGCCCCACCGTCTTGTTTTGAATTTGACGGGTGAATCCTTTTGTTGGTCTCGTAGCACCCCCTCCCTGAACCCTTTCTTGGCCCCCCTCTTTTGGACCGATCTCTTTCGAAATCCAATTTGGTTGGCACCGCGTCACCTGATAGGAGGTTTTTGAGGGTTTCCCTTTTTTTAGGATATTGTTTTCATTTGCGCCGAATTCACCTATAGGGATTGACATGGCGGCGTCTCCTCCCGGTACCCTTTCTTTGTTTGCACACCTCGGACAAATATTTACAGTGTTTGAACGTCCCACCTTTCGGGCGCGCCTTCTGTTTTTCCCCTGACGCTAAGGGCGTCAATTTTTCTCTCTATCCCCTATTTTTTTTTTCTTTCTTTCTGCTCCGTTTTCCTCTTTCACCACCTCCCGTAGTTTTTGCTCCATCAGCCGAATTCGGACGGCAAAACTGTACCCGCCCCTATTTGTTTTTTTTTTACCCCTTGACGTGGTTCCCTCCCATAGCTGATCCTTAGGAAGAAAATCGCCCCACTTTCAATCTTTGACTTTCATTTCCCCCCTGCTAAAGTTCCCCATGAACTATCCCCTTTGAGGGTTGCAGACCCTTTTGATTTTTTTTTCGATCTCCTCTTTTCTTCGTATTGGTTCCGTTCCCTAGTCGAGAGACAGGAACCCTGTTCGCTGCTTTTACTAGCCAAGCCTTTTTAGTCTAGTACCTTTGCATTTCAGTTGTTTTAGGTCGCCTTTTTTTTATTCTGAACCCTTCCCGTGTCCGTATCAGACCGGCCGACTGTCTCATGCAACCAGTCCTTTTGGGAATTTTTCTCCTCTGTGTACTTTGCCGGACCTGCCCGCCCTCCTTTCCTCTGATACACTTGCTTGGTCGCCTTTACTCCACTACCCCCCCTCTCGATGCTTTTGTCCCTTCTACGTTTCTTAGCCTTAGTCCGTGAAGGAGTACTATTGAAAGAGATGTTTTGCAAACCTTTTTTCTTCATCGGTCAGGGCCGAATTTTCTCACTCCCTTGTTGGAAACAACCTCAGCCTCCGCCTCCTACTGAACCCCTTCGTTACAATACCAAGCATCATGAGGATTTCTCCCTCCCCCCCCCTCTTCATTTTTCCGAAGTCTCGTGCACTGCGTCCCCTATAACTTCTGCAAACGAAATCGCTCCATCTCCATGGTTCCTTTTTTCCTCCGTCTTTTTTTTCTGCGAATCTAGCGCATTTGTGGGCGCTGCCTCCGAGATCTCATTCCTTATCCGACTGGCGTTTAGTAGCTTTCCGGCGACCACCTCTTCTTCGATATCACTTTTCCTTTCCCTCTGGCCCAAGGATGCACGGAACATTCCACTTTTCTGCCAGTTTTTATCCCCACGAGTCCCTCTGTCCTAACCTCACCCCTTCTCCCCCCGCTTCCGACCGCCCACCCGCGAAAACGGCTTTTTTTCCCCTAGAAGTCAATCCCTGGCTCTTGCCTCTGAAGCCGATTTCTACTCCCCCCCCGATTGCCAAAACAATTACGTTGAGCCCCTAAACCTGTGCCTATTTTCTTTCATCTCTGGTCACGATTCCTGCCCCCAGTGTCGGTCGCTTTTTACGCCCACCCCCCCCCCCCCCCCCCCCCCCCCCCCCCCCCCCCCCCTCAAACTTTAACAACCCCTGTCGCCATGCTCTACTTGACTTTTTCGTTTTTTCCCCCACCGAAACTTTTCCTGGCATTGTTGCCCTTGGGAACGTTTGCCCTTTTTTCCCCCGCACTCGATCTTCTAACCCCCCATGTCTAGTTTTAGAGACCCTCGGTTTTAAACGCGCTCTTCTTGGTCCCCAATTCCCTCCCTAGACCAGCGTGTTCGAAAGACCCCCCACCGTCCTTCATCGTGCGACCTTTTTTATCTCCTCCGATCTGAAGGGCGGTTTCGGACTAGGCGGATTTTTAGTCATCGATTTTGACTTTTCCTGCGAGCTACTTTCATCCTCCTCGTTCACTCGTCCCCCCAACAGAACACGCCGACCACGTGGACTTCGCTCGAAAACTGGTTCCCTTTTTTT
>Ga0179593_1556758_pt1 | contig 11867 bp, 21 predicted proteins | sample CZODoug2_1_08_16_FD_185931 | JGI IMG/M metagenome (GOLD analysis project Ga0179593, IMG submission 185931) | Vadose zone soil fungal communities from Angelo Coast Range Reserve, California, USA - CZODoug2_1_08_16fungal (PacBio error correction) | ecosystem: Environmental > Terrestrial > Soil >... | reverse complement strand
CCGGGCGATGAGTCCGGATTGCCCCACGAAACATCTCTCTAGGTTGCTTTTTCTCCCTGGTTTTCCTTAAAATAGTCTCCCTTTGTAGGCGTCACGGCGTGCTCCCCCCATTTCCCAGAGGCCTCTTTTATTTTACTTCGACGTTCTTATTTTTTTTTCCCTTCCCTACGCCCTCCTGGCGATCTTTTCCCCTTGCTGCTCCCCAGTGGAAGTTTTAGGCTTTCGAAGAGTCTGCGTCTCTCCCAGGAATCGTTAGCGCGTCCCTTCTCCATCATCTCCCCTTTTTTTGAATTTCCCCCCATCTTCGCGCTTCTTCCTCGTGCTGTCGTTGATTCCCCCGGGCGTGGAAGCGGCCGAACGGGCAAGGCTGCTTCCCCTCCTTCCCCCCAAACAAGTCAAGCGTGATCTCTTTTTCGGGAACCTTTTTTCCCTTTTGTTAATTCCTTTCTGACTGGAGTTTTTCTTCTTCCCGTTTAAAGGACGACCAACCCCGGGCTGGACTTCTTGTCGCCTCTTGGGATAAGCTCATTAGCGACCCTTCAAATCCCTACCTTCACACTTCCCTTTAACCCATTCACGTTTTTTCAGAATCTGTCCAAGGTTAGAAAGGGTCCACAATTGAGAACTATTTATAATTGCTCATCCTATACCCTTTCACGCGATTCTCTGATAGTTTCCCTCCCTCTTTCTTCCTTCCTTCGAGGGAGATTTTCCAACCCAACCACAAACCCTTTCATCAAGTGGGGAGATTTTTTTCTCAAAGATCCCTATCAAGAATGCATGTCCCTCCTTTTCCAGTTACAAAACCCCGCACATTTCCCTGATTGGGGTTCCCTTCCATCCTAATCCTGGCCACCTTACCACTGTCGGTTTCCTGGTACCACTGGCTGGCTCTTTGACATTTCCTCAAACCACGCAGTTCGGTTCCTTTTTATATTTCGAGACTCTTCTTCGTGGGCCTGTGCGTTTCGAAACGTTTCTCTGATGGCTGAAAACCCTTTCTCAAGCTTGGTCTTCCCGGCTGACGGGATGGCGCCGGTTTCGCCCCCTTTGAAGCTTTTAAGAGTATGGCCCCCGTGAACCTTCAGAAAAACTTTTCTTTTATTTGTCCGTTTCCTGCTTAGTCCAATCTTTTTGTCTTTAAGTATACCTTTTCTTTTCTTGAAATATGCGTGTTAATTGCTTGTCCGGTGTCGAAAAGATGAACGTTTCAAGGGTCAGACCCCGCTTTGCTTCCCTGTCCCCTACGACCCTTTTCTCCCACTCCCTATGTGATTTTTCTACTCCCCCCTTCTTCCATAGATTTCTAGGGTCCCGGTCCGAGACCTGTTCCTCCCTGTTTCTTACAGATCTTCCTCCTGTGCCCCCCTCCCTCATTTTTCTTCGGGTTTTATACTCCGAGATGGGAAGTTCCTCCAACCTTGTCAGAGGTTTTTCCCCGTTCTTATGATTTGTCGTTCTCAAAACCCTCAGATTTTTCCCCCGTCCAAAGCTGCCCGAACCTCGAACCAAACCTTAAAAACCTCCGCGTGGGGGATGATTATATGACCTTTCCCTTCGAATCACTGACCTTCCTGATTTCATCTGGTCCCCTTCCCTGTCCTAAGGCTCCTTGTTTTAGATAGATACACCCTTGAGGCGGAATTCTCCGGTAGCCCCCCCCTCGAGGTCCTGCCGATTCCCTTCCCCTGCATTTTAATCCTTTCCCCCCCGATGTTGTACGGGTCAAGTTGGGAGTTTTTTGCCCTTCTTTTTCGCTTTGTCCACTTTTCCAGAAATCTTCGTCACCCAGGAGCCTGGGTCAAACATCGGGTGCCTGAATATTTGGCCCCCTCGCGATTAGCCCCTGTATTTTTTTGCTAAAGCGGCTTTCCTTAACCCTTCCCAGAAGTCCTTCTCGTTTTTGGCCCGGTCCTCGTATTTACTCCTTTATAGTCTTTCTCCTCCATTGAGAAAAATCTCCTTCATTATGGGTCTTCTGGTTCGGTCGCCTCCCCCTGTATATTCTAAAATGCTTTTTCTCTTCCTCTTTTACGGCCCCCCTCTAAACCCCCTCCCCCCCCCCGCCCCTTCCCCAGGATCCCCCCTCTTTCATTAGACCCTTGGTGAAACCCCCCTTGACCCCGCCTTTAATTGATTTTACTTGAGGACCCTTTACCACAAAAACAAGGATGGATTGCAGGGGGACGAGGTTGGCCCCCTCTCCCCCCACATGCAATTTTGATCCTTTACGTTCCTCTTTATTAGATTCTCCCAAAGCTTCGTAGCCGCCTGAGACACAAAAGTTTCCCCCAACTTCAAACGACCCCCCCCCTTTTCTAGATAGCACGGACCCCTCTACTCCAGAACTTTTTCTCCCTCCTTATTTTTTTTATAAAAGGCCCTTCCCCCCCAGTCGAAATTTCTTCCCAATCGATCCCCCCCCGACAGGTGGTATTGACAAGTAGTTCGGAACCCTTTTCCTTTCCCTCCCTTTTTGGCTTTCCCCCTGATCTGATTAATTTCGCGGATGAACTAGTAACCATGGCCACAGGTTCTTCCCTTGTCTTTGCTTTTTGCGGTGATTCTGATCCCCCTTCCCCCCCCCACAACCTTTTCCGAAAATCCTCCTTTCTACTCGTCCCCCCCCCCCTAATCATTCGTTTCATCTTTTTATCTAGCCTCTCCCCGCCGCCCCTTCTTTTCCCTAACTTACCGACTACTCGCCCGACTTTCCTCTTATGAGATTCTTGGCCGAGGTCTGCTCTCCATTCACAAGACTTTTTTGATGCTCCCCCCGCCTCTGCCTATTTGCCATTTAATCCTCCATGCCACGCCAGTCTTTTTTTCACCCAGGAACAACCAATGGGCCCCGTCCCCGGGGAGGAGCCCTTCTCTCCCAATATCCCCCCCTCTTTTCCGACTTTTGATTTTGAGGCTGTGTCTGTCACAGGGAAATTCCTGCTTCAAAAGCCAAAAACTTCCCTTGCAGTGTAGTTTGCCCCCCCTCTTTTTGAAGATTCCCTCTCCCCTGCCTGCGATGATTTCTCAGGTGTCTAGGTCCCCCCGACTTCCCTTCGTCTTTGAAAGCCTTCAATTTCCTTTTTCCTTTCATGCCCCCCTGCATTTTTTTCCGGGAGACCTTTTCCATCAGCGATTGTAAAGAAGGGCGTTTCTAACCGAAAAGCCATCCGCGCTTTTTTTTCGTCTTTTCTCCTTACGGCCCTAATCTGGCTTCCACCAGAATTTCACTTAACTTTTATGGAGGAAAGGTTTCTTTTGGTATAGATTTCGTTTCCCCCCCCCCCTCCAATTCCCCCCTTTCCCCCCGGTCTTTCTATAGGAGCAGTACCGTTATTGTCACCATAGAGAAAATCTTATTTTATACCCTTTTCTTTCCCCCTGGTTTCACTCCCAGTGACTCGGGTTTCTTTTCCTTTTGGCCCAAGTCCTCGCGCCAACCCAGTCCCCCTCTCTCCCCTTGTGGAGGTATTGTTTTTTTTGTAGAACGCCCCTGTTTTCTTACGTTCCTGCCCCTGATTGAAGGTTTTTTTTTGAACTTTCCCATGGGTGAGGCTTTTTTTTTCGTCTGCTGTAGTTTCAGGAATTAGTCCCCTCGATTCCCCGAAATCCTTAGGATAGCCCCCCCAATTTCCTCCCCAATCGCGTTCTTCCCTTGCGAAAGAATCGGCGTTTTCTGTGGAAGCCTTGTAGCGCCAGGCCGAATTCCTTTTCTTATATTCCTAACCAATGGTTTCTGGAGTCTTTTTTTGTACCCTTTCCATTTGAACTTTTTGTCGACACTGTTTGTCCTGGCAATTAGCTCCCAATCGTGCCTTGTACTATTGATTGTAGATATTTTTGTCCCTTGACAGGAAGCCACGAAAACCCTCCTTTTTTAATTCCCGTCAGACCTAGGACCCTTCTTGATTTTCCTGCCTCAGGTTTCATCTCCCCTGATCGTAGGTACAATGCTCACTGATTTACTTTGATCGTGAGAGCTTCCAACTGACCCCGTTTTTGTTTTTTTTCTTCCATTGTTGTCTTCGTGGGCTTTCCCCAGTTCAATTCATAATTTCTTTCGACGATAGGCGTCTCCTGCACTCTTGAGTCACCTTCGTTCTTTTCGGTCTTCAACAAAAATTTCCCTAGGCTCTCCGTGGTTTCCATTTGACTCTCTGTCCCTTTTTACCAATGTAGTTCTGTTTTTTTACCCCTCCCTGCTATTTGGAACCCTTTCATTGAAAACCCCCATCGAATGCTGTTGGCTTACAGGTGCGATAGGCTTCCTGGGTAAGTGCTGATTTCTCTTTGTCCCCTTTTTTTTCTCGAGCCCTTTTATGGATATCCACCCCCTTTGATTGGCATTGTGTAGGACCTGTCCCTAGATCACAGGCGGTATATAGCCTCTTACCTTCCGTCTTTTTTTAAAAATCTTCCCCCTTTGATTTCCCAGATGTTTTTTTTTTCTTTTTGGAATCTTATGACAATAACTTTTCTTCCGCCCCCTGCTCGTATCCCCTCCTCCCATTTTTTTACCCTGTGTCCCCCTTTAACCTTTGAGGTTCTGGAATATGAGTTTTTCCTGACTGGTCCGGTATTTCTAATTATGTTTTCACCTTTCCCAACCTCTTCGCTTTTTTCCCCCAATCTTTCCTTCCCTACCTGAATGACAATGCGCCCGTCTTGTTTCGTGATCGAGCTCCCTCGTCCCCATGTTCCCCTTCCCGATTCCCCCCCTTCTACCCCCATCAGAAGAGCGGGGAGTTACATCTATCTCCCCATCGGTCTTCTCTACCCTTCCCCTTTTTTTTGGGTTGAACTCCCTATGTTGAAGCCCATTCCTTAAACAGTTTTCCATTTGCGACCTCCAGCCTCACCTTTTTTCCCCACAACGGTCTGATCGCACCCCAGACATTCTTTGAACCCCTCCTGACAATATTCTTTTCTTCATTGATTCCTTTTAAATACTCCCCCCTTCCCAATGCCCTACTAAGTTTCCCGAATAGTTTTTGTTGTCCTAATTTTTTTTTCTCAACCCCCCCCCTTTTCGTCCCAGTTCCGTTTTTAGAGAAGTAGTCGCGTTTTTCCAGTCTCCCTTCACCTTTCCCCCCTCAAGATCCTGGTCTCCTTTAAGGGTTTGCGTTCGAGTGTTCCCCTTTCTCCGATTTTCTTTTCCTTTGAGTGTCTTTTCCCGGTCGATTTGGTTTAGTCTTTCCCCCATATTCCTTTTAAGGGACATCCTTTCCAAACATAGGGCCCAGCCCTCGTCCTCTTTTTACGGGCCTTTGCTTGAGGTCCGATATTTACTCCCCCGAAAAGACTCTCTCTAGATGGTGTTGGCTGACTTTATAGTTTTTTTTGCGAGAGTCTTCCCCTCGGAAGTTTCCGGCTTCTGTTCATGCGGGGAGGTATAGTTTCTGGTCGTTTCGGACCTCTGATGGGTTCCTTCCTGGCCTGCGGTGCGCAATTCCTTCCCTTAACCCCCTCCCATTTCAAGCCCGCCTACGGCGAACCTTCCCCAAGACGATTCGACCTCCCCGTTTAGCCGCGTTGTTTCCCTAATTGAGGTTCACCCCCCTCTTCCCCTTAATGGGTTTTTTTTCCGAGGTGGGCATATCCCGAATTCTTCAATTTTAGCCCTGACCGACGGTGGCTGCCCTTCAGGCCTCCCCTGCCCCTTCCCCCCCCCCACGGAGTTCCCCCTAAAAGTTCTTTTCTCCCCGTCCCACGCCAACGGTCTCTCCCACTGTTTTGACCCCCCCTCATTTTTCCTCCACAGTTATTTGGCTTTCCTTTCCCACCTTGCTCCACATGAAGTACTCGCGAACGGCCAGTGTTCCCTGTGCCGGAGGTTGTGTCCCCTTCGAAGCTTTTTTAATTCAGATTTTTCCCCTTGCCACTCTTTTCTTCCTGGCATTAGATTGACGAAAGACTTTGAGTACAAAGGCCCCCGTTTCTGGGGCTTAGAGTCGCCCTGTAGCTTCCTCCCTGAACACCCCTCCCTCCCAAGTTTTTCAGGAAAGATCCCTTTATTCCCAAACGCCTCATCCAGTGACTTTTCTTTTCCAAATGCCAACGGATAAGCTGCATTGTTTTCTCTCCCCTTTTCCACCCGACTTCTCCTTTTCCTCATGATTTTTCTTTGTATGCTGACGTCCATTCCCCCGATTTTTTTTGACAGGTTTCCTAGTGTCCGCTTTCCCCCGATACTCCCCTTCCCCCTCCTACATTGCCGTTCGCTAACATGAACCCCTCCCCTCAGTTTTTCCCCGGAAAATTTTTCGGGGATTAGCCAGGTCCCTCGATGCTTTTTTTTTTTCTTTCTCAGCGACCTTTTACCTTCGGCCTGCGCTGACCCACCGAAACCAAGCCCAGCCCATGCGTGATCACTGCTCCTCCTTTTTATTTTTTTTCCGATTCCATCCGCTTGCCTGATTCTTTAGAGCAACCCGGGACTGCGTACCGGACCCCGTTCCTCTTTTTTCATTTACAACCATGGTTTCTTTAAGCTTCCCGCATTTCATTTTCTAATACTTTCCTGATCGTCGAAAAGCAGGTTTTTTCCCCCCCCCGCAACATCATTTGTGCGGGGGAGCCTTTCCAGAGACTTCTAGTTAAAGCTTTTCCCCCCCTTTACAATGAAACTTCGCGACGGACTAGAACGTTGGTATCTTTTTTTTTTCACTACACGGAACTTTGCCCGATCTTTTTTCTATTTGTTTTCCTTCTGAGATCTCTTCCTCGCCGACCTCCCCTACCAAACCTCTTTTCTCCTAAGTTTAAGTGGCCTTCTTTTTCCCCGAAGCTTTCCTTCCGTTCCTAGGGAGAACCTTCAAAGCTCTTTTCGCAGCTTTCTTCCTGAACTTTTCTTTTTCTTTCCCCTCTGAGACCTTCCTTGCTCGCGTTTCGGTGCACTTTTTTTCCCCCGTTAAAATGCCATTTCTTTTCTTTCCGTCCGAGCCCAACGACCCTTGCAATGCGGTGAGGTCCTCTGAGCTAGGTCGCTGCTTCGTCTCCTTTCCCTCCCCTCCCTTCCTTTTTTTATTATTGATCCCTCTTCCAAATTTCTTCCCTTCTATGCCCTCCTTGTGGCGGGGTGCTGTGTCGCTTGGTCCTGCGCAGTCAGAATTTTCCCCTTTGTAGAGGATGTCCTATAATTTTCGATTGGATCTTTCTTCCCAATTGCCAGGCCCAAGCCTTCTATTTGTTTTTCAGTATTTTCTTCTATGACACTCTCCTCCGTTTTTCGAGGTTTCCTTTCGGACTTTCCAAACGTCTTTTCCTCTTTTCCGAGAATCGGCCTCTCTAATAGTCTGTCGCGAAGCAGGTTTCGCGTCCAGTTCTCTTTACAACCCCCCTCTTGCCCTTTTCTCCCTCTTAGCTAACCCTTCCCCCTTTTGGGATTTTCTTGATGGCGTGTGCAAATGAGGGGATTTGTTTCCGCCGAATTCCCTCGCTTTAACCGTCCCCCCTGTTAACTTTCCCTTTTCCTTTTCTCCCTCCTCTTTTTTAGAGCTTTTCAGAATTTTTTTTTCTTTATAGTGTCTATCCAACCCCTTACTTTGACACCATCATTAGCGTACCCTCTTGTGTTTGAACCTACTCGCCCCTTCCCATCCCCCCCTTCGTCGACGTTTGTACACTATTTTGGATCTTTGCCTGGGGCTTATGCGAAAACCCCCAGAGAAGAAAGGGCGCCCTTGCCTCTATTTTTTCCCCCCTGCGAGCCCCTTTGTTGCCCTGGCGTTGGAGGATAGAACCTCCCTGGACTTTCAGCCCGTTCTTTCCGTCTGGTCATGACGGACTTCCCCCCAAAGGCGTTCCCCCAAACCTTTGCTCCTTTTTGTAAGTCCCAAATTCCCAAGGCAAAGAACCCTCTGTGGCCGGGTTTCTTTTATTTGGTCGCCTTTCCTTTTTCTTTTCAAACGGATTCCCCCCTCAAGCCATTGTTCCTCCTTGTCCCCCCTTTTCTCGGTTCTTCCTTTTCTTTTCTATGGTTAATTTCCTGGTTCCTGTGGACCGCGTTTGGATCCCCTTCCCAAGATTCCGAACCCCCCCTTAACTCGACCGTTTCTTGCAAGTCCCTTTTTCCCTTCTTGTTTTCTCAAGTGACTTACGAAGACGACTCGTTTTTCTTCTCCCTCCTACGACCTGATTTTAACCGCGCGACTGACTCCCCTACCTCTCCCTGTTTTCTGACCTTCCCCCCCCCCGACTTCTTTCTTGGCAGACCCCGCGATGTCCTCTATCCAACCATTGAATATTGTACCCCTCGGAGTTCACCCGAAGCTTTCCCCCCCCCAATAGCCCCAAGCTGAATCGACCCCACCGATTCTCAACAAACCCTTTTCCCCTTACCAATTAACGTTTGTTTCTTGGATGAAGAGGTTCCCCCTTCCCCCCCCGTCACTCCTAATGATCGCGTTCTCCATACTTTTTTACCTTACCTCCTTTTTGAGAGTCCCCTTGGAGGCCCCCTTTTTTTTTTTTTTGTGGTTTTTCCGATAAGTTTTCGCTTGCCCTTTGGTCTCATTAATGAATTCCCTCCCCTCCTGTATGCCGTTTGTCAAGTTTCGGGTCTTCCTCTTTGGTCCCTTTTGATTATTGATTTCTCCCTCTGCGTCGGCTCGGTAGAAAGGTTACCATCCTTCCTTATTAACTTTTGACTTCGCCGGCTTCCTTCGGTGGTTTCTCAGACCCCTTCCTCTTCCTATCTGCTAATTACAGACCAGCTTGTGCTGGCCTTTTAGACTTTTTCCTTTCACCAGGCTTTTTTTTTTTCAATATGACACCTCTAAGTTTCCCTTGTGGACGCGGGTCGTCCACAGGTCCTTCCCCTCTCCTGAGTTCTCGTCTGAAGTTCCAAGTCATGAGTGTCCCCGTACCACCATTCAACCAAAACTCTGTCACAGAACCCCGTTCCTCCCCCACCGGATCTGATTGGACCCCTTGTCCCTAAGTTCCCCGGTATTTTTTCCGGAACCCCTTCCCCCAAATACCCAAACCTCCCCCTCGGGGCCTTTCTTCGGTTTTTACTTTTTCGTACTCTTCGATTCTTCCTGTGCGCAACCTTTTTTTCAGTTAGCCCCCCCTTCCCCCTTGAAATCTTTTTGGATGATACCTTTCCTCCTGACAACTGCCCATTCCAGTTTCCAATAGACTCTTTTCCAGGCATCCTTTTGTCGTCCAATACCCCCCATGTCCCCCCCAAGAGAAAGCCCCTTTTTGACAAATCGCGAACTTCCCCTTTTTGCTAGTTATTCTCCTCGACCCCCCTTTGGCCGAATTTTTCTTTTCCCCTTTTGGGGAATTTCTTTTTCTTCAATCCAGACCCCCTTTTTCCTTGCATTAGGTAGGAAGAACTCTTTCCGGCAAACCCCGTGATGACATTTGGTTTTTTTTTCTTTGCTCCCCTTCTCTTCTCCTGCTAAAAATTTCAATTCTGCAGCATCCCTATCATCCATACAAATCCCTCCCCTTTTTTTTTCCACCCCTCTTTTCTTTCCCTTATCCCCCTCCCCCCACCGCTTTTTTGACCCCCCTTTTCCACCTTTCCAGGGATGAAACTCCTTCCGCCCTCCTCACTCTTTCTTTTTCCGTTGGTTCAGTAAACCTTTTTTTTCCTTTTTATGCTCTCGCCCTTATTCACAAGCTCGCTCCCTGAAACATGTCCCCCTCTGATTCCCCCCTCCCTCGGAGTCCCCTTCCCCACAATTTTTTTTTCAAGGACCTTCTCTCCCCCCCCCCCCCTCACGTGCTTTCTGAACTTGAGGTTTTGAGCCGCTACAGGGCCTTTCTTCCCGCCCCCACTTTTTTCCCCCCCCCTCCTCCATTTCGGGATCCCCTCTTCGGCTCTCTTTTTCTATTAATAATCCGATGATTTCTCCCCTTTTCCTGCCGCCGTACCGAATTTTCCCCCCCCCTAGAAATCCTGCTTCTGCTTCCCCTGTACCCCTCTTCCCGTCTCTCTCCTTAAGACCTCCTCCAAATCGCGAGTTTTTTTTTTCACTGAATGGGCGTTCTACTTTTTTCCCGAACCCCACAAGTAAGGCCGGTTTCTTTGGGGTACTTTTTCTCATCCCTCCTCATATCAACGCAGTTTTCCCCTGTGAGGACAGCGCTTTTTTCTAGATTCTTCTTTTTTTTCCCCTAAGACTAACTTTCCCGATAACTTTTCCTGCTACGTTTTTGTTCTTTTCCTTTCTCCTTATTTTCCCCCCTCCCCCTCTATAATTGGTACTAAACTGAGGGGTGCGTTTACCATTCCGTCCTTCTTGATGGAAAGTCCCCGGTCGACGAAATGCGTTTTTTTCCCGTCGTTTTCTCCTTTTCTCGCCCTCCCTTCGCGACTGGTTGGAGCTCCCTCCCCTCGTTTCCCCTTGAAGGCAGATTAATTTCTCCTTTCCCGACGGAATGGGTGATTCTTTTTTCCTTCATTTTTTTCTCCTTCCTCTGGTCCTCTCCTCCTTCGAGATTTTTTTAGGGAACCCACAAATGAGTGAGTCCCCCCTTTCTACTAGAGGAATCTTGCTCAGACTTTCTGGAGTTTTTTTCTTGTTTTAGTGTAAGGCAGGCCCCCCTGTCTCTTCCCCCCCATCCTCCTTTGACCTTTTTGGCCTTTTAGACGGGCCTTTTTAAGTTAACCCCCCGTTAATTCCTTTTTGATTGTAATTCTTTCCCTCACGGTCCCCTCTGTACCTCTTTTCTTCCTCATACGGGCCCCCGAGGACATCTTCCTCACAGGTCCCCCTTCGATGTGAAGGAAAGCCTCTCCCCTGATCCTATCTTGCGGTTCTAATTTCCTTCTTTTCGAATTCAATGATCCTTATCGTGCCCCTCCCCTACCCTCCTTGATTGAGGTTGTAGGATTCCTTTCTGCCTTAAATGTTTCGTTTTTTTCCATGATTCTCGGGCCCTCTCTAGAAACCCCCACCTGTACTCCCTTTTTGCATGGTACGACCTTTCAGATTCCCTTCTTCTCCCCCGTCTTCTTCCCCTTTTCCTTTCGAATCCCCCCCCCCCTTGCCAGCTTCGGGGGTTTTTTTTCCCCCTGATCCCTCTGGCCTTTTCAACAAGTCGGTTTTTCGAGAGGGACCCCCTTTTTCAGGTTCTTTTGTTTAAGCGACACTCCTGAGGGATCTCGTGGGAAGTGCGCTCTCTCAAGGGTAGGTTGGACTGCTTTTTTTGGTTATCCTGTTGCTTCTGCGACCTGTTTTTTTTTTCTAATTTGGGTCGTCCATCCTGAGGGAATTTTTTTGCCACTGCTTCCCCTCCCTCACCTTTTTTCTCTTCTCGGCTTTTCCCCGAATTTGGCGGGTTTTTTATTTCCCGACGTACTGACCTTCCCCCCCTCATTACTCCTTCCAGCCCATTGCTTCTCCCGTTTTTTTTCCTCTGTAAAGGCTTCTGTTTCTTGAAACCCTTTCTTTTTTAGTTTTTTTCCTTCTTTTTAAAAATATTCCTGGGACCTGGAAGGAACCCCCGCATGGCTAGCCCTCAGTCCCCCTTTCCCCTAGCCCTCCCTAATCTCCCTCTCATGACTGAAAGGCTCTGTGGATACGGGTCTCCGACTATCGGGTACGTCTCAGACCTGAGTGCTCCCCCCTGTGAACTACGAGAATAGATCGGTCCGTACCTAAAGATCTCCTTCCCTTTCTTTGCCTCCCTTCAGACAGCCTGTTGTCTCCCTGACTAGATTCCAGATGTTTCCTAGCTGGTCCAACTTCTTTTCCCCCCTCGTCGGTTTATGTCCCAGCATCCTTTGGTCAAAGCACAGAGCTTCCTCCCCCCCCGACTCCGACCACCCAAACTTCCCCCGTTCCTGGTCATTCTTCATGAAATAGCTTTTTCTACTGAAGAGACTCCTTTCTTTCAAGCGTTTTTTG
>Ga0179593_1427863_pt1 | contig 11867 bp, 16 predicted proteins | sample CZODoug2_1_08_16_FD_185931 | JGI IMG/M metagenome (GOLD analysis project Ga0179593, IMG submission 185931) | Vadose zone soil fungal communities from Angelo Coast Range Reserve, California, USA - CZODoug2_1_08_16fungal (PacBio error correction) | ecosystem: Environmental > Terrestrial > Soil >... | reverse complement strand
TCTTTCCTCACGCCCCCTCCTTTTCAACTCTGATCTATCCTAGGAGATGAAAGGCCCTGACTGCAAAACTTATCCATTGGACTGAGCCCGGTTTTTTATTACCCTGAGATCCACCAGGTTGATTTCCTCCCCCCCCCCCTCCTCTCCTCCCTGAATCCGTCTACGTTCCCCTAATGAAAGAATCGTGCCATATCTAATACCCCCCGTTTAAACCAAGAAGCTTGATTTCGTCCTCTGCTTTTTAATGAATAGCTTCTGGCTTTGCATTGCCTGCCCCCCGTGTCACACAAACAGTCCCCGTATTTTCATTTCGTTGTCCCAGGGTATTGTCTTCACATTCTTTTTTGCCCCCAATACGCACGGCTCGTGAAGCAGTCGTTTTTTCCCGCACGACCCCTGAGAGAGACCTTCCTTTCCCCGGTCGGTAGTACGGATTCCCTTCTGCCCTGTCGACGCAGTTTTACATTCTTACACCTCGTCCTTTTTTCCATTTTTTTTTTTTAAGCCACCCTTTTCAATTCACCATTCTTCAATCCTGGCGGATCCCCCCCCTATCCAGCTTTCTCTGCTTCAGTGTGTTCCCCTGTTCCCAACCTCCATCGCTCGCCCTTGCCGCCGTCACATTTTCCCTACAAACCTCAGTCCTCAATCCTAGCTTCCTTCAGTTCCCTCACTTTAGTTGCCGCTTGCTCAAAGTAAGGAAAGACCAGCCCTCCAGCCCGAGCAAATTACGGATGGCGTCCACCAACACCCCCAACGTCTTCCTCTTTTACCCCCCCACCCTCACCCTCTTCCCAAATTACGAAGTCTCCCTTTTCCTTTTGTTTTCTTTATGAAGACTTGCCCCCCCTCCCGCGCCTTTCCCCTTCCTTCCACCTTGCGCAATTCCACCGTTTCCTCTAACAACTCCCTTTCATAGCTTGAATGTTCCCCCTCTCCTCACTGTCTCCCGCATTCCTATCTTTTTCCTTTGTAGTTTCTGAGCTCTCCCCCCTCCAAGGTGGATCTTTTTTGAAGTATTCTGCTTCGTTTTTGGCGCTTGATTTGAGTATAAACTTTTTCAAGTTCGTCCCTTTGTCTTCTTGAAGGTTGTCCCTTTGATGTGTTTGCCCTGTCGGTCACACACGCAATTGCAATTCCTGACCCTGAAGGTGGTTTGCCCCCGTCAAATTTTTTTTTTTTCTCTTCTTCCTGGACTCGAGCTTCGGCCTTTTTCTCTTGATTCAATTCGGCTGTCAACCGATTAGTAATCCTGCTCCCTGATTTGCCTTTGGTTTAGGAGACTGGATAAGGGATGGCCCTGCAGAGATGGGCTTTTGGACCCTCTCAAATGGAAGCATGAGCCGTCTGGAGATGTGGTCATCCGTGGGCCCAATTTAAGATTTTGAAAGGAACATTTACCCCTTGCTGTCCCGGCATGCTGAAAACCGGTCGGTTCTCCGGAACTTTTGGTACATTCCTCTTTTCCCCTCCCGCCCAGAACGTTAACACTTTCTATCGGCTTGCTGACAAGGGCCTCCCGTAGGCCGTGTTGTACGCAGTCCGTTCATTGCCCATATTTGGAGTGGCCTCCTTCCCCCGGTCCTAAAGGAAAACGCTGGCTTTTTTGTGTTTTCCGGAACTCCTGCCGCCTGCCCCTCTTCTTTCCACCCCTGAAAATATTCCTTCGTAATTGAAAGCATCCTTGGTTTCTGAGGGTCTCTTCCCTTGAGATGACGTTTCCTACGATTATGACCGTCCCTGGTTACGGCGACCGGATTGCTTTTCTCCAAGTTCGGTGACAATTTTGTCCGTCGTTTTCCCAAGGGGTCAGAGAACTCATTTCCGTTTTTCTTTTTTATGCCGTTTCGCCCTGGGAGTTTTTCAGCTCCATATGCCCGGCCGATTCCACTTCCTTCAGAGAATTTTGGCGTCGATCGGGGGCGCTGTCGGTTCCTCGCTAGCGTTTTTTCTCGTCCAACACAACGTGATTTTTTTCCTAGCTTTTCGTTTTTAGTCAGAGGAGAGAATTGCGCCTGACTGATCTCCAAGTGTATCTTTCAGGAAGATTACCTCCGGTCCCTCTCTTTGGATGTGACTGATGACCCCCTTGTTGCCCCTATCTTTCTCCCTCCCTTCTCTCAGACTCCTTTTTCTCTTGACGTGCATCCGACTGACGCGCCTTGGGAACCTTACCCTTCTAGCGAGGCCCTGGCGGATCCCCTTTCCCCCCCTGACAAGGTGCTGTAGAATGATCAGTTTGCATAAATTCCCTCGAACAGTTGGATAAACTGATGCCTTTCTCGGCTTTGTCTTTCCTTTTTCCAAAGCGTTCTCAAGCCTTCTTTTCTTGGATCCGCTATCGGCCCTGTCAAGTGTGCTGAGCCTTTTTTTTTCGAGTCCCAGACTGAAAGTAACGGTTACCCCCTTCCCTGCGTCATCGCGCCCTCCCGTAGGACCGGTTTCGCGGCTGAATCAAAGAAGTGCGTCTCCGAGATCATGTGCGTCTTACGTAACCCCTTGAGGGCTCCTTGCATTTTCTGGAAGGTTGCGTTTGTCCCCGCGACTTTCCCAGTTTCCTTTTCTTGAGCGCGGGGACTCCCCTCCCATGAGTCCGCGCTCTGACAAAGACACAATTAGTTCATCTGTTTACCTCGCCTGTCCGCTTACCCTTCCCTCGTCCCTACTATGGACTTGTCCGGCAAGTCTACATTTACTTCACTCTCCCTTTTCCCCAGTCTTTTTTTTCCCACACCCCTTTTTCCTTTGAGTGGTGTTAGCCCCCACAATTTTAGCGGTAGTTTCTCAAGTCCCTCTTCCTCATTGGATTTTTTGAGTGCTGATTTTCTTTTTTCGGCCGTGCTGCTGTGTTGGTGCGCGTCATCATCGGAGCCCTACTCCCCTCATGAGAAGTCACAAGATCACTTCCTTTGGGTTCGGGCAGAGTGCCCCCCCCCTCTCAAATATACGTGAAAGTCTCTTTCCTTGTTCCTTTTTCCCGGATCTGGGCCGTTTTTCTTACAACGTTTTCGCAGTTCTCTCGGGCGTCGCAAAGAATTGCTCCTGATACTGCGGCATTTTCCTCGGAACGCCTAACGGCCCGCCTAATTGTCCTTAACATGTTCCCGGTCCCCCCTTGTCCGATTCCCTCAAAACTTTGAATTTCTGGGCAAGACGATCGCCCCCCCCGTTTCTGTATTACGGGAATATTTAACCAGGGGACCCCGGGTTTTTTATGAAACATTCGGCCCTCGATGAGGTAGCCGAAGGTGCCAGACCGACCCTGTGGACAGGACCTCACCTTTAACTTTATTGCGGTTCTTTTTTACGGTTTCGTCCGTGGATGTAATCCCCCTTTCCTTTGCCCCGTGGACGGTTTGTGGCATTTTATGGGACTCTTGCGAATGCCCTCCTTCCCTTTTACTTCTTTATGGTCCCACCTGCTTTCAGCGGTTAGAAGACTTTTCCGCCGCCCCTCCCCTAAGCTTTTCCATGCCTTCCCGCACATATCTTTTTCCTCCGTTGTTTTTTTGTTTTTGCGTTTGTGGTTTCTTGTTTGGGTGTGTTTTGTTCTTTGTCGTACTCTGTTACGCTTGCTTCGTTGTTCTGGCGGACAGTCGGTAACCCGCTCCAAATGGTCGGTTTCTTTACCCTATCCAATGCCCCCCCACCCCCTCTGCCCCTCTTTGATCGATTCTTACCGAAACCAGTTCCCAACGTCAGAAGTAGGCTATTCACCCCCCCTTCCAGCCCTGGTACCCGGAGCCCCAATCCGCAAAGGTGAAGTGTTTTACACCTCGTCTGCCTTTCTTCTCGTCCTGACTATCTGAACGAGCGGGTCGTAAAGCTGTCTTTTCCCCAGGTTTTTCCCTTATTAGTCTACCGCCCTTTCTCGAGCGTCTGCATCCTTCATTTTGCCTCTCCTTGCATCGTCACGGTGGTCCAATTTTTCTTTGATCCTACTTTTCCGGCGTTTCTCGTCTCTTGAATTAGAATTTCTGGTCGCACTCTTAATGTTCCTCTTTTCCGAAGGACTGCATTAAGAGGCCATCCTCTTCTCTGAATATTTCCCTCCGCGTTGTTCGGATCTCGTTGCTCCCCCTCCGCGCACTCTCCCCTTTGCGAAAACTTCGCATGTCCCGTTGTCTCCTCTGCCTTGCCCGCGCCCCATACTGTCACCATCATTCCCACCGGCACTTGAAGCCGGACCCCCCCATCCCGTGGACCCGGCTTGAGACTACCGTCTCGTTCAACTTTGAGCTGTTCCTCATCCCCCAAAACCTCCCAGGTCAAATTTTGGCAACCCAGGCCTTTTCTCCGCGTGGTGAACCCCCCACCCCAACCCCCCCCCCCAAACACACAACCAACCCCCCCACACAACCACACACCAATCCACAAAAAAAAACCCCCCCCCCCCCCCAACAACAACCCCCCCCCCCCCCCCCCCCTAATTATTCCCACCGTGCTGGTACTTTTTCCCTCCGAAATTCCCATGACGTCCAATTTTTTCTCCCCCCTTCAATTTTAGATCGGGTGGTAGACTTTGCCCGTGAATTTTCCTCCAGTTTGAGCGGACGGTCATGTTTTTTTCGCTCTCCTACTTACACTTTCTCTCGGATGGAAAACACCCTCCCCCCCCCCAGAAATTCCAGGACAGACCCCTTAGTTCTTAGACGAATGATAAGTTGGAATCCGTTACGCAAGAAACCAACAACCGAAAGGTTTCTTCCTTAGTTGCGCGATTACGAAGTACTTGGGAAGAGTGACTGTCTTTTTCTTTCCAGTACGAGACCCTTAAGAAGAAGTTCCTACATTCGTGAGTTTTCAGAGAAGTCCATTATCTTCCGTACAGCTTGTGAGAGTTGGACTGTCAATCAACATTTTACCGAAGTAAGCACAGAATTTATTTTTTGTTTTTTTTTATTATTATGGTGGGTTTTATTTATGGTGGGTTTTTTTTTTGTTCGGGGGTCTGGTGTATTTGTTGGTTTTTTTTTTGGTTTGTGGGCTTTCCGGTTTTAAGGGGGATTTGGGCTTCGGGGGGATGGGGGTGTGTTTCGAGAGTTGTTGCTGTGTTTTTGTTTTGTGTGGCGGGGATTTGGTTTTTTGGTCGTGTGTTTGTTTTCTGGGTGTTTCGTTTGGGGCTATTCGGGGCTGTTGTTTGTTTGTGTTTTGGTACTTCCTTGATGTTCGGTTGTGGTGAGGGTTTTTTTTATGTTGGTGCTTTGGTGGGTGTTTTGGTTTTTGTGAGTAGGTGTGTTGGGGTGGGTTGTGTTTATTTGTTTTTTGTCTTGGGCGTTCGGTTTTGTTGGGGGTGTTGGCGGTTGTTGTTTTTTGTGTTTTTTTTTTTTTTTTTTTGTTGTTTTTTTTTTTTTTTTTTTTTTTTTTTTTTTTTTTTTGCTTTTTTTTTTTTTTTTGTTTTTTTTTCTTTTTTTTTTTTACGCCCCATGTGACGCCTCCTTTGTGGCAATCTTGTTTTATGTTCCCGTTTCTCCGCACTCTCCGCTCGATTTTCCCCTTTTCCCCCTCGTCATTTGCGTTTCAGTGCTGCTTTCCCGCCTTAGGCGTCACTTTCCCCTTTCTTTTCTGCGAGTCGTCTCGTGTGATTCCCAATGTTTCTCCAAATCCCCAACTCCCACTGAATATTTTTGAAGCAACGTGTCGAATCCGAGTCGAACCTAGTCTATTGTGCTCTTCCTACAAACGCCCTCCTTCTTCCTCTGCTCGAACCTTTATAAGGTTCCCCCCTTAACCCGAGCCCCCGGATCCCTCCCCCACTATTTGTATAAGTAGGCCTCGGCGCCCTTAGGTCCTCCCACCCCCCCTTTGACCTGCATAAAATTATCCAGGTCTGAGCTGAGGGATAAGATGAGCTCTTGTTTTACTTCTTCCCCCCCCGGTCCCAAGAAGTCAACCTAGACGCAATCCGTTTAGCGATACCACGTTCCTTTTCCTGAGCTTCTTCTCATCTCCGGAATCCACCCCCATTTATCTTAAAACCCCAGCACTCCTTTTTCTTTAAGTCAGCTTCTTTCCCTTTCCTGGCCTCTTCTCTCGGTGATGCGCAGGCTGCCGTCTGCAACCAAACAACTTTTTACTGGCCCGGTAGACCCAAGTAAATCCCCCTGCCCGGGGAACGTTACTGCGTCGCTGCAGCCTTCGTGTCGTTCGCCGCTAGACGTTTTTTTGCCCCCCTGTCGTGTCGCGGCACGTCTGATTGACTTCCCGTCCCCCCTCCAAACACCTTTCCTAGATCCTGGTTTCCCTCATGCTTTTTGCAACACCGTAATCCCTTTTCCCCTTTCTTTCCTACGGACGGTCTCCCCAAATCTAGAGTTGATTCCTCCTTTCTTTTCTCCCTGTCCAAAAAGACATCTTCGCCCGTTGCCTCCCCTTTTAGCCATCCCGGTGCCAAAACTCATGCCATCAAGACGAGACGCTCCTTGCTGGATTACTCCCCGTCGTTGCCGCATGACTTGCTCGCGCACTTCTGCCAGCTCAGAAAAATTCGTCGCGTAAAACCCCCCTCTTTTCCTTCAGTTCAATTTCCCTTGCGTTGTGGATTCTCCGCCGTTTTGCCCCTCTCCCGTCTCACCTCCCCCCTTCTCCCTTACCCCCTTTTTTCCGCGCCCCCCTCGTGCTCATTCGCCTATGCGCTTCCTTTTGATTGAACCCTTTTCTTGCCTTCTGCTTCTTTAAGATGGGTTGTGGAGAATGCGATCCCTGATTTCGCGGCCGCCCCTGCGGCTAGTGCCTTCTTGTTTGGACGGGAAGATTACTTTTTCTTTTGTCCGTGTTCTTCTTTTTGTGAAGGTTTCTTTTTTGTGCCTTGGTATCCCCAAACTTGCAATCTTGAATTCCTGATTCTGTTTGACGCCTCCGTACATTTTCGCGTTCTTCCGGAGCGAGTTTCGGGCGTGTTCTCACTTTTCTGCTGGCAAATGAATCCCGACTCGGACTATTTCCCTGGGACCTTACCTGTTTCGGAAGGCCCTTCTTCAATGGGAGCGATTTTTGGAAATCCCTACAATTTCTCAGGATTGCTGGAATGTCACCGGGGGCCCATCCTTCAGAAGGGATTTAACCCCTTTCGGGTTCCGGACAGAGGGAAAACCGTCTTTTTTCTCTTGACATGCTATGGTCTGCGACCTCTTTCCTTCCGGCCCCTTTTTCAATAACGCCGACTTGCAGAACACTAGATTTTTGTCGGCTACTTCAAGGTCGATACCCATGCAGCTGGACTCCCCCCAGTTACTTACCTATACCCATTACTTTGCTGGCCAATTTCCCCTTTACCAGGGACAAACGCGTTTTGTTTGCCTCTGCCATTTCCCTGACCGCAGCCCTATCTCCGTCGGCCATTACCAGGAATACGAGTCCTTCCTTCCTTTCCCTATAGAGTTCTTTGTCCCGCTGTTTTTTTATCGGAGAGGACGTCTACGATTACTTGAAAGTAACGTGTACTATCGACCCCCTTGATTGCTTCGAAGGTCTTCTTTGAATTGTGTCCTCTCCATCCCCACCTTGTTGTTTAACTCAGCTGGATAACCGCGGGCTCTACATTATCGTTTCTTCCTTTGATCCCACTGGGTTTTAATTTCCCTTTGGCGCAGGACGCGGTACTTATCAGTAGAATTTTTTTGCGGATCTCCGTTTGAGTTGAGTTCCCTCGTTCTCAGCGGTGCGGAGCAAGTCTCAGGACCGGTCTGTCCGTGTCAGGTTCCGCTTTTTCTCGATTGCGTCCCCTTCCTCCCGTAACCGTGTCTCGGGCGGCCTCCCGACATGCTGCCGGCCTTCCTGCTAAGAGCACCTTTGCCGATCAGCGCTCGACTTCGCATCCTTCCCCCCTTTCGCCTCCGTTTTTTCAATTCCCGCAACTGTCCCGTCATGGCGCGGGAACACGTTCACCAACTCTGACGGCTTTTCCCCCCACTGTCCCCCGTTTCTAAGGAATTTCAGCAGCACCTGCTTCGAGGCAACCAGTTGGCGGAAATTTATGCTTGCCCTTCCGGTTAATTGGATTTGTCATTTTCCCCACCCCAAGCGCACGCCGAAGAGGCGAGACTCTCCCCATTGCTAGCTACGTTGATCACTGATATGTCAGTTTTTTTTCGACTCCCGAACTTCTTTCAGTCACGGTTTAAAAATGTTCCCCCGGCGGACTACTTCCAATACCGTCTACCAGGGCGGTTGTTTCTTTCGGGGAACTGACTACAAAGATGAGCTCCTCTCCTCTTTCTCGAAAAAGACTCTTGCCTGGATTTATTGGAATTTTTGGTTTGTTTTCCTCGACTCCTTGGAAGTGTCCTGAAGTCCCCTCATATGACGTCCGCCACGATGACACGTCGCCCCCAACCCGTTTTCCCGGCGGTCCAACACGTGCACGGGTCAAGTCCCCTCCCACCCGCTCGTTGTGTTGTCAAAGAGACTTTGCCGTTTCCCTTTTCCGTTCAACGACCACTCCCTCCTGTCCCGCCCATGTTTTCCCGTTACTCCCCTTGGCTCCCCCCGTTGTGTTGCCACCACCAATTTTTGGAACCGTGAGGTTTTTTGTAGGGGGTACCTATTTTAACTTTTTATGTCTCAACGCAGTCGGTCCCCATGGTTTTTGAAGTGTTGCCTCCTGTTCTGGGCGTTCTTGCTGCGTTTGAGGGTGCTTTGCACAGCTGATGAGCCCTACCGCCGATGCGACGTTTTTTTTCGCAACATGATTGAAGGCTCTTCTTTCGTGGAGCACGGGGTCCGTCAAACTCCCTTCCTTTTTGAACCCTTACTAGTCACCGCTGATGTTGTCTTCCCCAGATCTGGTTCTTGGATTACCAAATTCTTTTATCCCGTATGACTCGGGCTTTCTCCGCTGATCCTTGTCCGATCCGGCTCGTACGTTTTCCCCCGAATTTCCCTTCTTCCTTTCTCTTGAAGGAAACATTTGCTGCACTGGCGATGCAATTCCCGTCAAAAACATGATGCTGATTGAATAGACCCTTGGGTCTATTTCCTCCTTGCAAAACCCTTGGGACAACCCTGGGTTTGTTACATTCACCCTTTTTCCCTCCCCCCCCCTTCGGCCTTCCGGCGCGCAGATAAGACACAAGAACAGGTGGAAGCCCAGTTCAGGGTCCTTTTTAGGTTGTACCCTTGATTTTTTTAGACCAGTTATTGCTTGGCGGTTGGACACGTTTTTTAACCTCCTCCTGCGACCTGACCGCCCGCGAAATTTTTCATTTGCCTGTGGAAAACCGCGGATTTCGCTTTCGGATGGTCCGTCTCCTCGCCTCGTGAAGTTTACCCCTTTTTCTCTCTTCCCTCAGTACCACCCCCCCCCCCCCCCCCCCCCCCCCCCCCCCCCCCCCCGTCCCCCCCCTTGTGTTTCTCTCTTCATTTTTTCTCCTTGCACGCGGCGTCGTTTAGTCCCTTTGCTCCCCCCCTCCTCAAAACCCTGCCTTCTTACCATATCAACTGATCTTCCTTCTTTCAGGTTCGCCTTTTCCAGAAACTTTCCCCCCCGCCACTGCAATACACTTCATTCCACCCGGCGCAACCGGTTCCCCTCTGACGCATCCAGTAAAGTGCTTTCCCCCACTTCTTTTCCCCCTTTTCTTGATTGCTTCCGCTAGCCCTGGTGAGTACCCTCTTTTTCAGTACAAACACACAAGGTTTCCCCTTTTGTTCCCAGATTCCCGTATACCCGACCGGTGTCCTCTCTTTCTTGCTCCCTTCAGTGTGGGCGAGAAGGCATCTGCCCGTGGGTCCAGGCAATGTTTCCGCGGCCTTGGTCACTTTTAATTCTTTTCGGCCTTTTCGGAGCTGCTCTGGCCTCTGAAAGCCCCTTTTTTTTTTGACCCCCCTCCCTCGTAATATGACTCAGCCGCTCCCCTTTCGAGTCCCGTCCCATTGGCCATCATCTTTCGCGTCCCTTTCTCCTCGTTTGTTCCTGATCGCTTGCTCCACCGCCTCTAAACCCCGTCAATCATTTCCCCCTCCAACGTAGTCATCGTCGGTTTTCCTGCATTGGCCCGCGCCCCCAAATTTTCACTTTCTCGCCCCGAAAACAAAGAAACCTCACGTAAACACCCTCAGTGTTCCGGCTTGATTCCCTTACGCGCGTTCACCCTTGCTTTTCCCCCCTCCTTCCCCCCCCCCACCTCACAGGTCAAAATGTGCCACCCCCCTTTCCCCTGGTAGGGCAGGTGAGGAAATTAGGACCCCCCGGGGAAAATTCCCTTCCCTTGCTATTCACCTGGGACAATTTACTCGTAGGCCGCTTTACCCCCTTTTGGTGTTTCCGCCGGTTTGCCCCCTTCCTCGTGTGTACTCCCTTTCGACTTTGATCGTTCGGTCTTATCGCGTCGAATTGAGAGGGCCAACCCCCCCCTAAACTTCCTCCCCCCAGGACTTTTCGTAGACGCCCCCTTGCTCTCGGCGCTCCTTGCTTTCCTTCCCCGAAATGTGACCCACAGCCTGTATAAGTCTTTGCTCTATTCCGCAGTTCATCCCGTTTCCTTTCTTTTTTTTCTTTTTCGCCACCCTCCCAAGCTTATCTTTCGGCGCATTGCGTGGTCCATGGCTCCCTCTCCCTTCGTTGCTCTTGGACAAGGCACAACTCCCCCCCCTTTCCCTCTAGCAGCATTTCCGCCCCCAACTGGTTTCTTTTGAGATCCGTGTTCTCATTTTTCTCCTTTCTACCTAAGAGGCCTCTTGATTTTCACGTGTCCTAAGAGTCGCGTCACGTGCTGACTCACCGCCGGGTTCGGCGTCCCCGGGTTCCCAATCGGCGAGTCGCGCGCGGATCTTCCCCTTTTCCCTCTTCCAGCACCCAATTAGCTTTTCCATTTTCCATGATACTACCAATTGTCTGCCTCGCGTCTCCCTTATTCTTTCCCTTTTGACTTTCCTTTCCACCCCTCGCTGCCTTCTGCTTCTTCCACGCGGATTTTCGTTCCATAACACTTCTGCCAAAGGCTCTCTCCAACCTCTCTCTGATAAATTCTGCCTCTTTACCGCCCTGTAGGTCTCTAAATCATAAAACTATCGGGGAATGGGCCCTCATCCCCGCGATCTTTAACCCAGGTTTCTTCCCTTTTAACCAAGTTCCCGAGACTTCGGACCGCCAATCCTTTAGTTTTTTTTCTCCCTTTCTAAGTATGCGTCATCCTTACCATAACCACTTCTAAACCCCCCTTAACGATTTCCCTATACTGTAACTTTTTCTTTTTTAAGGAATAGGTTATCTGGCATCGATGCCAACCAAACAGTACCCGTTTTTTCCTTTTATGGTCACTTTTCTGTGCTTCCTTAATTAATTAGCAGTTAACTTTTCGCTGCTGACTCTCTTTCAACGTATCCTGAATTCTGAACAGTGTTTTCGGTGAGTGTTATCCCCCCTGGTCCCCTTTGTAACTTGTCCGAAGCAAGCCCAATTTTCCATGTTTCCCCCACCAGCGCGGTTTTTTTTCCCCCTCCCATGCTTCAGCGGTACATTCCTTTACACACTTCCTTCCCCTTCTGTGTTCCGCGGATGAACATCTTCCAGCTTTCCCTGCTTCTAGTTTTGATCTTTCCACAAAACCGAAATCGTCTCCCAGTTGCGCCCAGTAGCCACCTCCCCCCCCCCCTCATGTGTCCAGTGCCGCCGAGCTCTTCTTTCTGGGATTCCTCACTCGTTTCCAAGCAGAATTTCCCGCCCTTCCTCAAAGATCCGCCCGACACGTCCTGAACATTAAGGATGGCGTCCCCAACCAATCCTTCTCCTGCAGGAATTGCAATTGTCCTTTTGTATCTCCGCCTGTGCCCCCCCCGATCCCCCTTTCGGCACCCTTCGACCTCCCCTCCCCTTCGTTCCCAACAGTTCATTCCCCTAGCAGCTGCCGGAGAAGATTTACCAATAA
>Ga0179593_1347011_pt1 | contig 11867 bp, 9 predicted proteins | sample CZODoug2_1_08_16_FD_185931 | JGI IMG/M metagenome (GOLD analysis project Ga0179593, IMG submission 185931) | Vadose zone soil fungal communities from Angelo Coast Range Reserve, California, USA - CZODoug2_1_08_16fungal (PacBio error correction) | ecosystem: Environmental > Terrestrial > Soil >... | reverse complement strand
AATCACTGTCTGTGCTTCGTGCGTCTGCTTCGTTCTAACCACGACGAGCAGCTAAGAGTGTGTAGAAAAATAATTCTAACCAACAACCCCCAATAGCGTTGTTACCTCCTGTATTTAGGGTTGAAATTTAACCTTAAGCGCCCCCCCCCCCCAATCTTTCCCCCCCATCTCCGTCTCCTCCCCACCAGCCCCATTTTGTTTTTCCTACTCGGTAACCTGACGCCTTGGTTACTTTCCCTCTTTTCTATCACCCAATTCGTTTTCGGGGGTCAGCAACAGGGTCGGCTTTACATAGCCCGTATGCGGCATGTCCGTGACGCTCATTTGCTTTTTGAAGTAGAAACTAATGAACCTTCCCGCTCAACAACCCCGCTTTTTTTCGCTGAACGGCCCTAGTGGGGCGTCCCAACCTCTGTTAGATACGCGATTTTAACTTTTCCTCCGAACGTGTTACCCAGTTCTCTACAAGTCCTAGCACAGGTAACCCGCTGAAGAACTTCCCCACCCGAATCCCTCTTTTCCCAATAATCCGCCCCTCTTCTTCCTCTTTAGCTGAAGTACCTGAGAGATGACCGAGGCAACTTGGTGTAGGACACATGAACCTCTGGGATTCCTTCATGATCTTTTAGTTATCTTGTATGACTCCGTTTGAGTCTTTTATAAAGCCGGTGTCCCCCCTTTTGCGACGCCTCCAATTGGTATCTTTCGGTTTCCAGTTTTTGCTCGCATAATTGCCTCGGATCCGTATTTATGACGGTTTAGTGATCTCTACTTTTCAACTGTCGTCTTCCTTGTCGATTCCCATGAACTTCAGCAGTTTTTTTAAGTCTTTGACATTTTATCTTTTCGGTTGTTATTAGCACCCCCACACTCTTCCATTTTCTCCACTTTAAGAGACTACTTCTTATTTAACTCTTTCCTTCCTCTATTTCCCCCCCACCTACGGACCTTACACATGCCACTCGAAAGTGCCTTCCTTTTCATTTATTAACACTTCCTCCCCCTATCTATCATTCTTTCCCCCTCCTTTTTGTTCTGTTTATTGCTAATTTGTCAACCGTGGACGTGAGTGGCACATGCCCTTGTGGACCTATATAGTTTCCTGGTCCCTTTTTTGTTTTTTGTCCTCCCTTGACTTCCACTAGTTTCAATAACCTCGCGCGGAAAAACCGTGTCCTGGTCTCGATTGTGCCGGTGCGAAATACCCCCCAATATTCTTCTTCCCCTTTAAATTCCGTTCCCCTCGGAAGTATCATTTTTCTTCGAACTCCTGGACCCAAGGTGATTTACTCACTTTCGCTACCCCATCATCGCAAGACGACTTGATCGGGCACATTTTCCCTACAGGAACACCGGAGTAGACCCCTTGCACCTCACCCCCCTAGTCATCGGCGTCGTGGCGGCGTAGACCGCCCAGCTCCCCTATTTTCCTCAAATCCAACTGCCCCCTCCCTCTGCCCAAATAGTCGGCTTTTCCTCCAACTTTGCCTGATGCTCTTTTCGGCGATCGTTAAGGAGCGGTTCTTCTTCTAGTGGACCCCTCTGAATTTTGTGCATTTTTCCAGCATTTTTGCCGATGATTTTTCCAGGCCTCGCAACTTGAAGTGCGGGAAACAGGGACAACTTTCGAGATCCTTCTTTTGACCGAGCGGTTCGTGGCCCAGGGGTTTTCCAAGTGTCAGATGTTGGCCCGCCCTTTCCTCCACCATTCTTTTCGCCGTCTTCTGAAAGAAACATCCTCCCATTGTTTTCCTCAAGCCCCCCTCTCCCCTTCAACTCTTTTGATCAGCCCGAAACTGAACCGCTCGTGGCATTCCACTCATCGTAGCACACCGTCTTTTTTGGTTTTTTCTTCGCAAGGGAGTAAATTTTGTTTAAATCGGCACCCTTGGTAATACAATGTCCCCGTTTTCAATACCCTCTCCCACCCCCATTTGTTTTTTTGTTCTTACCGTTTGCCTCAATGAGCCTGGACGTGGGAAAGCCCGAATGAGTCGCTCGTGCCGTTAAACTCCCCTTTCTTCCAAAACCTCTGTCTTTACGTCCTTGCTTTTAAATTTCCCTCGCTTTTTCTGGCGTTACTCCAACGGCCACGTATCTACCGTTCCTAGATCCATGTCTTCCCCCCTTCCCCCCCGGCTGTTCCCCGATCCGTAGGGCCCTAGTGTTACACGATCTCCCCTACGCTTTCCTCCCTCCTTTTATTTCGCCCCAGAAGTTCTTCGACGGGGCGGTGTTACCCGAGGAGTTGTTCCTTTACTGTTTGACGTAAAGTGCTTAACTTTAATTTCTTTTGAACTCACTTCTCTTAACTGTCCTCTCCTTGGACGCGACGTAGTTACGTGGTTGTTGATGACTGATCCCGGTCAACGAGAACCCAATATCTTCTCCTTTTACCCCCCACTTAATTGTCTTCCCCACGACTCTTTTTCCTATTTTGCCTTCGACTCTGGAATTGGCGCGTTCGGCTTGCTTTTAGGAGCGGAAGGGGCCCCTTCCTCCCTCCCCTTCCGTGTCCCCTTTAGTGGGTTTTCTTCCATGTTCACCGATTTCTTTTCTCCCTCGTTTGTTGGAGACTGATATTGAACTGTACCTCCATGACCTTCCCTTTTTAAGGATTCCTTTTCTCTTAACCTTCTCCCCCCCCCCAGGAAGCCCTACGAAGACGTCCCATTTCCATTTTAGTGTCATCCTTCCCCTACCTGATTCCCCCTCTTCCCGGCCCCGTTTGTTCTCCTGACTGTTTGCTCCCAAGTTAGCTGTGACGCTCGTCGCAGACGAAAAGAGGCCTCTTTCTTTTCCCTTTTTCCGCTCTTTCCTTTTCACAGCTGGTGCTACTTCCTCCCTGGATTGAGAGGCGAAAACGTCCGTACAGTCCAGTCACCCACTGACGTCGTTAAAGACCACCACTTTCTTTCCTTTCTTTAGGACCCTTCCGATCCTTTCGAATTTGTGAATTGAGTTCTACTTTGACCCCTAGGTGACCTACTTCTGTTTACGCCCGTCGGTAGGTATTGCCCGGTCCCTTTTCCTATGGACCCTTTTTTTGATCTCTGACAGATGACAGTATTTTTCTTACCCCCCTCCCCCCCCTTTACAGCTGGTAAGCCAGCAAGTTTGTGGTACTACTTACGTTTATTTGTTATCTTTTCCTCATCTTCCCGGCCCTAGCTAGAATTTGGAATTACGCCACCTAGTCTTCCCACCCCCCCCAAACTCTTTTCTCATATTAGCTTTCCGGAGGGTTTATCCAATAATCTGCACCCTTTTCCCCTGAGTCTCCCCCCCAACACGTGTCTCCCATTTCCTGGAAACCCCCACGACAAAAAGTGTTGTTCGGCCCATAGGAGGTACTCCTAAGGTCTACGTTCCTTGCAGACTGATTTAACCTACTTAAGGTGATCTGTGCCCGCTTGCCCCCCCCCCTAATAACAACTTTTTTCTCCTTTCTTACTTCCGCGGAAATGGAAGTCACAATGGTTGAGCCCACCCGGATGGAACCCCTTCCCTTTGACCACAACCCCCCCTTGTATCGATCAACTGAAAGAGCGGGGCTCCGTATTTTTTTTCGCCCTTCCTTCGCCGCGGGGGACATGTGAGCAAGCCGTAATTGCCACGAATCTCCCAACTTTTCCCCAACGCCTTTCCCCAATTTCCCCCCCAACAGTCCTCGTCCCCTTAGCCTCCCCTCTCTCCTGATCGCACCGACGGAAAAGAGCTCTACTTAGGACCCGGCGTCTTCCTTTTTTCCAAGATCTATTTTTCTGAATCTGTCTTTTTGGTATTACAACAAGGTGCCCCCCCCTGTCGGGTTCTCAGAAGGTTCACACCTCCCTATCAAGACCAATGGTAGTCTATGGGACTGTTGGGTTGCGCATGTTCAATCTTTCCATTTTAGTATTCCCAGTACTTGGCTTCCGAGGTGATCTTACCGATCGGGATCACTGTCCGCGGATTTAGAAGAACATGATAGGACCGAGGTGGTACGTTAATATTCTCCTTTCCCTCGCAATCGGCTATGTACGTTCCCCAATTATCCCCTGGAGACGTTTTTTCCTCCAGCGCATTTTCTGCCCCTTCTTTATCCACAACCCCAGCACTTCCCTGTTACCTATCTGCACCCTAATCCGACTGCGATGCCGTCAACTGAATTCCCCCTATCCTTGAAGCCCCCCCTTTTCCCTTTGTTTTTTTTATCTTTGTTCCGGGACTCCCAGCGGCTGTTTCGAACGTAGATTCGGTCCTGTTACTCTTTGTGTTGTCCCTTCAATGCCCATTGGTCATCGTTCCCTAGTCCCTCCTACCAAACGGTTTGCGCGTGCGGATTTGGTTTTCCATAACCACCTCTTTTTGGAGGGACAAGTTAGAAGGTACTCCCCCCCCCGATCCTTTATCGTTAGTCTTTCCGCCGAGGACCCACCCGGTTTTGATCACTATCGACAGTCACATTTATCCCTCCTATGCTTTCCCTCAGGTCAATCATTTTATTTTCTGCGACCGCACGCCTCCTCCCAACCTTCTGTTCGCGTTTTTTCCGTCTTTCCGAAGCCCGAACCCCTTTATTTTCTCCCACCTCCCTCACGTCCGCAGCCCCACCGGGTGTCTCCCCCTGGGCTTATCATTCTTCCCTTTCCGTCATGGCTCTTTTATGTCTTCTCTGAGATCGTCCTGGGGACTCGGGTCAAGCGGTTTGCCCTCTTTTGGGTCCCCTCCCCCCCCTTTCATTCGTCCTTCCCCCCCCCCCTTTACCCCCTTCTTCGATCCCGCTCCTGATTGCTCCGCGCGTTCGGTTTGAGGCTCTCAATGGTTTTTTTTGACGATCTAGCGTGGTCGAACGGGTCCTCACAAAAACCTTGCGTCCTCCCTCAGCGACCTCTCCCTACCCCCGTTTTTTCGGAACCACCTTCTTCTTGGGTAAGTCATTCTGAAAGGACTCCATTGCGTTCCCCGAATTTTCCCCCTAAACCAAACTTTTGATTTTTTTTGGTCGGCTCCTCATTTCTTGCTTCCCGTTTTGAGAACGCGTTAAGGCTACCCCTAAACCCGTGTACCGGACGCTCCCCCAAAACTGTCTCTTTTTAGTTTTTTTTGCTTTTTCCTTTTCTTTTCCCAACAGGAGGGCTGTGCCGTTTGAATTCACGCCTGCTTCTCTCCGATTAACCCAACTCTCTCCCCCAAATATTGTCCTCAGCGTCCTTTCTAACCCCCATCTCCAAGGTTCTGTATCCCTCCGACTAACCTTACAGCTTCCTCTTGCTAAATTTCATCGCCTCTGAGAAATGAACCGGGCCCCAAGTTACGGGGCACGCTTTCACCATGATCCAGCACCTAACGTTTCCGATTGAGTGTAATCAATAAGTTACACCGTGCTTATATTTGTTTCTTTGCCCGCATGACGGACCCCCGGTTCCCTACTCACCCTGACTTTTGTGAATCTCTTTTTCCCCCTTTCTCGTCAGCCTTTTCCGGGCCCTTCAGGAGAGGTAGTGTTGTATGTCGACTTCTTTCAAACCAGCCCTAATTCGAACCGTCTAAACAACAGGGAAGGCATAACCCACGAGCAAGAGCTGTCCTCCCCACTCTTTCACCCGCCCTCCTTTAACTAGGGTTCCTTTGCTTTTGCCGAAATTTGGGTCAGCTCAAGGGGTGCATTACTGCTCACCCTGCTCATGTTCCCCCTTTAATTTAGGCAACTTTACATAGATATTCCCTCCTAATCGATGTTGTTGTTGGGAGCTCGTCTATCCCCCGATGGATCGAACCACGTACCTGGTTTGAACCTTCTCAGTACTCCCCTTTTTCGCGGCCCCCTCTCTCCCCGCACCGCGTAAGCTTCCCCGTCATCGGACCGCAGCCCTCCCATGGAGGACTTTTGTAGAAGGGACCTGGGACCCATTCTTTATCTTCTAGATCCTCTCAATGTGTGGTATCTTCAGTTAAGTTAGTTCCTAGTTTTTCCCCTTTTCCGCTACTTTCTCCCTCCTGATCCCCTAGTAAGCGGCGTTTTACCACGTGCCGCTTTATAAGTGGGCTTCTTTTCTTACAGTCTCATTTGGGAAAGGCCACGTCAATTAACCACCGCCCCAGACCCATCAAACTTTGACACTCATCAACGTCGTCCCCGGTCTTGTTTTTTACAAACAACAATCTCCAGCGGTAGAAGCCGTGATGATTTTGATATAGTGGAAACAAAGTGATGCGTCAAGGTCGTTCAGCTATCGGGTGCCTGGTGTCCCCCCTAGAAGGTTGCTCCGATTCCACTCCCTCGGGTCGGGCAAAGTTTTCTGAAGGTAAACGAGAGTTGTTAATGGACTTGGGCCTTTGTAATCGCGTCCCTAATCGACCTGCTAGGTCACACGGTTTCGATATTGAGAATCCGGACACGCAGTCCTCCCTCCAATGCAATTTCGGAGTCGGGGAATTGCGATCTTCCCCCTTAAATCCCTTTTTAGTTGTCAACGCCGAAGGAGTGTTCTCTCTTTACTCGGATGTCTCCCTGGCCCGTTTTGCGCGATCCCCACCGGCACCGTGCTCTGGGCCCTTGAATGTGGAAAAATCGGAATCGTACAAAAAGTGCAGGAGTTCCAACTCGACCACACCTACCACGTTTCGGTCCGAGGCGTTGGGACTTCTGTCCTTTCCGTAGGGATTCCGGCAGGTTTGCAGGGTATGCCTTCCTATTTTCCACCACGTTCCCATTTACCCTGATGTCGGCATCCAAACCCGCCCCCCCATGTGTTGACCGCCATTCTTTTTCATCAATTCATAGCCTTTCTCATTCAGATTAATGAAATATCTCTTATTAAAAAAATTCTTCAGACTGTATCTAACGAAGAAGTTACCCCTAAATAGGGCTTCTCTTGACCCAAGTTGCCAGGAAATAGCGATCCATTCTGTCACGTGCGCGAGCGACAATAACCAATGGGCCGCAGGTTTGCAATTGCCGCACAAGCCGGAGTACCCCCCCCCCTGTCCCCCCCCCCCCCCCCAAAATCTATCAGAACGCCGGGAGACTTAGACCCTATAGACGATGTTTACGGTCCATCCCTCCCCGACCTTGCTCAATCCTCACTGAATGCCCACGCTTTAGTAATTCCAGTAACTGTCCCCTCCCAGTTCCTGACGTATTCCTTCCCTAGCTTCTGAAAGTTACTCGTTTCCGTTGAACGTAAGGCGCCGCTAGAGTTCGATACCTTTCCAACCCCTAATCGCCAGTCTTATTCTGATTTGGATTCTTCCGGGGTCTTCTTCCACACAGTCTTGGAGGGTTTGGTCAACCCTGCAAGGAACCCCGCTTCCACCCCGATAAAATTGGTCCATCTCTGGGTATTTTGGAGAGTCGATTTTGTCAATTGCTGTCATTATGATCTTGTACGTTTCGACTCCTCGCTGATTTCGCGGGACACCCTTTCCTCTTATAGTCTTCTATTCATAAATATATAGACGGTTACTAGGTCCTGAATTTTAAATTCATCCCCGTTGTTCGGGGTGTTTTCTGTCTACACCCCCCTCCGCCTTTGCGCCGTTTTTAAGTCACTCGCTTTCACTCTGCCCCTTTACTCTTGCCCCCCCAGACTTCCCTGGACACTCTTTCTCGTTCATTTCACCAACCCTTGCCGAATGCGATTGCGTCCACGGGGACTTTCATCTCTTTTCTCTTCCCCTGTTGTTTTTTTCTGATCTCTGTTCCTTTCCCTTTTTTTCCTTTCCATTCAGAATTCTCTCAAATTTCCTTTTTGAAACGAGAGGTGGTCCGTCGTTTGGTAAGTTTTCCCGTGCCGGGCATTTATTTGCCCCCCCTTCTTCTCGTACCAAACGGCGCATGTTCTATTGTGGGCGACAAACCCAAAGCTGGCTTTTTGCTTGCCCCACCTCACGTTACGTTCCCCCCGGTATAATGTGTATTAGACAGCGCCGGTCCCCCCAAGTGATAACGATCGGACTCCCCAGAGTTCTTCCCCTGAATCCTTCCCCTTACTTACATCCTGTTCCACACTTTTGCCCCGAGCAACGGCCTCCTTACAATACTGTCTGCTTTTTTTTTGCCGGACGGCTCAATGACCCGCTCAAGGTCGCTGTTCATCCCCCATAAAGCCCCCCCCGCCCTGTACTCACACTATTTCTTTTTTCTATCCCCCCAAAGGTTTTATTTTATATCACAAAGGGCGAGACTGAAGGACGCGGTTTTCTGAGGTTCTTAGTTTTCCAGATGCCCACTTTTTGCATTTATCAATTTCCGTCTTCCGAAATCTTGAGGGATCCTTCGTCCATTGAACGGTGTGTCCTTGACCCAGTTTTCGCCAAAGTCTGTCGATGAACAGCTCAGTTCTGGGTGCGAAAGAGTGGGGAATAAAGTTGGGGGTCTTTGACGATGTTCAAACGGACGTGTCCCCAGATAACGGGACATTCTTTCTGCAAACCCACTCTATCCCTCGACGAAGAAGGAAAGAAGCAATTCCAGGCAGCAGTCGAAAGTACCCCCCAAAAGTGTGTATTGAAAGAACACCGAGACACCCTCAGAGTGTTTAAGACACCACGGTGACCCAAGCAGAAAGCTGAGGAACTCCGTCTAGTCTCCAACCAATGTTGGGATTTGGGGTGAATGCCTCATCAGGATGCACCTTTTTTTGAAATTTCAAGGGACCCTACAATGGCCCAAGGTAAATTGTCCACCCCTCTCCTCTTTTTTCTTTTTGAATTCTTTCTTTCCCAATGTACTAGGCCGTGTGCTAATCAAGCCTGATCGATCGCATTCCCCTATATTTTCCCCACTCTTATTTGAATCTCTTTTCTCCCTTTACCATCCCATGTCAGTTTGTTAAGAAAGAGGCGATCTCAGGCTTTCACTTTCCCTTAAATAAAAGTTTCCCTAAGACCCCCCCGTTCTTTCCCGCTCCGCTCCCCTTTTCTTTAACTTTTGCCCTTCACACGAGTTTGTCATTAAATTCAGATCCTCCGAGTAGCCTCCTCCAAGTATACCCCGAAAAAAGTCAGCACGATGCGGATCCGTGAGCCCTAAAAAGTGCTTGCTTAGTTCCTTGAAAGGGTCACTACTCCCACCCCCTTCCACATCCCCTATATCCCCTTCATTTTTTGGCATCGCATTTTGCCAAACGTGAGGAAAAGGTCGGGCAAGGAAGCGACCAAAACCCTCCCCTTACAGAGGTATCGCTCTTCCCTTCTCTCTCTATATCCCCGGTTGTGCTGCCGTCCCCCCTTACCGGAGTTTCTCTATCTACCTCTCATATCTCGGTCCAGTTTTTGCTCCCCGCCCCGCCTTTTTCTGAGACACCAATTTGCGATAATCTATCGCGACCCCCAGGCTTCTATTCTGACTTTCCAACTGCCTCTCCCTAACGTCCTTACAATGTGGAACCGCACGACCTTCTCAGTATCGCCCTTCCCGTCCAGTGAGGAACGCCCAGACTTGCGCCCCTCAAGCTGACACCGGATACTGCGGCTACTGCGCGATTTATGTCTTGGTGTCGTCGCTTCTCGGGTTCGCTCACCATTTGCCCTAGTTTCGGATTACCTTCTATTGGACCCTCTTTTGCCCGCCATCTTATCAAAGTAGTAACCCTACCGGACCTTTTCCGACAGAACCTAATATACCTTTTCTCAGGATTACACCAAATAGACTCCTACAGCAGTCCCGTCCCCCCCATTGGATTGCCCCTTGTATGTCTCAGCAAGCACCGCCCCCCTTGGGAGCGATCTTGTCCGGCTTACCTAATTGTCCAGGCCCCCCAGGATTTTGTCCATGACCGTGGGTTTCCTTCTCTTGTTGTCTGACATCGAGTTACCATGTGCCCTAGATCTCCATCCAGTGTCCTCCCCTACCGAATGACGAAGAGCAGGTTCGTTACCGGCCTCCAACCCGTCTATCTGATCCGCCCAGTTGCAACCCCATGCCCTACTCGCCCGCTATTTCGATCATTAACCTCCCCAGTACCCCGGCTTCCCTTTGTGGGCTGCGGCCTAGCTCTCTCGGTGGTTTTCTCCGCTGTGTATAGACCGATGTTTGACCTTTTTTTTTTTTTTTTTCTTTTTTTCTTTTTTTTTTACTTTTTTTTTTTTTTTTTTTTTTTTTTTTTTTCTTTTTTTTTCTTTTTTTTTTTTTTCTTTTTTTTTTTTTTTCTTTTTTTTTTTTGTTTCTTTTTTTTTATTTTTTTTTTTTTTTTTTTTTTTTTTTTTTTTTATGGGAAGCAGTTTTGAAATTTTTCCTCTCTCATGACCCTTTATTCTGAACCTTAGTCTCCTCCAAAGATCCTGCGAAGTACCTTACCACAAGACTCACAGCCAAATACGAAAAGAGAAGCAAGACCGCCCCCTTTCAGAAACAGCAGACGATCGCCCCCGCACCCTCAACGCACACGCCCGCCTCCGCCCCGAAACAGTAGATCCCGTCAACTTTTCCCTTCATTTTCGTAGCGCGCCCCAGTATGATCGTCGTGTGATCATGATCGGATCCGGAATTACTCCCTTTTTTGTCCGTCTTCATTGCCGCCCGATCCAGGGCGCCCGGACTAAACTTTTCCCCGCAGCCTTCTTTCATAGGCTGGGCACCGGTCCCCGTGAGACGGCGAGACGAACAGAGGGGAGTTAACAATAGAAGTACGTTGCCGGAGACCAAAATACACGTAGAGCGCACCCCGCCGCACCCCGGTCGTTTCCGTCGTTGAGGTTGCCCGACCTTCCCCGGGTTTAGACTTTTTTTGGCATCTGTGGGCGCCCTCTTGGGCACCGAGGTAGTAAGTTAACCCCGGGGTGTTTCGGTGAAGGGCCGAGTCAGTCCAGTTGTGGGGCTTGCCCGACGAGTGATTTTTCTTTTAGGCAAGCCCCAAGAGATTGACAGTTTAGATGGGACCATTGAGGCCGTCGGCCAATTTTTGAATACCGCGTTGCTTCGTGCATGCCCTCGTTTCCTTAGATATCAGCATTTTTGATCTCACACCGACCAGCCCCCCAACCCAACATACCCCCAATTTTGCTCTCCGGTTTTCATTTTCGATTTCCGCTTTTTCCAAAACTAGTCCCGGCGTGAGAACCACCCACAGCAAACATTGTGGTTCGCGAGTAGGTAATTTTTATGCATTGCGTGAGCCTTTTTCAGAATTGATGTTCACCCCACTACCTTACGGGGCCTCCGGTGAGTTTCTCAGAAAAGGGGGAGTTAGAAAAGCTTGAGTTAACAGGAATCAGGTTTGGCCAGGCCGTTCGGACCCCCAGCTCTTTTGCACTTCAACCCACGCGCTGGTCCCTAAAGTCCCATTCCGTTTCTGAGTCTGTTTTTCTGCTGCCGCCATTGTAAATTTGGTACGACCCGCCGTAACGATTTGCGACAGTCTCAAGCCGGTACGTACCACACCCCGTCTTTTCCTTCCAACGTCCCCCAACCCGGTCAAGAGCTCCACCTCAAGACGAACCGCGGACTGTTATGGACGGAAGGACCCTGAGCTTTTTAACTTAAAGGCAATGTGATAAGAAACCGCACTCGATGGTTTTGCTTCTGGGGTTTTTGGTATCTTATGACAACGAATGAGTTTGGGTATAAATGTCACACCCTTCGCCTCCGACCGTGTCTATTAGTTGTCCGGGGCGCGCGCCCTTTTTTCATTCTTGCCTTAGTTTTATCGTAAGGGGTGATCCGGTGTATCTTTCTCGATCGGTTATCACGTAGCGTCGTCATAAGAACGATCGACCCTGTTTTTTACCCTTTCCCTTTTTCTCCATTTTTCTCGCCGAGTTTTTCTTCGCCAACAATCGCGCGTTTTCTGGGCACCGTATTTAACTTGACTTCCCCCTTCCCAACCCCAATTTTCAGGAAGGTACCATCCGGTCACGAAACATGCCGACTTTTATGCGTC
>Ga0179593_1676136_pt1 | contig 11868 bp, 12 predicted proteins | sample CZODoug2_1_08_16_FD_185931 | JGI IMG/M metagenome (GOLD analysis project Ga0179593, IMG submission 185931) | Vadose zone soil fungal communities from Angelo Coast Range Reserve, California, USA - CZODoug2_1_08_16fungal (PacBio error correction) | ecosystem: Environmental > Terrestrial > Soil >... | reverse complement strand
CCCGGTCGGCAAGACCCTTCCCCTTCTTCTTTTTTTTTCAGACGATGGCCGGCGAGGTGCGCGCCGCACCGGCGGCTTTTTTTTTTTTTTTCTTTATCTAGTATTTTTTTTGCCCCCGGAGGCAGCAACGCGGCTTTTTTTATTGGGTGCCCTCCGCGCTATCGGCTCGGTTCCCTTTCCTGTGCGCGTGTTCGACAGCACTTTTATACAAGGTCTACTGCCATCGAGGTCTTTCTCGACGTTCATCCGCTTCTCCTGGCGCGGTGATTGGGACCGCGGACTTCTTTTTTGCCAGCTGTCGTTTTTTTTCCCCCTTTTTTTTGAAGCGCACTGTTTCCCCTCTCAGACTACAAGGTGCCGGACCTCGTCCTCCCCCTTTTCCAAGCGCCCCGTCTGGATATAAGCACAAGAAAAATGGACTTTTCTTTTTCTTCTTTTCCTCATCCCCCCCTTTTTTTTTCCCCAGCTCCCGATTCCAGTTTTGTCTTTCGTTTGGCATTGCGTGGCAAGCCATGGATCGGTCACTTTCTTCTTCTTTAGTGGAGGAACCGGTTTTTTCCCCTTGCGCTTACGAAGATCCCGCGGTTCTCGTCCCCTTTCTGCCGTCGTTGCCAGCACGTTTTTCTCCAATCCACCGCGATTCGATCACCTCCTTTTTTCCCTCAGATGCAGTAGAACATTGTAGCCCTCCTCTTTGTTTTTTTTTATTGCCGAATCCCCTAACATTCAGGTGTCGCACGACATTTGGATTCCAATAGCGTCCCCTTTCCCTTTTTCTTGGTGCGCAGTAGCCCAGAGAGCGGCGATCCAGAGTCTCCTTCCTTTCGGGCAGTTCGCCTTTCGCATAAACAAGATTGTAGTGGCTTTTAGGTCTTGCGCCCCCCCTTTTTCTTCGTCGCTGCTCGCCGGGCTCTTCCCCGGAGAGGTTGTCTCGGTCTTTCTCCTTTGACAGCGATTTTCGTGCAGAGATGAGAGAGATCTTCTTCCTTCTTTGCGCCGACCTCCCTTTTTTTCCTGCGGTCCAGTCGAACGTTGAGCCAGACAGAGATTGTACATCGCCTTTCCTTCAGCGTGTCTCCCCATTCGTTTTTTTTTCGCTTACACACGAGAATCTTTTTTTTTGCCTCATGTCTTTTTTTTTTTTTTTGTGCATCATCGTGAGGATGATCGCTTTGAGCCGGGACAGCCAAGACCTATCCTTTTTTTTTTTCCCCAGTGTGCCGTATTCAACGAATGCACGGTCGAAATTTTTCCCCTTGTGTTGCCGGTGGTTTTTCTCTTCTCTCTGTGAAAATGTCTTCTTCGGTTTTCCCCGGAGAAATTCGCCGGCGCTTTTTTCCTTTTCTTTTCCCGGTACTCAGTCCGCAGCGAAACGTCTCTTCCCCTTTCTTCTCATAAGTTTCCCTCCTTCGACGTCGGCCTGATAGAATCTCTAGGATGAATGCCGTCTCTTTTTGCTTTTGATAATCGAAACACGGTATTGTCCCTTCGTTCGCGAAAAGCCCCCCTCCTTCATTCGAAGACATGACTTCCCGATAGACTTGACAAAATCCCTGCGTCTTTCTTTCCGAGATTGTTCCAAGAGACAGATTAGCTGAACGCTCCTCTCTTTCCAGATCAGGAGCCCTCCTCTTTTTTATCCGACGTCGATAGTCTTCTGGACGATACGTTGTTCCTCGTCCTTTTCTGAATAGCCTTCCTGCGTAGGCTTCCTAGCCCTTTCTCTACAGTACGAAATTTCCTTTTTTCTTCCTTTTTCGGCGATCCGCCACAAGATGGTTCTTTTTCCCTTCTTTTGCGAGCGCGGCCGCATAGGCCCCCATGCCTCCCTTCTGATCGGCCCCCCCTCTTTTTTCTCCAGTCCGGGAAGAAAAGCATGACTCGCTTTGTTTCTGCGACCAGAGACAGATTTCCCCCTTTTCCTCTCCCTTCCCCCAACTAGGAATACGAGTGACGTTGCAGTGCATGTCTTTCGCGAAGATGATGCGGCGGCGCAGATTTGTCTTTCTTCTCTGAACCCTGTTTCGTTCCGCAGATATTCTGGACAATTCTGTCGTCGCTCCCTCTTCAGGGAACCTCCTTTTTGCGCTGTTGACCAGCGCATCTTTCTGAACGTTTCTCTCTTTCTTTTTTCACGTCGCATTTTCTTTCGAGAAGGCGCGGCGCGCAGCAGCGCTTTCTTGTCCCCTCCGTTCTACTTTTGCTTTTTCCCCCCCTCCTTTAGCCGCGTGCGAAGCATGGGATTTCCGGTAGAGAAGCCCGTCCCTCTTCTTTCTTCCCCCGACAGTTCGTGTCTTTTTTCTGGAAGGTATAATGACAAACATTAGTTTTTCTGCCGGCAGTCCTCCCCCCTTTTGATGCTGTCAGGGGGAGTTTTTGGATGTCTTCGTGACCCCCTCGGGTCACTCCCCTCCCTGCGCAGAGGATCATGTAGTCCTCTTCTATTGAAATCTCTTTTTTCCCCCCCGAACGCGAGCTCGTTCGAAGCACGTAGGTGCGCGCTTCTTCCTGGAGCCGTGATCTTCCACCAAGCAGGCTGCACTTTTTCGCGTTGCTTTTCCCTGGAAGCAGTCCCCATTCCCGTTCGTTCGAGCTGTTTGTTAGAGGCGATGCCGAAGTCTTTTCCTTTCGATCTTAGCACTCTTTTTTGGCCTCTTCATCGCCCCTGCGATTCCCCAAATGACTCTCCTTTCATTCTTTTTTTCCTGGTTGGTCCGGACGATGTAGATCCGCAGATGTGATGAGAGCTAGCCTTTCTTTTTCTAGGTTCTATCTTCCACCTCGGTTAAAGAAGAGACCGTCATCTTTCAACTCGGCTCCCCTTTTCGGTGGTAGCTTAGCGCGTGCTTTCTCCCCTCTGCAGAATTGTTTTCCCCTGTGAGCATGAGCGGCCTCTTTCTGCGCGATGGCCACTTCCTCCTAGCCGCAGCTGCCTCATAAAGAAACCCCTCTCAGTTTCTTTCGCGATATTTGGTTATTGAGGATCTTTTACTCTGTTCTCGGAGCTTCTTTTTCGGTTTGTGGTTTTCCCTCATGAGAAGGAACTTTTTCTTTCCGTCATTTCTGCAAGCACGAGCCCGGGCACCCTCACGGCTCTCCCCTCCTCTTCTGCGGCTCTCGGTCGACTGCTTTTCAAAGTTTTTCGTTGGACCCTCCTTTTATTCGCAGTTCATTGCTGCCCGCTTGGAATCCACCTTCCCTCTCCCACTGCCACAATTCAGCAGCAAAGTCCCTCAGGGCAGATGGCGCTTTTTTTTTTCATTTAGAGCTGTATTAGAAGAGTTAGATTACCTCGCCGCATCCCCTTTCCTTTCGGTCTCTCATGAGCAGCGCCTCGAAACTTTTCCCCCTTTGAACGGACCCTTAACGAAAGGTTCCATTTTCTTCGATTAGCACTTTGCCTTCCGAATGGTGGTCTCCCAGACCTCCCCTTTTTCTTTTTTTTCCCGCAAAGCTAGCGAAAAGACTTCTTGAGCGACGAGCTCCGTTCTTTCCTCGGCCCGAGACGAGAGATACCCCTCTTCTCTCGCCTTTCGGCGAGAACATTCTCCCTTTTTTTTTTTCCCAAGACAGCCGAGAGGCCCTACAGGCATCTCTCGGGATGCTTTGCCCCTTTTTTTTTTCCTGAAATTTTTACTCGGGGAGGACCGTGCATTTTTCCACTCCTTCTTTCCAGCGTGCCGCCATTTTCCCTTTCCTTTTCGGCCGAAGCGACTGATCATTCGTAGCGTAGTGTTAAGAAAATTCTTCCAGAACTTCACAGGAACGCTTGCTGAGAGATCGGGCGCACGCAGAGTTTCGCGGAGGATCGCGACCTTCTCATTTTTTGCAGGGGCGTTTCTGCCGCATCGATGTCTTCTTCCCTCCCGGCGCCACGCTTTCTCTTCGACGCCAGAACTAGAAGCTTTCCATTCTCCTTCAATCGGACTCTTCTCTTGCAGCCCTCCCCCCTTTATACAGGAGAGAGTAGTAAGCGGTTTCTTTTTTAACAGGAAAAGAAGCTTTCTTATTTCATTTTTTTCCCCTCCTTTCTGAACACCTGACGCTGGCGATGGGCCTCTCAGGAAAATCCGCGTACCTTCTGTTTTTTATTCCCTAAACCACACTCCCCTGTCATGGAGAGGAGAGACTTCCCTGGCTGAGGGAGATTTTCGCCCCCCCTTCCTTTTCTCACGGCGGAGATTTCCTCGACGCAGAGATCTTCAACCTTTTTTTTTTAGATTCGTTTCGACGAGGTTAGCTCTTTTTTTGGTCTCGCCAAGAGTTTCCTCCTCTCTTATCGTTCCCGCTGCTTGACCGCTTTCCTCGCGTTATTCGTTCTTTTTGAAGAGCATGAAGAGACCAGATATTGGAGATGTTCCTTCTCTCTATATGGAGCTTTTCCCCCCTTCTTGATGCCATCGCGGGCAAACCTTTTGGCGTACATTTTTCCCCTTAGACGCATTTTCTCGGAAATGTCTCTCTTCTGTGCTTTCCCTTTCTGCATCATCGTCGCCAGCGTGCCGCCCGATCTCCTTCATAACTCACCATGCTCTTCTCTGGGTGATATATCCAGAAGAAGTCTGCTTCCCTTTTGTCTAAGCGTGAGGCGACTCCGCATATGCGCTTTGTTCCCTGTGACGGCGTTTTTTTTTCCGAAGATGAAAGAGACAGGCGCCTTTTGACGATCCTCCTCCTCCCCTCTCTATACATCCGAGGAAAAACTTTTTTTGGATGAAACAGTTAGGAACCGTGCCTCTTGCTATTTACGCTGCGCCTCCTGCGACTTATCTTTTCTTTCGGTCCTTTCTCCCCTGCTGCTTCATCCTCACGAGGATGAGGTCTCCGGCAATTAAGGCGGTGCGCTTTCTTCGCATCGGTCTTGCCCCCTACCCTCCCCCCCCACCCCCCCTTTCTTTCCTACAAGCTCCCTTTCGCACGTCGAACCTGACCTTTTTTTTCCCTCTGGCTCTCGTGCCAGAGCGAAGCGTCTCTCCGAAAACCCTTTTTTTCCTACGGCGCGACCGAGACCCCTTCCGATGCTGCCGCCCGTTCTTCCCTTCCTCGCGTGATTCCCTGCCGCCGAACTCGTGTTTCTGCTTCCTTTTTTGCAACGGTCGGCGAGTCTTTTTTTCATTCCGAGGCTACTGGAGTCCCCACCCTTTTCCTCACCAAGCGGTCCTGGGAGGATATTGGAAATCCGGCCCTTCTTCCCTCGGGGTCGACTCTCGTGTTCCGACCGCAACCTGCCGGCTACAAGGTATACTGCATCTCTTTTCGAGCTGGCGCTGTGCATCGAATGAGAGTCCTTTTTAACCGTGAGGGGTCCTCCCTTTCCTTTGGTGACGAGCACGCCATGAAATCGTAATGCGCGCGTTTCCCTTCCTTTCTCCCCCCCTTTCCTTCCCATAGTCCGCACTTTTTTTCCCCGGAAAATTCCTTAAGCCCTCGCGGTTTCCCTCCCATACAAAAGGGCTCTTTCTCTTTTTTTTTTTTTCTTTTCCTCCTCCTCCTTTTTGTTCCGATTCATTTGTCTTTGCTTCTTTTGGTCTCGACTTCTCCTTCTTCGGAAAAGTGACGATGTCCGGGCCCCTGTCTTTTTTTTTTCGCGGCTCCTACGATGTCAGTTGGCTTCCCTCCTTTTTCCTTTTCCTTCTTCCGCATGCAGCGTTCGACAGCCGTTCCTCACAGCAGCATTCGCTACATCGTTATTCTTTTCTTTTAGAAAGGTTTTTTTCTTGATTAAGGTAATATTGCGTCTAAGGGCAGCACCACATAACATTCCCCCCTGTTTTTTCTTTCCCTCCGGGATTTCCAATAGCCGACGCGGAAACGCCTTTCGGACCACGAATGACCATCGTTCCCTTTTTCTTCTCCCGACGGTTTTTTTCCTTCCCCTCTATCCATCACAACCGATTCTTTTTTTTTTCCGACGGTGTAGGCTCTTTTTTCTTCCGGGCGCAGCATCGTCACCCGGCTATTTTTTACCAGAGTGAGGTTCCTTCAGCACTTCCTCTTTTTCTCTTTTCTCGTCCTTCGGTCCCTTGAAGAAGAAGATTCTTCGTTCAGTTCGCCCCTTTTTCTTTTCCGACAAGATTGTACATCGCTTCTGCGCTCGCGTGCGGCTCTTCTCCAGCGCCGTCCTTTCCTTGGTGGCAGCTTTTTCCTTCTTATCGAAACGATCCCTTTCTTTTTTTTTGGACCGCCAAGACCGATATCCGTATAGTAAGCAGCAACTCCTTCCCCTAAATGTTCATTTTTTTTGGTGCAGGATGTATACGCTTTTTTTTCCCATTTCCCTTTTTCCCTGCAGGAGAAATTCGCTCCCAGGTAAGCCGCGCACGTCACTTTTTTCAACACTTTTTCTGAATACGGAGGCGCAAATTTTTCCTGATAGACACCCTTCCCTGAATGCAGTATCGGGCTCACTTCTCTTATATTACCCCCTTCTGTTTGCTCGAAGAGAACAGACCCTTATCTCCCTTGGCAGGAGCCCCCTTCCTTTCCCTCGCCTTTGAAAAAATCTCCCGATGGCATCGTTCTTTTTTTCTTTCCAGAGGCCTCCCACAGCGACAATGCGGTACTCCTTGCGAATGCTTTCCTTTTCTCTTTTCTATCGAGTCGATAGTCGCTCAGAGGACACCTATTCTTTCTTTTCGTCTTCGTTTCCGCCATCAATAAGGAGCGACCCTCGAGAATCCTTTCTTTCCTCATATAAAGCAGCACTAGTAGGAGATCCCACTAGTCGTGGCAGGATTTCGAAGAGCAGCGTCTTCCTGCTTCACTGCACGCGCCGCCTTTTCTTCCTTTTCCTTCTTTGAGGCCAGGTGGGTTCGATCAGGCCTTCGGATTTCCAGGCGCCAAGTTTTTTTTTCCCCTGCTCCCCCCAGCGTCCCGTTCTTCTTTTAAATAGGACTACTCTCGCTCTTCCGACGTCTCTTCTTCCTCTCTGCTGCCGGCGCGCAAGACATATGGTACGGAACGATTGAACTTTCCTTTCTCCTTTTCCTTATGGACCCATACGTTTTTTCTCGATAAGGGAATACCTTTGGGTCGCGTCGATGTTTTTCCCCTTCATCGAGGAGGCCGAAAGCTCGAAAGATGACGCATTCGAGATCCTCCGCGCCATTTTGATTTTCGGAAGGAGAGTTTTCCGCTGCGCTCAGAATGAGGCTTTTTTCTACTTTGCTGACCCCCCCTCCCTCAGTACTAGAATCTTTTCGTAAGGAAGGTAGAGTGCGCCTTCTCCTCCCGTCACTGGTATTCTTCCCCTTTCCCGCACCGGAGTGGCTGACATGCATGTCTGATATTTTAATTGACCCCCCCCCTTATGCAGTGTTGTCAATTCAAGCCTTCTCGATGCATGTCATTTCTTTTTTTTTGCCCTGGCCTTTCCCAAAAAGCGCGGACTTTTTACAATTTTCCTTTTGCGAGATCGAAGAGGGCAATCCGGCTCCCTTTACTTTCGTCGCAGACCTCTTTTTTTTTTCGCGAGGCTTTGAGCGTTCTTTACCAAAGGAAGCGCCCTGTCTTTCTGTGAGGCACGGATGACCACTTTTCACTTTAGTTAGCGAGGTGAGTGGCTCCGGCTCCGGTTCGAGGCGGTTCCTCTTAGGGCGCTCGAGAAATACTTCTTAATCGAACCGGAGAAGACTCCTTTTCAGTGTGCCTGCATTCATAGGAAAGGATTGCCGTTTTTTTTCTTGTAGAGGAGCTTTCCTTTTAATTTAATTTCTGAGAGAGAGCCGCATGATTTTTTTTCTTGATACTCTCGTACCCCTCGAGAAATAGATTCCTTTTTTCCTCGAGCCGAAGCCTCAAAAGGACTTTTCGGTGGTGAGAGTGTCCGAGATCGTCCATAGAGGAACAGGACTTCTCTTTTTTCTGCATGGGAAGAGGCATTTCTCCCCGCTGGAAAAAAGAAGATCGTTAGGTGGACGCGACCCTCCCCCCCCAATATATATAGTTTACTAATCTCCTTTTTCTCTTCTTTTTTTTTTTTTTTTCCGATGCGATACACTTCCAGAGCGATGTAGGTTCCCCTTTGTCTTTTTTTTTTTTTTTTTAGGAAAGCCTTTTCTCTGCCGTCATGTTTCCTCTCCGGCAATCACTTCCCCGAAAGGCGCATCTTCCTTTTTAGGCTGCGGTCTTATAGGTCGGTCCTTGTCCCCGATTCCTTTTCCGAAACGCCGATCAAGCAGTCTTCTTTTTTCGCGGCGGTATCTAATGAACTGCCACCATGACTTTCCTTTTTCCTTTTTTGACGGCAAGATGGAGATGATGAGTAATTGACGGCGAGGTCTTCTCTTTTCCCCCCTCTGATCTACGTTACATCCGTGCTAGAATAGAATAGAGCGTTTCCTTTTCGCATAGAACCCTTTCTCCCCGGGACCGAATAAAGGCCTGGATTTTTTTTTTCCTCCAACTGTTCTCCCTCCTTGGCCTTGGTTCCCCGAGCAAAGCCCGCGCACCTCTCCTTCTGAGCCCGATCTTCTCTGTTAGGTTGGAAGCGGTGCCCTCTTTGAGGCGCGCGCGACAGTTTTTTCCGGCGAGCACGTCCGTACTTTTCCGCTGACATTCTTCCCGGGCAAGGGGTACAGCCTCCCCTTTTTTCGGTGATGCTTGCCCTTCCTTTTTCCACGTGCAGAGTAGTTGTCAATCTTTGGAGTGTCTCTGGAGCCCCTTTTTTTTGGGGGGAAAAGCGCATTCTCCTGGACTTTTCCTCCCCTCCCTTTCGGCGCCGCGACTGGCCTTCGCGGCTACGACCTTTTTTTTCAATCAAATTCCTAGGAAACGGCCCTTCGATCCCCTCTCTTTTTCTCCCCTCCGTCGGCGGAGGATCGCGATTCCTTAAGCGGTTGCCGATTTTTTTTCTCCCGATGCTTTTTCCCCCCCTTTCACGCATGCGATCTAGACGGCCCTCCCTTTCCCAGAGGAAGACTCTTCCTTCGGGCGTAAAAGATGTCTCTTTCGTACCACATATGCTCTCCCCTTTTTTTTTCGCGCATAGGTCTTCTAGCCTGTCACTTTCCCCCTTTCTCTAGTATTTATGCCCCTCTCCGCCTTGTCCCGATGTTCTCCCCTCTTCCTTCCGCGTCAATGCGGTGCTGCCAGGCTCCCTAAGGCATTGGCGAGTATGCCTTTTCTAAGATCCCCGATGAGGCCCTGCGTAGGTCCCCTCCTTCTTTGATTATGTGGCTAGTGTGGCTGATCCGCCTTCCCTTTTCTCTTAACTTGTTGCTATGGCGGATATCTTCACGCCCGACTTTTTTTCTTTTTTTCTGCGCTGAGCACACGCCTTTTCGGTATAGTCCGCTGCTTTCTCCCCCCCTGCCCCCCGCGAAGAGATAATCCTTTTTATGGCCTCTTCTTCCTCTCCCTGGGTGAGGAGCGTTGAGAGGCAGATGCCATCGCGGTCCCTCCCTGATATTCTTTTCAAGGAGATAGGCTCAGCATGCTTGATGAGAATCTCTTCCCTTTCTGGGCGCGGCGAGAGAAGTTTTGTGAAGATGGAGAATTCGCAGCTTCTCCCCCCTCTCTTCAAATTCCTCCGCAATTGGAAGAGGGGTTGATATTTCCCCCTTAGCTTCCCCCTCCCTTTTCAGCAGGAGGGCGACTTCCTCCTATGATCTTTGAGGTGGTGAAGGTCGCTTTGTTTCGCCGCGCTGAAAGCGCCGGCATTGACGATAGCCTCTTTTTTTTCTTAAATCGCTGATTCCCAACGGAAACAAAAGTTTTTTGTCCACTGCACCGTGCCTTCGTCTTTTTACTAATACGGGGCTCGCAAATGCCGTGACTTTTGGAAGTATAGGTCTTGGCTTTCCCCTACTTCCCCCCCCCCCCGTCTCACTTGCCCTTCTCTTTTCTGAGGAGTAAGTTCACTTTCTGCCTTCAGGTTTTCTTCCCCCGCGATGGCCGCACGCGAGGCGACTCTAGTGCCGGAGATGTTACACTCTTCCTATAAGGCCTTAGTATCCTTAGAATAGGAGGTGGCTTCTCTCCTTTTCCTTCTTGCGAAGACCTCTTCTTCTTTGGAACCTCACGCTGGTCAACGGTTCCGGCTTTCCGTGGGACTTTTTTCCGATGATGAAGAAAGTCTTTTCTCCTGACAAATTTCCTTTCCTGCGCCGCATCGTGGTGTCCCCTCGAAGGTACGCGTCCCCTTTTTGAGAGGTCAGCCTTCCGGTCTAATGGCGAAAACCGTTTTTCTGGGCGTCCGCGGTTCTTTTTTCCCTTCTCTTCGGCTCGGTAGACACCGCCCGACGCAAGAAGAGACCTGTATCCCTTTTTTTCCCCCCAGTTCTCTGGCATATTTCGCCCTCCGATGTTGATCGAATGCTCCTGTTTCTTTTTTTTCGTACCTCGTGCGGGCGAACGCGTGACATGTTCCCGCTGAGCTTAGGAAGCGCAACGAACTCTCTTCCTTTTTTCCTATTAAAATTCTCTTTCACAATGGCTGACACGCAATGCCCCTTCCTTCGAACTGCTCTTTCTCCTTCAAAAATTGAACGTGGGAGATGGGGTAGAGTCCTCTTGTTGTTTTCTCTCTTCTAGACATCTTTTCCTTTGCGTTATCCGAGAAGAGCGGTCTCTGGTCCTTTCCCTTGGATAGGAACGTTCCTTTCTCCCTTTTTCCCTTTTTTTTTTGTCTCGGAACCGCGGCCAAGTACGAAAGGGGGTTTTTTCATCTTTGCGTTCCCCCACGACAGGCCCTTCCCTCGGTAGCACGGAGTCAGGATTCTCCCAATCGGATGGCGAGCGAGTCACTCTTCTTCTGCAGTAGACCTAGCGAGATTTCCTCCCCACGAGAAAATAACTTCGGTGCTTTCTTTCCTGGGGATTTCCAATATTCCTCTGGCCCTTTTTCTTTTTTGCGCCAGTAGCCGGAATGACCCTCCCTCGGTTGCCGGGCGAGAACCTTCTTCCATCGTCTTTCCATCACTCTGTGTGATTGAAGAAGGTGTAGGTCTCGTCCTTTCTCCTGTCTTGGCAGAAATTCTTCCCTTTCGGCTTTGTTCTCGGTCGCGCCGTAGGAATTGACCCTTTTTAGGCAAGGAAGCGATGCTCTTTTTCTGAATCGTGCTGAAGCTTCCTGTAGGTAGTGAACGTGGACGAATTTTTTCCCCAACTTCTTCCTCTCTCCCCTTTTACATCGCAGGCCGCTAGCGTGCGGACAGATCTTTCTCAGTCTGCGCACGTGTCTTTTTTCATGACAGGTGGTGAGAGGAAACGCATAATAGGTTTCTCGCTTCCCGGCCCGGTGCTTTTTCCTCCCTTCCCAAGACCGATACGTCGCAGTCGCCTTCGTAATGCCGTCCCCCTTTTCCCCTTCCTAAATGTTCAGTTCTCGTGTGACGGTCTCCCAGCGCGCCTTCCTTTTTCTTTCCTTTTTCCAATGCCGGAGAAAATTCGCTCGGTAAGACAGCGCGTCACCCTTTAAACATCCTTGCTCCCGCCTAAGGAGTAGGCAACCTCCTTCGGCCTCTCTCTCCCCCTGGCCTCGCAATGAGTGAGTTTGAGACGATGGGAGACTGTTCCAGGCCCAACCTGCTCCCGATCATTTTCCTGTCCGACTTCTCCCATGCCGAGGACGTCTTTGACAAATCAGCGCAGCGTCAGGTTCTTTTCTGGAGGTCCTCTCCGCGACTCAAACCAGCTTCTATTCCTTCTAATTCCCCCCCCCCCTCTTTTTCGCGGCAGATAGAGTCGGGCCGTTCGGCCCCCTCAGCTGAACATTGGCGCAGCGAAGCCCTTTGCGAACCGTTCTCTTTTCTCGCAGTAGTTTTCAACGTCAGCAATTGAACGGTACTGAGTAGGAGATAATCACCCCTCTTCGCAAAATCCCCTCCTTTTCCCCCCCCTTTTTTCTTCCGAATCGGCCAAGACGTC
>Ga0179593_1637427_pt1 | contig 11868 bp, 15 predicted proteins | sample CZODoug2_1_08_16_FD_185931 | JGI IMG/M metagenome (GOLD analysis project Ga0179593, IMG submission 185931) | Vadose zone soil fungal communities from Angelo Coast Range Reserve, California, USA - CZODoug2_1_08_16fungal (PacBio error correction) | ecosystem: Environmental > Terrestrial > Soil >... | reverse complement strand
GTTCCCTGGACAGTTTTCCGAACGAACAGTGATCGCCCTTTCGGTGACCCTTTGCGGCAATCCCTGTTCTGGCGTACTTCTTTTCCCTTTTTGGGGCGGAAGGCGAACAGGGGCGGTTAGAAAGGAGCTTCTCCTTCTCTGCAAACAAGGAAAGTTTCTGTGGAAACCTCCAGGGTTCTCCCCCCGGGCACGGAATTCCCTCTTGAGGACCCCCTTTACTGCCAGTTTTTTTCTATGCCCCCCTTTTCCCTTTTTCCTAACTCTTCCCCCTGATTTCTTTCCCAATGCGTTTTTGATGCAGGGAACACCTCCTTGGTGTCGGCTTTTCCCTTCACAGTCAGTCAGTATGTTACCGATTCCTCTTTCTCACAGGACCCTCATGCGCCCGCGGCAACTGCTTCCCCCCCCCCTTTTCCGGCCGGCCCTTTTATAACGGTTTTTTTTTGTTCCGTTAGTAGCGGGTTTCCTCCTGTGTTGTTGGTTCGTTCACCGAATTGCCGGACGTTGCCTCCGTTTTTTCCCAGGTCCGATCCCCCCTTGCCCTGGCGTTTTCCCTGAGTCAGAGTAGTGTCCGGCCCCTTTTGGTCACTCGGCCTTCCCCTTGCCGGTGCCTGGTGGAATGTCGTTTTTGGGGCGCATTGCACGGGGCTTCCCACGCCCTTCTTTTTCCAGTACCCTTTGTCCTTTCTGTTTGCAAAAAGGGTCCTCCCCCCTTTCCCCCATTGTGACACATTTTCTCCCAGCACTTCCATTGGTCCTACCCCAAATCAAGTGTTTGGTCCCCTTTTGACCCTTCCTTTGAAGATAGGTTTCCCCACCAAAAAAACTGATTTTGCTTCCTTTTTTGTAGCGGGATCTGTCCCCTTTTTTCAGGGGGTACCCTCCGTGAAGTTTTCTTTTGCGGTTCTCAAAAGATCAGTGATTCCTTTGGCAAACTAAACAGGCAGCTTTTTTCTTGTGATTCCCTCTGACACGATTCCTCTTTCCGGGCTCCCCATGGACAGTTCGTTTCTTTTTCCCATCGCCCAGCATCGATAAAGTCTTCGTGCTCTCCCCTGTTCGACAGACCTGCTTCCCCCTTTCCCACAAAAGGGACGGTGGCCCTTCCTTTGGGGCTGCCTTCTAAGGTGGACCCTCCCCCCCCTTTTTGGCAAACAGTGGTTCGGGAAGGACCGCTTTTTTCTGCACAGCGTGGCGTTTTTTCTCCCCTTTTTGAACGGTCTTTTTTTTTTCTTGGCAGAAGGTGCAGGGCTTCTCCGCAAAACTCCGCGTCCTTTCCCTCGCGCTACCCTTTTTTTTTTGGGCCATCCCCCCCCACCTGACGGTGATCGCCGCTGGAACGCACCTTTTCCCTCCACAGCCGTCCTGGTTTCTTTAAGTCCCCTGGGCCAAGTCCCTTCTTTCGAAAGGAAAAAAAACCCCGGTGTCCTTTGTTAAAGGATGGGGCTGTCCCTTCCCCCAAACGTATCTCCCTCAGTGTTCTTCCCGGTGCGTTCCCCCCTCCCCTGCTGCATTCAGACTTCTCCCCCTGAACTGCGGCGGCCTCCCCTCGGTACTGCTCACGCGCCGACCCCTTCATTGCGGGGCTGTCGTGTTTTCCCTGCCGAAGCAGGACCTTTTTTTTGTCTACATCTGGGACATTTCCCGTTTCGTCTGACCCCTGGACCCGGGCAGAAGGCACCCTGCCAGTTGACCGTTCCTTTCCCCAGACCGGGAACCTGCTCTTTCAAGGCCCGGTGGAAGTTCCTTCTCAAGTTTCCCATGATCACAAACGGCTTCTCCCCTTCCCCTTACGACATGGCTTCGGCATTTCTCTGCATGACAGGCCCTTTTTTTTTCCACCGACCAACTTTCACTTTCCGACTTCTTTGCCTGCTTCTACGACCCAGGTTGCTTCCCCCCGTTCCCGGACGGCACTTTTCCAGGGCCAGGCTGCTCCCCTTCGCCAAGGCCTTGGGCTTACCTCCCCCCCACCTCGACTTTTTTTTCTTATCAGCTTCACCGGCCCGTCCACGGCTCGGGCCCCCCGACGCCCAGGCCTCCCCCCCGTATGCTTTCACTTTTTTCCCTCCCGGCAAAGCTGCTGTGTCTTTTCTCTTTACCGTAAGGTGTTTCCCGTCAATCCCGTCGTTCTTTTTTGTCGAACGACAAAGGACGCCGCTTTTCTGTGTTTCCCTTTCGGCTTTCTTCTTCTTTTCCTACATCCTGCTTTCGAGGATTTTTTTTTTTTTTTTTTTTTGGATGTTTTTTTTTTTTTCTTTGGCCACCGCCCCCTGTCGTTTCCGTTTTTTCCGTTTCGAGCCCCTTTTTTTTCTTTCCCCCTCCCCCCCAGTGTGGATTTCTTTTTCCCAATTACGGTAAAATCATTTTTTCTGGCCGCAGCGGTGGTTTTGTGAAATTGTCAACGTTTTTACCTGACTTTTTTTTTGCCTGGGGCCTTGGACCGAGAGCGGGGGCCCGAAATTAATGTTTTCCTTGATGCCATCCATTGTTGGAAAACCGGACCCCGTCGGGATTTTGTAGGTTTGGAACTGCCCCTTGCCCTGGGCCTTTTTGCTCAAGTCCGCAGCGGGGTCCCCTGCGGGGTTTTGCTTGGTTTTTGACCCCCCCCTTGTTGGGAACGCACTTTTTTTCTGTTACCGTCAGCCGCAGTTTGTGATGAACCGTCAGTCCAGGGCTTTCATGGATCGCAGGAAAGCCCCCCCCCCCCCCCCCCCCCTTTCCCTTCCCATCGTCAACAAGATTTTTTTTTTGTTGCTCGTGAAACCCCCCGGGACGTTTTGATGATGGTCTTCACCCCTTCCTGTTACCGGTTCTTCGTGGACGAAAACGACTCTTGTGAGCATTTATGCCCGTTTTCCCTTCATTTCCTCCTTTACCCCTTACGGGGGGCAAGATGTCCCATATTCTTTTGTCCCGCCGGTATTTCTTTTCACCCGTAGAATGCTTCCACCCCGTCCGTGTCCCCCCTGCAACTGTAACAATTTTTTCCCCTCCTTGTCGGGCGCGTAGGATCATTATGGCAGAAGGACTTTTTTGGGAAGAAAAGTCGTTTCCTGCACTCCCTTTGGCCCCCCCCCTTACGGCACCGCCCCCTTTCTGCTCCACTGAGTGATCTTCTTTTTCGCCGGGACCCGGCTTTGGTAGGGTTGGGTTTTTTTCCTTCGCCTTTTTCCAGCTGGGCCCCCCCTTTTCCCCACATGTGGATTTTTTGGGCCATGGAACACCTTTTTGTTGTTCGCGACTTTGCCCCTCCGTGGTCTGAGTTTGGTATATGCGGAGTGTAGCCGTTCTGGAAGTGATCGTTCTTTCCCTTGGCATGGACCCCCCCTTGTCCCTAGGCCGTCAATCTTGACAAGACTTCCTTTCCCCCGAGGCTCCCCCCCCCCGCCGGGAAGATTCCCCTTTTTCCCTTGGATGACCACTTTGACCAGGGTCAAAACATTAGAAGGCATCCCCTTTTTTTTTATTCGCCCCCCACCAGTATTCTCCCCCTCTTTTCTTTTTCGTGCCCTCTTTTTTTCGAGTCACGGACAACTTTCGGGCGCTTCGGCGAACCCGAACTTTTTTTCCTTTCTAGATTTTCCGGAAAAAGGTAGAGCTTTTCCCCGTCTTCTCTCCCCCCCCCCCCCCTCCCGGTATGGACTCCCCCCCCTTTCCGTGAGTTTGCCCTTTTCTTTTAATACTGAATTTCCCCGGGCGTTGCCATGTCCCCCCTTTTCCCTGTTCCCCCCCCAAGGACCTGGTTACAGTCTTTTTTTCTGCCGGCGAAAGGGTTTCCCCCTCTTGCCTATAGGGAAAAAAACCTATCTTCTTTTCCCTGTTTCGGGTCCACACACCCGGTGGCCAAAAACCCCCCTATGACTTTTGACAGGGAAGTGCCTTTCCACATGAAATACTTCCTTATCAGGAGGGACAAATTTTCCCCCTACTACCCCCCCTTCCTTTGCAGGAGTTGGACGCCGGGGTCCTTTTTTTCAGCGGCGGCACAGCGCACCCTTTGCCTTCAACCCTTGCCCCTGGCAAAGGGGACGGCCTTAGTGAAAGCCTCTGACCAATCGGCAACCTGAGGCACGCCCTGTCCGGGTTAGCCGTCCCCCCGTGTTCCCCGTCCTCTTTTCCGTTGGCCTGGGGATCTTTTTTCGGACCGCCCGATTAACCTTTACTAAACGAACCAACTAAAACACTTTTAGCCGATTTTTCTCTTGCCGTGCCTTCCCCCTTTTTTTTGCCCCTTGAATTGCCGCGCTTTTTTTGTTGATGGGCTTCGATACCCTACCATACATTTCTTGTCCCGGCCACCTCTCCCCCCCCCACGTTGACCCCTCTCCTCCTTTTTCCTCTCCAGGTCTTTCCCCCCCCCCTCCCCTTCTTCGGGCCCGGCTTCTTGGGAGGGAAGGGGCACATAGCCTCCTTCTCCAGAAAACGGAGCGTAATTTCCTCCCATGCTCTGTTCCTTGGTGTCAGGACTCCTTTCCTCCCTTTTTTTTTCGTGGAAACCCCGATACTTCCTTTCTTTCTGCTTTCCCTAGCTTTCGCCTGGCCCTTAAGTACGCTCCCACCCACGGCCTCTGCCGCCACGTTCTTTTTTCCCCCGGGCGGCCTCTCTTTTTTTCCCTTTTTTGTCCCTTTGGCTCGCATCTCTCTCTTTCTTGAGAGAGATGCGAGCACCGTTTTCGCGCGCCGCCCGGTGAACCCCCCCTCTTTTTCGGCCCTTCTTTTTTTTCGTTGCGTTACTGCGGCCCTTTCCCTTTTTTTTTTTTTTTTTTTTTCCTGCTCACACCCCCGCCTGATCTCTTACTGTAAAATCCCTCAACGACTGAACACAATCAATCGCCCGTACTCTCCTTTTACCACTTTAAAACAGCTTCGTCAGGCTAGGGGAAGCGCGCTCCCTTCTTTCCCCCCCACCCACCCCCGGAAGTAGAGGGTTTTCCCCGGGATAGGAGGGTTTTCATGCCACTGCACGTCTCTTTGACGCTTTAAGTGATGGCAGTGCCCCCTCCTTTCGGCTATGTTGCGTGCTCTCCCGTTCCCAAACCTGATCGTTCCTGTTCCTTGTCTTTTCGGTGACCTGTATGGAGGCCTTCCTCCGGTGTCGGCTTTTGCCGGGAAAATTTTTTCTGTATCGAAGACCAATAACAGCCCCCCTTTTCCCTGCTCAACCAAAATTTTTTCCCCCAACATGCGGTCCACCCTTTTTCTTCCCTTCCAGATTAATAGGCTTTTTTTTTTGGTGCGTAGTAACCTTGTTAAGCAGGGGCGTCCGAATGCCCTCCTCCCGGCCCTTTGCCTGAGTCAGGACCTTTTTCGACCCCCTGCCACTGGACGTCCCCCTTCCCTCTTGGTGTGCGAGGTTTCGCGTTCACTCGGGCCGGCTTTCTTTGGGGACCCTTTTTTTTCCCTGCCCCCGGTGCGAGGAGCCTCCCTTTAGGGCGGCCACAAAGGATTTGTTTTTAGTCCCCCCCTTTTTCCCCTGAGGCACGCGGTTCTTTCTTCTTCCTTTACACACAAAGGGGATCCCCCTTTTCCCCCGGTCAAAAATTCCAATAACCCCCCCTTTGAACCCGAACATTGGCTTCCTCTTGTTTCCTTCCCGAGTTCAACCCCCTGTTTTTTGAATCAACCCCTTTGCTTCTGTCCCCTTTTCCTGTCCCAGTCTTGGTCCTTTTTCCATGGCACGCCCGGAATGACGTTTTCCCCACCAGTGGAAAATCCTTGATGTTTTTATTTCCCCCTATTCCGGGTTATCGCGCTCTTTTTTCACCCCCTCCTTTGTTTGCCGGGCTTTCGGCCTACGACAATGTTCCTTTTTAGGCGCGCAGCCGTCATTTTTTCCTCCCGTGCTCTACCGGAAAACCCCGTTCGACAGTCTGTCTGGTATTGTTCGATAACCCCACCCTTTTTTCCCGGAACGTTGGGGGGATGCTTATTCCTTCTCCCTGCACCGTGGTCAATCCCGGGCCGTTTTCCATTAGTTACGAGTTTTTTTGAAACCCCCCCTTGCTTTTTGGGTGTCGAATCATCCTTCCCTTCCCGCCGTCTTCATCTTGCCCGGCTGGCCTCCCCTCCCTTGCAAGGGCCAGCCCCCCCCCTTACGATGCATTCGCTTCTCCAATTTTGCTCCGTTGTCAGATCCCACCTGACGGTGGTTTTCCCCCACCTTTCGCCCCCTCAGAGATCTTGGCCAACAGCGTCCTTTTTTTCCGCGGCAATGGGGCAAGGGGTGTTCCCGGTCTTCGAAAAGTGTTTCCCCCCCCCCCCCAAGGTTTTCCCGGCAGCGGGTCCCGGCTTTTTTCCCAAGATCACTCAAGTTTTCTCCGGTCCTTGTTGTGCGTTCAGGTTGTTTTCCTCGCATTTTCCCGTTCTCTTCGGGGCTGGCAGAAAGGGCCCCCTTCGGTGAGCTACGTCGTCCCCTTTTCTTCCCTCCCTGTTAATTGTTTTCCTGTAGTGGAGGACCTCCCCTTTTCCCCCCCTCCTTCCTGACAAAACGGCCTTTTCCTGGCCATATGGGAAATTCTTTTCTCGCGGAATGGCATGGGAACACAGTTTTTCCTCCTTGCGAACCCACTTGGTCCCCGTGAGGTCGTTCCATGGACGGGAAACCCCCTTCTCACTCCCCTCCTTCACGTTCCCCCTGTGGGAAGGGAAGGCTCGTTCGTTCCCCCCCCCCCTTCTCTCTTTCCTTCCCCCCCCCTCACCTCTTTCTTTCCAAGGTGGGCGTCTGCGATCATTTCTTTCTTCAACGCAATGCTTAATTTCCTTTTTTTTCCGACTGCGCTTCTGTGCTTCTTCCTTTTTTGACACCAGGTGCTTTTTCCAACCCGGGAATTCCGCGCAGGAACGGCTGCTCATTAGAAAAGAGTTTTTTTCAAAGTCCAACCCTCCCAACGGAGTTCTTCTTCTTTTCCTTTTTTTTTGCCCCCTTTAATTTAGAATGTCTTTTCCGCCCCAGGCATAAACATTCCCAAATTACGACAGGCACCTGCTGCGGCCACGCCAGATTTTCTTTTTAACCGTTTCATTTCCCCCTCCTCTCGCATATGTACAATTCCCCTTTTTTTTCATGGAGCGGACGGACCCTCTTGGAGTGGACAGCTTTTTCGCTTGGTCCACTCCTCTCTTTTACTCCCTTTCTGTTTTTTTTTTCTTAAGTACGGGTTTCTTTTCTCCCCAGCGCGAACGCTAGTAGGGTAAGGTTTTTTTTTTCTGGGCCCCTTCCGCTCTTCGTGATAGTCGTCGCCGGCGGGCCCATTTTTTTGCGGGGCCCGCAGCGGTGTCCCTTGAAATTGGACCCCCATTTTTTTCCCTCCTTTTCACTGACGGGGTCATGGGGGTAGGCCTGGTTTCGTGTTGGGCACTGAGTCCTTTTTTTTTTCGGGAAATTATGCTCCCTTTTCCGCCGACTAATTCCCCGTTTCAACGACCCCTTCGATTTTTTTTAAAGCCACCTTTGGCGTCGTTTTGCTCACGATTGATCTCTGGGGTCGGCACACTGCGGTGTGCCCCCGTCCGGGGGTTTTCTGCCGCCACCTGGGTCTTAAAGGGCAGCGACGTTCCCTTTTTCTTGTTGACCTTCGTTTGGGACGCCCTTTTTTCCGGTTAATTTCCGACGCCACATGTTTTTCCGTTTCAACGAGGTTTTTAAGGTTTTTTGTCCCTTCTTTTTTGCTCGCTGAACTGATCGTCCAAAAGGGTGGCTGGCCTCTGATTCTTGAGAAATAGGAATTTTTGTATGGGAACGGTGCGTTCCCTCCTCCTCCCTGGCCACGTTTTTCTCCCCTGGCGGCATTCCGCGAAACGCACGGGCAGAGTCCAAAGATTTGTTAGCCCCCTGTTTTTCCCTCCGTTGACGGCTTCAGTTCTTTTTTTTTCCCGTAGCTGCGAAAAGAAATCCCCTTCCTTTTGGAGGCGCTCGGAGCATCTGCCTCTTTTCTTCTCCAATTGCGACGGCCGTTTTCTTCCCCGAGTTTGAAGAAAGTTTCCTTTTCTTCCCGAAGTTGGAACAAATGTCCCCGGCAAACGGCCCGTTTTTTTCCTCTTCCAAATGAGTGGTCTTTTCTCTAGTCGAAGCCTTTTCTTTTTCCACGCCCTTTGTGGTCCTTTTGTTTCCTTTGCAAAAGCCGTACACTTGGTCGACCCCCCTTCTCCCCAGGGTGACAGCCCCATGTTGTTGGCCATGGCCCATTTCCCTTTTCGGCTGATGGCGACTTTTTTCGGAAAGCACCTAGTTTTTTTCTTGGGTATCTTCCCCCCGTCGGGGGCGTGTCCTCTTTGTCTTAGGGCGGAGTTATTGCTGTCCCGGGGCAGCCCTGAACCTGATGCTTTCCTTTTCAAGAGTTCCTGGCCGTTCTCTTTTTTTTTTTTTGCCGAACTGCCACATTTTTCAGACGGGCCGATGTCCGGGTTGGCTCGGACGGCTGTTTTTCCCCCCCCCCCTTTTTCCCTTCTCACCCTTCTTAGAAGGAATAACCACCTTCCTTTCTTCTGGAAAGGGTGTGGGTATAGAAACCCTTCCTTTTGTTTGTCCCAGGGATTGCGGGTGTGTTAGAATTCTCCTTTTTTTTTCAGGTAGTAGCAGAAAACCCTTGTTTTTTTTTTGCTTCTGGTTTGTCTTCCTTGTTCTGCCGAAAAACTTCTTTTCCGAAGGGAGCCCCCTGCCCCCCCCCGCGGTTCCAGAGGCGTTTTTTCTCTTCTCTGGGGCAGAAAAAACCCTCTGCCTTTTTGAAACTTTTTCCCCTATCATTTTGAACGTGCTTTTTTTTTTTTTTTGGCCATGCGAACCCTCCCCTTTTCCCTTGGTAAAGGTCTTTCCTTTTTCCGCCGTTGCCGCGCTTTTTCTTCCCAATAAGTTTTTTCCCCAACACAGTTTGGAATTTCTTCCCCTGCAAATAGTTCGTTTTCAAAAGGGTTGGCCCCCCACACCTATTTCCATGGAACCTTTTTTTTTTTTTTCCCCTGTTGTGTTCACTGAATACTCCTAGCTTTACTCCTTTTTCCCTTTTTCCCAAAAGGTTGACATTACTTCTTCCCTCCCCTTTTTGCGGGTTTTCTCCTTTCCCGGTGCAGTGACTCCCGAGCACAGAATCCCCCACATTGTCACCTTTTTCCGGCCGAGTGTTCGTCTTTTCCCCTCTCAAATCTGTCTCAGGACGGTCCCTCCCGGAAGGGGTACGGGCCCCGTGTGTTTTTTTTTTACGCAGGCAAACGTTTTTTTTCCTTGTCCCTTCCCGCTAACCCTTCCTCTTTTGCTACTAAACGCACCACACTAAAAATCAAATCTTTTGGGCACTTAACCCCTTGTTCTTTCCTTGTCCGCGCTTGTTTTTCGTTGCTGCTGCTTTCTGTGATGTTTGCCGAACCCCTCCCATTTCTTGTACAGGGAAAAAGCCTTCCCTCATTTTTATCTCAGACTTTTCTTCCCTCTTTCCCCCTCCATTTCGGCTGCGGACCCCTTTCTTTTTTCTTTTTTGGCGCACAATTAGCCGACTGTGCTGCAGCCCCTCTTTTTTCCCTCGCAGATTAATGCTCGTGCAGTCCCTTCCTCCCTGGAGGTTTTCCCCTTTGACCTCTTTTTTTTTAGCAGTTCTAGCTTTTTCCCCCCTCCGACGCCCCCAAGGGCAGTCGCCCAGTAGCATACCTTGCCGACCCTTTCTGGGGGTAAAGCGGCTTTTCTTCCTTGCACCCCTGTCCCTTTGCTGCCCTTTTTCCTCCCTTTCTTTTTGTTGTTGTGGCTTTCTTTGGGACAGTGCAGACGAGAAGCGTGCCGACGCCGGTGACCGTTTAGGTTTTTTGAGGCGTACTGCGCATGATTTGGGCGGGGGTCCTTTCCCTTCATTGAAACGGAGTCTTCTACAATGCCTTTTTTTTTTTTCCCCCCTTTCCCTCTTGGTTCACTTGGTCCCCCTCCCTTAGGTCCTGCCCCGGGCACGGTTTTAGGCATGATCTTGATCTTTTTACTGGAGCTGCAGCCCCTTTTCTATGTGCGCCTTCCCCCTTTCCTTCTTTCCTTTTTTCCTTGCAGATATTTCCCCTTTTTCCTTGCATTCTGAGATAATGTACGTTGGTGTCGGATTTGCCTTCCCCTATTTGTATCGAAAGACATTTTCCCCTTCTCCTCTCACCAAAGCGCTGCCCCCCTTTCTTCTTTTTCCTCCTTCCAAGATAATCTTCTTCTTTTTTTGCGTTTAGTAGGGGCGGGTTAAGAGGAGGTTTTAGTTTCCCTGGATCACACGGAAAGTTTTTTCCTTTCCCTTTGTCGTCTCCCCCTTCTTTTTTCCTTTATCAAGGTGAAGTTCTTTTTTCCTTCCGTGACGCGTAACCATAGGGTTTTTCTGGAAGGTGAAAGGGTGGCCTTTCTCCTGCCGACTGACTTTTCTTCCATTTCCACGCAGAACACATTATTTTTTTTTTTTCCCCAGGTATCGAGGGCACTTTATTCCCCGGAGGATTCCATTTTGTGTACCCCTTTTCCCCCCCAGCAATTCCATTTCAAATTAATCAAGTTTTTTGACACCTCAAAATTGGGCGGCAGATAGGTTTCTTTTTCCCTTTGACAAAAAAACTTTGATTTTCTCCCCACTTTTTTTTCGGCGTGCTCCTTTCTCTCTTCCACAGGGGGTCTTGTAAGGGGGATACTCGTCCCCCCGGGCATGGGCCGTCCCCTTTTTTCTTCAACATGGCAATTTCTTTTGTTTTTCTTCCCCCTCTTCCTTTCGGCTCTTGACCGAGACAGGTCAGGCTATTTCGCTATTCTCGATGTCCTTTTTCAAGGCATGTTGTCGTTTCCCCCCCCCCTTCCACCCCAATAGTTCTCCCCTCTTTCTTTTCCACTGGTGGCGATAACAACCGTGCTCCCTTTGGGATGGCCTTCTTTTCCCGTCCAACGGCCTTTCCCTCCTTCCCCGTAGCCAGGGCCCCGGGTTCGGGTACTGAGTTCGAACTTTGACGGCCCCTCCGATGTGACGGCTGTGCCGGTATCCTTTCCTTTCCCTGGCAAGCAAGAAACTCGGGCCTCGGCTACACGCCCTCCTCCCGGTGCTAGAGGGACCCTTTTTCCTGAACGCACCTTTCCCCCCCCCCCTTCCATCCCTTCCCTTTTGGCGTTTCACCTGTACGCGGAGCACCTCCAGTCGGAGGCACCCCCAAGCCCGACAAATTTTTCCTGCTTGGGGTGCGAATCGACCCTTCCTTTCTCGGGCCGGGCTTTTTTCCCCTTTTTTTTTGGGTGAAAATGCTTTTTAGTTCACAGACTTATAAAGTAGGGCTCTTCCCTAATTCGGAAGCCCATTCGGGTTCTTTTTTCCTTGACCGCCGGACAGTTTTCTTTTTTTCCGTTCCTCATCTAAGGTGAGGCCCTGTCTTTCAAGGAGGCAAAGTCCGGGGGGCTCTTCCCCCTTTCTTCAGCGAATGGCCTGGCACCCCCCTTTTTTTCTTTCCCACCCTTGGCACAGTGCGTCGTGCTCCCCACAGTTTTTTTCAACCTGCCGAAATTCTAAATCACCTTGGGAAGGACGCTCAGGTTCAGTGTCTTCCCTCCCCTCTGGTTGACGACTTCTCTTCTTTCTCTCTGGACCGGCCCTGACTTGGCTCCCCACTGCCTTCGGCTGATTCTACGGACCAGGTTGGTTTCCGGGGCACCCCGCAGTTTTTTCTTCTCCCCCTGCTGCTTCATCGTGAGTCCCCCTTTTTCCCCCCCGACACACACTCGACGTAAGGGTCCCTAATTTCGGCATGTTCCCCTCCCCTCGACCAGGCTACCCATTACAGTAAACTCTCCCAGGCAACCGCTGCGGCCCCTTCTTCTTTTTTTCCCGTAAGTCGCCCTCCAAAACTTCGCGGCCTTTTTCCCCACCTGACCCGACTTTT
>Ga0179593_1313696_pt1 | contig 11868 bp, 17 predicted proteins | sample CZODoug2_1_08_16_FD_185931 | JGI IMG/M metagenome (GOLD analysis project Ga0179593, IMG submission 185931) | Vadose zone soil fungal communities from Angelo Coast Range Reserve, California, USA - CZODoug2_1_08_16fungal (PacBio error correction) | ecosystem: Environmental > Terrestrial > Soil >... | reverse complement strand
CCACCCCCCACTTTCACAGCCTTTGTGTGGGTAGTTTGATTGATCCACAACAGTCACTCCTTTTTCTCCCCCCCAATACATCACTTCTTTTGCGACACCGCCCTTCACATGCTTAAACTAAACCCACCTTTCCTAAACAGTACCTCCTTTCGGTCACTTTGTCGCTGGTTTCCACTGTATAATTCCTGTTTGATAAATCCCCCACTCAGACTTTTACTCCCTCTGTTGGCCTTGTGATTGCGTCTTGGTCCTTCATTCGTCCACTTTCTTTTCCGGTTCATTCCCCCCATTTCCACAGAGTTCCCCTGGGTACATCTCAACACTCATAGTGTCTTTCTAGTGCGCTATATGTTCCCCCACAGGAGCATTTTATGACGAGGAACTTGCACTTCCACACCTTACTTCTCCTTTGCGAATATAAAAGTTGAAAGATTTTTCCCCCCCCTTGCCCCCAGTGATCCTTAGCCCTTTTGTTTTTCCGTTGCCTTCTGCCGTATGTAGCTATTGTTTAAAGACAACCTAGTTTTCGTTGCGTATTTCGTCCCGATCCCTTTCACAACCAAATCTCTACTTTCTTCGCGATTTCCATGCGTAAGGCGTTAGACGCTGTCCCCTTCTGTGTTTAGGAAACTGCGGCCGAGTTCGTTTGACTTGAGATGAAACCCCTTGCTTTTTAAAAGTTTCCCCAGTTTTTATGAACCCAGTTCTTTGTGTAGGAGCAGGCTTATACCCATGTTTTTTATTTGCGCCCCTGGTCCCACCCATGTCTTGCTGCTGTATATCCTTCGCAGGAACAGGCGGCTGTTTTGTTTATCCTTCTTGAAACCAGGCGGGCTGCCTTTCCCCTTCTTCCGATTAAAAAGGCTTTTCTGCGTCTAGCATTCGTCGGACACAGGTTTTTCTTTTCGGCGTAGGAACAGGATGCTGTTCTCTCACGGGGCGTCTTTTTTAAAAAGGCTTAGCTGACGTTCTCGTATTGTCGTGAGTCAATTATAACTTTGTCTTCTTTTTCGGGGTTCCAGTTCCCACCCAGTCGGTGTCACTTATTCAGACCCCCCATGTTAAAGTCCAACACCCCTCCCCTTCCTACCCTGAGCCAGGTATGGAAGGTAATCTACCCCCTTACCCTTGCTGGAGTGTCCGGTGTTTGATTCCCTTTTCTTCAGAGCCCCTACAAGTCAAAGTTTGCTTCCACACTTTTTCAGTGTTCCACTTCCTGTTGGATCTGCATTCTCCCGTACTACATCCAAATACTCCGAACAGGGGCTCACTTCTTCCTGTAATCGGACCTCACACCTTTGAACCCTCCTTTCTCCCCCTGAGTCAGAAAACTTACACTTTCTGCTCTTTTCCCGGACCTCCATTTTCAAGTGTTTTCTCCTTAGGTTTAGCCCCCCTTTTTCCTTAGTCAAATGGACCGTTTCTCTCCGACACCCCCCAGAAGGGCCTGGCTTTACTACTCCCTTATCTTCCGGGCTCCGAGTACGTTCTATAATGAAGCCAACCCCCTTCCATTTCCATATGGGTAAATTGCTCCCATTCTCCTTGATTTATAATGTCCCCATTGACCCCTTGAAGAGGGCCCCCAGTCTTTGGGCGATTCCTACTGCCCTCCGCCTCCGCATCGTGGCCCGCTGACATACCATCTTGTCCGGACCCCACGGTTTCTATTTTGTGATGGTCCTCTCCCGCCCGGTCGCCGGCCTTTGTCAACTGACCCTTGATTATGTCGATGAGCATTTTTTGAATTGTAATAACTCCTGCTTCTATTGTTCCGGTACCTCGCCCTTCCACAAACTTCAACTATTTACCTATTATCCTTTCCACGGGAGTCATCGCGCCACTCGTTTGGCTTTTCGAAGCCAGGCGAATCTCCCGAGATTCTACCAAGTCGTCGCCACCACGTCCATAAAGGGAGTTGCCTTTAACCTGTTTGAGCAACAGGAAGCCCTTGCCCCGTGGCAGTACTTCCGTCGAATGCTCAAATTGCATTCTCCAGGGAGTTTTTTGGTTTCCTTCCACTCATTCCATATAAATTCTTCCTTCTCCCCCAAATGCTCCAATTTATCTGACCTGTATATACTCCTGTCTTTCCAGGTCCACTTGAGAAATTTCTCTTCTCCTTTTTCCCTACCGTTTTTTAGAGGATCTTTCTCCCATGGAACCAAATTGCAAGAATGGAGCCCCCTTTCCCCTAAAAAATTGCTTCACTTTTTCTTTACATCTGACTCGTCTCGATTGTCCCCCTTTGACCTTCCACCCCAATCTACTAAATGTTCTGCACTTGTGAATCCATCTGAGTCATCTCCGAGGCTATCCCCCATTTATAGCTAACTTTTTTTATCACCCAGGCTTTGTACCCCTTTTCCACCTTTTTTATTCCCATGTGTTTAGCAGTTATGGGCAGTTCCTGAGGATGTCGGATTTTTTTCCCGACCCTCGCGTTGCTCCTTAATCCCGGTGGAACTCCAGTGTGCACCCTTGCTTGTTATGTACTTTTCTTTCTTTGATCCATGGACAAGGATAAATGCTTTTCCCCCGTAAACCCGGTCTTTTCAGTTCTTATAATCGTTCATTTGACCATCCTTGCCGCTAACTGTCGCTCTTATAACTCACCCACTAGACTTTACCGTGACTCAAGGGCTATCTTTCTTTTTCTTTTTTCTAACCTTCCCGGAGGAATTTTTTGGTCTTCTTTACTTCTCTTCTCCTGCACCCCCCCGTTGGTGGCCTCTTGGTTCTGTGCCAGGTTAGTCTTTCCCCTCGTCTCCCTTTCTCCCGCCCCCCCGATGGAACAGTCCCCCTGTTGTTACTATAGGCCGTACTCCCCCCTGCAATTACAGTTTCCCTTTTCCATTCAATTCCGTTTCCTTGGTTTCCTATTCATTGATCTTCCCCCTCCACACCCGATATCGCACCCTTTCCCCTGAATCGTATTGCCCCACTTGACAGTAGGTGAGTTTTCCCTCTTCATCCTCCTTCCATCTCTTTCTCAAGTTCCCTTTCTCTCGCACGCTTTTATTACGTAGTTACGAGTACTATCTTTTTCCTTTTTTGACTTCCTTTGTGATTTTGTCTTCCCTTGGATCAATGACTGACCCCCCAACCCATAGTGGGCTGGGTGATGTTGGAACCGGTGACCCTGCTGTCTCTCTTCCTTGAGGGTGCTCCTCCTCACTTTGCCCATCTCTTTCTTTCATTTCCCTTTTGGGGGTCCTTTGCTCTCTCCTCCCTTATGCTCACATTTGTCACCCCCTTTTTCTCGTAGTGGGGTTTGACAGCCTACCACCCCCCTTAGCCTAGTTTTCTTTTGATGGTACTTCTGGCATGTCATTTTTATCTTCAAACGACTTGCTTGTAGCCAGGCCGTATATCACGAATGGAAAGATATTGCCCCTCCCGAACTGGACATTTCCATGGTGATTGTCATGTTTAAACCCTACGGGTTGGACCCCCTAGTGCCCCTGATACCCGACTCCCTTTTTTTTTCCCCCTACGCACACTCTCCTCATGTCTCCATACTGCCTGCCCCTAATGAGTGCCTTTTTCCTAGATGAATGAGCCACCCCAACCACTTTCCCCGATCCCTTCCTGTCTCCCCTACCCCCAGCGCTTCCTCCTTTTTATCACCCCATGGAATGCTTCTTCCCGTGCCCTGATCCCGCCCCGTTTTCCCGAAGGTTAATAAAACTTTACTAAGCACTTCGTTCCTACGCACTTCTTTCCCCTCAAAACTGCTGCATTTCTCCTTTTTCCCCTCCGCACTTTTTGTCTTCCTACGCTTGCTTCTACCCCCTCCGCCTGTTGTACCCAATTTCCCCCTTCCAAAGCAGGCGTCTACGACCTCCTACGGCAAGTCTCCTGGACTACCTTCCTGGCTCCGAAGCCGCCTTTGAGTTACCTCCTCATAATTCTCGCATTACTCCTACCCCAATAGAGCCTTGTGTAGCCGACGTGGATATATTGTTCTTTTGGGTTCCCCTTCCTTGGCGGACTTCCCCTCTAATGAATTTTCCTTTACACTCGGCTCCATTTCATACCAATACAACCGACATATAAGACGCCCACTACTTAAGTTGTCCCCAACCTGTCCGGACAACTGTTCAGGGGCCCCTTCCTTTTACGCTTCACTCGACATGCTAAGTCCTATTCTTTTCCTGCCCCTCTTTTCACCATGATGTCATACATTCCGTGCCTCATGGCTTTCCATGGCCCCTCATATGCTAGCTTCCCACATGCGCCCCATTATAAGGTTTCGTTTTTGGTGATTCCACCTTTTCCCTTTGTTATAGTATAACCCCTTTCCTTCCTTTTCCTATTTGTGTCGTTATTATTTTCCCCGATTCCCCACCTTTTAAGCTGCCTCTGCCTCCGACTATCCGTCTTCAGTCGAGATTCCGCTATCTTCCTTCACCGTCCCCCCCTTTCTAATTTTGCCTATCTCCTCGCTGCTTCCTATCTGCGACCTGTCTGGTATTCTTATTCCTGATTGCCCTCCTTGGTTTCCCTGGATTATCTGACCTCGTATCATTTCTCTTCTTATTCGGCTCCATGTTCTTTTCCCCTCCTCCCTCTTTGTCTCCAGTCTCCGTTTCATCTCCCCTTTTGTGTGTACCTTTTTTTACGAAGTCAATTCTACCCCGCCTGTTTCCCTCCTGCTTTGCTATTTGTTCTTCATGTTGTCATTCACACACTCCCTACTGTCTTTGTATTCAACCGCTTGTTTTTTTCCAGCGACTTTTATTTCATTATTATTCGTGTTTCTTGCTCCACAGTTTATACTGTTTGTGATTGCCCCTCCCCCTCACCCCATACCCCCCCATATTACCACAAAGCAGGCCTGCCTTTCCCCAGTGTCTGGTGCGTGGTTTCCCTCTCTCCTCTTTTTTTTTTGAGCGCGATCCAAGTGCCCCCAAAAGTCCTACTGCCTATTAGCACCTTCCCCTTCCCCCCCCCCCTTCGTAGGTTAGTTTTTTCTTATTTTCACCCCCTCATCAGTGTTAGACTTCCTGTTTTGGCATACCTTTACTTTCAATCGATATTTTCTTCACAAGAAATTGTTGTTTCAACTGTAGTACATTACTCGACCATACCCAACACTCCTCCCCCCCGTTTAAAGTACACGGCTTTGGCATCTTGTTTTCTGCCGGTCTCTTTTCTGGTTTCCCATCGCCTATCTATAATCCTTTGGTTCTTTATCTATCCAATCCGTATCCTGTCCTCCCCCCACCCGCTGGCATTTTCCATCCTTGAGTTACTGATTTTCCTTACGCCCCAGTTCCGTAAGTTGGTATTCCACGAAAGGAAAGCTTTTTTTTTTTTCTTGAAATATACCCACGAATAAATAGGGATTTGTCCCTGAACTCCAGAGCCCCTCCCCCCCCCCCTTCCACCCCGTGTCGCCAGGATTTCACTTTTTCTTTAACCTCTCACCATATTCGGTCTTTAGATAAACCTTTTGAAAGTACGGGTTTTTTCAAACCGCAACCGTTTCCTCCCCCTTACTAGTGGTGTCCTAGGTCCTTCGTTTTTCTTGAACTGTTTATGCGGGTTTTTCTTATTACGTCCCCCCCCTAGGCCTACCCTCTTTAGGACTTGTTTCGACTAAGCCTAATTTTCCCCCTTTCCCCCCTTCAATATCCTTCGCAGATGGTCTTCTTATGAGTTTAATTCTTTTATCTCCCTTCTGGCCTTGCTGTGTTGTTAGACCCGCCTTCCACGCGATCTTTTAGTTGTTCTTGGCAGGAGCCGGCGTTAAGGACACCTTCTGTGCCCTTGTCTCCTGGAGGACAGGAGTAGTCAACAAGGCGGCCTTCGCACACGGCGACCGTTAGTTACAGTCTTGCTCAGTCACCTTGTTGTGTTTAGGAGCCTTTCGTAGTTTCACCGCGAGGATGCGTTTCTTCTCAGGTCGTCGGCGAACAGGCTTTTTGTTTCTGTCCCTTTTTTTTAGGAATACAGGCTTTTCTCGTTTCGTCCCTTCTCTCCTTTTGGTCTTCGGTTCTGTGCATTCGAGTTCCCCTTCTTTGCGTTTTCTGTTTGTGTAGGAGCAGTGCTTTTTAGTTTCCATGTTCTGCTGTGTTAGGATTTACTTTTTGGTTCGTAGTGTTTCCCGTTCTGGCGGCGTAGTGACACACCCACCTCCCCGTTAGTCGAACTTTTGCGCTTGCCCTTCTTGGGTTTTGCCCCCCCCCACCCCTCCGTAACCATTCCGGTTTGGTTTAACATAGGAGCCCTGTTTCCCCATTTATATCTTTATTCCTTGTAGCACCATGTCTCCCCTTCTCTCTGTTCGCCCAGGATTTCTTTCACTTCTTTTACACTCGGTTGGGTATGTTCTTGTAAAATGTATTGTGTCCCCCCGAGTTTTTGCCAGCCTCTCCGCCCCTGCAGCTCACCCCCACCTTTACCGTAGTTGTACTTCCCCCACATTTCTTATGTCATTCCTTCTCCAACACTTTCTTCACTCTTTCGCTGTACTGTTTTCCCTCTATTGCAGTCCATCCATTCGTAACCTCCTCTTCTCTCCCCTTCTTCCCCTTATTTTGTCCCTCCCCCACAGCAAGAATGTTTACATTCCCTCATTTCTCCCCACCTGCGTCCTTCCCCACATCCCGCTAATCTTCCTCTTAATTTGTTTCATCATTTGATGACTCCTTGAAATTTCTGTCAGCACTTTATACAACCGGCATTGTTGCGGATAGACTTCCTGTTACCCTCTTTCATATCCTAAGGTTTCTTTGTTCCCTTCGTTGCGGACCCGATCTTGAGTTCCCCTTTACCCCTTCATTCTCTTATTTTTAGTCGGCTACAGGGGTGCGCCCCCCCAACATTCTGGACATGCTGTGAAGAGGCTCCATTCTGTAATTGGCCCTATTTCCACTCGTATACTTCGTACCTGCCTCCTACTGTATACTTTCCTGTAAATATCATGGTGCGACTTGTTCCTAATAGTATCGTGTGAGTCGTGTTACAGTCTGTTTTTTGCTTGTTTTTTTGCTTTTTTTTTGCTTGTTGTTCTTTGTGGTTTCGTGTGTTTTTGTCTTTGGTGTTCGGTTTGTTTTTTTTTGTTGTCCTGTTCTCTTTTTGTTTCGTTTTCGGTTTTGATCCCTTTACCTTTCTTTTACCGCTAATTGACGGCAAGTTCCTTTTTTATACGCCCCTTTATTACCAGCGCACAATGTGTCAAACCTAGCAAACGCCTCAACAACCTCGGTTTTCACTCCCTCCGCCCTCTTTCTTTCCTCCCTCTTTTTTCTTCCCCCCCGAAACTGATTTTTGTGCCCCCCGTTGCAAGACCCTATCGCCGCTTCTCACGAAGTTTGTCCTCTAATACTTGGTCTCTTACCAAATTCTGTTATGCACCCATCTTCCCTTGAGTCACGGTTTTATCCCCCTTCTAGTGGTTGTTGTTCCTGATCCCCCACTCGACGACACTGGGATTGGCTTTTACAGTTCTCCCTTTGTCCCCGATGATTTCCCATTCTCATTTTTCCCTTTTCCCTATGATCCGAATGTGACCCCGAAAGGGTTTAACGGTATGTTCCCAATGTCAGGTTTCCTCCTCTATCGACCTTTTTTTTGCTTTCTCTCTTGCGAACCGCGCCTTCATCCCCACCCTCACGAGCCTCGCGCCCATCCCTCCAACTCACACACCCCCCTTTTTTTTCCCCTTTCTGTTCACTACCTAGCAAGATCCTCGATACATTTGATTGGGAATGTCTAACGGATTGCCTATTGAACACCTTCTTATCCCAAATTGAGTAACCATGATGTTTGCGGTAAGTTTCTCTCCGCGCAGATTCTTCTTCCTTGTGACGGTTTTGACCCATTCAGTCACTCCCCACCCCTTTTGGACCTGGCACGAAGATACCCGACTGCGTCCTTTCCTTTTCCCCGCTCCTTCTTTCTTCCTCCAAATGTCTCCCCTTGTTTGATTAGTTTTTTCTCCTCACTGGGATACATTCTTTTCTTTTGCTTCGTTCCCCCCGGATTCCTTTTCATACTCCCGTCTACCGCGATTCCTCGTAGCTCCCCCTCCTTCTCCTTCCTTGTCCCCTTCCCCTCGCCCTTCCTTTTCCGTTCATTCAATATTAGTGATTGGGGTGAATGTTTCCATTCTCCTGCTTAAATTAGTTAATCTGCAGACCCAACTGTACAATGTGAGACTGACCCTTCTTTTCCTCACTGAGGGTCCCCAGGACACATTGACATCCCCCCCTATATTTTCACCTCGTTTTGTTGTTCTTCTGAGAGAGTTACCATGTTAAAGTGAAGAACGGTTCTCCCCATCTACTACTATTCTAATCATATAACATTGCTGCCTACACCTTTTTCATTTCAGCCCTACACGCCTTTAGTAAGTTGAGACCGCCCGTGTCATCTGACCCCCCTTGGAACCCCACCATAATTATTTCTCGCGCTTCTTCCTGCCAAGTTATCGTGCCTCTGAATGTGCCTTTCACTTCCTTTTCGTAAGTTGCACCGTCAGTCTCTCTTTTTTTTTCTTTAGCTCGCTTAGTTCTGAATATTTATCACCTCTTCCCTTTTTTCTTTTTTTCGGTCCCCCTTAGATCCTTCCCCCCGTTATTTTTAAATAGCCTGATCATCACCATTGTTCACCAACCTTTATTAAACCCGTTTTGTAAAGTCATAGGAATAATAGTATGCCCTTAAGGGGAATTTTCTGTGGATCTTTTCTCGACTGACCGGGTCTTGCGCTCCAACCCAGCTCTTCGTTTCGGCGCGATTTCGTTGCAGGAATGCTCGTTCCCGTTCTTGACCGAATTTGTGAACGTGAAACTTCGTTCCCGATTTTTCCATTCTTCGCTGGCGCCATTTCTTTTTCCTCTGATGTCTTACCCTTTCTCATTGTGTGTGATGTTTTAGTTATCTTTCTCTCTCTGTTCATTACCCCCTTGCTTTTTGGTTTTTCTGTTTTGGATCCAGGCGAGTCTCGCCCCTCCCGCCGACTCTGCCTTCATCTCTTCTCCTCACTCCCCACACAGAGCTTGTCCCCACTTTTTTTTCATTTGACGTCTTATTCCCCGGCCCCTGTCCTAAAATTTTTCCTATCTGTTATCCTCTGGACTTATATTCCCCGCCCATTTCTTTCTCCCCCCGTTTTCAATTCTCCCCACACTTCTGTTTTTCCTCTTTGCGCTATAGCCCCTTTAACTAGTACTTCAACCGGTCTTACTATACATTTGCTCCCACATCACTCTGTGTCGAAGTCTTTTTTTCCTTGGTTAGTACGGTTTCCCCTTAGTATTCTCCACAGCGAGCCCCTTCTTTACAAGTCGACTCAACCCTGTTTCCGTCCCCCCCTCTTTCCACCAGGATGGCCACTCACTCTTGTTGCAAGTTCCTTTCCGCTTTTTTGCTGCACCTCCTGTTTCGACACCCCTTTGTGTTCTCCCTTTCATTTTATTTTTTCCTTACTCTTCTTGTGTCTTTTCTTGCTTCCTCCTCTTCTTCCCCCCTTTTTTTATTCCGCTTCATTTATTCAACTTCCTTTTAACCCTTTTTCCATTAACATCGCTTCTCTTGTCCCTCTTAAGTGTTCTTGTTTCACTTTAAACTGCTTTTTTCTTTCATTTTGTTGGTGCATTTCTTTTAGGCACCCTAACGCTCTTTTGATTCTTGCTTCCCTTGCCTTCCATCCTGCTTTCCTTTATTTTCTCTCCTTTCCACCCACTTTTTCCTTTTTTTTTTTTGTTGTGCCCTTGCTTTATTGTACGTGTTGTCAAGGTTTTGGTCTCTGAGCAGTTCTGCCCCCCCCCTTTTTCTGTTGAGCATCCTTCTTTTTGTCCGGTCCTTTCTCGGTGAATATGTGAGGAGTTTTTTCCTTTTTTCTTCCTCCCTTTCGGCCCCTCTTCTGTCCTGCGCATGGGCCTATGATTCTTCGTTATGTCACTAATTCTTTATTTTTTCCTTCTCTCCCTCACACTCTTCTGGTACCATTGGACGCCCGCTCCTCTCCCTTGTGAAGAGTTTCTTTCTTTTTGCCATACATTAATTGCGTCACGTTCCCCGTACTATATTTGTCTTGTTGCCTAGACCTGCCCTGATACAGATTCGCCGGGTTCCGATTCTACCTTGATATTAACTTCAAATGGGCTTTCCTTTTGCCCTTTTATGCGCTCCTTTGTGCCCATTTTCCAACCCAAGACCTAACCTTGACTGTTGATGTCCCCTTTCAGTATTTACCCGGTGGAGTCTATGCCTCCCCCAAGACATCCTTCCTCCTTTCCCGCACCCCCATGTGGTTACTTCCTACCTCCCCCTTGCACACGTCCCCTGTGTCATTACCCCATGCGACTGATTGGCACCGTTAGTTCGTTAGGATATTGTTCGGTCCCCACTGTGTCGTCGCCCCAAGCCGTCCGTCACATTAAGGCCAGTCATTTTCCAACACTAGTGCTTTCTCCGTTAACCCACCGCTGCATGTTGGCGAACTACGCTGCTAAAGTTTCTCTTGTGCCCTACCTTGCCCGTTTTTTGTTTCCCAGTTAGTACCAATATCTGTGTTACAGCCATGGCGCGTGCTTTTCCTGATTGACCTGTCCTATTCCCAGTTTTACTTTAGTTTTCAGCCCTCGATTATTTTACCGCCGAGTCAGCGCCCCCCCCCTTCCGGTTCTTTTTTTTTTTTTAGGAATTACAGGTGATACCCCAGCCTGGCTCCCAGAGGTCCCCCGGTTGGCATTTTCCCTCGTGCTTTTCTGAACCCCAGAACGGTGACCGCACTGGTTAATGAGACCCCTCCTTTCCTACGCGGGGGCATACCGGCTGCTCCTGACGACAATGCCAGACGGGGAATACGCCGGCATCCCAGCCGACTGCAATGCCTGGTTAATCACCCCGGCCTAAGACCAAAAGCGAAGGTTCCCTCCTTGACTAATTTTCCCATAGAAGGTTCCTTCTCCTGCGACCCCCCCCACGTCAGCAGTCTGTTCCCTACGCCTCTCGAAAACGCATCCGGTTTTTTCCTACTCTTCCCTCACGTTTTTCTCACGACTGGTCCTACGCCTGCTCAGGTTCACCCTCAGCCGTGTCCTTTCCTCCTTCCTACACAGAGCCTTTTCCTAACGCCTGTCTTTTTCCCGCCGCCGCCGGTTCACGCATGATCCCTCCGTCTCCCTGTTCCTAAAACCCAGTTTCCGCCCCCTTCTCGCTTTAATCCCACAAAAGAGACCTCTCGAAGAAGTTCAGAGCCTTATTTTTGACTGTTTCCCCAATTTTTGTGGTCTAAACTCCCCCCTACCAATTTCTTACGTGTCCCCCCAGACCTAACCATTCGTCCTGTCCCCCGAAGGCTCTTTTGAGGCAACCCCCTGCTTAATTGATCAATGTCTGTTCTCCCCAGCCATCTTTTCCACCCCCTCCGCATTTATTGACCGCCTGCTAAGTAAGTGGTTTCTCTCTTCCTTCCCTTCACAAGATAACTTGTAAGGAAAGCTCAGGCCCGTTACTTCCCTTCCCCCCTATTGTTGTAGTTTTTAGATTTCCCCCTCTGTCCAACCTGTCATTTATGGTCCTTCACTTCAACCCTACAGTCCGTAATATTAGGACCCCCCTCACTCAATCCCCATCCCCTATGTCTTACCACAGTCTTTGGATTTATATACCACATGTCTAGCTACCTTTGGACCACAAATCCTGTAACCCATCTTCCCCTCACGCTTGTACTTTTAATTTTTTTTTTCCCCCCCCGTTTACTCCCCATGTGACACCAACCACCCATGGAGTGGGGAGCAAACTATATTAGGCACTTCGTCATGACCAAAAAGGTTAGTTATCTTTCCTTGGAGTCACGCCAACATCCCCCCCACCCACCTCTCTATCAGTAGGATTTTTTCTTTTTTT
>Ga0179593_1256665_pt1 | contig 11868 bp, 7 predicted proteins | sample CZODoug2_1_08_16_FD_185931 | JGI IMG/M metagenome (GOLD analysis project Ga0179593, IMG submission 185931) | Vadose zone soil fungal communities from Angelo Coast Range Reserve, California, USA - CZODoug2_1_08_16fungal (PacBio error correction) | ecosystem: Environmental > Terrestrial > Soil >... | reverse complement strand
TTATCACCTCTCCCCTTGCTCCTTTTTTTCTTCCAGTCTGCTCTTGGCGAATGCCTGAAAATTGTGTTCATGGTGACCACGTTCTGTCTCCATGATCCCTTTCTTTTTTCCCCCCCCCCAGCAGCTTGGCACTGAGAGGCTGGATTATTCAGTCGTAAGTGAGTAATTCTCTCACTCTGAGAGGATTTCAGAGACCAACTGATCTTGTTCGTTCCTTTTTCCCTTCTGTTGAGAGCATTTCGTGGTGCGCCTTAATGGAAGAGTTTGGTCGAGGAGGTCGGCGTTTAGAATGACGCTCCGAGACACGGATTGGACCGCGTACTCCAAATCTTGCAGGAGTCCTGGACCGTAGAGGTGTTGGTTGGGATGGTAACTCGCTCAGTTGCGTTTTCGGCCTTTTTCGAGAGACATGTTCCATGTTAGCGGGGCCGAACCCCTTGCCTTAGGTTCAAGTGAGCAACGATTATTTGGCGGTCTCGTTAAATTCCGTCGATTATGGACACCCTAGAATACGTTACCCCCGATGCCTTTCTCTCTGCGCAGCCTTCGTCACCGTGACTACCTAGAAGGTTATAGCAGCAATTCTTGATGCGTGGAAAGAGGTAGTTTGGGACCGGTACCCTTCTGCCTCTTGGGCTGGAGTGTCTTTGGTCGCGGCATTTGGCGGACTGAAGCCTGACAGTATGTGGTGTACGCCCGCTTCACGACGGCTTTCCCCCCCTCTTTGAGTGTAGTTTGTGCTTTCCCTCCGTCGGATTTTTGCCCTGGTGATGTCGAATGCAGATCGAAGGATGCTTTTCGGTAGTTAAGACTTTCATATTTTCCTGATCTTTTCCTGTTTGAGACCTTTTCTTTTTGAGACTTCCATACCCTTTTGCCATTCGTGCTACTTAGCTTCTTTCGACGCCTGGGGGTATTATTCGAGTCGCCCCGGCTTCCGCGAGTCTAAAAATTTTTTGTTTCCCTGGTTTTTTCTTTAAAGGCCCCGGAGGAAATATCTTTTCTTCTTTCCGACTCGTCAGGAATCGGTTTAGTCGGCAAGGATTAACGTCCTTCAACCTGTAGAAATTTTTGCAGTCTTCTGAATTCGGATTCTTTTTTTTTCCGACTTTTCGCCCATCTCTCATCAACTAGAGTGCGGAAACGCTTCAGCCTCCAGCCAGTATTTGTCCCATTGCAACAGTTGGGATGAAGTTCGGCCCCCGCGGGCACCAACTATTTTTTTGTCGGGGACTCTTCTTCCCCTCCTATTTAAGAGCCTTTTCCTGCCGTTATTTCGAATTTTTTGGGTTTGCAACACGATGTAAGGGTCACGATCACGTTCCCCATGATAGATGTAGAAAGAGAACTTCTTTTCCTTCTGCTACCTCCTCTTCCCTTTTTCCCTTGACTTGGATCCACTTTCTCCCGTCCAGGATTTTGTACTTTTTCAAGAGGTTGGCGTTGTGCCATACGTACAGCACTCTTTTTGTATTTTTTCGTGCTCGCAGACGAGGTTATTCAATTCCCTCTTGTACTTCATCCCCCTTGAGTCCCCTTGCCGTACTTCTCTCCTTTGTCTTTCTCAGATTCGGGCCGTCGCCGAGTAAGTATTTAGTCGTCGTCGCAACCACCGCCGTGATGATGAATTACGCCGCCAGTTCCAGACATTCCCCATTTATTTTCTCGTCTCAGACCTTCTTCCCCTCCCTTTGGTTTTTAAGAAGTCTCTCTTTTCTAGCGGGCGGTTTTGGTTCTGCTTCCCTTTTTGTGCTTCTTGAATGCAGTTTGTATTGACGCGTACTCCACAGTCGTAGAGCAGTTTTTCTTTTTTTCTCGTCTCCTTGAACTCCACCGAGCTCGTTTCTTCCTTCCGAGCTGCTATAAACCTCACATTTCGGGAACGGTTAGCCGTGAAAGAGAGTGTCGTTTGAAGACGTGTCGATTGAACCTTAGCTCCGCTCTTTATAGCTTCCCCATTTTTTTCCTCCACTCGCCGCCTCTCATTCGCTTTTCGCCGTTCATCCGAAAGCGTTTCAGGCGACGTGCTGCTTCAACGATAGTTTTGTACGGGAGGGCATGTGCCTCAGACAGACGTGCTGTAACAGGGCATTTTTTCCGCATTGTTGTTTCCCATCCCAGTAAGCACATCTTTCCTCATCTCTGGTGAAGTATCCTGACTCTCCTCTGGCTAACCTGTGTGACTGAAGGATGGATTTAACGATCGAAGGATGAGTATTTTTGTGATGTGACTCCCGCTTGCGCCCTCTTTCTTTTTCGTCGTTTCTCTTCGTATGTCATCGAACACACACTTGATCAGACTGAGGGATAAGACGAGTGAGATACTCGACAGAAACTGACCTTCTTAGTACATTTGGGAGAGCTCACTATCGTTATGCTTCCCCTGGCTTTTCTCCCTTTTTACTGGCGCTCAGGTCTCTCCTTTTGTTTATACCTCCCCTTTTTTGTGTGGGTGGTTTGACATACGTTACATGTCGGGATGCGTGCAGGCCTAGCTACTTCTGATCCGGATGACTTTTCATGGTGTGTTATTATAATAGAACCAGGATTTGCTTTCTGTTATTTGTCGATGGGAAGTTCTCTCCACCTCGTTTCTCTTATGCCCCCCTTCTTTTCCCCTTTTCTTACGTTGTTTTTCTATTCCTACAGCCCTAGAATCTTAACCTATCCGTGATAAGGATGTGGCGCGGTCTTGAAAATTCTTTTCCTTAGATATAATAGTTTTACCTATTTTCTAGCACGGGGTGCGCTCCGGACAGCGGAAGATTTTTTCTTCAGACTACTGAGAAGTCTGTGGCGTTTTTTTTTGCTGCCTGGTCCAACCTCCCTGTACCTCTTCGATCCGCTGGGTAGGCAGCTCGTGGACGAACTGGACCAGTCGTGCATCAGGCCGAGAAGTACACGTATAGTCGGCCCCCCAGGCTTTCTTCTTTCTTCCTGGATTTGCCCTCCCTCTCTTAAGCTTCGCGCTTTTTTCGTATGTGGCGACGTCCCCGACGACTTTCCGGCGCCTCAGGATTAGGCATCAAAGGCTCAACGCCGTGACGGACTTGCGTGAGTTATTTTTTCTTCCGGAGACTTTCCCCTATTTTTTCTTTTCCTTACTTGCCGCTTCACCTGATTGATAGTGCTGCGCTCCGACGGGGGATGGACGGGCGTCGCCCCGCGTGTTTAAGAGAACTGTGCACCACATGTCCCTCCAGATCGACCGCTCAGCGACAATCCTTTACCTGGAACTTCCTGTGTCCCCTCCTTCTTCTTCTCCGAGGCAACTCTCCTTTTTGGGCGGCAGGCGGCTCTACGTCCGGGGGGTTGGTTTGAAGCCCCGGTTCTCGGACGCGCGACGGCAGGTATATCGAGAGCAACTTCTTTTTTCCAACTTTTCCTTTCTCTTTTTCCCTGCATTGCGCTTTACTCCTCTGAGTGGACAACTGAATCAGCTGGCGGTTCCAATGAAACATGACCGCGTCACGTTTTCTCTCACTGCTATCCGACCCCTTGTAACGTAAGTGTTTGACAACCGTATTTTCTGCGGTCTCTTTTCCCTCCTTAACCCTTTCTCTTGCTCCCCCCTTTCCCTCGACCGATACTCGATGTTTATCCAGGTCCTAAGATATCGACTTCAGGTCGGTAAATCTCCCTGGCGGAACTTTTCTTTTCCCCCTTTCTTGTGGAAGTTTTTCCCCTACTCCTTAACCGTCCGTGCCATTTCTCCTCTTTTCTTTTTAAGGCTTCAGAGCTCCATCTATTCTTCGCGCGCGGAGACGGCGGACACCCGTTTCGAGATCAAAGACGAAGGTAGACACGTTTTTTTGCATTCGCAGTAAGTCCCCTGCGTTTTTTCCCCCTTATTCCCCACTTTCTTTTCCCTTTTCCTCACCTTAAATAGGGATTCTGTCTTTCCCTGCATCGACTACCGTCTCCACTTCCTTGGAAGAACGTCACGCGTCGTCGTCCGCGTAATCCCCCTCTTGTTCGTTTTTGACTTTCGCCGATGGAAAGGTCTGGCATTTCCTCCCCTTTCTACCAGAGTTCTTCCCCCCCTGGCCCTTTGTGAGCTTACTTACTCCGATTTATGCGAAGGTCGACATCATCCTCCCTTGCGGCGCCTGCGTCCCTGATGTGATCTGCCGTTTTCCTGGCTTGACCAACACACCCGTCCTTGCCGTTTTTACCGCTCCCCCAGAGAATCGGTCGAGACTATGAAGGCACTTAACAACGCTGAATCGAGCGTTTGTTGTATTGGTCTTTCGCACAGTGAAGATTATCTTTCTTCCCCTTTATTTCCCTTGCCTGGAAGATCTTGTGACGACTGGTCCTTCGCAGGCAACCGTTCTGAGTAGTGCAAGTAAACGACCCTTTCATACAGGTGTTTTTCGTTTACATCGTCCCCATCTTGTGATGGGAGAGAGCGAGGGAGGGACTCCGCTGAGTGTAGTAATACGCCAACAACCACGAGAACCGCTATTTCCCCCGCCCCTGTTTTCTGTTTCCACCTCTTTTTATACTTCGGCTTGATTAACCTTGTGCTCTAATGACCTTTTTGTGCCAAGATGAGTAAACAGTTGACATTGGTCTTTGTCAGTTCCTCTCAGTAGTGTTTTTCTGTCCAGGGTTCTTTCTGCCTTCCGCTGAAGACTTATTCCAGCTCCTTTTCTGCGAGGTTGTTGGGCCAATCGGACACTGCGCAATAACTGTGTTATTTTGGGAAACGATGGATTTTTGAGAAAGAGCGAAGCTAAGACGTCTTCCCTTCCTCCCCCCGGTCGCCCCCCTTCCCTCTCTTCCTTTTCCTACGTTTGGTTGTTGTGGTCCTCTACTCAATCGAAGGATGAAGGCCTTTCCCTTCTCCGTTTTTCTTCTACGCGAACACACAATAGTCTCCGTTTACAAAAGTTCTTCTCAGATTTTTTTGCCCCACACCCCTCTCCCGGCCCTTGACTCATGTATAGGAGTCATCTCTTATCTTTCCCTCCCTTTTCTCATTCCGAAGCCCGTACGGCGAGACGCCGACCTTGGGATCACGCTTCTTAAGTTCTCTTTCCCCTCTTCTGGTCAGTTCGGTAGGCCGGACCACGGTGCCCCCGCAAAAGAACGGCCAGGCAGATTTTAAGTATTGTCGATTTTTTTTTATGCAGAAAGAGTGCCCCCTTTTCCTTTTCCTTCTCCATCTCGGAGCAAGTGTCAAGGCAGGACAAGAATTACAAGATCTCTTCCTGTTGAAGCGCCAGATAGTTCTCTTCCGTGCCCCAGGGTGCGTGATCGACAAGAGTTCCAGATGTCGATTTGAAGATCAGGCGTAGCCCGATGATCGTACAGTTTCTTTATCGCCATCCTACCCCCGCAATTTCCTCTTCCCCCTATGAGACAGCGTGTCGGTCTTTACCCTTTTTCTCTAGACGCTTCGCGGATGTGGGAGGGAAATATCCGCCGAAAGGTCAATCAGTCCGGTGGTTGGTGTCGAAGATACCACAGCACGAGATCAGGAGATTTTCCCCTTTTTCCTCTCTTGAGTTTTTATTTGGGTCGTGTTTGCGGCCGATTACATTCTCTCGGTCGGAGAACGGCTAAAGATTAGAGGCCCTTCCCCTCTTTCTGCTAGATTTCTGCGATCTTGCTCAAGTTGCCATCGGTTATGTATATTCTCGAGCAGTTACTGTAGGCGACAGGTGCACGCGAGTAATTTTCCTTGTTGAGCGTTTTCGGCACCCCCTTCTCTCCCTCTGGTCTTTACTTTTTTTCCGTACAGCTAGTTGATGTCTGGGCCCCCACGGTATTGCCTTACTATTTGCCCCAGCCTTTCCTCCCAAAGAGTCTTGAACTCAGTTACTTTTTTTGTGCCTTCTCCCCCGCTCTTCCCCCTGCTTCTGCTCCAGATTTTCTCCTTACCTTCCTAGTTAGCCCTTGCCTAAAGTCGGCCCGCCGCACGGCCACCAGAAGTGGTTCGTTCGAGTCCCGAAAGCATTTCAGTCCTTTATGGGAGATGCTCTCTTCCTTATTGTCCCTATTCTTTTGTCCAACCTCTCGATGTTCTAGAACAGAATCGAGTCCTGCCCGTGTAGCTGATGGCTTGTTCGGTGGTATCTTCCACAGCGGGCCTTGCAAGACGGGGGCCCCTTTCGTTCGTTCAGGATTCCCCCTCTCACCAGGTTATATGGTACCATTGATAGGACAGCCGTTTTCCTTCCCGTTGTCACGGCGCGAAGGCTCTTCCAGTCTTTTAATCAGGCTTATCATGGGTGGGTCTCCCTACGCCGCGTTCCTGCCTCCTTTTCATATTCCGTTGCTCCTCGCGGTGCGTGTCACTTCGACGCTCCGACAGGTAGATTTAGGACACCACAGCCGAGTTGATGACGTTCTCCCCCTACTACCACCTCCCCCCTTTCCTTCGGGGACCTCTCCTCGCTTCCGAGCGGTCTTCATGCCCATTTTTCCTACGGCGGCACTTTTCTTCAGTATGGTATGCGCAATGTGTTGCGTTTCGATTGACCTCTTGTTTCTAACCCCGTTCCTCCCCTTTCCGTAGAGAAGCAATCTCTTTCTCTGTTCCTACTCGGCGCAAGGGAAGACGCTTTGCGCGCGTTTTTCCGATGCTTATACCCCCTCAAAAATTCTTTGTGTTTTTTTGTTGATGCCTCTCTTTCCCTTGTTTGTGTCGATTTTTCCGATCCTTCCTTTTTTTATCGCGCGATTGACTGTATTCGTCAGCTCGCCGTATACAGCGATACGGTTCCGTCCCGAAAGCTTTTTTTCTTGCTGATGAAAAAGACTTTATTTTTTTGGCTGCTTTCCAACTGTTCCTATCCTGCGTCCCAGGCTGCCGTCCCAAGAAAGACGACCGCGAATTCCGATGCTTGTTTTTCGTCTGCCCTCTTTGTAGAGACCCTTCCTCCTTTGTCTTCACTCGCTTCTCCTCCTCTGATTGGAGGTACGTGAATCGCCCTCGGGCACTGGCTTGTTCGGGAGTTCGCGGCAGTGTCCGAAAACACCACGGTGTGCGCTTTTGCCTCTATGTATTTTTCCCCCCGATAAGAGTTCCGACGCGCCCTCTTCCCTTCGAGCGAGTACTGGTGGGATGAGACTCTGACGGAGCAGGGGGTTCAGGTGCTGGCCTGACTCAATTCAGAATGTTTCTCCTCTCTCTGGCGTCTCCTCCTTTTACGTTGGTTGTTGTTCCTCTGACCTCGACTGAATTTTTTCTTTCCTCACTTTCCCCCCCCCGGTCGAAGCACCCCCACTTTTTTTTTTCATTCCTTTTCATTCTCCCAGGAATCGCGCGGTTAGGTGCGTCTGGGTATCGACCAGAGTATGAGATGTCAGTCTGGTTTCACCATCCCTCCACGCTTTTGTTTCTCTTTTTTACTCCTTCCCTCCCCACTCCTCCACCGAGGATTGGGCAGGTAGATTTTTTTTCCACCAGCACAATCATACCTAGCTTCTCATCGGGCAGCCAGTGATCGGATCTCATGCTGTGAAGTCCTCCTCTTTCCTTTCTCTTAGGTCGTGATGTCTTCCTCCCTGGTTCCAGCAGATCTTCTGGGCCCGCAGCGCCTGGAGACCGACATTTCATCGTTGCAGTTTTCGTTTTGTTATTTGCATGGTCGACTTAGTTTCTCTCTGCTGCCTTTTCGACGATATTAAGATTTGTCCAGGCGTCGACTGGCCGCGCGATCGATCTCGACCACTAAAATTGCTCGTGAATCACCGGCTACACGTCGCCTTTCGGTGAGCGCCTTTTCCTTGCTTCGTTCTAAATCCTTTCTTTTCCCTGAACCTGTTTCCACAGATCTCTCTTATGCGCTCGACCGGGCTGAACTGCGTCGGATACCGCTGCTTCCATGCGACGGTCCCCCCACACACCCCCCGAGTATTCCCCTTTCCTTTCGTCCCCGTGAGGAAACCTTGCCTTCGCCCCGCAATCGTTCGGTCCCTCTAATGTGCATCTTTTTTTTCGGGCGGCGGCGTTACGCTTACTGTATCGGCGTTGGTTTTGGCGACGCACATCTACTTTCCTCGGAGAATTTTTTTCTTACCCGCGTTATCCCCTTTCTCGACTTCCCCAAGGTTTTGCTCTTTTTCGTGCATTTGGAGCCGTTCTTTCGAGATAAACGACCCAACCATCGTGCATGTCGATATTTACCCTTGACCTTTCAGATGGTCTGATTTTTTCCTTCCTTAAATTGATCCACCCGTACTTGCCATTTTTCCATGCTTTGCTGATTCCTTGCTTATGTTTCTCAGCTCCCGTGCTTTGTCTGTCCCCTCCCTTTAGGATGGCTCACTCCCTCTCCTGACCACGTACTCGTCCTCTATATGTGACCAATCCGAATTGACGGCTCCCTTGAACGGTTTTTCGGCAACGACCCTCTGGTTTGCCGATTTTTCCTTCTCAACGGCGCAATTCTCTCCTTCGTGGTAAGGGCGGAATGTCCCACCGACGACATCTATTATTTCGGCTCGGCGACGGCAGGACACCATTATACGGACGTAGATCTCTCTTAAGGACTGTCGTCGACTTTCCGCTTCTTCTTGACAGTTCCTTTCTTTCCTTCGCTCTCGAACCTAAAGAATTTTCCTCTTTACTGTTCCTCACGATGAGTGATAGGCCTTGCCGGCAGCTGCATTTTACACGTAAGAATTGGTTGCGGCAGGCAGCGCGCTCCTCTTCTCTCATTTCTTCCTTCCTCCGCAGTTGATGGCCCTTTTTTTCAGATCTCCCTGACATCTAAGACCTCATTAAGACTCGAAACTCACCTTCGCCACCGTACTCTTTCGGCCAGGTCTACCGTAAACCCCTTTTCCTCCTTCGGAGACCGTCTCTTCTATATAAGGACGGTGATACGTGGCCCAACCACCCTAGTTGGATTTAGGGCGCTTGGCCTACGAAACCAGCTCTCTTTTGGCGAACTGTAAAGCAGTTCCCCCCTCGTGAGAATTTCCCCCCTTATTTGAGGTGGCTGATTTTTCCCATCAATTTGACTCCGTGTTGTCCCTTCTCTGGAAGCGACCCTTGGTTGAAATTTGGCAAAGCGGACGGACAGTTCGCCGACCCGATTTCCGGTTTTCCTTTCTTATCCCCCCTACCCCGGTCCAGATATTGGAATTCTGTCCTCTTGTCTCTTTCTATGCGCCCGATGGTCCCCGCATCCTAGCGCGTGCAGGCATCCCACCATCACTTCGGACCGTATCCTTCCCTTTTGTGTTTTTCCCCCCCCCCTCAGTGGATAAGGAGGCTTGCCCTTTGTTCCCTATTCTGCCTCGAAGACGTCTGCGCACCACGAAGGGGAAAGCCTTCGGCATGCTCGCCGTTTTTTTGGTAGGTCTCTCCTTGGTGGGCAGCATATCCTCTTCTCTGACTGCCGTCCAGTTAAGTGCCCGGCTTTCTTGGTGTGGGCGAACCTCCCTCCTTTGGGTCATTTCCTCTTTGAGGTTTCTTGCAGCCCGTAGTAGTTAGTCGACTTCAGTATATGTGCGGTAGAAACGTTCTTTCCTACCTACTCGTTGTTTGTGATTTTAGTCACCGCCATTCCTTTCTTTTTTCCGTCCCTGTATTCGCTTTCTCTCTGGCGCCTCAGAAAAGAATCGTCTTCACAGAAAAAGTTTTGCGGCTGGTCAGATGTTTCCCCAACCAGACACGAGAATGCATTCCTGCACTTTTCCCCTTTCGTTTAAGTTTTCCTCCTTAACCCTCCCCTCTCGGATTCGTAGGTCACGATCGGCGAGTCATATGTAATGAACGGATTGTGAGAGAATTAGTTCTCAATTCCTATGGACGAGTCATTCCTTTCGTCCTCCCCCGCCATACCCTTCTCCCCTTCTTTTTTTGAACCGCAATCCAGGAAGTCAGCCAGGACTGGGTGACTGTCGCGGGGATGGTGGTAATCCGCGCACGCTACAGGACAGAGTCACGGCGCCAGGAGCGCGCTACCGGTGTTTTCTTTTTGCACTCATCTAATGCGTTCTTATTTGGCTTTGAAGAAGGTTAGATCGGCGGATTCGCACTGGCCGTATGTTTCGAATAGATCTTAACCGATTCGTAAGGCGACGGGAGCATAAATCTCTTTCCCCCCGTTGTATGGATTACGCCCTTTTAGACATTCAGACATCCGAACGAGCTAGCTCGAGTTCGGTGTTTGAAACGTTTTTGGACAGTTTCCTTTCGTGGTTTGTTGGGTTGTTCTCGGCCTTAGACTTCTCCTCCGACTCTTTTTTTTTTCCTCCCCCGATGTAATGAGGACTGATATCACCTCTGTCGTCCGGTCTTCTATAGGGTTGTTGGATGTTGTGATGTAGAACTTTTTGCCTTTCGTTTACCAAATTCCTGTTCCTCTGATCACGTCTATTTTCCTCGTTCTGAAAGATTGCCCCTTGTTTTGCCCAAGCCGTGCAATGTGCGCTATAACTTTGCTTCTGACGCTTAGTTTTCTTTTTCTCAGTTCCCCTCCCCCCATTGGTAGCCTTTTGTGCTTCCGAAAGCTTGATAACGAGTGTCGTGGACACCGACAAGAGGTCAGCTGTTCTTTCATATTTTTCTTTTTCTCCCGCTTTTTTCGATATTTCCAGCGTTCTGTGATTTTTTTTTCTCTCTGTCGTGAGATGGTGTCCATGACCTGTTCCGCCTAGCTTTTGGAAAATAATTTATTTGTCATGGTCAATGCGTCTCATTTTCAGCTCCTTTCCCTCCCGTGAACTTTTTTTTATGACTTTGGTTCCAATCTTCAAACCGCCTCGACATGTTTGGTAGTGGAGACGCAGCAGATTGACGGCGAGCGATGACTGCTGTCTCGGATGGCTCTCCTTTTTTTCACCTAGAGACTTTTTTAACAGATTCTATAGAGAGCAATGGTTATGCTGAGGACAAGATGACTTTGCATGACGGTTCTCAATTCGGCTGGCAGGCGTTCTTTCCTTTTTCCCCCATTTTGATCTTCCATTGCACTCTTTTTCAGTCGTTTTTCAGCCGCTGAGTGATTTGTTCCGCGGCGAATACGACACAGAAGGGAACAGTCGTCCCTGCTTTCCAGACGTGTTCTTTGCCTCCCCGTTTTTAGACCCAGTCCTACCCCTTCTGTCGTGCCCAACCCAAACCGAAGATGATGAATTCATCGCCCTGACGCATTGGACCCCGCAAAACTCTTTTCGGAGCCGACGATCTGTCGTCTGCAAGCCTGGCCTCAATTGTATTCCTTTTTCTCTTTTCTCTTTCATTTTTTTTTCCTTGACTAAACTCAGCGTATAGCACGCATTAAAGACAAAGTCGAAGAGCTTTTATCGGTTTAATCGGAGAAGGTAACAGATCGTTCGTCTGTAAGGATCGATAGGAGAGCCTCCTTCATTTCTTCGACGGAGATCTTCTTCTTTTCCCTTCAGAAGAGTCTTCTCTTCTTTGGCCACTGACAGGACTTCTTTGTCCCTCTGACGCCCGCAGTGCTCATGCATGGAGAAGAGTTAGCAACCGAAAAGATTTGTAGGTAGAGCTCCCCCCTCTTTGTAGTACTCTTTCCTTTCCTCTGATCGTCCCCTCTTTGTACCGGGAGTTTGTTGTAAGACCCACCCCTAACCTTTGAAGAAATCCCCCCTTCTTCCCTCTTTTTGGGCAGTCTGAAGATGCTTAGTTCCCCTTTTACTATAAGCCGAGACACCGAGGTGAGGGATATTAGGTCGTGGAAGACAGGATTTTCTACGTTTGGCGGCAGCGTAGTTGTTCTTCCCTACCCCCTCCACCCACTGTCTTTTTTTTTTTTTTGTCTCTTTTTTCCTAGCTTGTGAATTAGAGTCTTCGGCGAAAGATAAGACGCGCGTCGACGGGAGGGATGTCGCCTTTCCGGCTGCAAGAGGATCCTTTTCCCTGCCCCCAGTAGCTCCGTT
>Ga0179593_1220583_pt1 | contig 11868 bp, 10 predicted proteins | sample CZODoug2_1_08_16_FD_185931 | JGI IMG/M metagenome (GOLD analysis project Ga0179593, IMG submission 185931) | Vadose zone soil fungal communities from Angelo Coast Range Reserve, California, USA - CZODoug2_1_08_16fungal (PacBio error correction) | ecosystem: Environmental > Terrestrial > Soil >... | reverse complement strand
CTCCGCTTTGTGTACTGACGGTCAAACCGGGCCCGGATGGTCAACAAACTCCTCCGTCCAGGTTGTGCCCCGTCACCAAGATCTCTCGCCCCCTAGATAGGGTGGTTCCCGACCCCAAGTTCGCAGCGGCGCCATGCCACCCGAAAGGAGCCCGATCCTCCCATTTTCCTAGCTTTCTCTCCGGTTCAATTTTCCATCGTTTAAGGTCCTTCGTGCATTGTATCTCTTTCTCAGAGATGTTGCGATGGTTCCCAATTTAGGCGCGCGTCTGCCCCCCCGTGCTGCAGGTCGCCGGGTTAGTTTCCTTGTGAAGTTTAGGCCGTTGGACGTCGGGGGCGGCCAGATCGTTCAGCAACAAACACATTTTTCTACTCTCATTCATGTTCGGAAGTTTAAATGGGCGTAGTCGTATCGCAGGGTACCCTCTTCCCTGACTTCCGTTATTTGGCTTTTTGCCAACTCTTTTCCCTTACCCTGATTGAACTTTTCTTCGATGTATTCCTGCATGATGACTGATGCGGCTGCTTGATCGTTCAGATTCTGATCGGGTATTTCCTTCTTTAGACCCTGGTTTCTCTTTTTTTTTTCAACTCCGGGCTTTTTTCCCCAAGGATTGTTGTGATTAGTCCCGCCTTACCTTTTTATTTTACGCCTTCTCCTCTGGCTTTTTTATTGATATTCTTGGACTAATGCGCTGGGTCCTTGCCGATGATTGAGAGTGACCTTTTCCCACCTCCCCGGCCCCCACTCTGCGCGTTGTGTATTGGCGCATTTCGCTTTGATTCCGTTTTGGTTCTTTCCGCTTTTTTTTTTTTCCGGACTATATTGTCCCCCGTATTCGAATGCTCCCCGTTTTTTACTGAGCCGACCCCTGGTATGTCATTGGATTTCTTAGTCGCGCTGTTATTCCCGTTCCCTCAGGCTTTTTTTTTCTTTCTAGGACCACCTTTCGGTTTACAGCCCCGGATGAATCTCTTCCTTACCTTTATCTGTAAACCCCTTTTTCTAGGGCTGTTTTTACTTTGGCATTTGAACCCGCTCCCTCCCTTTTCATAGGTATTTTTCCTTCGATTTGTGATTTTTTTTTCGTACCTTTTTTTTCACTAGTCGGTTAGTGAATCGCAGAGCTTTGTTTTGCGTCACGCCATCCCCTCCCTCCAATGGAGTTTGATCAGTGTTTTTTACCCTTTTTCCGACTTACGTTATTTTAAATGCGTTGGTTCCGTCTTTTGGCGAACAGTCCTCCTCCCATTTTGCCCTTCCCCGCCCGATCGTGCCCCCCCCTTGTAATCCCGAGTCCGTCAAGACAGTTCGTAGTCCTTTTTTACACCCTTCGTTGTCTTTTCCAGTCTCTTCTCTGGACAATTATGTCACATCTCTTTGATCCTACACCACCCTATCCATGACTGGTTCGGACGAGATGCTTTTTGAGCTCTTTAGGAGCCCTCTCCTTCTGTCACTTCCCTTCACCACGAGCATATTGGTCGTTCTTTCTTTTTGTGTATCTTCTGGTTCAGGTAAGTTTAGTAGCAAGTTCCCCCTTCCTGGTTCGCCTTAGACCGGTAGCGAATCATTCAAGGCTTTCCCCCGTCTTTCTACCTCCATGTTCTTTTGTATTTACTGTTCTCCATGCTTTCAGCTTTTTCCTTCCCCCTTTCACCGCGGCTCAACCCTTCCCCCTTTTTCAGGCTGGATGTCTTTCAGTAAGTATGCCCCGAACCCCTGATCCCGCCCCCTCGATTCTTCTTTGCAGGTTGCCTGACCTCCCTGAATCCTTCTGTGGAAAGAAGCCAAGTCTTCGGCGCTTGCATGGAATTTCACCCAACCACCCCTCTCTTGCTGGTTTCCTTACCTGTGCTAGTCCGTGCTGGTCTCGTCATTGTTCTAACGAAATCCCCTCCGCATGTGCGGGCGTTGCTCGGGCGTGCCGTCGCTCTCTGAAATGTCCATTTTTTTTTAGACTGCTCCGCGGCGCTGCGGTTCTTTCTGTTCCTCCTTCGCTGGAGCCATGACCAACCACCAACATACCCTGCGAACGTATGTGTTTTTCCTGCTACGAGCGGGTTTTTCTCCTTCCTGTACATTCAACTTTTTTTGCTAGCCAAGGCACCTTTTGCCCGACCTCATGAATATCAATCTCTTCTTTGTCCTCCTTCTTGGGTTTTTACGTATTCCTTCCTTTTTATTTCCGAAGGGATTTTTTGCCCTGTTTTCGCTTTCTCCATGGCTTACGCTCCAACCTCTTCCGTCTTCGGCGTGCCTTAATGTTCCGTTCTTCGGTTCACAACTTTATAACATTTGTTTGCCTCTTCGATTTCTGAGGACCCCCTTTGATAGTGTTAGAGAATGTTTTTATCGACCTTTGCGTTCACCCCTGCGCTTCTTTCATCTGACGCCCTACGTTTCATTCTTTAACCGAATTGGGGGTCCATTTGCCGAATTTTTTCTTGCCCCCTTTTTTTTCCTCATCCGAGTTGCTTTTTTGAGCACCCCGGACTACCCGTTGTCTAAGTGGTAATCGCTTTCGTTTCTCCTTTCTTTTAAATCTTCGGGTCTTTTTTTTTATCGTTCCGATTCCTGCATTTTTCTTTCCATAGTTTCGAGACGGACAGCCGTTGGTGTGCCTTTGTAGCCCCCGTGTTTTTTGGTTACACATATTCGGTCTTTCCTTTTTTTTTTTTGTCCGGCGATCCCATGCATTCGTCCCGGCGCTGGACGGTGGCAGCCTTGTTCTCCCCTTGGATACCGCTGGCGCCCGTGTTAAGAGTCCCTTGGCCGTTTTATTCGTAGAAGAACCTTTTCCGAAGCAAGGGCCTAACCTTACCCACCCAGGCCTGAGAGTTCCGTTCGACATTTACCTTGTTTTTCCTTGTTTTTTTTTGGGTCGTCGGGTGGCAGTCCGTCATTGCCGCAGGTCCGTTTTTCCCTTCCAGCATTTTTTGCGTTTTTTTTTTCCAAACAGGCGTTTTCTTCCCGCGTTGCATGTCAGCAGTTTTTGCTTGGCCGTACCTTTCGGTTAAAGCCCTCGGTCCCCTGGTTTGTACCGGACTCTTCTGGTATTCCTGTCCCTCTGACGTACTTTACGGTAATTGGGCAGGCTCCTCCTGGTCTGCTCTGTATTAACCCCCCTTGTCTTTTCCCTTTTCCCATTTCCCCCTTTCGTCTCTTGATGTGTATTGTCGGCCTTGTTCCGCGGATTAATGTGCCTCCTCTCTTGTTCAGGCTGGTCCGCGTTTTTGTTCCTTTCCCTTTCCAAGACGCCCGCGGTCCCTTCGTTCGCGGCCCGCCATCCGTAACGGTTGCTCTATCCCCTTTAAATGCTTTATCAGAATTGGCCCCCATGCGTTTTTCGAGCTCTGTACTTCCTTTTCGTTGATTTTTCACGAAATTTTTGAGTCCCACAGTCCCCGAACTTAGTATCTTCTCCTTCCTAACAGAATAGGCTGTTTTGTTTTTGAGATGTTCCGTCAATTCGGTGTGACTTTGTTTGGACTATGCTTGTCATCAGCTCGAATAACAGCATTCTTTTCCACTTGAACTTGGCCTTGCTTCGATTTGTTCTTCCTTCCACCCGACGCTGACCGCTTTCTGCTTTAAACTTTTTCCCTTCTTGGTCCGGTCGTGGGCCTTTTCCCGATTCACACGCCTATGCCGAAGATGGCTGATCATTAGCTCGGCAGCGCCTTTTCCCAATCCACCCAAGCGACTCTCTCCCTTGAATAGGTTCCCGAGGGGCCGCCCTTTTGTTTTCTTGTCTCTGTCAGACCTTCGGAGTTTCCCTTCCTTTTTTATACTTTGTCTTTGTGTTTTACCTTCCTCCTCCGATTCAGCGTCTCGTCCCTTTCACAGCTGTCCCCGGTCCGGAAGATTCCATTCTCCCCCTTCTTTTTTATGACTAGCTGGCCGCTTTTATTTACCGAAGGTTTTATACTGTCCCTGACGAGCGCCGTCCACCCCCCATCTTCGTGATTGTCCTCCGCTTCCTCTACACGATCCAGAGCCGGCACCCCCCGTCAAGTAACATGGTCGCCTCCCCTTCCCCCATTCAGTCCTGTTGTTGATTATGACGAGTTACGCCTGCTTTTTTTTCGCCTACAGTTCTGATCCCGCTGCCATTGAAAGGTCGGTGGACCTTGGGCGGCCCGGTCTATCACAAGTGGCTCCGTCTTCTTCCCATCTACGCACACTTTCTTCTGGTGCCCCATGTACTTTTCAATAGTAGTCCGAACCCTAACTCCCCTTCCCCCAGCGGTTCCCTTCCCCTTACCGCAAACGACGTCCGCTTCCAGGCATTGTACTGAGAACCACCCGTACAATTTCGCCTCTCCTATCCACGCGAACCTTTTAACCCCCTAGGATCATAGATTTGCTTTATTCAGGGCGCAGTCAGTTCAGCGTCCTCCTCTTCTTCTTAATTTTCAAGAGCACTCGTGATGCTGTACCAACCCATTACATAATTTTTTTTTCTTCGGTTAGTGTTTTTTTGCAGTCGTGCGCCCGCCGTTAGATCGTACACTCACTTAGCAAACCCCCCTATTTCCCTTGATTCCCTATTCTTTCGTAACCCCCTGGTAACAAGTTTTCTAGTTTCACCTGTCAGTTCCCCCCCCCAGGATCGCCGCGACTCGCCAGCGGAGGGGCGTGTACCCGCCATAGACCAGGATGGGCCCTGTCCTCTCCCTTCTCATCCTATTTCATTCATCCTTTCCTTTTCCTTCAGGCGCCAAACTCCTCGTTTATAGTCCCTATTCAATGGCATGGTTCCCTTTTGTTCCTTTGATGACTTTTTTTTTCGGGGGCGTGCCGCAGGATACACAATTCTTAGCGTTAGGCCCCAACCGTGCCGGTATTTTGGTTGTTCCCTCTGGGCTACCTCGCCAGATGTGAATCCCCGGACTCCCTTTCAAACGAACTGTTTTTTCTTCCTATTATTCCACATTTTTCTAGAGCGGGCGGCCAACCGCCGGCCATCCCGCCGAATTTCTGGCCCTTTTCTAAGTGGATGTCGTCCCCTCCTTTTCCTATTGACGCACTTAATCCCTCCCGAATTTACCTTTAAAGGTCGGGTGCTTTTTTTCATTCACTGTAACACATGCAATTTGCCCTAAGAGGGGCTGAGTACTGATCACCTGTTTTAGTTGTTTTTTCCTTACGTCGTCGGCGTTTTTTCCCCTACTGAGGCGGGATTTTTCTTTGGCATTCTCGTTCACTCTAAAAATCAACTACTTCCCATTTTTTTTGAATGATTGTCGTCTTTTAGGGTTGGTGCTGTTTTTTCATTGCGGCATCTAACTTCCCTCTTCCCACTTTTTTAGAATCTGATGCCTCTCTCATGGCTTCCCGAGCTCTAGCTTTTGCATGTTTGATTGAGGCGGACCTCCCCCCCCCGGACCCTCTCTGAACACAGATTCGCCCTGCGCCGCCCTATTGCGTTTTCTTTTTTTTCATGCTCATTCTTAAGGTCGCATGTCCGTCCTTCAGGGTTGTCTGCGCCCAATCATGGACCTTTTTTTTGATCGCCAATCCCACTCACTGTTTTTTTGTCCATGTAAATCCCTCTACGATATATTTACTGAAATTCCAAGAATGAAATCCCTGTAATAACGTTGCTGTGTCTAGCTCTTGGTCTGACTTTTTCGCGTGAATCCTGCTTTCCCCCCTTCTTCGTCTTTCCCGGGCCCCGATCGCCTCTCATGGAAACCAAGCATTCCAATTGGTCGTCTACCCCGACCCGTCTTCCCTTCTCCCCGTTCCTTTCCTTTTTTCTGCGGCTTCCTCCCGCACCCCACTCTTTCCCGAGCCCCCAGGGCTCCTGTTTCATCGTCCGTTGCGCCGCAAACTTTTCCTCCGCCTCGAGCTATTGAAATCCGTTATTCTGATTTTTTGTTTTCCCCATGCCCCCCTTCCAGGAACTAATGTACAATTTTTATTTTTTTTTCATCCCGGTCATTGCCTTTCTATCATTCCTTTACAGCCGCTGGTTGTCTTTCTTACTCATGCGGGTTTAAGAATGAACTTCTCTCGCATGCTCCCCTCATCAAGTGGAGTGATGTGATGGTGTTTGGTATCCCCCCCATTCTCATCCGTATGAAGAATTTCTCTCGGTCACGTCGTGAACCAGTTTTCTTTAAACTTCTTCCCCCTTTCCCCACCGGCTACCACCTTTCCCCTTTTCCACGGTCCTCCTTTCTTCCTCGCAGAGGCCTGAGCCCTATCTCTCCTCTATCCTGGAGTTAATTCGCCCCTTCGGCACATTTTGATCGCCGCTCCGTGTTGTTTTTTTGATTTCCGTTCTAAATTGGCCTCTTTTTCGATCTTTTGGATCTTTTTCCGCTCTGCCGAGTTCCCTCACCCGGTTTTACAGTTATCCCCGATCAGATTTCTCTCACGCGCCCTTTCTGCCATTCACCCCCCTAGGACCCCCCATTGACTTGACGGGCCTTTTTTCCGCCCTTCCTCCATCGTTGGCCCCCCTTTTCCAAGAAATAGAGTTACTCTTTTTCCCCCTTTCTCTGAGTTTTTTTGAAGTAACCCCATTTGAGCCCTTCGTAAATGCCCGCGTCGCTTGCGCACAGAGGTGTCTCTTCTGACGACCCCAGATTTTGCTCCCTTTCCCAAGCCGAACGACTCTACCCCGCTTTAGACTTGCCCCCCCTCTCCAGTGGTTGTCCTCTCTGCTACAGTAGTAACGCCCTCCACTGCGCGAAAGCCCTAAAGTGCATCTATAACGAAGACCAGCTAGATTCAATCGACAGTATGGAAGTTTGCACAGATAGATTTTCGCGAGCCTTGTGAGACCGATTCCCTCCCACTTCTGTGTGATTTCCGACGTCTTAGTGACTACCTCCCAGCTTCCGCCGTCGGTTGGTTTGCCTCTATGTGGCGAGTTTAATGGCGGTTTGCCTTTTTCCCGGTTTACGAGATATTCTCTCCCCGACGGCCGTGGTTTTTGTTTTAGAGTCTATACAGATCCTTCCAACGTCAGAACGAGAAAATCACCCCCCTTCCAAGATTCCGATCACTCTTAAGCGACCGTTCAGAAATCTGAGTGAGCCTAGGTCGATGAAGACTTTTAGAAGATTCCCCCCCCTCAGACACACCCCCCCGACCAAGGGCGGCTCCCCTCCTCTTGACCATTCCGGCAGACCTTCCCTTTTTGCCACCTGACCCGAGTTGGTCAGTCCCGCTGTGATAGGGGCTGCCTTTTTCGCCCCTAGGTTTGTCGATTTCGAATCCTTGCGCTCCTATTTCCCCCCCCCCCCTTTTGACATTCCGCGAGCTCCACTTGCCTATGTCTGCTCTTGTCAATTGCCGCTGCACTTCGGTTGCCTGTATCTAATCACACCACGCCTGTCGAGAATGTACCCAGCCTCGACATTGGGCGGGTGACACTTAAGTCCGAAAAACTTTCCTGGGCGAAGTCGTCCCAGAATCAGGCCCTCATCCATTGGGTCTTCTTGCCCCCCCCCTGCACCGATGACCCATGCGTATTGCATTAGGGCAGGGCCTTCCCCAAGTTCCCTCCTTCCCCTCTAAGCTTCCTTCTCCCCCCTCCTGTGGCCACCCCCCCCCCTTGTCGGTCCCCCCGGCTGTGACAACGGTACCGGGCTGTCTTGCATTTTTTTTTCTAGCTGCGGCGTGGATGCCGATCTGCTCCCTGTGAGTTCCTGTGGACCCACATGTTTTTTTCGCTTTTTTTTCACCGCTTTCCCCCCTTGCCAACATTCTCGGTTTCTTTCTGGCTGACGGGGACAATTTTTTCTTTCCTTCCCCTGCGCGGTATTGCCTTTTTTGTTTGTCGCTTCCCTTTCCCCTCCTTTCGGCGATACTCTGCTCTCTTGCGCAGGTAACGTGTTTTTCGCTCCTCTTGGATTTCGTTCGGCGGGACGTTCGATGAATTTTTTTTCCTTTTCGTGACGTGCTTTCCGGTCCCGGTCATTTTTCTAGGCCTTCCCTTCCCCTGTAAGACGCCAAAGGTTGGACTGTTCTTCTCGCTCATGGGGGCCCCCCCGTCGGCTTTCGTGTGTTCTCAACCTGCGGCTGGAAGTGCATTGAATTATCTCCGGATGTCCACATGGCCTGAAACCCCTCCCCAAGTCTTGCTTCTTTTTTCCCATGGACGGTGCCTTGTGACACTGAATTGACCGCTTTTTTTCCCCTTCCGGGTCGCGAGTTTTCTCTTGGTCAGGTTTCGTCGCGCATCGCTGCATCGTTTGTCTTTCCCCCCCAAGGCGTGGGGTTTTTCCGTAGCAGCCATCTACCCCTTCGTACCGTTTCGTCGCCGTGCCGTTTAGACCCTGTCTTTTCCTCTACCTTGACTATTTCAATGTAGGTCGGGCCGCGTTCCCTTGACACGCCGCCGGTGTTTGCCATCCTCTTTTCTACCGGCAAATTTCATCCCGTCGTTCCACCTGTCATACGTGTCTTCGTATGGCCCCGGCGGGTTGATTTCAGGTTAGATTGTGCTTCTTACATTTTTCCATTAGTTGATTTGCCCCCTTCCCCCCCCCTGATAAATGAGTGGGTGCGCTCTTCTCCAGGCGAGCGCAACGACTTGCGACGTCTCGATCGTCCCATACCGTGAACAAGATCCCCTCTCTTTCTTCTCTTGGTTGTCTTCGGGTTTTTTTTTTTTTAGTCCTTTTGGCGCGCTCCCCAAGTCCCCATGCGATTCTCTGCGGTTTGTTCGAATCGTAACATGTGCTGATGACTAACCCGTTTGAGCGGGCCCTTTTCCTCGCCCATCACACACACTTTCAGCTCTTACCCAGCCCGATGGCGCCCCCCCCGTACCCATGGGGCCTTGATGTTTCCCCGCGTGAGCCTACTCCCACGATTCGATCGCCGTTTTATAGATTTTCGGACCGTCCTACCCCCTCTCCTTCCTACTAAGATTGCCAAGTAGGAAGTTTTTGCATTTGATTCTCCACCCCCCCCCTCCTATGTCGCCGGTATGCGTACGTTGAGGCGCCAGTGCGGTCGACTTTCGCTTTGTCGCCCGCACTGAACGCCCAGCGAACCGGGCTGTCCCTTGCTCCCTTGTGCAGCCCCCCTCAGAGATTTCAAATTAATCGACGTCTTTACTGCCCGATCTGAGGCACTGTCATTCTGTTGGCCGCGACCTTTTCAGCTTCGGGAGCCTATGAACACATGCGGGCTGTGTTTGACTCGCGACGTCGTGCTGTCCTTTTTCTCGAGCCCCCCACGCACTCCCCAAGATCTGCGAGCCCAAGGAACCTACTTTCTATATGAATCCTCAATCTGATTTGCGCAAGGAACTGTTGAAGTGACTGCCTCGCTTTATGACCGGCATGCTTGGCCCTTTCAGACTCTGTCGTCGGTAGCTAATCTGTTTTGATCTCTTTTCGCGGCGACTTCATGTTTCCCCGGCCGGGTGAATAAAACCCCCCCCGTGTGTGAAGTCTTAGTTTTTCATGCATCGTGTTCGTTCGGTGGATTCCCCCCCCCTATACGAACAGTTGTGTTTCTCCCCCCCTCTTGCTCCTTATCCCCTGCACCTCCAATATTGTCCAGGATGTCACCTTCTTGGGTGGTTTTTCCTCCCCAAGTTATTCGGGAAACCTTTACGGACCGATTCTATCCCGGATGTCTCCTTAATCCTGCCTCCACTGCTGTTCCCCCAGTGCCATCGATTAGCTGTGTCCTTTTTTTCCCAAAGCGTTTCAGTTGTTTTCCTATGGTCGACGGCATGAAGGTTTTCTTAATCGTTTGTCGGCGTTAATTCCGTCTTTTTTTCCTTTGGCGTCGGCGGACACCTGTTAGGCTAATTTTGGCGGACGCGCTCCGTTTACTTTCGTAATCTGCCTTTGCAGGATTGTACTTGGCACTTGGATTACCTCTCAAGCCTTTTATCTGACTTGCAGGTTCCGATCGGCCAGCACTAATGTCGCAAGCCGTTCTCGACTAATTACCCCCCCACAAGGCTTGTGGGGTCCTGACGGGCCGCTCCCTTTACTTCTCCTGGGGTAGCTTTCTGTTGGGTTTGTTTGTCCCCTTCAGGCCAGCTCCCGAGCACCGGCAGATTTTTTTTTCTTCTCCCTCTGGTCTCCCGCGTCAACCGTCTTTCGGCGCCGCGTTTCTGATTTTTGCCGTGTTGGATTTTCTGTACGGTTCAGTGGCCTCGGTGCTTTCGGTCGCCGTTCCTTTCGGGCGGACCTTACCTCGCCGCACCTACCGATTTGGCCACGCTTGCTAATGGTTTGGGCTTTCCTCCCCCCAAGTGGAGGCGGTCCCTCTCTTAAAATTCCTTGAAGCGCTCGCTTTTCTTTTCGCCATGCTTTTGCCCAGGTATCAATCGCTTTATTCTTGCGTGTTCCATGCCTTTTTTCCTCCGTGCCTTCGAAGAATACCCTCTTTGGTCACAGTTTTTTTGGTACCCCTCTTCTCAGTCAGGGGCTGCGGAATCCCACTCTAAAGGACAGACCCTGAACTAATTCCTTGCCTGACGAGACGCTGATATTCGCCTCGCGCCCGACTTAAGAGGGGCAACTCATTTCCTTTCCCAGCGCGTCGAAACTTCTCTCTTTTCCTCATAGAATTTTTTGTTTTGATGATTAAGCGTTCCCGCTCTTGCAGTTTTTTTTTCACTTCTTGGGCGGCCCATCTAGTGGATTTTCTCAGCTTTCATCTGCGGTGCTTCGCAAATGTAACTGCGGTCGGTCCCCTTTTTTTGAGTAGTGGATTCCGCCTCCCACCCTTAACTAGTGACTTTTTTCGTTCCAACTCTTATTTTTCCCTCTTGCCGGTCGTCCGACTTTCACGCGGTTGTTAACGCCCTGCAGAACCTCTTCCCTCTTAGCCGCGTCACCGAGATGTGGGCCATCCGCTTCTCTGCACGAATGAGGTATCTCTGCCGACCTCCGATTGTGTTCCTCCCGAATGACAAGGAGCTGCTTTCCCCCTTCCGGGTATCCGGTCTGTGAGTTTTCAAAGTTAATGCCGTTCCTCTGGCGTCGCCATTGCCCGAGGACCGTTTGACCGGCGATCCCGTCTCCCAACCTATCATGAAAGGATGGAAGACCCCCGCCGGTTTACCTCCGTTCGACCCTGCTGAGCTGAAACAACATCGTGTGCTCTTCATCTTCCCTAAGACAAAACGTATCCTCCCCATCGGAGGTTTAGGACTCATTTCGCCGCCGTCCAACATTCTGAAAGGTTGGTAATCTCTTCTCTGGTCTTGTCTTCGACGTCGTGCGTCTCAGCTCTCAGGCGGCTGAACCCCGTGCTTTCCCCTCTGTCTCCCCACCAAAAACAGGGTTCCGAAATCATTCCCGTATCTGCACGAAAGTTTTTTCCTTGCGGTCGCAATTCCTTCCCGAACCGTGTCCTCCATTACTCATTTCGGACCCCATCGTCGAACGCTCATCAAACAGATGTTCCAGCGATTTTTTCTGGCGCCCCCGACCTCCCCCCATGCACAGGACTTTTAGAGCGCCAGCGCACTCGGATTGGCCCCTGTCTATACCCAGTGATTTTATTCCCTTGTTCCTCCGTAATTCAGCGAATCCCCCAGATTTTAGTTTGGTTGCCTCAAGCAAAATTCGGAGGCACTGTACCACACTTCCGGTGCCCGTGGTACAATAGTTGGCTGCCGGGCTTCTATGCAGTCGGCGCCCCGTTTTCGATTTTTTTTTTGAAAGCCACAGCCTCGCCCCCCTAGGCCCTTTTGCCCCTAAGACTTGTACGGGGGATCACCTTGTTGTATTCACCTGACCTCGTCCCCCCTTTATGCGACGCGAACTCGCTTCACGCGGGCATCTTCTAGGTATAGGAGGACAACGCTTTCCCCTGTGTGAAAGTCGTTCGTACCCCAGCGCTTCCTAGATAATTCAATTCCGTCGGGCGCAA
>Ga0179593_1703029_pt1 | contig 11869 bp, 12 predicted proteins | sample CZODoug2_1_08_16_FD_185931 | JGI IMG/M metagenome (GOLD analysis project Ga0179593, IMG submission 185931) | Vadose zone soil fungal communities from Angelo Coast Range Reserve, California, USA - CZODoug2_1_08_16fungal (PacBio error correction) | ecosystem: Environmental > Terrestrial > Soil >... | reverse complement strand
TTGCCCTTTTCCACGGCCGTCCCTTGCTCTTTCATCTTTTCTCAACCAGAACCCTTTTTCAACTTCTTTCTTTTGTCCCTTTTTTAACTTTGCCTGCGGGAAGTTTTTTTTTTCTCATTGCGCTCCGGTTTTTCTCACGCTTTCGTTTTAGGGACACTTTTCTTCTGCTGCATCTTCGGTAAACCCCTCAACAGTTGAGTGTTTTTTTTTCTGCGTTTCTCAGCTGCCCTTTTCTCGTTTTTTTTTTTAGGTAATCTTTTTTGCCTCTTAACCTGTGCCAACAGTTTTTTGTTTTGCTGTCGGTTTCCGACAGTGCGTGGTTTTCTCTTCCTTTTTTATTTTTCACTCCCCCGTTTTTTGGACCTTGCCGCATGATTAATATCCGCCCGTTTACGCCCGTCCCCCACGAACCACAGCTTTTTACCCCATTGCTCCCCGCCCCCTTGAGCCCTTGCTGGAAACCAGGGACAGGTCCCCTTTGGTGCGTACACAGTTCCTTTTTTTGCCATTTTCTTTCCTGAGTTCCTTTTTTTTTGCCCCCTTGTCCTCGGCGCGACATTCGCTTTTTTGGACTGCATTTTCGTTCCCTTTGGCCCCTTGGTTTTTTTCGGATGTCTTTTTTTACTTCCGTTTTTTTTGTCGTCACATCTTTGAAATCCTTTTTGGTTGCATATCCCCCCCCTACTCATTTTTTGTTAGTTTCTTTCTTTTCTCTTCCTTCTTTCTGATATTCCTTGGAATCCTAAAGATGGGTGGGTTGGTTTCGCAGACGTTTTTCCTCTCACTTTTTCCCCTGTTGGCCCGTTTACGTAACTTTGCCCAAACTAGAGAGGTAATGATTTCCCGGCCCTTCTTTTTCCCCCTTAAACCCCTATTTGCCTTTTTTTGACCCTCTGGTGCGGCGGAATACTGTGATCGTCCCCAGGCCCAAAGCCCCCCAAAGCCGGGTTTCTTCGACTTCCCCTTCAATGCGCCCCCGCTCCTTGAACAGGTCCCTGGGGAAAACTGAACTCGCTTCCTTTCTTGGTTCCAGTTTCTTTCCGCCCCCCCAACGACTTTTGCGCCCCGCTTTTTTCACCACCTTTTGTTCCCTTTTTTGCCACGGGTCTAGACGCCGGAGACCCATCGTCCCGGTTTCGTGTTTTCCCGAATCGATGGGGCTGCATTTGTGTGTAAACGCGTCCAACGCCGGGTTTTGTTTTGGTTCCGCTAAACCTCACAAACTACGTTTTTTTCGGGTTAATCCCCCACCCCCCCCCTCGACGGTTCTAGTTGGCTAGGCGGCTGTTTGTCCTGTTCTATTTTGATTTAGGCGTTTCCTGAAACCCCCGTTCAAGCCGGTTTTTCAGGTGATGAGTGAAAACCCTGCTGCACTTTTTTCATACTCTTTTTTTGAATCCCTTCTTTTTTTTCCCTTCCAGATGATGGCTTCCCTCATTCGTACACGCCGCAAATTTTCTCCTTTCCCCTAAGTCCTTTTGAGAACTCTCGCCGTTCTTCGGAGGGGAGGTCAAATCCGCCCTGTTTTGTCAAACTTATTCTATTTTTTGTCCCCCCACTTATCCACCCCGCCGCCTGGGGAACGCTCTTTCTGGGCACCCTTTTACCAGAGTCTTTTCCCTGTTGCCGAATCCCCCCCCGTGACACCCCTTCGCGTACCCTTGCGGTTTCGCTTTGGACTGGTCGTTTGGCCCCCTTGTACGTCTCCCCCCGCAGGAAATTTTTTCTCTAGCTTTTTTGCGACCCGTTGTTTGTTTTTTTCAAACCTCGCGTCGCTTTCTCCCAGAACTTTGCGTAACAAACAAAACGAACATTTTCAAGTCGTTCCCCTAGTTGATGTACGTTTAAGCGCTTCCGTGTCCCCTCCGCCTTGACCACATACTGGAACCCCAATCCACGCGAATTCTTCCATTGATCCCGAATTTCCATCCCCACGCTGTCTCGTTTACCGTTTTCTGCATGTAATTCCCCCCCGTTTTTTATGTATGGTCCCAACCACGCTGGATCGCCAAGTCGGTTTTTGATTTGCGGGTATGGTCTTAAGGCCCCTCCCCCGTTGGTATGCCCCTGCCTTTCCCCCCCCGTCCCCGTGGTGTCACCTTCTTTTTCCCATCCACCAAGGTTTCGCATGGATTTCATCTGGGAAGTCAAGTTGCCCAAACCCCGTCCTGCATTTTCCAAACCCCCTATTCTATACTCTACCTTTACTCAGGGGCCCCGAGGGACTCCCAAACTTCTGAACTGTGTGGCCCCCCTTTGCCGGTTTTTTGTGTTTAATCTTTTTTTTCCGGCCCAGCGAGATGGTAACGGTGGCGAGACCCGTTTACCCTATCGTCCCTTTCCCAAACGACCCCCTTCTTTTCCATCTCACTTCCGCGCCAGAGCCTACGTATCTTTTTTCGTTGGGCGGTCGATACCCTTTTTGACACTCTTTCTGCAGTTACTTCCTCCCCAAAATCAATTGCGCATTTTTTGTACTCCTCTTCGGTCCATCTTTTTCCCTATTTTCTCCCGCGTGGTCTCACCGCCCCCCCCCCCACCAAACGGTTTCCCAAAGACCCTTTTCCCCGGCCGTCTCTTGCATTGTCCCCCTTTCAGATTCGTTCCGTCCTTCGTTTTCTCATTGGCCATCCCCCTCCTCGAAGGTGGGCTAGATTTTTTTTTTTTTTTTTTTTTTTTTTTTTTTTTTATTTTTTCTTCTCTCTTTTTTTTTGTGGTGGCATACGAAAGGTGGGGAGCCAATGTGAATTTTTTTTTACCCCCCCCCATCGTGTCTTCTTAGTTTCCTGTTTTCTCCGTCGTCCCCGCTTTTCTATTTTTTACGCGCATAGCATCTTTTGACTGTGGTCTGAGGCTTGAATTATGTACGAAAACATGTTCGTGACACTCCTCTTCTTTGACGACGATTCTGGACCACCCTGCGTGTCTCCACGTTCTTTCGTTTTTTTTGCGATTCCTTTTTCCCCCCTTTCTTTTGGAGCTTTGACCTTTTCGCACCTTTTTTTGCTTTGGCGTCGGCTAGGCTGACAGTTAGAATCAGTTGTTTTTTTCCGGAACAGCTCCCCCTACGCCAAAGTTGTCGGGACGAACTGTGTGTCCCCTCTTTTGACTCAGCGTCCCCTAGCGAAAAGGCCACGTTACGTCGTCCCTTTTGCCACACGGAACACGCCGTTTCCCAAGGCCCGCTTTGGTTAGTCCCTCCCCCCTGTTTTGGTACTTTCGGTGCCAGTGGCGAACTCGTTTCTTTGTGAGCCCCTTTGCAATTAAAAGCTGGAAAGGCGAGTCCCTTCCTTCCCCCTCGAAACGTGTCTTTTTTTTTCCCTTCAGGGTCCACTAACAGCCTTTCCTGGCTCCCCCGCCCTTTTGCCGGACGATGGAACCGGTCTTATTCGTATACAGAAGCGTCGGTCGTGCAAGGCCCCCCTTTTTGGCGATGGGTCAAGTCTGTTGAATCGTTTTATGACCTTCCTTTCCACCTTTTTCCCTCTTTTGTTGGTTTTTTAGAACCGTCGCCCAGTCTTTCTTCCTTAACTGGACCCCCTGCCACGCAGTCATTCGGGACCCGATCCGAGACCTTGTGGCAATTTTTTTTTTTTTCCCCCCTCAGGCCCCCATCCCAAACTGATCTTTGAAGTCTTGTTGTTTTTTTTTCCGTCGTCTATTCCCTCGTTGAACTGTGGCTTGCTCGGCTACACCTTGCAGTGATCTCCCTGCATGTCCAAAGCTTACCGGTGCCAGTCCGTTGCGCTCTTTTTGCGGAAACGCTTCCGTTTCGTCTGGACTTTTTCCCCCCCTTAGATCGAGACCCCTGCTTTCCTGCCGTCCTTTTTTTCTGGGGCCTTTGTCCCCGTTGCGATAAGGTCCCATGGTCCGTTTTAGGTGGAAAAACTGGCGCCCCCCATTTTCCTGGGGCTTTTCTTGAACCTGGAAGTTCAGAAAATCGTTTTCTTCTGGTGTAGGGCCGACCCCCCCTTTTTTGACTTCAATGAGTTTTGTGTTTTGGCAAACTCTCTTAAAAAGAACTGTTCCCACTTTCGCCCCTTTCCCCCCACCCGTGTTGCATTCGTGCGTTACTGGTTTTTCTCCGTCCCCCCCTGCCGACGTAGGACTTTTTCCCTTTTCCCGACGGTAGTTCGAGCAATGCTCGTTGTTTGATCCCCAGTCGTTCCTGTCCCCCTTGTTGCGTCTTCTTCGGGTTCTGGCACTAAAACTTGCGTCTCTTCAGTAGGCGGCTACTTCATAGACCACCCTGGACTGAATACGTCTCCCTGGCCGTTTTCTAGTGACCCTGGCAGCGATATTCTTTCGCTTCCTCCCGGTCCCGTCTGATTTTCTTCCCTTACAAACCATTCGTGTTTCTCTTTGGACCCTGGTTCGCCCCTCCAAGAACTAAAAATCGCCCCGTGCCCTGAGTAGGTTCTGTCAGATATAGACAGCGCTCCTTTCCCCGCCCTAAGAAGACTCCTCCTCCTACGTCTTTGTGTAATCCCACTCCTCCCCACCGCTGGGAGTCAGTAGGCAATACAATATTTCAGACTTCCAGACTTTCTGGCCACTTGTCTTTTTCCGTATACCAATATTTACCTTCTCGATTTTTTCCAATGGGCCTCGTCCCTTGCGGGGTTGTTGTCGTTCTTGGGGGGTTCATCCCGATGGTTATTCAGTTCTTCTCCGTTTCTGTCCGGGATATTGTTGATTTGTTGCCGGTCTGCATCTTCCTTAAACGGGGGGTCTTTTAGGTAACGGCACCTTTGGGGAACCTCTTTTAATGCCTCTCTGTTGATCGATTAGTCCCCCCCTTTTGACTTTCGATGGTAAACACCAACCCCCACCCGGAAACTAGTTGGTTTCCCACGGCTTCACGATTTTCCGCTAATCTTACAACAACCCCCGTTGCGGTGGTGCCAAATTTCGTACCTTCCGGTGTTTTCCTCGCGTATTCTGCTTTGTGACTGATTTTTTCTTTTTTTACTTCCCTTGTTCAATGCCCCTCGCGCAACCTTTGGGTCCAAATAGCACTTACCCAAGGTCCCTCCCTTGTGCCGAACGGATGTCCAGGGAGACCCTTTGTCATTTACCCCTCCCCCTCACCCTACCATCTTGAGAATAATTTTACTCGTGAGTTCTCTGGAGACCTTGCCGATTTCCTTTTTGGCATCAATTGATCCCTTTCTCGCTTCAGTTGTTTTTTCTTGTCCTTTCTGTATACCTGGGAGTAGTCCCCCTCAAGTGATTGGTCACCTTATCTTTTTTTACCTGTCAAGTTTGTTTTTGATCTTACCTGCTTTCCCTGTTTTCGCGTGTCCACCAACGATTCTTCGGCAACCTTTCTTTTCGAGCACCCCCCGCGTTGATGTTCATTTTCTTCCCCCCCCCCGGTCAAACTCCTCATGTCACAGGTAGTCTTCGTGGCCGATTCGTGAAACGGTTATGATTGGTTTTGCAGGTTCCTTCCCCATGTCCCGAGGTCTTTTTCTATTTGAGTCTATTTGATCAAAAAAAACCTAGTGCCCGCTTTTACCTTTTCCCTCGGGTCCCAATTCTGAAGAGATCTTCGCTGCCAGCTGCAAAACCGCTTTTCTTTCTTTTTTTTTATTATTTATTTTGTATGTGAGATCCTACAGCCCCTGATAAACCAAGCGTCGATCTTTTTTTGATAATACCATTCCTGTCCCCCCTCTTTTTTTTCCTTCTGATTGTCCATTCCCCCTGCACTCAGACCTGAAAACAAGGTGGATGAGTGTAGTTTCGTCACTGTTTGTACCTTTCTTTGGTTGAGTTATCGTTTTGAATTTCCCCCCCCCTCCAACCCACGCATTTTTGAAAGTTGACCCCATGATATTTTATCCCGCCAAAATCGCTACCGTTAGGGACACCGCGATTGTCTTCGGATCTTCCTTGCAGGAACTTTTTTCAAACCCGGGCCTCCCGGTCCCCCCCCCTTTTGTGTTAAAATTAGTCAGATGGGCCCGGCCGTTTCCCTGTTCGCCTGTTTTTTTCGCCAATCGCCTTTGCGAGTGTTCAAAGTGCCTTGCCCTTTTTGCTTCTCGTCGGCATCCGTACTTCCCAGGTCCTTTCCCATGTTTTCTTCCCTTCATATCCTTTGATCTTGGTTGGCGGTTTCGGGGGACTTGAAGCGTTCGATCTCTCTTCATCTCTGTTGAGAAGCTTTATCTTCGGTCTCCCTTTTTTTGTCCCTCACCCACCATCTTCTTAATTGAGCTCGTTTACCCTCTTCCAAAGGTCCCCTTGGCCTGTCCCCCTGTCGGAAAGGCTACCTGGTATCCACCAAGTCTTGCCACAAGAAAACATTGCTTTGTTGCCTGATTGCTGCTCTTTCTTAAATTTCCCACCTTGTTCCCGTACTTAAGTGCTTGGCAGACGTGTACGTACCCCCAAAATTTTTGACCCTTGTTTCCTAATGGTTTACTGTTTCCAAGTCGTGCTTCAGGGATGCTTTGACCCCCCTTTTGTTATTTTTGGTAATAGGCGTAGTTGTTTAGCCCCTCTTAGTATCTATTTCTCTGTTCTCTGTTTCAACGGTTCCAACTGTGGGGATATTGGCGGGGTTTAGTCCATGACCCCTTTCGACTTCGGGAGGATCCCCCACGGCTTTTGGTTCCCTGAACTTTACCAGCACCTTTTGCATGTGCGTTTGATCTTTTCTAGTTTTACTTGCTTTCATTGGAATTCTTTGATTAAAAGGTGTGGTTCTTTGAGCACCCCTTCCCCCCAGACCTCTCTTTATGTTGCCCTGTCCCCTCCTTCTTTTCACTCCTAACGACCCTTTATCCCCAAGGCGGGTCTTAATCCCTGTGATGTTGTGACCAAACACTGGGGTACCGCCCTCCTTCCTAGGACGTTCAAAGAGATGTTTTTGATTTTTCATCCCGCACTTACCAGGAATGGAGACTCTCCGGGTTTTCACCTTCCCACGAACCAGCGTCTTTCTCCTGTTTTTTTTTCTGCACCCGAGTAACACGGCACCATCTGTGGTTGGGGACAAACCGTTTCCCCCACTTTTCCCTTTTTTGTGCTGGCAAGTATTCCGGCCCTCCTCCTGCCTTACGGTCACCCGCACGTGAAATTGGGGATCTCTTTTTTGGCCTGACCCTTGCTTGGTCACCTCCCCATCCTCCCTTTGCTGTTTTTTAGGCGAAGGGTCACAAATCAAGACTTTATGTCCTACCTCGTTCGGGTACCTTTCCGATTTGCAACACATCCGGCACCCCCTTAGATCTCTTTCCTCCGATTCCCCCTTTTTACCCCCCGACTTTCTTTTTTTTTTCCTTTTTCTACCCACGTCAATTCACAGTCTCCAAAATTAGCTGGGCAAATTGCTTTTTTTTTTCCGTCCCTGAAGTTCTTTTTGGGAGGTTAGCAAGGCCCAGTTTGCCCCTTTCCTCCTGGCCCCCTTGACACTCCCCTTTCTGGTGATGGTTCGAAGTTCACGATTTACAACAACGCTGGGCTCCCGGTTTTTTTGCTTCCCTTATGGCAATGTCCACTATACCCTCCCCCCTTTTTTTTCTGCTAAATTACCGAGAAATTCCGAATTCTACGCTTTTTTACGCCCCCACCTGGAGACCCCTGGAAATTTTAGGTCCAGACGATACCCCAGGCCTACGTGTTACACACGCTTGGCGTACCTAATTCTTGTTTCACAAAAAGGGGGAGTCCATTTGCCTCCCTTCCCGAGCACAATCTTCCAGTTTTCGCCCAGGGCGTGGCTGACGGTTTGCTTCCCCTTTTGCACCTTTTGGACTTGTTGTCTCTCACGGCACAATCCCGGCCCGCCTGACGCGATTCCCGCCTGCGGTTGTCTCGAGTCATCGGTGGTCCCCCCTCCCCCGCCCACAAAACAACCCCCGGGGTCCCCCCACACCCAAACCCCTTTAAATTCCGTCCCCGCCTGCCATTTCCTGAAGAAGGGGAGTGACGTCTCGTAGACCCTTTCTCCCCCTTTTGTTGCACACCTCATCGACTTCCCAGCGACCTGATTTTTTTCTGTTGCCAGCTCCCGCGGGGATGGAACCAACGATCCTTTCTTTTCCATCGTTCCCAGGAGTTCCATTCTCCGTGTCTCTTATCGCGGTGCCACGAACGGATGTGGCTGTAGACTGTCTCCCCTGGTTCAGCTAACACGGTCCTTCGTTACTCTCAAGTGTGTTTTTCCTCCCCTCCACTCTTTCGATTCTGGGTTTTTTCTTTACGGTCTAACGCGGTCTACCCAGTTGCTAACTTGTCTATGCCATTCTCGCATAGGTTGCTCCTGAAAGTGCGTGTTTTTTCCTCGTGTTGCAGTCCCAGATTTTTTTACCTCGGCCAACCTGTTGAGAGACATGGTTTAGCTTCACCCCTGAGTCCCCAGGTCGGGTACTTCCCCGCCGATTCCCCAATTTCCCAGTTTTCTTAACGCGTTGCCGCCCGCCCCTGTGGACCCAATTTCCCCCCCCACGCCGGTTCTGCTTGGAATTCCTTGGTTTTGTAAAGTTTTGCCTGAAAGTGCTGTTTCCTGGGGTTTAGTGCCCTTTCCAGATGGACACTTTCATTTAAAAATCTGGGGAAGGAAGTTTTCCCAGGCCTACCTTTTCCTTCACTTCCCTTTTTGCTTCGTATCACGGGAAGTTGTGCAATTAAATTACAGCAGCCCTTTGCCGGCATGGGCGCGTAGGGTCCTCTTTTATTTCTAGCCTGTTGAGTCCCGGGCCCCTCTTCCGGCGAGGTGTCGTAGTGGTGCCTTCTTGGTTTTGCCCCTTTTCCCCCGTGCTTTAAGCTGTTGGCCGTTTTTTTCGTCGGTTTGAATTGGTCCCAGTTTCCCACCAGAAGTGGTCAGTTCGACCTTCTTCTTCGCCTGGTGTTTTTCACTCCGCAACATTTTTTAAACAGATGTCATTCTCTTCCCTCCCTCCGTTGTTGTCTGATTCAATCGTTTTGACTTTGCCCGCAATTCAACCTCTCTCAAGGCCCTTTGCGTTTCCCCCTTGTGGGCTCCGTTTTTTGGGTGATTTTTCTTTAGAATTTGTCCCCATTCGTTAGCTTCAGACCCGCGGCACCTCTAAATCATCGGCTTTTCCCTTGCTAAGTCCCCTTTTTTCTGATATGTTGGGCTTTTTGCCTTACCTCCCTCCCGCCGGCCCCCAAGCCCGGCGGCACGGCGTGAATCCCCCTTTTTTGGCCGTCTTTGCCACCTCCTCAAGTTTCGGGTTCGGTTTTGATGTCTTTCCGCCCTCCCTTTTCGTTGATTGGCCAGTTTTCGTGTGGAGTTTTCCCCTCGTCCCACCCTCCCCTTTTGAATTGCTTAATTCTTTTTTCCCCCCGGGCCGACGTCGATTTTCCGGGCGCCGCTTTGTTGGTCGCCAGTGTTTTTTACCGCCCTTTTTTTTTTGCTTTGTTGCTGGTTGCCCCCAAAAATTCGGCAACCTTTTCAGGATTTTCAGTATGGTCGAATGTCTTTCCACCCTGTTTTCCTAACTCATTTTTTTTTTTGGCAAGATTTTTTAACCCCGTCAGCAGATAGCTGGCTGACTCTTGACTTGCTTTTCAGTCATTATCGTTTTTCCCCCCCCCCCGACGATCGGCGCGCAATGTTTTTACCCCCTTTCAATTAAACCTCGTCACTTGCGTGAGGGGCCGCTGACTAGATTTTTTGTTCAACGATCCCCGCCGACGCGGACCCCGGGGGGTGACTGATTTAATTGTTTCCTCCATCCGCCCATTTTTTTGAGGCCCGACACCCAGCGGATACTCACCCCGTCTTTTTTCTTTTCCAATTTTTTTTTTTTTTTTACTTGAGCCTTTTTTTACGTAGTCCCTCCTTTCTTGACAAATTTTTCCCTCTACGTTTTTGTACGGTAGATTCTTTTCCCCCTTTTTTTTTTGCCCTTTGCTTCCCCTCGTGTATCCTCTCAGATGGTTTTTTCCTCTTCTCGGCGGTCTGCCCCAACATGTTGATTTTGTTGCCGGTTCCGCCTTAACTTCCATTTCCCTTTCCGTTCCCTCCCCCCCCGGGTTTCGTGTCACCGATTTTTGCCGGGGCGATTTTTTCCTGGATTCGTGTGGCACCGCGATCGTACCGCCCAGTTCGGTGTTGTTTAACAATTTTCTCCTCGTTTTCTAAAGACCCAATTGTTTTTGCCCCACCAGTTTCTTTTTTTTTTGACCTTAGCCTTCTGATTCTCTTTCTTTCTCCCCTTAGAGGTGGTGTCTGGGTTCCCGCTTTTTGTGATATCGACACTCCCCTCGTCCTGCACCTTGGTTGCTCGTTTTTTTTGACCATCTTTGTTTCCATTCAACTAACTGTCACGGGGACCCCCGGTTTCCGTTCTCCACTTCTGTCCCCAACCATTCCAAACCTTCCCCGAAACATCCCCAAACCTTATTCTTGCCCCCCCCGTCCCTGTTTGTTTGGTTTGTTTTCCCCCCCTCTTTCGTTCTGGGGAAACCTATCCCCCGTTGGGCTTTTAACTATCCACTGAATTTTCTTTTGAAGTTCTTTTCCCTGGTTCCCCGGTTTCTTTCCCATATCGTTCCCATACACGTCTCCCTGGACCCTTTTTTGGAAAGTACCAGGATTCGTGCCCCTCAGTTCTCGTTTCAGTCACCTGGTTGAACAACGTCCTCGAGCAATTTCTTGGGATTGAGAATACTCGTCGGGTCATCGGACCACCCCTCCCGCTCACTCCCTCGATATTGGTGCTCCACCCCCCCAAGTAGTCGTCGGGTTCATCATTACAAACTTTGTCCCTGTGGTTTTGTTTTCCCCTGGTCGTAGTTTCCTTCCCCGGATTTTCTGTTCTTCGTTTTTTTAGTACCACCTCACCCATCTCCGGTTTTGCCTTTCCCCTCCCCTCTGAAATCTTGCGGAATCGGGCCCTGTCCTTTCCTTGCGGCTGATAACAATTGCTTGATTCTGCTAAGCTTTTCTCTTTATAATTTTCTGGAAAAACTTCCCCCAGCCCTAGATTTTCGGTCGTTTTCATCATTTTCTGTTGCTTTTCTCCCCTTGTCGGTCCATTAGATTACCCTCCGCCTGTCCTCTACCCACCGTTCTTTGGTCGTTTCTCCCCAGGTGACCTTTTTTTTTTTCTTTACTTTTGAGAGAGGTTCCTAGGTCCACGCCCCACCCCGGGCTTTGGAGACTTTTTGACGAATCTCAGCATTTTCTACCCTCCAACTCCTTCTTTTCGGTTTCTCGCATGCCGGGGAAAAAGGGACCAGGTCACCCCGTTTGTCCTTCCACTCCTTTTGCATTCTTTGATTCCTTCTTACAGTTTTATGTGTCGCCGTTGTCACGCGACGCCTTTTTCCTGATGTTTTGCCTTTCCATTCCTGCTTGCTTTTTGGTGGAGCTCTTTCCGTTTCTCCACGTTTCCCTTTTTGTTCGAATGTCTTAACATATAGATATTGTTTGCTCCGGCAAGGAAGTAATCGCCAATCTTTCACTACTTAAGCATAAGTGGCTACTTTTTCAGGTCGAGAGATCCGTTTCTGCCCGACCGTCGTAGTGGGACTGTCACTCCCGTTCACCCTTTCAAACCCAGGGGATAGTCTGCTATGCCCCCGCCCCGTCGGAACTTATTAAAACCTTTCCTTTTTTTCCTACGCCGGGAGGTACTGGTTCCCCCTACAAGTGCCCCACCCCCATTCCCCCTCAACCTCAAGGGATGCGACTCTTTTTGTTTCTGCGCCTCTTCACAGTCAAAGATAACGATCATTTCCCTTGGCCTGTCCTTTGGACACGCCCCCACCAAATTTTTTTTCCTTCCTGCTCTTTTTTACAGTTGTCTCCCAAAGGCGATGCGTAAGGGCTATTCTCAGGCCCTTTGTTTCCAGTGGCCTTGTCTTCTGTCCCGTGATGGTATTAGTA
>Ga0179593_1505020_pt1 | contig 11869 bp, 17 predicted proteins | sample CZODoug2_1_08_16_FD_185931 | JGI IMG/M metagenome (GOLD analysis project Ga0179593, IMG submission 185931) | Vadose zone soil fungal communities from Angelo Coast Range Reserve, California, USA - CZODoug2_1_08_16fungal (PacBio error correction) | ecosystem: Environmental > Terrestrial > Soil >... | reverse complement strand
GATTTTTTTCACGGCCGGGCAGCGCGCTTGAGTTCCCCCTTCCCCTCTGAAACTTTCCTTTTTTCCCCCTCTTTTCTACCATTCCCCCCGCCCGGTGAGTCAGTCTTCCTTCCTTTAGTTGTTTTGTCTCTTTTTTTCAACGCACCCGTGGCGGCCTTGGGCGGTGCTCTGGGTTACTTTTTTCCCCCAAGCTTTTTTTTGCTTTTTTCTGTCCCCCCGGTTTCCCTGCCCCCTGCACAAGGCTCCTGGGCACCCTTTCCTTTGTGGACAAAGGCGCCCACAGGTGTTCGAGGCCCCCTCTTTCCTGCGTCTCAGGTTCCCCCTTCCTGAAAGCGACCCTTTTTCCTCATAGTTGTCTGGTCGTGCACCAGCTCCGGGTCCCCGTGGGTCTCCATAAATTTTCCCCCCCCTTTAGGGTTGTATTTGAGTCCCCCGATTTCGTGACTTCCTTTCCTTTCCTCGGTTCTCTTCGTTTTTTTCCCCTCCCCCACCCTTCTCTCTTTGAGTGTTATCCGCCCCCCCCTTTTGCTTCCAGGCATTTTCTTGACTTCCTATCAAAAACGATGTTAAGAGTAGGAGCGAACGACCCCAACGAGTCCAGCCCCCGACTCCCTCTCTTTGGTGTAGTTCCTACAAGGTGACAACCCCAACCCCCCCACGTTGTTTTAGCCGTCCTTCCTCCTAACCCTTTTCCCGACGCCGTCTGCCTCCCCCGTTTTTTCCCCAGTTTCGGCTTCTAAGGGCGTGGAGCCATTTTCCCTGGGAGTTCCCACGTCGTCGTTAGTTCCTACCCTTGTGCAGGTTCATTGACTCCTGCAGGAGTTTCCTTTACCTTTTTCTTTTTTACTCTCTTTCCCCCCTTCTGACCAAATGCTTCCCTCATCTGAACCGTCCTATGATAAATGGACGTGGCATCCTTGACTGGAGGAAGTGCTGGTCCCCCCATCCTCCCCTCCCCCACATTTGTTTTTTTTTCCTTTTATGACAGGAGGCGGCAAGTTTTCTAGTCATATGGTGAGGACTGCAATGAGAGCCCCCGTTCTCCCCCTAATAGGATGAGGTTTTTTTTTTTTTTCTTTTGAGCATGGACGATGAAGTGTCCTTTTTGAGGCTGCAATCCCTCTCAAAGATTAGCGACCCTTTCCTTCCCCTTTTGACCTCTCCAAGTACCTATTTCTGTGGAGCCAAGTTTCCCTATCCCAACCAAATTCTTTTTGTCGTAGAAAGGCCTGAAAAACTTGAAGGTATACCTCCTCCCCATCTCCTTGTGTACCCTTTGGGGTGGGTTTTTCTGTTTTTCCTTTCGATTACTTTCCGGCCACCTGAAGGAAACAGTAATATTCTTGCTTCTTTTCCCTTCAGTTGATTTCCCTGGGTCGTTTACGATTTCCTTTGTGTCCCCTCTCAACAGAGACCAGACAGATCGCATCAAAGCTTTACTAAACCCCCCCTTTCCCGCCCCCCCTTCCTCTTCTCTTTCCAGCATTTATGACCTTTTTTCGTCAATTTCTCCATTTCTGCTTTCCCCCCCCCAGAATAGATGGAGGTACCTGGTTTACTCCTTTTCTCCCCCTCGTTCTCTCCCCCCCCTACGCCCGTCTAACAACGTCCCTCTTGGCCCCCGGTTTCCCCCCCCCCCCCCCCCCGATAAAAGTCTGCTTTCTGGCTGGTCCTTCTATTCTTTGTCCTCGGGTGTACCCCCAGTTTTTGCTCCTTATGGGTTCATCCCGCCTCTCATCACCGTCTCCTTCTCTTCTTTTTTCTTTCCCCCCTTCTTTTTTTGTTTGTAGTACTATACGGATGTCTCCCTTCTCCCCGAGTTTTTTTCTCCCTGTAGGTTCTCCGAGATGTCACCCCGAGATAAAATTTATTCCGTTCTCTTCCTGTCCCCCCCTTCCCTTCTTAACCTTTGGGATTTGTTTTGGGGTTGGACAGGGGCAGTGCGGGGATTTTTTTTCGCCTTCAGCTCGGTGTGTGTTTTCCCTGAAAGAGGGGAACGCCTCCTCCCAACCCCCCACTTCCCCTCCTACTTTTCCGGCTTCCGTGCCCTTGACTTTTTCTTTTCTCTGTTGTCCCTTGTGAGTGGGATGGGTCGGATCTCTGTATTTTTCTGCCCCGCCCTGAGAGTGCTCATTCCTGATTTGGCAGGGTTTACTACAAGTCCCCTTGGTGAGTTTCATCTCTTTGGCCCCCTGTCCTAGTCAGCTGTCAAAAAAACCTTTTTTCCCCCCCGACGGGCCACTAATGTCGATACCCCTTGATTACCTTTGAACCCCCCGGGAAGTACAAGAATCCATACGGTTTTGAAACCCCTTCCCCCCCCCCCCCCCCCCCCCTTCATTGTCCTTGACGTTTCAATTTTTTCCTGAAATGGGTAGGTGTCTAATTTTTCTGGATCGTATCAAACGGGGCATCCCCACGTTTTTCCCTAGGGGTTCTCGGTTGAATTGGTTTTTTTTGACTGTCCCCAGATGAGGTTTCTACAACCCACCCTGATGTTCTATCTGATTCGTCTTTTGCGTCAAGGCATCCCCTTTTGACAAAAACTCTCTTTCCCCTTCCCCTTTACCTCAACACCCCTTTTCGCACGAGTTTTTTTTAGGGAACGAGTTTGTCCTCATGGTCCCCTCTTTCCCCCTTTTTAGAACTTCCCCCAGTGCGTCTTTTTTTTTTTGAGGGGGGAAGTCCACACATGATGCTCTGGGACCTTCCAGGTTCTTTTTCCCCTTTTAAACCCTTATTGTTCTACGCGGGTGGTCTCATTTTGAGGCTCCCAGTTTTTTTCTTGGGGAACGAGATCCAGCCCTTCACCCGTCCCCCTGCTTTCTTTTTGACCCTTTTTTCCTTTTGACCCCCTTACTCTTCCAGTTATTTTTCCAACAAAAGTCTTTGCAGCCAGATCGTGGAAACTTTCTCCTTTCCTTCCTCTTTCTGGACGGTTTGATCGTATTGGCCAGTTTGGTTTTGTTTTTTTGGACCAGCGGACATCGTCTGGAGTCCCCTTCATTCCCTCCTAGTGGCCTTTCAAAGATAGAGACTTCATTTTTTTAACTTTGGTTCCTTTTCAGCCGATTGCTCTCGCCCCTTTCTTTAGGTGTGTTTCCCCAGGCGAGTGGGGGTTGGCCCTTATTTTTTTTTTTTTTTACCACGATACTTAGCTTTTCTCAGAGACGATCGTTCAGTTGCCCCCTGCCCCTTCTTGTATCTCCCCTTTTTTGAAGGTCCCTTGACCCCGGTTGTTGTTGTTTTCAGTTTTTCCCCCCCCCATTTTTTTCCCAACACAAAGTGCGCATGTACACTGTCCTCCCGATCTGTTTTGCGTCACCCTCCCCAGACTCCATTTGACACTTTTGTTTTGTTTTGATTTTTTTCTAACGCACCATTTCCCGGGTTTTTTTTTTGTTGCTTACTTTTGATTTGGGGTCGGCCTCCGGAACGTAAAACTCCCCTTGAGTGGTCAGCGGCACCTTTAAGACCACTTCCCCCCCGCCCCCGGTTGCTCGGCCGTACTTTTTGGCCTTTCCCCCTGCTCCCGGACAGCGTTCCCCGAGTCGCTTGGCTGGTTAGGTTGTGAATGTCCTCCCCTCGAGGACTGCTTTTTCCTGGGTTGTTCTTTTGGCAGCCGTACCTACTCTTCCGTGTTTTTGTTTCTCATCAAACTAGGGGCGCGTGGGAGTGCACTTCAGTAAGCCACCCGCTTCGTTGGTTCTCTGCTCCCGACAAAGCGCAGCTTGGTTGGTGGTTTTTTTTGGAGTTTTTGACGCTGCACTTTGATGGCCGAACTTCTCCTGAGCCTTTTTTGCCAGTGTTGGTTTTTTTTTTTTTTGTCCTCCCTTTTCGTGGAGGGTTTTCGCCCCCCGCGGAGCCTCCACCTGGAACTTTTGCACCGGCTTGGTTGTCGGGTAAAACCATTTGGGCCCCAGGCGTGAGTTTGCTTTTTTTTTTGGAACGTCTCCCCTTTCTTCCCCCTTCCCCTTGGGCCAATTGTCAGGACAGTTCCTCTCACCCCATCTTGCTTCCCCCCCCCCCTGGGAACGCCTCAGTTTTGCGCAGCCCCGTTGGACTTTGTTTTCTTTCTGCTCCCTCCCCCCTTCTTAGGATTCTCCCGATTCTTCTGGATTTGTTTGCCACCTTTTTTTTCACATCGCCGTTGTGAAGCAGCCCCCCCTTCTGCGTTCACTAGGTCCCCCTTCTTCTTTTGTCGATCATACTTGAGTACTCTCTGGGTCAGGAGCGCCGATTTTCCTGCTCTCTCCGAAGGTTACCCCCTTTCCCACACCCCCCTTACTTCTTGTCCCGTTCCTCGGCGCGAACGGTGCCAGAGCAAGTGGTAGTGTTCCCCTTGGGAAGTTCATTTTTTTTTGCTTTGACTCTCTCTTCTTCTGGGTTTCCTTAAAACCCTCCATTCGGTTGGGGTCTTGGTCCCCCTTTTCCAAAGATCAAGGTTGACCACTCGTTAGCTTTGTTCACCGAGCTCTTTTTGATCCAACTCTTTCTTCTTTTCATGAACCCAGTCTCGACAAAAAGGTGGTTTCTGCTTGCCCGCCCCCCGTCTTTGTTGTAATGGGGAGTTTCTGCGGCTTTTCTTTTTTTGATCCCTTTCCTTTTCAATTGACTGGCGAAGTTGTGTCCTTTGCTCTGGTCCCAAAGTTCTTTTCAGGACGGTTCGCGCCAAGATCAGCGTTCGATCGTTTTTTTTAGGCGCCCCCCTTCTCCCTTGAGAATTTCCCTCTCCCAGCGTTGACCTTTGATTCCAAACAATGCCGGTTACGCCCATCAGGGCTGGCCCCGTTTTTTTTTTCCTCTTTCCTCCTTTTTTAGGAGATTCACGAAGGGGTGTTGATTTGGTTGCCCGGTGCCGATTTTGTTTCTTGGCCCAGTCCTCGATCCCTTTTGCTGCTTGCGCCTTTTTTTTTTTTTCGTTGTTGACTTCTCCCCCTTTTGACCGTTCCCGCCGGCCGACGCCGCGCCAACCCGTCGCGCAGTTCGCCCAACCCTACTTTTTTGACCCCGGTTTGTTTTATTCTTTTTTTTTTTTTTTCTTTTTTTGTTGGTTGTTATGTGTTCTCGTTTCTCTTTTTTTGGTGGGTGTGGGATACGGAAGAGGGGAGAAGATTCCCCCGCATGACGCTGGTGTCCCGCGGCCGATTCCTTTTTTTTTTTTTTTCTTGGTCCGGGACTCGTTTTTTCGGTTGCACCCAAAGCAAGGATAGTTTGCCCCTGTTGCCCCAACCGACCACGAGGGGATTTTTGCCCGGAACGTCCCCCCCCCCGTTGAGCTCGGTGCCCCCTTAGGATAACGTCCCCTTGATTTTTGGAGATGGTCCCCCTCGAGACGGGGAATTGTTTTTTGTTTGTTTATTCCTTCCGGTTCTCGCGATTTTTTAATATTTTTTGAGGGGTCACCGAGTCAATTTTTTTTTTTTTCCTTTGAGGTATCCTTTTTTAGCTAGCCAGTCTGGTTTGTGGTGGACTTGTGGCGGTCCAGTTTCGTGTTTTTGGGTTGTTTTCATCTGTTGTGAGTAAGAAGGGAGGGACGTGCTCGTACAACTTTGGAGGTTTTGGTAGCAGTTGTTCCCTTTCTGAGGTGGTTCGGATCTTTTTTTCTTGGGTTCTTTTCGTGGTTTTTTTTTTGGGAGCGTATAAATTTTCATAGTCCCTGCAATGATGGAGTCCTCTTCTTGGAGCTTGGGAGGAAAAAAGCTGGATTGCCGACGTAGGGGGCCCCAGTCCCTTTTATAGGGGGAGTTGCTAACCCAGGCCTGGATTGGCGTTCCCGGCCAGCCTTCCGTGACGACTTTTTTTGAATGTGTTTGTAGGGACTTTTCCTCGTCTACCAATTGGGTCACCCCCCTGGTCACACGTTTCCCTTTTGTTTTTGTTTTTTGCCTCGGCCGCTTTTTGATTGGGGCGTCGACCTTCAGATTTGGAGTCGGGTTTTTCTTTTTCTGACGGTTTCTTTTTCTCCCCCCTCGGCAAGGCTTTTTAAAATTCATCATTGCTTGGCGGGACCGGCCTCCCTGCCCCCTTTTGCGTTTGGGTCCTGGTTAGCCTGGAAGTTCAAAGTGAACCCCCCCCTAGAAGTACTCCTTTTCGTGTTTCGGTTCTTTTTATGAGATTTTTCATTGCCTAGCCATAGCAGCTGTATTAAGCTTTTTTTTTTGCTGATTTCCTTTTTCTTCTCCTTTGCTGTTCTCCCCGGCGGTGCTTCTCCTTCCCGGAGATTTCTGTCTTTAGAGGTCCCTTCTTTTCCTTTGGGTCTTTTTTTCCTGCGTTTCCCCCCTCCCATGAGGCTTTTTTTTTTTCCACCGGGCGTTTTTGGTGCGATTTTGTTAACGTGTGAAGGTTATGCTCCCGGTGCCTTCGTTCGCCGTTTGCACGTCTTTTCACTTGTTTTTTTTATTCCCGGCGTTTCTCGGAGATGTTGCCTGGCGTTTGCCGCCATGGTTTTTCCTTTTCGTCACTTCATGGAAGACAACGTTTTTTTGTTCTTCTTCTCTCGCTTGGGGGCTACGCTCGAGATACGGAACCTGGTTTTTGGATTTCTTTCTTTCTACTCTCTTGTTTCTTCACCCTTTCGACTTTGTCCAGGCGTCCAAAACAAATCAGAGAAGTTTCTGGTAGTCCTTTTAGTCTTCGGTTTTCCCCTAAGTGTCCCCCCCCCCTACTTCTTTTCTATACGTGGGGTTCTCCCCGGAGCCCCAGATGTGGTGTCCAGTACTTCAATGCCCCCCCTTGATGTTTGCTTACTCTTCGGACCTAGTTGGCCCCTCCCTACCCTATACTTGTGTTCAGTTCCGACCCACACCCCCCCGCCGGGGGCGTCCCCCCCAATGTTTTTCGGTGGGTCTTTGGTTTTTTTTTTTCTTTTCCTCCCCCCGGGCTTGTGTCCCTCCCCACTAAATTCCAAGAGCAGAAACCTTGGCCCGGTGTGCTCGTGCCTTTGTTCTGGGGCCCCATACTCCTCGCAACCCTCCGCTTGACGTGTTCTGTGGGAATACCCCGAAGCGCGGTGCTTGCATTTCCCCTCACTGCTCCCCCGGTTGCTTTCCTGTGATCTTCCCCCCCCCCTCTTTTTTTGCGACTTCCCCCCCAGTTGAACAGGGTGCAGAGCCGGTGTAGTAGCTCCTCACACGGAAGCCGGCCAGTGCCGATTCCTGTTCTTTCCTTTTGTTTGATTTTTTTTTACCTCCGGCTGAGCCCGGTGGACATTTGTGTTGAGTTCTCAGTGTTCCGGGTGAACAGGCTTCCGTGTCTCCTGCCCCCTGCCTTGTTTTGTTTTTCTTCCAATTTTTCTCCCCCCCCCCCCCATTTGGGCTATATTTCAACAGGTAAGGCCAGAGCACGTTGTCAAGATTTTCCTTTCGTGCCCCCCCTTGGTTTGCCAGTTTCAGTCCCTTCCCTCCCCTTGATTCTCCCCCTTTTTTTGTCGTGCCCTCCCCGGGTCCCGGGCAGGTTGTTTTTGAGGGTTGCTGGTTTGGGCGACCACAGAGCCCCCCCCCCCCTCATATCACTTTCACTTTCCCTTTTAGTGCGAGCCCCTGTTTTTTTCCTTTTCTCCCCAGTATCGTCTAGCGTGTTTGTTTTCTTTTGGCAAGATCTGGTTTATTGACCTTGAACCACACCAACGGTCTCTTTCCCCCCGTAATCCTTCCCTCATCTCCCTCAGGCTTTACTCGGACTTTTGAATTTTACCTTTATTGAACTTGTTTTTTTCTTCACCTGTCGCCCCTTTAAGTCCCCTCCCTCCTTTTTTCCATACCTGTTTTGTTTCCTTTTTTTTTTTTTCCCCAGATCTTACCCGATTTTTCTATTTAATTTTTTTGCCCCTTGGACCGAGACTTAGAGGCCAGCAGTCACCTTTTGATTCCCCCTTTCTTGTCCCTGACCCCCCTCTTTTTTCTTTTGGTGTAGCGGGATTTTTTTCTTTTTATGGGATTCTAAGACTTGTTCCTTCGGTCGGTGTCCCTATTTGGAAACCCTCTTTTTTTCCCCTTCTGGATTCCTTTTTTCTTTTTCCTTTTCTAGCGGCTCTCCCCTGAATCCTGACGACCTTTTATTTTTTTTTCGCGGAACATTTTTTAGTAGTCACCCCGTTTCCCCCACCCAAGCTTTTCCTGTCCCTTCACTTTCTTCCCCTTCCGGGCTTTCCCCCCTTCACAGGGCGACCCAATGGAAGGTTTTTTTTTTTGGAAAGTTCTGTCTATTTTATTTTTGACGCACCCCGGCCCAGTCCTCTGGCTTCCTTTTCCTTCCACGGGTCTAAGTTTCTCTTTTCCTGCTTAGTCCCCGAAACGGGGACCCTTTTTTATGACTATTAGACCACCGCCACTTCTATTCCCTCCCAACCCTCCCTTCTATCGCCCCTGACCTCCCCTTTTATGAGATGAATAAAAGAGTCCTCCTTGAACTTTTCCTTCTGGTTCGGTGGTGGACAGTTTGGATGCGGCCCCTGCCGCGGCCCTCCTTCGAGGACCCCCCCTCCCCCTGAACCCCCCGGAGGTACCCCCAAGACCTCGATGTCCCACTGTCCCCCCCGTTCCCTGTTCCCCTCCTGGATTTCGGGGTTTTCCCCCCCTCTTTCCCTTTAGTCCCTCCTTTTTCTCCTTAAGAGAATTTTCCCCCATTCCTCTCTTCCCCCTTCCCCCGTTGGTTTACGTGCTCCTGTGCTTGTTCTCTCCTTTTCCTGCGTCCCTACCTGCAAAGTATACCTTCCTTTTCCCTGCCTTGTCACCTTCTTCCCCCCTTCGTTTCGAGTCGGACCAAAGGAGGAGGAATGGCAATCGGCTTGTTGGTCCGTGGGTTCGTTCCCCTTTTAGTTGCATGAGTGAGGAGTTTGTTTCTTTCACCTCCCTCGGTTTTGCTGATATCCTACAAAAAAGTTTGTTCTGTTTTAGTTTAATCCTTGAAGATGTTTCAGTTCGTTGGCTTTTCTCTGCATCGTTCGGGCCCGATCTTTTTGTTTTTTTTCCCCCCCTTTGGGTAGGATTGGCGGTCTTTTCACAGTCGGGCGAGTTGGTCCGGTGAACTTTCCTGTTTTCACCCGCCGGTTTTCCCGGTTATTTTTGGTCCGTATGAATGGGCCGGTTTCCTTTTCTTGTACCCCCCCTTCCCCCCACAATCTCCCGGTCCCCCCGGTATGGGTCCCTTTCGTGGTTTTTTTGTCTGTGTTCAAGGAAGATGTGCGCTTCCGAGAGTTTGGGCGCGTCCGGTTTTTGTGCTGGCGGTTTTGTTTTTTTTCTTACACGGCTTAACTCAATTGGCGTCCCCACTTTCTACGCGGTATGTTTTTTGGGCTGGCGCGCCGGCATTCCTCTCAAGTTCGCCCTGTGTCCCCCACACCTGACCCTTCCGCCTTCGTGGTCCACGATATTTTTCTTCTTTAGGAATTGCACGTCCTACAATGTTTCCGAGGAGGCTTCCGAAGGGGGACTCCCCCATGTTTTTGTCTTGTTTACCGCTTCTCCCTTCTGTCTATTTCCTTTTGTTTCTCGGGAACGGGCTTCCCTTTTATTAGTCTGTTTTGGGGCGCCCCGAAAAATTATCAGTCCTTTTCTTACAATTTTTGTCTTCCTCCTCTTCCCTCTGCTTCCCCTTTTTCTCTTCAAGTCGCATTGTTCGTGGTAGCCCCCTTCGAGATAAGGGACCTCCCTCGGTAGTTCTTCTCTCTCTGGTTCTGGTTTCCCTTCTTCCCCTTTTCTTTCCCCTAAACCCGGGGAGAGTTCTCTGTTGATTTCACTCTCGATCTTCCTCACTTTTATCCTGCCCTCCCGATCTAGCGACGCATATTAAATTGTTTCTTTGTTCGTGGGCGCCATCCCCCCCCCCCTTCCCCCTCTTCCTCGTCCCCTCCAAGTTTTCTTGCTTAGACCACGTTTTTTTCCATGAATTTGATGTTATTCCTGTGGAGTTTTTTCTGCTTGCGGCTTTTGCCGCGTTTTTTTTTTTGTTGTCCCCGGTCTATACCACCTGTGTCCCTGATTATTGGTACTTTCTTTTGCTCTTTTTTCCACAGTGGTGGAGTCGTTCAGAATCCCCCCCCCCCCTCCTTGCCTTGGGTTTGATTTCCGGGGCTGTTGCCGTTTGACAAGGAGTTTAAATTCAACCCCCCCTTCTTTCCTTGGTTTCCGCACCCACCGAATCCCTCCCCCTTCCCCTCCCCCCCCGGTCTTTTTTTTCTCCCCTCTTTGGATGACATAGTAGCATCGCCTCCCTTCATCTTGCTCCCGACGGTCGGAGTTCCCTGTTATTTGTTTTGCCCTTTTTCTCCACCCCTTTCCCCCCCCCTCTTTTTAGTGGCGTGCTTCCACGAGGCCCAAGTTTGGAATATCCCTTTTTTTCTAACATGTTTGTGGGCTAGAGATTCACCTTTTTTTTCCCACGGCCGGTGGAGAGCAGTCTTGCCTATTTTTTCTCTGTTTTAGGTCCAAAAACCTCCTCCTCCCCTTTCGGTCCAGATGAAGATGGTGCCGGCCCCCCCACATAGGTCGGCCCGTGTTTTTCTGTGAGGGTCTTTTTCTTTGTGTCCTCCCCACCCCTGTTTCTTTTTTTTTTTTCTGTCAGGGTCCCAGGGTCCCGGCTGACCTCACTGCCCTCCCCTTCTTTTTTCCCATTCCTTTTCGTTGGTGTTGTCAAGAGGCGATCAAAAGGGTTCCTAGCTGCTCCCTCCGTCTCCCCCCACCTTCCTCCCTCTTTTGCACAGTCCCTTTTTAACTTGCGCCTCGTTTCCTTTCAAACCCCGGTTTTTTTTTTCCTTCGCACCTCCTTCCCCTCCAGTTTTAGGGGGGTCGCATCCCCAGGTGTCCCTTTTTTCCCTCGGCCCTTCTTCTTTTCGTTTTGCCTCCCCCCCCCCCCTCTTCCCGCTCGCTTTTTTAAATCTCACCCGTTCTTTCTAGCGTCTTTCTTTGCGCCCACGTAGAGTGTGATTTCCGCTCCTCTCTTTTTCTTTCCCTCGGTTGGAACCACCCCCCCCGTGAGAGCGCCCCAATCCGGTTCGGCTTGATTCGGCCGTGCCGTGATGCTTCTCTAGTAAACTTTGCGACCCCTTGGAAGCCTTTCCGTTGCATATTTTTCCCTTCTTGCGTAGGCGTTACTCGGGCGGTTCGCTAGTACATCCTGCCTTCCCCTTCTGTCGGACGTTTTTTTGCCCCCCCCCATCGTGTAGCAGCCGTCGAGATCACCTTTCCGGTTAAAGGTCAGGAGGAGCGGCTTTTGAAAGAAGAAGCCTTGTGGGTGGAAGCATAGGGGACCCCCCCCAGGAGGGTCTGGTTTGAGACTTTTTTTTCCTGCTTCGTCCCTTCTCGCCTCCCCGCTGTGCGAACAGGTTGGGGCGCAACCCTCTGTGAACCAAGCAGTTTTCCCAGAGTTGTTTTCCTCCCTCCCCCCTGGCCCCTCGCGGACGTCTTCCTTGGTTTTAGCGCAAATATGTGGAGGCGGAGTCGCGCCCCCAGCGGACCATTCAACAACTCGCCGGATTCGCCCATCTTTCCCCCCCCCCCATGCGCGCCGGTCGTTTCCCCCCCTGCTCCATGAGTGGTGTGAGCTGGGTGCCCGGATGGTGCGGTGGACGCTTTTGAACCTTCTTTCTGCGGGGAACAAACTTTTCTTCCGGCTTTTTTTTCCCAGGGTCGGGTTTTGGCCGGCTGCCCCCGCGGTGAAGTTGCAAAGTCGTTCCATCCCCTCGCCTTCCCCCGGTTTCCTTTGTTCCCCCCCCTTCCGTCCCCACCCTAGTACATTCCCTCCGTTGTCCGCAACAACCCCGAGATTCCGCCCCCCGTCCAATTGGTGTTCTGAATCCACATGCTATGAGCCCGCGGGCCGTCCGGTGTTTACAAGTGGGCTACTGTTATCCAACAGAGTCTGTTTTTAA
>Ga0179593_1448384_pt1 | contig 11869 bp, 25 predicted proteins | sample CZODoug2_1_08_16_FD_185931 | JGI IMG/M metagenome (GOLD analysis project Ga0179593, IMG submission 185931) | Vadose zone soil fungal communities from Angelo Coast Range Reserve, California, USA - CZODoug2_1_08_16fungal (PacBio error correction) | ecosystem: Environmental > Terrestrial > Soil >... | reverse complement strand
GAGTCACCTGTGTTCTGCGCCAACACGCTATTCACAGCACCTTTTGTTTTTTTCCATTTTTCTCCTTTCTTTTTCACTTTGCAGGCCCCTTTGGCCAGAAGACTTCTTTAGGACCCCCTCTCCCCCCCTCCCCCTTACGTTTCGACCCCAAGACAGCTTCCAGGTGCTTCTTTTCCCCCAAACGATTCCGTTGCCAGTGAACACCATTTGTTTTCCCTGGTCCCTTTTTTTTTCCACCGATTTCTTGGTCACCAACCCTTCTCTCCTTCAATTTTCTTCCCCTTTTTTAACAATCACCTCAACAAACACCGGGTTTTTCTTTTTTTTTCTTTTGGTGTTCTCCTGGTTTTTCCCTTGCTTCCTTTTCGGATCCTTTTCAATTTGAGTGTCCCCTTTTTTCTACTTGTCTATTCAACCCTGATTCTTCCAACTTTTCCACCACCGTCTGAATGCCAAGTCCAGCTTTGTTTCCTTCACACCCTCCCTTCCCTCGGAAACACCCCCCACCGGCCCCCACGTTATGGCCAATGGCAGGAGCGGGAATTGCGGTCCCACTTCTTTTTTCCCAGTGGCAGGGGGCATCGGTCTAACCTCTTCCCTTTTGAATTCTACGGAATTTTGTGCTGGCCCTTTTTTGTTTGTTATGTTCTCTTGGCTGTGCTGTCTCTTACAGGGGCTCTTTCCTTGCCGTTGACTTCCGTGGTTTCTTACATTATTGTTCTTTATCTCTGATTTGAAATTTGGAACTCCTGATGTGCAGGTTCACTTCCCCCCCCAAATTTGGTCATTCTGAACTTTAATTGTCCATGTAAAAAAAGTAAGATCACTTGATTTTTTTTTCCCCTCACTCCAAGCTTTTTCTTTCTGGATGTTTTTCCTGCCAAAGGTGCATTGGCTCCAGTCTCCCTTTATTTTTTTTTTTCCCAATTTCACGCACCTCTGGCCGTGACCCGCAGACCAACCCCCCCACCCCCCTTCTCGTTAGGTGGAGATAACGAACCCCACTTTCCGTTCAGTTGATTGTAAAAGTGTCGTGTTGGTCTATTCTGGCCGTCCACACCCGTTCTTCGACTCTGCTTTTTTTTTTTTTTTCCCAAGCTTTGAAGGCCCTAGTTCCCAAGCTTTACCCTAATTTACACGACAACGTTACATACCCCCTCTCCCTCGCTCTTTTATAGAATTGTGCTGGCGGCTCTTTGCGGATCCTGCCATCTTCCCTGGCATTGTTTTTCATCCCCCTTTTTTTTTTCCTTTTATGAGCCTTCAAAGAGTTGCCATACCCCTTCTCTAAAACCTTTGCTGTTTACGGCGCATCTTCCTCCCTTTTGGTCGCTGGCCTGGCTCCTGTGAAATCACCGTCCCCCAGCTCTCCCCGACGCGTTTTTTTCAGTGCCTCCCCCTTCAGTCTGGTCCCAACAAATCTTTTTGTTCCCTCCACCGGTTTTCCCCCCCTTTTGCCTTTTCCTTCGAGGTACACTCCATCCTTTCTGCCCGCTTTTTTATCCAAGCGACCTCCTTTTTTTTTTCTGGAGTGTTGAAGCGGACTTCACCTGTTCCTTTTTTTTTTCTGCGTCCTCTTTCGTCGTGCTCCCCTTGTTAGGCGTTCCTGGATGTGCCCATGGTGCCCTGTCTTACATTTCTCGATTTTCCTGCCCTGTCCCAATTTCCCTCCCTTTTATCTCCATTGCTCGACTACCCCCACTGTTTTTTTTCCCCGGAGCTTTCTCATTGGATAGAGCCCCACTCTCTTTGATGTTTCCTGTTCCTCACAGGTTTTTTGAACGGAGAGTCTCTGTCATTTTCGACGGCGATTTAAGTTCCTTCTTTATGCTGATTCTTCTCTTCTCCAAACGAAACTCCCCAACCAAGACTCAGCGGTCTCCTTTCCGCGACCGGAACGGACTTCTTTTCCCGCCTCGGTCTTGTGTTTTTTTTTTTTTTTTCAATTGTTTCCATGGATTATTTTTTATCCGCTCCGCTTTGTTTTTGTGAACCGCTTCCCCCTTTGTCCAATACAGTAAGGTGACTTGGATTTTTCTCTTTTTTTTGTTCGAGGGGGTCCCCTCTCCGTTTTTTTAGTTGATTTACTGTCGCGCTGTTCCCCCCCTGATCCGCTGATATTTTTTGGGAGAAAAAGCCCTTTTTTTCCCCTGCCCTTTTTTATCACTGCTCTGGGAAATAGGTTCCTTCAAGTTCCCACCATTTCAGTTTGAGTTTCCGCTCGTTTTTCCTTAATCACCCAAACTGCCTATTCTGTATTTTTCCCTCTTTGGTGTTTTGTAGAGTCCCCCTCCGTCCTTTGGGGCTGGGATGGTTTCTTTGACGGCCTTTTGGTGGTTTTTTTTTTTAGGGCTTCCTTTGATTTAGTTTTTCCCCCTGCGACAGAGGCACCCCCAAGCGCTTCCCCCCGGATATTCCGTTGGACCCTTTCCCAGCTCCCCAGTTGCTTTTCGCCCATGTGACTTTCGTTTTTTCACAGGCTGTTTCCTTTTCACTCGAGGGGTCCTTTTCCTTGGACCCTTTTTTTTGCAGTTCAACAGCCTTGCTTTCCCCTGCACCGACCCTCCTGCCAAACAAAAGTTATACTTCGTGTTTTAATTCCTTGTCCTGGGGATTCTGCCACCATGCGTTAGGTTTCGGTCCCCTTCCCCCCTATATTCAAGTATTTTTCGGCCACCCCCAGTTTAGGGTAATTTTCCGCCACCGTTTTTGTGATCTTCTTTTTTCCTCCCCCCCGTTGTTGGTTTTTTTTCCTTGGAGCCCCCCCCCCCTGGTCGATTCCCCTTTAAACGTAGTTGGCGGAAAAAGACCTCGTTCGTATCTCAATGTGGTTACCGGCCCGTGGGTGTTCCTCCTTTCCCGCTCCCGAACCGCGCTCCAAAGTTTTTGGTCCCACGATTTTGTTCTCGTTCCCTCCTCCACGCATTGGAATTTTGGTGCTTCTGGTTGTGTGTTGTCGCTTTTCCCCTTTGGTTCCTTCTTAAGGGTTTCCCCCCTTTCACCACGTTGTCAAGGTCAGCCCCTGCTTGTCCCCCTCCATCCAGTGGCTTCCCGGCCACCCCTGCTACCAGACGTTCCCCCTACCGACGACATTCATTTTTACATTTTTCTCTTTTTTTCCGCCTGGATTCTTCTTTTCCTTTTCCAAATCAGGGCTTTTTTCCACACAGGCGTGCCTTCCAGCCTCCCGCCTAACGCCACGTCCTCGACTGTAACCCCCAAACAATCCGCCCCTCGCTCTTTTTCTTGTGAAATTTCTTAGTCCCTTGGATATCCTACCCTTAAATTTCAGACAGAGGGTTAAATAAGTTGTCTTTTCCATTTCACTGGAGCTTTTTTTTTACTCTCCCCGCAGTCTCGTTTTTTTTTTCCACCCCACACTTATCCGGATTCGGTCTTGGGACCTTCTTTTTTGGCTCCCCGTTTGTTTTTTTTTCAATCATTCAACCAACTTGGCTTGTTTTTTCTTTTTTTTTGCCCCCCAGCCACTTCCCTCCTCAAGTCCTCCTGACCCATTTCTCCTTCCCACCGTTTTTTGGAGGAGGAGTTCAACCACCCCCTGGCTTTGCGACTTTTTTTGATGCCCCCCGTAAAGGTAACATTTACGACCCTTCCTAACTGTGTCCATTTTTTTCTTTTTCTGCGTCGGCCTCTCTTTTCTCTTCGAGTTGAGTTTTTGCTTTTTCTAGCCTTTGAGTTTCACCTTTTCTTCTGTCGGCGCAGCACCCTTCCTCCTCATTCTTTTTTTGACAGGCTCGTCCTCTTTCTTTCCTGAACCTTTTTTGAAAATTCGGGACCCTTCTCCTGAGTTCTTCCAAACCCCTCTTTTTTCCTTTCTACCTATTAAATTTCCCCGGTCGATTCGATTACCCCCCCAGTTTGGCTTCGGCCCCATTTATGGATCATTTGTTCTTAGGGTCCTTTCCTTTGGGGGTTTTTTTCCCCGGCAGGGGCGATCCATCGCTCTCCCCCCATTGTTTGTTGCCAGCCACCAGTTTCACTTGAGTGCTGTACCTGACCACTCCTTCTCGAACCTTCTTTTCTTGGTCCCCTTCCCCCCTTGTCACTCTCGCGGCTGCACTTCAACCTTCCCCTCTGACCTTTTTTCGATGATCAATTGGTATTCTTGGTATGGCAAAGTTTGGTCTCCTCGTCCGCAAATGCACCTTGATTCTCCTCCCCGGTCCATTGTTTTTTTTTTTTACCACTTCCCCCCTCCTTCACACACCTCCTTTTGGTGGCCACTCCTTCTGGGAGGCGTTTTTTGCCCATGGCCCCCGTCCCCCGGGCTTTGCACCACAGCTCGGTGCTTTTATTTGCGCTTAGTTATTTTTCTGTCGTCTATTTTGGCCGCCCCTTTTTGGCTCCTTTCCCCAGCCATTTCCAGATTTTGGTCTGTTACCTCTTTTGTGAACTCAGGGCACCCGATTTTGTCCTTCCCCTGTTCCCTCGTTTGAACGAGGACCTTTTCTTTGACATTTTCATCCCCCTTCCCTCCTTTCAAGTTTTTTCACTCATACTTCTTCCCCGATTTTTTCAATTTTTTTTTTTTACGTTGGGTTTCTTTCATGCTTCCCCCTTTTTTGTTTTTTCGCGATTCGTTTGGCCGGGATACTCATTGCCTTTTTTTTTTTTTGAAGAAACGTTTGATTTTGATTCCTCCCTCCCCCCTTTTTCATCCTGGGGTCTCCCCTATTCTTTTTTTTTTTATACGGTCACCTTTTCCCTTTTGTGTGATTTTTTCTTCCTTTACACTTCCCGTTTTGCTTTTTTTCGTGAGTTTTGGAAGATGTGCCTTGTTGGCCGCGACTGGGGTGCCCCGCTTTGTTTCCCCCCTCGTTTCGGCAGGTTCGTGAGCCCTCCTTTTGCTCTTGCCGGGTAATTCCCTTCTTTCGGCTAACTTTTTTTCATCCTTTGGTACACCGGACATTCCTCTAATCGCTTTTTCCTTCCCTTTCCCTCCACTTACCGTGTCTCTTTCATAGTTTTCTGCGACTCCTCCCTTCTCTCTTCTTTCCAAACCCCTCACACCCCTCCATCCTCTCCCCCCTCCCCTCCCGACCCCCTACCCCTCCCTCTCCCTAAGTTGCTACATCACTTCCCATACAACTACTCTCCTTCTCTCTCCATCCCCTTTTCTTCCCCGCCTTCCGCTCTCCCCCTCTATTCTTCCATTCCTTTTCCCCCCCCGCCCCGAGTCCCATCATATGCCCTCGTTTTCCTCCCCGACCCCTCTCATAGTTCCAATGCCTCCCTCCGGTGCGTGACTTACCACCCCACTCCCCCCTCTTCCTCTTCGGCCATTTCATGGGTTAGCCCCCACGCGCCGCCTATTCTTTCCCTATCTCGTTCTCCAAACCTCCCACTTTCCTCTCCATCCTACTTCCCTGTTTTTCCCTCCCACCCCCAATATTCTCTTTCTGCTTACCACGTTCGTCCCCTACCCCCAACTGCCCCTCATCTTGTCACCATTACCCCTGCTCCCTCATTTCTTACTACCCCTTTTCCTCATCCCGCTCCGGTTCCTCCTTACCTCCCCCTCTCCCTCTCTGTTTTACCGCTCCCAAAATCTTCGCTCTCACTCTCTCCCATCCCACGTCCCTCGCACCTCCGCACCCCCGCTCGCCCTTCCCCCCTGTTCCACAATCCCCCCTACTTCTCTCTTTTCTCTTTGGCCCCTCTCCCCTGCCTCTTTCACCCCTTCGCCTGCCCCCTTCAATCTTTACTCCAGTCAACAACGTCGGCTTCATGCAAACTGGTCCCCTCCTTCTTACTGTTCCCTTCCCCTCTCTTGTCCCTACCCCTCCCCCTTCCTTTTCTCACCCACCCCCTCTTCCCTCCACACCGGCCATTAATTCATCTTCCCTTCTCTCTTTCTCCTCCCTCACCCCTGCCTCCTCCCCGTTCATCCTGGCCTCCCATAGCTCTTTCTCCGGCTCTCTTCTGTATCGACTACTTCGACCCCCTATTCCATTTCTCTTTTCCCTTCTCCACCTAAATCGCTCTTTCTTCCTTTCTCTTCCCCCCCGAATCCGCCTCTTTCTTCTACCCCTTTATCCTTGCCCATTAACCCCCCCTTCCACACTATTTATCTACCATCCCTTCCACTTGATTAACACCTCCTTCCCCCGCCTCCCCTCGCCGTTTTCAGCTCCCCCCCTCCCCTCTCTTGCCCTCTCCCCCCATCTTCCCCACTCCTCCCTACTTCCTTCTTCCTCCCCACCACCTCCTCCGTCTTCCTACCTTCTCACTCCCATTCTCCCACCGCCCTCCACTCACTCTCGCAACGGTATCTCTCTTTGGGACCCCCACTGCCTCCACTCACCTCATCCCTCGTCGCCCCCCCTCCCGCCCCCCTTCACTTTTCCCCTCACCCACATTTCCCTTCCTTCCATCTTGTACTCCTTTTCTCAATCTCCCATTGGTCTCCCCCAGCCTCTCTACCCTTGCCCTTTCTCCGTCCTCCCCCCATTTCCTCCACCTTGCCCCGCCCCGCGGCCCTCTTTTCGCCTACATGCCTTCTACCCGCACCTGCCCCTCTTTTCTCCCTTTCCCCCTTCTTCCTTTATCCCGTTTTGCCCCCTGCTGACCCCTCCCGCTCTTCTACCCAATTCTCTACCTATCCATACACCGTTACCCCCCCCACCACCCATTTCTTTTGTTTCCTTCCTTCTTCCCCTCTTTTCTCCTGGCCTATTTCCTCAACTCTCGCCCTGCCTTCCACATCTCCCCCCCCGACCACCACCCCCCCTTCTTTTTTACGAACGACACTTCTCCCCCCCACCCCCTCCTCTGTTCCCACCCCGTGTACCCCCCTCTTCACCTACCGTCCTCACTTTCCATTCACCCTCCCCTCTCTACCCCCCCTTCTTTCGTTCCTACCTCCTATTCGTGCTTGTCCCCGTCACTCCCCGCGCTTCTTCTCTAACACACTTTTCTGTTCCCTCCCCTCCCCTCACTGCTCCAATGCCCCAGACCCCCCCCTTAGGACATTTTTTCTCTTTCCTGGTTCAGTGACTAACAACTGATTTCTTCCCCGCACTCTATTTCACTGAGCACCCCCCCTCTTAGCATCGTCACCACCCTTCCTCTTCCCTCTCTTCTTGTTACCTCACACCTCCCTCCCCCCTCCGTCTGTCTTTTGTTTCTCACTTCCTCTCGCATCCTTCTGCTTTGTCACTTCTTCGCCTTTTCCTTACCTGATCCCCCCCACCCAACCTCTCTTTTCTTTCCTATGCACCATCTCCCCCCCCTTCCCCCCTCCCCCCCCTCTCCTTCACTTCCGATATGTCTCCTCCCCTCTCACCTTTCTTGCCTATTTCTCCACTCCCTTCTCTACTCGTTTCTCTGAGTTCGTTTGCACTTTGGTTTCCGCCCCTGGCGGTTCTGCCCTATACCTCCCCCTCCCTCTCCCCCCCCCCCCCCTGGTGTCCCGCCGTGAAATTCGTTTGTTTTTTTTTTTTTGTGTAGTATCATTGAAAGTTTTCATCTCCTTCACAGCACCCCGATACCGGAAGAAACCGTTTTTTTTTTTTCCACCAATGGGCTCCGGGCCGCTTTATAGTTCAGCCACACCGAACGTCACTTGTTTTCCCCTGTGACTACGCCACTCCCCCCCCGCACCAACTTTTTTCATTTAGTTCATTGAACTCCCTCGATTCGGCCCCCGGATATTGACCCCCTGCTCCTTTCCCCCGGTCTTTTCGGCCCCTTTGTTCGCTATTCCTTGCCTCCTTGTGCGGGTGTCCTTCTGCTGTTCGTTTTTTTTTTGCCCCCCATTTCCTGCTGTTCTTACTCCAAGAGCCACGGTTTATTTTGGAAGACTAGTGTGTTTTCCATTTCTTTGCCCGCAGTTCGCCCCTTGCCCCTTCCGTCGTCCCGGGGGAAGGCCGAACTTTAGGGCTACGACATCTTTGACCTCAAATGGTGCTTTTTGGTCCCGAGGTTCCCTGGAAACAAGGACGGCAGGTTTTGGCCCTGGTTTGGGCTCTCGTGGAAATTTTTTCCCAGAGTCACTCCCCCCCTGCGTGTTCCAAGGGGTTTCCCGGAATAGTTTTTTTCACTGCCCCCGGACGCGTTTGCAGCTGGCTGTCGGTGTTGTTCGGTCTGGCGATGATTCATGTTCTGCGGGCCCGTCAGGGGTTAACACCCGTTCTTTTTTATGCCTGGAGAGCATGACCATTTGCCACTTGCTGTGTGTTTTTGTTTTTTTTTTTTTTGTTGGGCCAGCGGTTTGTTTCCTTCTTGTACTTCCTTCCTTCTATTTCTCCTGTTGTTTTGTTTCTCTAATCTTGCTTCGTCACGGGGGGTACCCCCACACACCAGCCTATTCACAGGCCGTTTTGGCGGTCCCTTTCAAAGCTGCGTTGCCCTCTTTTTTTTGAGGCAGGGCCGAACGGGGCTAGAACTTCTTCCCCCCGGCCCGCATGCACCGAGCCTTCGCCCACAGGCTTCACGGGTTTGCTGTCTTGCTGACCCCCCCCCCACGTATTTTTTTCCCCCCTACGGTTTTTTTTACCCCCCCGTCATGTCCCTGTGGAAAACCCCCTTTGCCAATTTCACGTATCGTGCCAGATTCCCCCCTGTCTCCTTTTAGCCCATTTTTTCTTCACATCACCATCCCACCCCCACCAAGTTCGTTCCTTTTTTTATTTTCGTTTTTATCTGCCGCACTTTCTTCTCTTGGGGAAGGCTTTCTTTGATCCGCCTTCCCCCCCCTGTGAGTACCCCCTTTGGAATCTGACACTCCACTGCCGGCGCGCTTTTATTCGGCAACCTTTCCTTTTGTTTCAGGACCAAAACCCTTGTCCCATGGGCAGTACTGCGAACCCTTTTTCCCTCTTCCCCCCTGAGTGCGGTTGCATTTTGCGCATCAGATTTCTTGTTTTTTGCGCACTTCCCTTGTTTTGGATGGCATGGCGTTATAGCTTTTTTTCTCGTTCTCGCGGTCCGGAATAGCAGTTGCCCTTTTTGCGTGTTTTCCATTTTTTCTTGTTGAAGCGATTGACTGCACTTTTTTCCTCCCTTCGCCGTTCAAACCACCACTGGGAACAGCTGTACCAAAGCCATTGTTTCCCCTTCCGTTTCCCCAAAACAGTAGTTTTTTGATAATTGAAGCGTCCGCTGTTGGCGTTTTGTCTGCCTCCACATCGGCTGCCCGCCCCGTCCCCTTTCCTCCACTATTTTGCATTTCTCATCATTCCTTGCCCTTAAGGGTACAGCAACTCTGAGAAATGTGTTTGCGATCAACCATTTTTTTTTTTTTCTGGCCCCCCCCTCTTTTTACAGTCAATGGAGTCAAACCCGCCCCTTTTTTTCTTCGATTTTTTTACAAGCGCCCCCCTCCCCCCATGTGGTCCAATCGCGCCGATTTCCTTCATTCTCAAACCGTACCCCCCCGCGATCTCCCTCCTTTTTTCCATCTTTCCCCGTTGATCTTTCTATGTCTTTTTTTTGACCATCATTGCCGCGGCCCAGTCTTCCCCCCTTCCCACAAAATCTTCCTGCTTCGACACATTCCTCAGTCCTCCTTCCTTTCTGTCCCCTTTTTTTCCTTTTTTTTTTTTACAGTTGGCGCATAGTTGCCACAATCGCTCTCCCCCGTTTCCTTTTTGAAGGCTTTCCTTCCACTCCCCCCCAGTTTCCACGCGTTCTTTTGCAGTTTGCCCGTTTCCAGTTTCTCTTTTCGCTGTTTCAACAAATGACTTTTGCGCCGTTTCCCGGGGCCCGTGGAATTTTCCCCCTGCCCCCCCTTAGATCTTCCACGTGGTAGGGTGACCCCTTCCGATACCAAGCCTCCTCTTAGCCGGGCCTGGTTTTCGTCAGAGCGAAGTTCACTTTACAGTTGCTTCAATTCTCCTGGTGCGTGGGGCCTGTTTCATGCTACTCCCCCCCCAATTGGTTCCTTGCGAAAATCCAGCCCCCTTTTTTTTTCAGTCTCCCTCATTTTTAGTGACTTCTGCACAGCGTTAACATTTCCACCCTTAGATCCCCCGGGTCTTTCCCACACCTCCCCCTTTGGCATCCCCAACGTTTGCGGATAACTCTTCCAACGCGCTGTCTTAGGATACTCTTCCGCCCCCATCTGGCCGTTTCTGTGACAGCAGGGGCTCTTTTTTCTGTCTCCGGCTCGTTAGTCCATTTTAATTACGCCGCTGGGTTCGGAAGCTTTCGAGCCTTTCTTTCTTTTTTTGCGTCGTCGCCACAACGAACCGCCCAATCCCCTTTTTTTTCCTCTGCCCTTTTCCCCCCACCCCCCACATCCGACGTGTGACCGCCCTCGTTGTTTCGCCCCTCCGGAAGCCCCCCCCACTGTATTTGTAGAGTATGGTAATTATTATACCCCTTGCTTCCCTGGAAACGGTTTTTTTTTTTTGCAACCCGCGCTTCCTGAGTTTCAAATTCTGGGAATTGTTTCTCTTTCGGATCTCGCAAGATGCCAGTCTTTTCTTCCTTGCTTTCACAAGTGTCCCTTGTCCACTCGTCTGCGTATTTTAGAGCTCTTTTTTTTCCTGAACTGTACTTGGCCCCTGTTGGCCTCTACCTAGGGTTTCTTCAGACCCCACCCTTTCCGGCTTGTTGATGTTCTGATTATCCCTTAAGACGTTTTCCCCCTGCTCTCCCTGTAGTCTGGGAGGGAATGTTTTGTGGTCGCCTTTGCTTTCCTGTTCCCTTCCTGCTTGGTGGCGTAGTTTTTTTCATTTTTTTTTTGCTTCCAGTGTCCCCCCTTTAAGACGCGTGCGCCCCTTGCACAAGCCCCTTCAACCTTCCTCTCCCTTGGAAATCAGCTTACACTCAAGCGGGTCTTTTGCTCTTGATCTTTTTCAAGTTCCTTGGCTCACCGGACAACTTTGGTCGTTTTTTTTCCCCCCCTTTGGAACGCAGCGCAAAGCGCGGCTTAGCCCGCAAGCCCCCCTTTCTCGAGACCCCCCCCCTCCTCGGGTTTACCCAATCATCATTTGTGTTCTCCTGCTTCAAGCTCTAGCGGCAGACTTTTCCCTAACACTTCCTTTTTTACTCGGCAACAATCCCCGCTGGTTACCGTTCATAGACCCTTATCCCCCCTTCTTTCTATCATCTTTGTTTTTTTGTTATGGTCTCGCTCCCAAATGTCACTTTTGTACAATCTTCTGTTGTGACATGAGACAAGTGCAAACATTTAGGTTTCGTTGAATGGTTTCCTCCTTCTTTAAGTTCTGCAGATTTTATCCTTCCCTGATTTCCCCGATTTGCGTTCGTTTCCTGCCCCTCCCCAACTCAATTTTGTCTGGCTGGCTTGTCGTCTTTGCGCGTTTGCGGCTGCTTTAACCTTGTTGTAAAACGTTCCCTCGTTTACCAGGATCCAGCTTCCCGCTCCAGTGTCCTCGCCTTTTTTGCTTATGTTGTAAGGCCTTTGACCCCGTCTTTTTTTCCTTATTTTTCTTTTTGCCAAATTTGTGCTCTGATTTGCCCGAGAATAGTCTTTTCCTCGCGGTTCGCCTTCAAGCTTCGTTGCCCCTTACCCCCCTTCCCTCGCCCCCGAGCCCCTTTCCCGTCTCAAACCCGACCCCTGCGCGCGACCCCCCTCGCCCATGTTTCATGAGTGTCCGTGTGTCCCCCCTTAGGCTAGATAGTTCGGACCCTTCAAAGCTTGTTGCGGCCCCAGAAACCTGATTTCGGTTTATTTTCCCAGTTTTCTTGGGCGCACCCTTCTCTGGTTTACAAAAATACCTTCTTTTTGACACAGCTTTTTTTAAGCCCTTCCGCACCCCCATACAATGGAAATAGTTTCGCGCCCCCCAGTCCCAAGGAAAGTGAAGGATAGAGACGACTTGCCCCGTTTTTTTTTGTTTTAGCTTCCCCCCCAACCCCCATTTTGAGGGGAGATGTG
>Ga0179593_1732785_pt1 | contig 11870 bp, 21 predicted proteins | sample CZODoug2_1_08_16_FD_185931 | JGI IMG/M metagenome (GOLD analysis project Ga0179593, IMG submission 185931) | Vadose zone soil fungal communities from Angelo Coast Range Reserve, California, USA - CZODoug2_1_08_16fungal (PacBio error correction) | ecosystem: Environmental > Terrestrial > Soil >... | reverse complement strand
CGGAAGAAAAACGGAAAAGAGGATTTTTTCTCCCTTTTTTCTGTGTTTTGGACTTCGACTTCCCGAGGGATTCGCGATTTTTCCCCCCCCCCCTTCCTCCCCAAGGAATTGATGAGTGAGGGAGTGATAACGACTCGCGGTTTTTTTCTTTTTTTCCCCGTATCTTCCGCTTCCTCTTTATTGTTGAATTTCTTTTCCCCTAGTCTGGCGTAGGTAATATGGTAGTAGAGCACCAAACGCTCTTTTTCTTCCTCTTCTTTTCCCCGTCTCCTCCCCTTCCGAAGTCGTGATCTCCCCCCTCTTTCCCCCTTTTTAAGGTTTAGCGCAACGACAAGCCGTTTTTTGTTCTTTTTTCTGCTCTTTCGTAACTACTTCCACGTTTTTTTCTCCCCCTTTTTTTTTTTCTCGAGGGAAGAGGATTAAGGTGACCGGTCGCGATGCCGTTTTTTTTTTTTTTCTCCTCCCTCCCGGCTTTTCTTTTTATCATTTTGCAGGAGATTCGCCCTTGAAAGGCACGGAGTTTAAAGTGATTGGAGTAGTCGTCTTTTCCCCCCTTTTCTTTTTCCCCCTCCCTTTCCTTCTGCGAGGACGTTTTACGACCAAACCGTATCCTCCTTTTTTTCCCTTTTTCCCCTCTCCTCTGAGTTGAATGTAAGCGAGAGCTTGAAACCCGTCCCCTTTTTTTTTCCCTTTTTCCTTTTCTTCTTTCCTTTTCTCCCCCCCCCCCTTCTCGTCGAGGAGTATTCCTCCCCTCCTCCCTCCCACCCCCCCAGGTACAGAAATAAGAAATAGACCCGTATGTATGGAAATTCGCGTCATCGTTTTATTTTTCCTTCTTTGTTGATTGAAAAAAGGTGAGGGACTCTTCTGAGCGTTGCCTTTTTTCTTTCCCTCCCCTTCTTCCTCCGTTTTTTTTTTTTTTTAACGTCGCGTGCGAGCTTTATCCCCCCTCCCCTTTTTTTGCAAGACACCAGCAGGAACGCCAGCGCGCGGATTTTCCCCCCCTCTCTCCTCCCCCTCTTGCTCTTTTCTCTCTTGTGTAGGCCGCGCCGCGGCTGCCCCCTCCCCCTCTCCCGTCCGATTTTTTGCGAGAACAGGCAGAGATCATTCTGCGCCGCTGGAGGGTTTTTTCCCCCCCTCCGCCGATTTTCTTTCCTTTTCGAACAAAATCTTTCTTTTTCCCCCCTTTTTTCCCTCGCATGGCACAAGAGGCATGTAGAAGTCGGTATGCCTCATCCTTCCTCCCCCTCATCCCCTTTTCCCTTGCGTTCAGGCGAATCGTCCTTGTTTTTTTTTTCTTTCCCCTTTCCCCCTCCGGAAATCAGGACGAGCACCACCACGGGCATCGCTCTTTTTTTCCCTCTTCCCCACCTCCTCCCTGGCTCCACCCGAGCGCCGTGGACCCTTCTTCCTCTGTGTGGCGCGGGAGGGCGGTGAAACAGAAGCCCCATATCTCTTTTTCCTTCTTCGCCTTACCTGAAATCGTCGCATCTTCCTTTTTTTCTTTCTTTCCTTCCCTGGCAAGGATAAGGCCTAAAAATCGTCGCATCGACGATACTGACCCTCCTTTTTTCTCCCTTCTCCCCCCCCCTTTTCACTAGCAAAGTCCGGGCGTCTTCTTTCCTCCCCCTTTTTTCTCATCATCCGTCAACCAATGAAGTGAGACGCGTGGATATAATCTCCTCTTTCCCTTTCTTTCTCTTTTTTTTTTTTTTTTTTGTCCTCCCCCCTTCTTTGCCTTCGATTTTTTGCTCTATATTCACCTTCCCTTCTTTCTCCCCTTCGACGCGAAAGAGGGAAGGCACGCGAGCGGGATTGGTGCCCCTTCCTTACTTTTTTTCCCCGAAAGCGGCAGGGTTCCCCCCTTTTTTTTTTTTCCCCTTTTTTTTTATGGCGGCTCCAGTTGGCGGCCTCTTTTTCAAATGTGGCGCCCGATTTTCTTTATTCCCCCTTTCGTTTTTTCTTTTTCCCCCGTAGTGATCAGCCTTCGTTCGATCTTTCCTCTCTCTTTTTTCTCCCTAAATGACCTGAAGCACGTCGAACGGAGATGGATTTCAGGCTTCTCCCTCCTTTTTTTTTTTCTGTCCTCTCCATCAAGTAGAACGTTCCCTCTTTCTTTTTTTTTTCCTCGCCTCTTCCCGAGGTATGTACATAGACTCCCTTTTTTTTTTCCCCTTTTTCTTTACAGCTGGGGAACACCGGTACGGCGGGACAGATTGACGCTCTTTTTTTCCTTTTCTTTCTCTCACTTTTCCCCTTCACAGCGAAGTTCGGCGAGTCTTCTTCCTTTCCCTTTTTCCCTTTTTTTTCTTCCCCCTTCCCCCCCGGAAAGAAGGCCGAGAGACTTGGCGAAACCATGGTGGTTCCTCCTGCCCCTTCTTTGAGGGAAGCACGCCTGTCCCCCCCTTCTTTTCCCCCCCCCCTCTACGATAGAGGAACAGGAATGCCGCGTCGTCTTTTTTTTTTTTTTTTTTTTTTTTTTCCTCATCTTTTTTTTTTAACTCTACGCCGGCACCGCCGTTTCTTTTTCTTTCCTCCCCTCCCTCTTCTTCAGCAGTGAACTGAAACAACTGAAGAGGAACACGCGCGGGCTTTTTTTTCCCCCTTCGCCCCCCTTTTTCAGCAAGAATACCGACTATCTTGCTTCCACTTTTTTCCCCCTTCTTTCCCCAACCAGTAGTAGTGAAACCCACGAAGACCGCCGCCAACCCCCCCTTTTTTTTCCCCCCTCTCTTTATCGCCCGCGGGAAGTACTCCTCTTCCTTCCCCTCTCCCGAAACCCACAGTGTGAAGAGAGCTTGGCGAAGTATTCCACCTTTTTTTTTCTTCCCCTCATCCTTTTGCAGATAGGTGCTCCTTTCTTCTTTCTCCCCCACAAGCGAAGAGGAAGAGAATACGGCTTACCCCTTTTTTTTTTCCGCTTTCTTTTCGTATGCAAAGAGTGTCCTCTCTCCCCCCCCTTTTCGTGTGAGAGTTTCGACGGGATGATGCCTTTCTCTTTTTCCGCTTCTCCCCCTTTTCTCCAGCAGATCAGTCCCCCTTTTCCTACTAAAGAGGATGGCGCGCTCGGAATGTCCACCTCTTTCCCCTTTTTTTCCCTGGGTGATTATCCCTTTTTTTTTCTATTTGAGAGAGATAAGTCGCCAGCCTTTTCTCCCCCTCCCCTTTCCGTTTCTTCCTATGTTTCTCCCTTACCAAAAAAAAAGTCGCCGTTTTTTTTTTTTCTTTTGCGATCATTAAAAGGCGTCTCTTTTCCCGAAAATCTTCAGCAACGGCACCGGTTTTCTTTTCCTTTTTTTTCTCCCCCTCCCCCTTCAATCTTCTCAAGTCCCCCCTCCCCCCCCCCCCCCGAGTACGACGTATGATAGGCCTCCCTTTTTCGTATTCTTTCACCTTTTTCCTCTCCTCCAGGGAAATGGGAAAGAACGTTTTCCCCCCCTTTTTTTTTTCTTCTCTTTTTACGATTCCTTTTTGGCCCCTCCTTTTTTTTCTTCTTTAAAAGAGCTGGCAAATGATCCATCGACTGATTATTTTGCTTCCTTTCCTTTTTTTTTTTTTCCTAAAGATTGTGCGAAACCGCTCTTTTTTTCTTTTTTCTATAGGAGACTGGTTTTAAAAAAGGAGGAGCAGGCGCCCTTCTTTTTTTTTTTTCGTTTCCCGTCCCTTCCTTCATTAAGGTGAATTTTTACATCAACAGAGAAGCGCGGTATTTTTTAACCTTTTTTATGATACGGGATAGTGCTCCCTTCATTATGTTAATATAGAAGTCTAAGGGTTGACCCTCTTTTTCCCTTCTAGCCCAAAAGGACGCCAGTACACTTTTTCCTTTCTTTCCCCTCTTTCAGTGTGACCGCGAACTGACTTTTCCCCCCTTTCTTCCCCCCTCCTTCCTCTAAGATGTAGTGACTTCGCCCCCCCCCCTTTTCCCCCCTCAAAGATATAGCGTAAGATATGTCCCGCCGTCCCTTTTTCTTTCCCTTCCCCCCTCTTGTCTAGCGAACATACCCCTCCTTTTTTTTCTTTTCCCCTCTGACATGGTCCAAGGCAATCTTCGACCCCTTTTCCCCCCCTTCTCCTTCTTAATGGTCCCTCTTCCCCCCCCCCTCCGGCGACGTGCTGCAAGAAGTGAGTGAAGGATCCCTTCTTTTCCCCTCCCGCCCCCCTCGTTTCTGTCTGAGTGGAAGCAACGTTCCCTTTCCTTTTTTTTTTTTTTCTCGATCAACCGACTAGGGTCGAAAGCATTTGGAAAAAGAGGCTTTTCCTTTTTTTTTCCCTTTTTTTTCGTTCCTCTTTGATAGCGTTAGCGCCTGATCTCCTTCCCCCCCCCTCCCCGCTTCAGCTTGCGCGCCCTATTTCGCCGTCGCCTCTTCTTTTTTTTTCTTCCCCCCCCTACTCTTCTCAAGTTAATATTCGAGCAACCCCCCTTTTTCTTTTCCCCCCCTTCTTTCCTCGACGTACGCAGACGTGCGTGAGATGACGGACTGGAACACTTTCCCCCTCTTTTTCTCCTTCCTTTTTTTGACTTCTTTCGACGACGCGGTCCCTTCTTTTCGTCCTAAACCGGTACGCCCGCGGACTTGATGCGTTCTTTTTTTTTCTTGGGCTTTCTGATTTTCAGTATCGTCGCTCCCCCGTGCCGAATCGGCGCGTCGTTACTCTGGGGCACCCCCTCCCCCTCTTTTCCCCCTTTTATCCCTCCCTCTCTACTGAGGATCGCAAATGGCATCTTCCTTTTTTCCCTCTCTCCCCAGAAACAAAGAGGTCAAGGGCGATGCTGGTTCTTCCCCCCCCCTTTTTTCCCTCCCCCACTTTTGGTTCGCGGTTTTTTTTCTTTTCCGTCGGATTAAGGTGAGGTGCGATCCGTGGTTTTTCCTTTTCCTCCCCCTCCTTCCTCTCGGACCGGGCGTAGTCTGCTTCCCTTTTTTTCTTTTCCTAATCTTTCCCCCTCTTCGGGTTGAATTCCCGACTTTCCCCTTTTTTTTCCCCACCGTAGGAAGAATTTTTTAGAGGAACGTGACTCTTTCCTCCTCCCCCCCCGGTCCTCAAGCAGGGAAGAATGAGCCGGCCGTTTTTCTTTTCTTTTTTCCCTCCCCCTTAAATAGACAGCCGTCCTTTTTTATCCTCCCCCTCGCTTTTGACGTTTTTGTTAAATGGAATTCCCTTTTCCTTTTTTTTTTTTCTCCCCCCCCACGTTGCGGAATACTTCGGAGTCGTGAGAGAAAGAGACTTCTTTCCCCCCCCCTCCTTTTTTCTATTCTTAGTTCGCGTGCGCGACTCCCTCCCCTTTTTTCCCCTCCCCCCCAGCAGGAACGAAGAGAGAGGATCATAAAGATTCTCCTCCTTTTTTTTTCCTTTTTTACCCTTTTTTTCAGCCGCGGCTGCCTATTTTTTTTCCTTTTTTCCCTAACGGCGAGCTAATTTCTCGAATGATGGAGGGTTCGTGCCTTTTTTCCCCCTTCCACTGACGGTCCTCGAACCCCTCCCCCTTTTTTCCCCCTTTCACGCATGATAGAAGTCGGGATGAAAGATATCAGACATCCCTTGTTCCCTCTTTTTTCCCCCCCCACACCCCGTTCCCTTCGTGCGAATCGTCCATTTCCTACTTCTTCTTTTTTGTGCTTCCAGAAATACGGCACGAGCCTTCTTTTAACGGGGCACAGTTTTTCCCTTTTTCCCCCCCCCCCCGTGGCTCCACGCCGAGCGGTGGAAGTAGTTACCGTTCCCCCCCCTTTCCCTTTTTTTTTCTTTGCCCCTTCCCTTTTCCCTCCTCCATATCTGCTTTTTCCCTTTTTCCTTATTTCAGAGTATGTCGCGATAGGAGAAATAGTCGAAGCTGCCTATACGCGTTTTTTCCCCCCTTTTTGTTCCCCTTCTCCGGTCTTCCTGGCATCCAAAATAGTCTCAATCGACTTTCCTCCCTTCCCCCCGACGCCAAGCGCGAGGCGTGATAACAAAGAACGCCTCTCTTTTTTTTCCTTCCTCCCCTCGTTCCGCCAGCGTCGTCGTGAACTTCCTCCTGCGCCGCGTGTATTAATATAATATTCGTGGTTCCAGTCCGTTCCCACCCCTTCCTCTTCTTTTTCCCTCCCCCTTTCCCCTTCATAGATCTTTTGCCTAGATGAAACTCTTCTTTTCTTTCCAGAGGGGAGACGCAAGCGAAGCGGGATGGTGCTAAAATTCCAATTTTTTCCCCTTTCCCCCCCCCTCTCCTTTCCTTAGGCATAGAGTAGGAATTACTTTTCTTCTTTTTTTTTTTTCTTCTCTTTTTCCAAATGCTGGAGCAGAGTCGGTTTTCTCTCTCCCCCTTTTTTTTTCTTCATTTCCCCCCCCCCGGGATACAGCCTTTTTCTCCTTCTTTTATCCTTCACTGGACCTGCCAAGAAATACGCGGAGATGGTCCCTTTTCCAGCTTTCTTTCAAGGGCCTGAAGGAATCTTAAGACCTTTCTCCCTTTTTTTTCTCCTCTCTTGTTTGCGCACGCGATCTCCTAGGTTACAGAGTGTCTTCCCCTTCCCCCTCCTTTAAGTTTCGGCCTCGTCTTTTCCCCTTTTTTCCCCCCTCCTTTTACGCTATAGAGGGGGGCGTTACGAGATTGATGTGCTTTTTCTTTCCCCTTCCCCCTCTCCCTTTAGTGTCTTCACAAGTCTGTTTTTCTTTGGTCACAAACGGAAAGAAAGTTCCTGTCCCCTTCTCCCTTTTCTTCCCTTGTCCCTTTCATTCTGATGAAGACGACTTTCCCCTTCTCTTTATAAAAAAAACAGGAGAGAGTAGCTTCCCCTTTTTCTCCTCTCTGGTCCCTGAGAAAGGAGACACTTTTTTTTTCCCTCCCTCTCAAGACAGGAAAAGAGATTATGGCGGAGTGGAATCTTTCTTCTCCTTTCCCCTCCTTCCCTTTTGAAACCCTTCCCTTGAAAAAAGAGAGGTTTTTTCCCCCCCCCTCCGTTTGAAAACCAGTCTTTCAACGAAGAAGAATACCCCTACTTTTATTTTTTTTTTTTTTTCCATCGGATTTCACCCAAAAGTAGTAGTGAACCACACCGCTTCCCCTTTTTTCCTATTTTGATACGCCGACTCTCCCCTTTTCCCCCCCCCCTCCCCCCAAGGAACAAGGAAACAAGCCGCGACCCCCCTTCTCCTCTTTTTTTCCCCCTCCCTCCCTTCTTCTTGTGATCCGGCCGAGACCTTTTTTTTTTTCCCCCTTTTCCCTTAGAAAAAAAGCGAGAGGCAGAGCATACGGCGGTCCCCTCTTTTCTTTTTTTGATCCCGCTGCGGCCTTTCTTTCTTTCTCCTCTTGAAACGGATCGTCCATCAACCGGTGCAGTGCTGATCTTCTCCTTTTTTTTCCCCCAGCTCCCCCTTTGTTTTTTTTTTTTTGTTTTTTTTTTTTCTCTCTTCCCAGAAAGACGGCGACTTTGAGCCATTTACTAACGCGGATTGGCTTTCTTTTCCTTCTCTTTTGGCGAATTATCTCCTTTCCCCTTCTTTTCTTTTCTCCTTTGTACAGCGGAATGATCTGAAGAAATTCCACTAGGTGGACTCTTTCTCGGTCCCTTTTAAATCGCCCCGTTCTTTTTCTTTTTTTTTCCCTTTCCTTTTTGCGATTCATCAAAGGAGACCAGGCATCAATCCTCTCCCCCCTCTTTTTCTTTTTCGTTTTCATCGCTTCACTCTTTTTCCCTTTTCCTTCTCAAGCTCCCCAGACCTAATACGCTTCCGCCGTCTTCTTTTTTCCCTTCCCTCTCTTTTTTCCCTTTCCTGGGATGTGGAAATACGTCGCCAAGCGCAGCTTTCCCCCTCTTCTTTTTCCTTTTCCTCCCCAAGGTCGGGATGGATTATGCCTTTTCCCTTCTTCCAATGATAATATAGAACTTCTCTCTTTGTGGTTAAAGAATAATGGTTTGGGTTTTCCCCTCCCTTGGCGATAAGAGAGGGTAGGCTCTTTTTTCCTTTTTCCTAGGAGCCAGTTCTCCCCTTTTCTTCCCCCTTCTCAGAAATTTCTGACGGTGGTATTTTTTTTTTCTTTTTTTTGAAGTCCACTCCCCTTTCTTTTTTTTTTTTTTTTTTCCCCCCCCCCCATTCTACGGCCAACAGCTGCTTGTCTCCTTTCTCCTCCCTTTTTTCCCTCTCTCTCCCTTCTAGAGTCTCCGGTTTTTTTCCCCCCCTTTTCCCAATTTCGTGCTTTCAGAAGCAAAAGGCCGCTTCCCCCTTTTAGCAGTCTTCGAGGACCTCCTTTTCTCCCTCTTGCACCGAATATTGTGAAAGACTCGCGAACTTTTTCTCCCCCTTTTTCCCCTTTTCACCCCTATTAGAAAAGGCCCCTTTTTTCCGGTGTTTAAAAAGCATGAAACTAGACGTCCCCCCTTTCTTCTTTGTCTTCTCGTTTTCCAACTAGGTAAAACTATTCTGTTCTCTCTTTTTTCTTCCCCCCCCCCCCATTGTAAAAAGGCACTCTTTCCCCCCCCCCCCCAGAACGGATGGGAAATCATCCCTCCCTCTTCCTTTTCCTTCTTTCCCCCTTTTGAAGGATACACTATATATGCTTTTTTCCCCCTCCCTCTTTTTGGGATCACTGAAGAGTGGAGGAAGAAGAAAGAAAACCCCTTTCTCCCCCCCCTTTTTTCCCCCTTCCTGGCGCCCTCCCTTTTTTTTTTTTCTTGAAGCACAAACGGAAGAGATATAAAACCCTCCCATCCCCCCTTCTTTTTCTAGGAGAGATTAGAAGCCTCTTTTTCTTTCTCTAGGGTCCTATGTTCCCCTTTTTTCCCCCCTTTGCTCCCCTCCCAGTTGACGCGCGGGCAAGTGTAGCTTCTTCTTTACCTGCAAAAAATCGAGGAAGGCAGGCATAGCCAAAGTTCCCCCCCCTTCTTTTTTTTTCTTTTTATGTCCCCGGCCGGAACCATTCTTGTCCTTTTTCTCTATGAGAGACACGCGGCGGCATTCGGTTGTTTTTTTCCTCCAGGACTTGCCTTCGCGATGCTATCCCCCCCTTTTCTGCCCTTGCTTGGGTTCGTGGTGATAAAGCTAGCGCTGGGCTTTTCTTTTCTTCCCTTCGATCGCGATTTTTATTTCTTTTCCCTTTCTTCCGTTCGTTACTCTGGGGAGCACCACAAGCGATAGCCTTCTTTTCTTTCTCCCCCCTTCCTTTAGAGAAACGACTCTCTCTTTCCCTTCAGATATGGAGGGAGGGACGGTCAGAGCCGCACCCGCCCTCCCCCCCTCTTTTTTTCCCTTCACTTTCCACGCGCTCGGCGTGGTCTCCCCCCTTTTTGAGGACGAGGATCAGTGAAAGCGTCGAGATGCCTTTTCTTTTTTTCTTTTTTCTTTCCGCCCCCATGCTAGACGAAGAGTTGCTTTTTTCCCCCTTCCCGGAGTTTACCGTGATTGGAGTAGATAACAAGAGGAATCTTTTTTTTCCCTTTCTTCCCTTTTTGCCCTTTTTTTTTTTTTTCCACCAAACGTCAGAAGAATTTTACCTTTCTCTTTTTTCCTTTCAGCGAGAGACATTGAAAAAACGGCCCATCCCCCCAGCTCCTTATCCATCGCCTTCTCTCAACCCTTTTTCCCCTTTCTCGAAGCAGAGGAGAGGACCTCCCCCACCCTTTTTCTTCTTTTTGTGACGATGTAACTGGCCTCCCTTTTCGGTACGCTGGTGGAGTGCACCAAACAGTGATTTTCCCCTTTCTCTTTTTCTCTTTTTTCTCTTTCCCCATCCTCTCTTTTCATCCTCCTCCGTTTTTTTTTTTTCCTTCTCCTTTTTTCGCGCACGACTCAGGAAGAAGTCCCGCAACGGTTGGTTTTTTCTCCCCTGCTAGTCTCCAGACCCGACGAATTTCAGTTAACACTCTCTTTCCCCTTCTTTTTTCCTTCTTGGAGTGACTTTCGTATACTAAGATCGAAGTTTTTTGCGAGACCTCCCTCTTTCTTTTTTTGTTTTTCCCTCTCTGACATTCAACCTCCCTTTTCTTCCCCCCCTCTTTGAAGGTGGTCGAAAACGTCTCTTCCCCTCTTTTCCGAATATCAGCTTTTTTTCCCCTCTTCTCCCATCCACGGTAAAATCAGTGGACGTTCAGGCGAATCCTCTGCCCCCCCCCCTCTTTTTTTCTCTTTCCTAACTCCGGCCCGATCCCCCTCTTTCCCCTTCTCCTCGTCCTCGCGAAAAACCGAGACCCACCCGTTTTCCCTTCCCCCCCCCTTTTTACACATTATCCCGCCCTTGATCCCTCCTTTTTTTTTTTCCCGCTGAAAACGACCGCCTCCATATCTGCTTTTCCTTCCCTTCCCTTCTTTTATCGCGATACCTCCCCTAAGTGCTATAGAGTGATTTTTTCTTTCTTTCCTGGGTCTTCCCTTTGTACGGAATTCACCTTCCCCTCTAATGAAAATAGCCCCCTCTTTTTTCTTCCCCCTCGCTCGACACCACGAACCTCTCCCTTCTTTCTTCCGCATAGAGAAGACCGAGTCGTCGAAGACCTCTTGCGTCTCTCTAATATACTCGTTCCTTTCCTCCTTCCTCTTTCCTCGCGCGCATATTTGGGTGAAGAACTTGGCGATGACCTTCTCTTTTTTTTTTTTCCCTCCCCTTCTTTTTTTTTCCGGCTGACAGGCGAAAGAGGGTCTCTTTCCTTTTTTTCCATCCAATTGTTGCGGGCACCCATAGGACCTCCTTACTTTCCTTTTTTTCTTCCTTACATGGGCCAATGGCGGTGTCTTCTTTTTTTCACTGATGGGACCGAGTAGGGTGATTCTCCCCCTTTCTGTCCTCGGAGTGATCCACCTTTTTTTTTTTCTTTTATAGAGGGATCCTTCACTGAACTGACAGGCACGTCCGCCTTACTTCTTCTTTTTCCAGTCTTCCTTGTGAGGGTCCCTCCCTCTCAGGCGAGAGTGAATGGGAACAGGTCAGATTTTCCCCCGCTTCTGTAAACGAATCCCCCCTTCTTCCCTTTTAGGTTGCAGCTGGGGAAAAAAATGTAGGAGGGACCTCTCTTTCTTTTTTCTCTTTTTTCGGTCTATGATCTTTTTCTCTTTTTCCTTTAGCGGTTTTAACAATTCTTTTTTTTTTTCCCCCCCCCCCCCCCCCCCTCCGTTAGCAGAGAATGACGTGCCCCTTTTTTCTCTTTCCCTTTTGCTGCTGAGCCCCTCCTTCCGATGTCACCAACCCTTTTTTTTTCTTTTTTTCCCCAGGAATGAAGAGTCGTTTATTGGGCTCCTCTTCTCGTTTCTCTTTTTATCACCGCCGCACACGCGCTTCTTTTTTTTTTCCTTCGTCGAGGACTACAACGTAAGAAGATTCTCCTCTTTTTCTCCTCCCCTCCGGCGGTGAATGGCTCCTCCTTTCCCCCCCCCCCCCCGAAGAAGAATACCGATAGAAGCACCCGTAGACTTTTTCTCCCCCCCCCCTTTTAGTGAACACACCTCATCTTTCCTCCCTGCGATGGAAGAATTTGCCAGCTTTTCCCTTCTCCTCCCTCCCTTGAAAATCGCCAACCTTCCCTCCTTTTTCCTTTCGAAACAAACAGGGATGCCTCTTTCCCGCTTCCATACCGGAGAGATCCCTTTTCCTTCCCTTTTTCCTATCTCGGATGAGAAAGTGGAAAAGAATCTTTCTCCCCAAGAATCTTCTTTTTCTTTTCTTCGGTCGGGGACTTCTCCTCTTTTTTTATTCGGTGAAAGAGCTTTTTCCCTCCCTTTTTTCCACCGGTGCCGTATAAGAGTTTCGCTTCCTTTCCCCCCCCCCCCCCCCCGAGGGGTTCTTCCCCCAGAGCAGCTCGGACGAAGGGGATAAAGCATCCCCCTCCTTTCTGACAACGAGGATGGGCGGCCTCTTTTCCCACTTAGGGGAATGTAGTCAGACATTCCGCTTCCTTTTT
>Ga0179593_1679247_pt1 | contig 11870 bp, 18 predicted proteins | sample CZODoug2_1_08_16_FD_185931 | JGI IMG/M metagenome (GOLD analysis project Ga0179593, IMG submission 185931) | Vadose zone soil fungal communities from Angelo Coast Range Reserve, California, USA - CZODoug2_1_08_16fungal (PacBio error correction) | ecosystem: Environmental > Terrestrial > Soil >... | reverse complement strand
CCTTTGCCCCTTTTCTTCCCCCGACCTTCAAAACAACCTTAACATTTCCTTTTTTAGAAAAGCACTTTAGTCCCTTAAAAAGCGCCCTTATTTTTGTTTAAGTGCAATTACCATTGTGGCTTACCCTGCCCTGTGAAACTACACTTTTTTTTTTTTCCAATTTTATTTTTTTTTTCTCCTCCTGCATGAATTTATCCACCTGGTGGTGCCGCCCCGTACATTGAGCTTGCTATTTTGACCACCCCATAACATGCAAGAGTTCCTCTCCCCTCTTCTCTGGGTTAGTACGTGCCCAGCAAAAAGCGGAATTGGTTTCTTTTCGTGGGCCCCGGAACAAACCCCCCCAGGTCACAAAAAGCAACAACCCCCTGTTTCCCTTCTCCGGTCAACTACCCGTGAAGAGCACCTCCGTGGAATCTTAGGTTATTTCTCTACAGTGTTACCATTGGTCCTCTCCCCCTTGACTCCCGCACCGATGGACAAAGCCCCTTTGATAGTGACCCAAAAGTAGTTATGAACCCTCCGTCTTCATCCTGACCGCTTTTTTTTCCAGAAAGTAATGGTAAGTACGTTAGTCCCCTGAACAGTTCCTTGTTTTTCCTTCTTTTAACTACCCCGGTTTCTCCAAGAAGATTTTCTTCCAGCAATTCCCTACTGTCATTCTCATTATGTTTCCCCCTTCCTCAATGACCCCGGATTCTTTCAACCCCCAACCCCACAGAGCAGTGACGTCCCGATGGTCCCCCAAGGGTTTTTTGGGGGATTCTTTTTGCTTTAGATTTTACAAATACAGTGCTGGCCCTCACGGACTCCCCTCCCCCCTATTTTCCCCCCCCCCACCCCCCAGTTTGGGTGTGGAAAATCCTCGATTGGTCCCTCTTTACGGGCTCCAAATGTGGAGTTCGTGTGTTTCTCCTCCCTGCCCCCCCACGATTTTTCTACAAGCGTTCACCCCGGAAAATATTTTTTTGGGGACTTTCGTTTTTGACTCGCTAACCACTCTTGATCCCCCTTTTCCCCTCATTGATCCAGGGGAGATTTTTAGTGTCATGCTTGCCCAAGCCTCTCCCAGATTTGTTTCCCATCGATTACCTCTCCACCCTTTAGTTTTCAACCGTTTAGAACACCCCCTGGGCTGGGTTTTTTTTTCATGATGACTTTCCTTTTTTATAACGATTGTGTACGGTTTTCCTGTGCTGATGTGGCCAAAAAGCAATCATCGTGCTTAATTCCTGCCCATATCAAATGTTCCCTTTTCCTTTCCCAACAACTTTCCCTCTGGCTGGACCAAAAATCTTTTATTCTTTTTCTTTCCTTTTTTCAAAGCAACCTTTTCCCTTTCCCTTGAGGCCATTTCCACACTCTAACATCAGTGCGATCCATACTTGGCGGTTCCCTAATTTCCAGGTTCCTGTTTCCCTGAATAGAGTCTTACGTTGTATGGATCTGATAAGCCTTCTCATGTCATCGGTTTTTTTTATTTTTAACCGTTTTTTTTTTTCCCGTTTTTCCCTTTCTCCCCCCTTTTCTCTAGTTTTTCCCCCTTGTTGGAGGAAAACTGGAAAGCGTCGTTTTTTTTTTCGTGAACCCCAAAACGGCCCTTTTTTTCCATTATTTCCCCAGTAAGATCTTTCCCCCATTCGTTTGAAATTTGTTAATAGTTGCACTATTTTCTTTGACTCTCACAGCGTTTTTTCTGTATGTATGTAACCAGCTGTTAGTGATTCTTCTTGAATGAAACAGACGTACGGAACCGCACCCCTCCTACCCATCCCTTTCCTAAGCAATAATGCTTTGTGAATTAGTTTCATGATCTTCGTTTGCCCATATGGCTTTTTTTTTCCCTCTCTATCCGAAAACTTCCCCCCCCCTGATAAATTGATGGAAAACCCCCAGCTATAGGACCCGACTCTTTTCTCTCTTGACATTGTTTTTGCCCGTCAAGAACTTGTTGTTCTGCCTTTTCCTTAAGATCCTTTTCCCGGTTTGGTCGGGTCATATATTCTTTCCTTAATAGTGTTGTTTGTTTCTTGATGACGAAGCGAAAATTTCTTCCTCCCTTCCCTCCCAAACCGTCTTTCCCTTTTTTTTTTGAAGTGAGTCTCTCAACTCTTTGGCAGGGATCTTACTTTCTATTTTTTTTTTTCCCCACAGTCCAGTTTAACCGCCCCCCTGTTGAGGGGGAATTTTTATCAGTAGGACATCTTTTTTCACCATTCGCGCGTTTGCACGCAGTTTTCTCCAACCCTGCGTTGCAGTTTTTTCCTTTTTCGTGCTTTCATCATAAAGCCCCTAATTCAGCCTCCCTTTTCCCCCCTTTTTTCTGTCCGTAAAATTTTTCGTTCTTGAAAAACAATCTTCCTGTGACGCCCTTTATGTAGTCCTTTCTTTCCTGCTTCTTTCCCCCCCTCCCCCCCTGTTATTCTTCCTGTTCTCCCCGGGTGAAAACTTCCTTGAGCCCGGGTATCCCCCCAACCTAACCACCCTCCACCCCATTTCTCCTTTAACGCTTCTTCCCCTTGAGGACCCTCCCCCCCCCCTCCCTTTCTCTTTTCGCATTCTGAAGGTCTTTCAATCCTCTTTTCCCGAAGTTGGAGCTTTCTTGTGCCTCCTCTGTTCCCAGTAATTTGGTCCCCCCTTTCGTTGATTTTGCCCCAGAATACTATAACCTTTGAGAGCTTCCCCCCCCACTGTCTCTTTCCCTTTATCCCAATTTTCACAACCCCTTGAGGATGTTTACAATTTGCGACCCCAATCTATTGTTGCCTCCATATTTCCCCCCCCTCTTACACCAAGTCCCGTGTAGGTCAGTTTTTTTCAAGTAGTTTGATCCGTTTTTCCCCTCTATTGGAACCACACCCCCCTTGTTTTTAAGGGTTGCTGTTGAGAAAGTAAACAGCGAAAATGACTCAAACGGACCTCTGGATTTTACAATTCGCTGGCTTTTTCCAATGTGTAGTTTTCCACCCCCCTGTGAGGATAACAGTACCCCCTCGTTTTCTCCCCTTCTGAAACTTTTTTCGCCCCCCCGCAAGATGTGCCTGTATGTTGTATTTTACCTCTGGATCTGGCCTTCTTCGGCGGCGGATCTTGTTTGTTTGTTTGGTCTCACCCCCCCACCACCGTTCTTCGCCCCAACCCCTTTGCGTACCCCCGTGTCCTTTTCGGATTTGGTTTTCTTTTCTTGCTTTTTTACAGTAAATTCCTACTCCAAGTTTGGCCCCCTTTTTTTGGTGGCTTTTTCTACCCGGTGCACCCCTTCCCTTCCCTTATACCGGCTTTTGCGGAAGGATTTCCGATTCCGCGTTTGACCCACGCCCCCCTATTTAGCCGTTCATCAAGGCGGTCGAAACCCCTCGTTTTTTGTGGGGGTGGTGGGGGACCACCCCCTAACTGCCCCCCGTCCCCCCGGCCCCCATTTGCGGGGCCCACATTCCCCCTCGCTGTCACCGTACCATACACGAAATCTTTCCCCACCCCCCCGCGCTGGCCTTCATCACCTTTGTGTGTTGCATGCCTCCCTTTCGACCGCATCACCCACGACGTGGTCAGGAAGCACGTCACCTCACCCTTTTTCCTACCCCCCAGGTGTTCGTTGCGCTCCCTTGGTCGCACCCGTTTACGTCATCCGACCACGATCATCTCACAGGCTTCCTTCCGCCCACTTGGACTTCAAACAGAGGGTTAGTTCCTGCTCCCCTTGGTGTACAAAGACGAAAACAACCCTACCCCTCCCGTTTGCCTACGGCTATTTTTTACCCCACCCTTCCGAACACTGGTGTGGCGCTATGGCCCACACCTGCTGTGTTTTTTTGTTGGTGTATTTCCTGCCTGGGTGAGAATGACTCTATCTTGCCACAACGGCCAGAGCCACCAGCTTTCGCAACGGCCACACTTTCGTTTTTGCCCCTCGGGATATGCGCCCCCCGGCTTTATTGGCTTTCTGGAAACAGAACCCTGATCTGGTACGAGTATTTTTGACCCGGTCGATCGCGTAATACCCACCCACCAATGTTTTTCTTGAGCTGTTCCCGGTACCCTTTCTAGCCTGGATTTTTTTCGGGTGTCCACCTACCTTGCAGTTCTTCTGTCCCATTCGTCCGCTCCCCAGCTTAGACATACGTTCGTTGCCCCCCACTTATGTTCAGCAGACGTCCGTTGTTGACGCGACATAGTCCAGACCCCCGACCGGGCCCACTCTTTCACGGACGCACACAATTTCAGTAGATGTCGGTCCGTGGAGCACACAACCACGCCCGATGTGGGAGCCCTTACACCGCCTACCACGTGTGTGGTGGGGGTGGGGGGTTTTTTTTTATTGTGGTTTTTTTTTCACCCCCCCTATTTCCACGGATTTTTTTTGGCGAGCATGTTTCTCATGTCATTAGGCCCACCCTTGTTACCCCCCCCCACTTTTTTCACGACATGTTGACTCGTTTTTGTCAAGTCGTCAATTTTTTTCACCCCCCCCCGTTCTCTGCCGGTCTTCTGGATTGTGTTAAATTGTCCTTTTTGGATAATGGCCGCCCCTAGCCAATTGCAGGTCCTGCCTGTAATGTTTCCCTTCTTCATCGCCCCGGTTCTGTTACAACGGGAGGAGGGCTCAGTGCTCCCTTTCCATGCCTTTTTTGCACATTTGTCTCCAACGCGCCACCGGTTTTTTTGACCGTCTTTTTTTTTTCTTTTGTTACCCCCCCCCCGTCCTGTTTCTTTCTTTTCCTTTTGCGCGCACCGGTTCCGTTCCCCCTTTTTCCCCGCGACAGTTGCCTTTTTTCCTGGGCCGTGTCTCTCACCCATGTTCGGGTTAATCCCTTCTTTTTCCCCCCTCTGTTTCACCTTTTTTTCCCCCCTCTTTTGTTTGTGTGTTGGGGGTTTTTTTTTTGTGTCTTGAGTTGATTTCGTTATGTATTGAGATTGTTGTCAAGGCGCGACCGCGATCGCCGGACCCCCTTTTGGTGTTTTTTTTTTCACACCCGACACACTTTCGCCCCACACTGAGCACACCAGCACCGCCCCCCTACCCCGTGTATAGTCAGGGCCCCAGCCCAGACTAGCTACACTCCCCCCCTCTTGACCGACCCCCCGCGACCCGTTTGCCCGGTTTCGGTTTCCGTTTGTCTTTTTTTTCCCCCCATGGCCTTGTCTTTAATGGGGACGATGCGTTTCATCTTCGGTGATACAAGGCCCTAGTGTTATGTTTCCTGGTCGCAGCTTTCGTTGACGTTTTCTATTTTTTACTCTTGTCCTTTTTCGTTATTCCCTTCTGCGCAGTAGATGCCCATTTTTTCACTTTTTTGTGCTATCCCTTGTTATGTGGGCGCCTTGATATCTACATCTGTTCTGGCACCCGCCCACCGTCCCACATTTTTACGTCAATTTTACCTACACATGCGACTAAAAAGAGTCGTTTTTTCCCCCGCCCTGCCACCCCCTTCGATTTTTACCCCCCCCCTGAAATTTTATTTTATTCGGATTCGCTGGGCTCGCCCATTCATCGCGTATTTGAGTGGTTGTATTTTTTGCTCGGCATGGATAACAAAATCGTTCACTTTTCCCAACGTAAGTTTGCACCCTCGGACTTTTGGGTAGGCCGTGTCCTCGTGTGTGGAACCTTGTTTTTTTTTTCCCTCCCTCAAGCTCGGTTTTCGGTGCCAAAAACCCTAATTTACCCCAGGGGCTTTTCTTTTCCCCAGCGTGCCGTTTTTTTCCCAGGGAATTTTGGGACCAGTGCTCACAGTCCTTGATATTGCCCTTATGAACCTGTTGTACTCACGCACCAGGCATGGATGATTTTTTACACATTTTTTTTCCCGCGCCTAGTATCTCTTGCCGTCCTACACACCCCACTTTTCCCCTGCCCCAGGCGCACTTTTGATGTGTGAATTGGTGCCTGAGTGCCCTTTTGTTTTTTTTTTTTTTTGAGGATTGCTTATTTTTTTTTTTCCTCCGCTACTAGGTTAGCGCCCACACACGAAACCTTTAACCCCTGTTTGTTACTTCATGCTACTCCCCCCTTTTTTTTTTTCCCAACTGCTGTTTTTTTACCCGTCGGGGTCACCCCCACTGTCTGGTATCCGGAATGGTTCACTCCTAACGCATCTCATTGTCAACGGACACAGCCAGGACCGACGCCCTTTCACCCCTCCGATCGAATGCTTGTACCGGGTTTGTATCCCCCCCCCAATGTCCCACCCATCCCCTGTTACTACGTTCCCACGACCGTCCCGTTCCCCCTTAGCCTTTTTTTGATTTGCGCGCTCCCGCTACGGTGGACCCGTCACTTGCATTTCTCTTTTTTTGTTCCCGTCATAGCGACGGGCAGCTTTATTTCATTCTTGTCCTTTTATTACACGTCACCGTTTTTTCGACCCGGGTTACTTCAAGATGATCAGCCCCGACTCACCCCCATTAGTTGACTGCACATATATGGAACACCTTGTGTGTTTGTGAGTTCTTTATTGGACGAAACCCTATTAGAGAGTGGAACGGAACACCCCCAGAGAAGATCCCCCCCCCCAAAAACAGGGAGTGGACGGCCCCCTATGGTTCCCTCTGAGTTCCTGCTTTGTCTTAAACCCACTTTCACGCATCCCCACCCCGCCTCTATTTTCGCCCCCTTCCCCTTTAGTTTTTTTCTTTCCACTCATGCCGGACCTGTCGGAACCTCTCACTTTTTGTGGCTTTGGTTGCATGCCATCACCTTGTTCTACCTCTTTCCAAAATGACCTTGTAGGGACCTTGCCCCGTCTTTTTTTTTTAATCCCAGTAATTTAGTTTTTTCCCCCCCCCCCCAAAAATAGTGTATCCGAGATTGTTTCCCACCCGAGGGCCTTGTCTTTGTCCTTTGACGGTATTTTCCGCAAATTTGGGTTGCTTTCGTTCTGATGTGGGTTCCAACAATTTAAACAACGCCCATTCCACACCCTTGCCCCCCCCCCCCCCCCCCCCGGGCCAACACGGGACTGTGTGGGTGTACAATGGAACCTGTTTCCCGTTTATAAAATAGATGGGAGGAAGAGTGGGTAAACCCCCCCGACTCTTCGTTTTGGTTTTGGATCTTCAGTTCCCATCCGTTCAACTTGATTTCTTCCCCTTTTTTCCCGCTGTTTTTTTTCTGTACCCCCAATCCCTGCGGTCTTTCGTTTCCAGCCAATTTCGTTTTGGCTCTGTTTTGGCTCCCTCTACATACGTGGTCGTCAAATCAATGGGAGTCCCTCCTTCCGAATTTTTTTCCCTTGCCTATCTAAGTTAGGCTGTCTTCTCGCTCTGCCAGGATTTTTCCCCAACTTCGATTTTTTTTTTTTTTAAATTTTATTTTTTTTCCCTTTAAGGTGGGGTTCCCTCGTTTTTCAAACCGTGGGCGGGAATTTTTAAGCGTAGGGTTTCTGGTTCCCCCAAAACCCCACAAAATAGGAGTTTCCTAATTTTCGGCAGATCAGTCATTGTTCGCAGGTGCCTCCTCTGGTTTTTTTTTTTTTTCAATATTTGTACTTGAATTTACTTGAAAAGGTTGTTCAGCTGGTCCGTCGTTGCTATGAATGCACCTTCTCAACCTCATTTTCCCACGCCAAAGCACCGAATAACACGTTGTTGTTACTGATTGGCACGCTTTTTCCTTTTTTTTCCGAGTTCTTTGTTGCCACTCGGGCTGGACCTTATCCATTGAGGAGCTGCCCCCGACGGAAAAACTTTTTCTTCAACCCCCCTTTCTCCCTCGAACTTGTTTCGATAGGAAACACCCTTCCCAGGACCTTACACCCCTTTGATTTTTGGTTTTTTCAACGGCGGAAGATGTGATTTTTTGGATTCTTCTTTTTTCCCCCTCCAAGTTGTTTTTTGTTTTGTCCAGTCGAAGCTGTCTTCCCCCTGCGCATTGGAAAACTATCTTCATCTGTTTCCCCCCCAACCACCGTTTTTTCTTTTTTCCCTTTTTTTTTTTTAAAATGTTTGGAACCCCCCCTAGAGGGATTGGTAGTCTTTTTTTTCAGGGCCCAGTCTTCCTGGTGATTCTCGTTAGCCAACTTCCCAACGTTATTTCTCGTCTTTTTCTCACACTCCCCCCCCCCCCCTTTTTCATACCCTGTCTTTTATTTATGGTGTGCTGTCTGGGGTTCCTGAATATCATATACAACACCGCTGTTCCCCCCCCCCACCCCGTTTTTTTTTTTCATTTCCGTCAGCCCCAATAGGTGTCTGTCCCAACCCCCCACACCCTCTTCATGTCGAAAATTTTTTCTGCCGAATGCTTCCGTATATTCTCAAACCCTCCGCTTGTTAAAACCCGGGTGGTAAACGACTGTGGTCTCTCCCAAACTTCAACACCCCTTTACAAAATCTTTCCTCCCAAACGCTTCTTCTCTTTTTCCGTCCAAGATGTTAATTACTATGACAGGCAGGTAGGACTGACCTTTCCAACTTTCTTCCCATTTGCGCTTTCCCCCTTCGGGGAGTATGTTTTGTCCTTTTCCCCCGCTCCGAAAATTTTCCCATGGAAAACGTCTAAAAACCCCCCCCTTAGTTGACATAAAGAGTGACCCTTTTGTAGCCCAAAGCCTTTTTTTTTTCTTTAAGATTATGGGTGTTGGTTGGGGGTTCACACCCCCAATGTGTTGAGGCTGTTCCACCCCTGTGGTTTCCCCCCCAAAATCTTATAGGTGTCTTCACTTTTTTTTCCTTTTCCATCTCCCCCAGTCCTTTCGTCCGTGGATTGTGGCCCCGCCTTTTTCTCGTACCCCTTTCTCTTTTGAACCAACCCCGCCTTAAAGTTGTGGCACCGTGCTTTGGACCTTTTCATTTCCCACCCCACCCCCCCCCCCTACTTCTCCTTTTTTTTGCGGGTAACCCTGTCTTTTTCCGGCTATTTTTTTTTTTTTTTGCACATTTTACCGCAAGGTCCCCCTACCCATGTTTCCCCCCCTTGTGTCAAACAAAATCGTGTCGAGGCTCTAACTTCCACATTTTCCTTTTTTCTGCGTTTTCCTTTCCTGAGCCCCCCATCAGAGTTTCGCCCCCCGACACATGGTTTTCCCCCCCCCCAATAGCGGCTTGTTTTTGTTGCCGGCTCTTATGGCACGCGAAATCCCCAGATCTTTCTAACCACTTCGTCGTCCCCTTTGTTTTGTGGCTAATTATCAAGGCGGTCCACCACTATCAACTCCCATTTTGATGATTGGCTGCGTGACAATATTCCATCGGTTTCGCAATGAATCCAGACTCCTGTCTATTCCCTTTTCAAGGACTTTTCTTCCGCTAATTTCATCGATTTTAGACCTTTCAGCTTGTTCACAATTCTCGTACGTTTTTTTTCCCCCTTTTGGAGTGCGAGAATAAGATGTCCCCCCCCATTTCGTTCCTTTTTTCCGCACCCCCGTAATTTTAAGTCGGCGTCTTCTGTCCCTTTCTTATCGCAATTCCCCCCAATGGGTACTATTTTTTTGGTGCCCCGAAAACCCCTTTTCTTGCGTTTTTTTTTTTTTTCAGGCCACCTGTACACACTTTTCAGTCGCACCTGGTTTTTTCTTGCTGGGGTCAATTTTCCTTTTTTACGCTCCTGGCTCCCTCCTGGAGCCAATGCAGTGAAGTCCCAGTTTTAAGCCGCTTTTTTCGGAAAAAAAAAGGTGATTTTCCCCCCTTGGCCCCCGTTCTTACCCAGATCCCAAAGACAAGGGGGGTTAGAGTTGTAAAGCTCAATGCTTTCTTACCCGTTCCCCTTGACTTTTTTCTTGGGAGTACAGGTAGGCAGGTTTCATTCCCCTTTACCTAACTCATGTTTTTTTTTGTTTTTTTTTTTTTTTTTTTTCTACTGATGACCGTACGGACCCTTTTAAAATGCCCCCGACCCACGAACTATACTTTGTAACCCTCCTTAAGATACAACCGCACGGCCGCGTTCTGGTTTTTTTGCCGTGACTTCTGATGTTTCTTCGCCTCCCTTCCCCGCCCGTGTTTCCCTCCCTGGGAGGTTTCACTTCCCTTTCTGCACCCCATTTTTCCCTTTGACTTCCCTTTCTTGCCCCTTCATTCTATTTCACAAAACTTAAAAGAGCCGCGCACGTGGCCGTACTCTAGCGTGTGTTACTTTTAGTTGACGTAATCCTTCCCCCCAATGTTTTTTCGGTTCACCCCCCAAACTGCATCCCCCTTTTGGGTCAAACGGTTGCCGAGGTGCCCCCCACGTCCCTTACTTCCCGACGTTTTTGAGGTACGGGACTTGTCTTTCTCTCCTCTGGTTGGTTTTCCAAAAAATTGTTTTTCTATTTCCTTTCAATCCAGATGGCCCAGGTTCCCCTCAATCCCCTTTTTTTCTCGCGCAGCGGGCTGACCCCCCTCGTCCCCTTTTTTTGACACAAACCTTCTTTTTTGCCCGTCTTCATGCATTTTTTTTTATACCCCCTTTTTGAATTTATGTTTTATTCTATCTTAGACCCCGAGTACACCTGTCTTTTTTTTTTCAAATGCCATTAACCTTTTTTTCTCGTCATGGATTTTTGTAGAGTCAATTTTTGGTTACAGCCCCATTCCCGAGAACGCTCCCCCAACAACAACAAACCCCAGTAACCGCCAAAGTTTCGGTTCAAGGAGGATTTTCATTGTTATTTTTTCTCAAGTTCCCATCTTTACCCAGCCTGGCTCTTGTTCACTCCCCTCTATTTTTTCGCAATTACAAGGTTTTTGGACCTTCCCACCTCGGATTGTGTTCGGATTTGGGTTCAGGTTTGAAAAACTGTGGCCCTTGGGGCTTTTAATTTTCCACGATTGTCTAAGACCCCACCCCCCTGGTGAAAATATTCTGTGTCGTTCTTTTTCTTAATATCTTTTTTGAACCCCCAAAAAAAACCCACATTTTACGAAGACCGGATTGGATTTTGGGAGCATTTTCTTCACATGGAACGTTTTTTTTTTTTAACTTTTTTCCTTGGTGTGTGGTTTTAAAACCATAAGCGGTACCGATCCCACCCCCTTTTGTACCCCACACCTCACGTTTTCCTCAAAACCACTGGTCCTTGGTGTGAAAAAGGATGTCACGGATTGATGTTCACACCGATTGTTAACATCCGTATGTCACCAAGACTTATTGGTTGTTTTTTTTTTTTTATCCTTACTGATTTTTCGACAATGCTTTGCTAATCCCCTACGCCCCCGGGGCTTGCCCCCCACAACCTTTTGTCGTTTCACCCTTCCGTTTTCGTTTTTTTTTCCCATGAACCCCTCTCCAGCACGGTAGATAGGATGTGTCCCCCTGGATTTACTGCAGGGACTGGCTGCAGATAGAGAACTTTTTCTTTCCCAAGTCTTCATTTTTTTTCCTTCCCCTTCAGCTGGGGAACTTCTCTTCCAAGGTATTTTTTTTTTTTTTTAGGATTTTTCTCCTTTTTTCCCCCCCCCTCGTGGCGTACCCCCCAAAAGGTGCTTCTGGGTTCGTGAAACCCCCCCGCGTTTTTGCCCTTGCATGCCCCTCACAGACCCCCCAATTTTAGCATAAAGACCCCAAGCCCACGCATGAACTTTTTTCAGGTTCCTGTTTTTGTGCACCATAGCAGTTAATTTCCCGATTCCGCCCCCCCGATTTTTACAGTATTTGCTGGAAACATCCGTTTTATGATTCGCACCTTTCCCACGCCGCAGAATACACCACTCCGAAATTTTTTTTATCGGGGCGTGCATTTGTTTTTTTTTTTTTTCGTCCGACCCTTTTTTTGCACGGGGCCACTGAAATATTCATGCGGACCCCCAACGACCAAAAAATCGTTTCTTTACCATCGCCCCTCTAGTGCTTTCTGCCTTCAACCAGCCGCACCTGAACTGTTTTTTCTTGCATGTTTGAGTACCGAGAGTTTCCCTATTTTGCTTCCCTTTTTTTTTTTTTTTTT
>Ga0179593_1432395_pt1 | contig 11870 bp, 18 predicted proteins | sample CZODoug2_1_08_16_FD_185931 | JGI IMG/M metagenome (GOLD analysis project Ga0179593, IMG submission 185931) | Vadose zone soil fungal communities from Angelo Coast Range Reserve, California, USA - CZODoug2_1_08_16fungal (PacBio error correction) | ecosystem: Environmental > Terrestrial > Soil >... | reverse complement strand
CCGTTGAGCGGAAGCCCTCTCCTCCTACTTCACTCCCTCACCACGTTCTTTCCTTCTCTCATCCCGTTTGACCTTTGGCACTTCAACCCGGCGGGGACGCAACCGCCTTCAGTCTTTATGTTTTTTTTTCTCCGATTCTTTCCTTTTGTTCATCTACGTCCCCCTCCTCGTTGTCTCCCTATTCACTTCCGGGCGCCCGATGGTCTCCCCGTTTGCCTCCCTTGGATTTTTTTCCCTCCTCTGGACAAAAGTTGGGTTTTTTTTCCTTTCGAGGTCCTACTTCCCACCTCCTTCCCTGACCCCCCAACGATCCAGTCCAGCTGAAGTCCAACTCTCCTTCCTCGCAATCCTTCGGGCAGTGGTCCCGGCACCCTCTTTTTTAGTACCACGATTTTATCGCCCCTAGGCTTTAAGGCATTCGCTCAGGGTTCAATTTCCCTTTGCCCTCGACTTCTCCCATGTAGCCCGTTGACGTCAACTTGCTGCTCCCAGGTTTTTGACCGAATGCAGCCTGGGCGTACGGCCCCCTTGCGCCTCGATAACAGATGGGACGACTTTCTTTCTCAACACCTTCCTCTTTCCCCTTTCCCTTCTGAGCTCCCCGGACTGCATTATTCGAAATAGACCTTTCCTTTTTCCTCCTGCCGATGGGATCGTTTTCTCCTTTTTTCAAGGCGGAGACAAGTCACCCCCCTACTTGTATCCCCCCCGCCTCCTTTCCCTTTCCTAAACCTCTAGCTTGCGCTATAAACACCCTACCTCAATAGAGTTCGTTGGCTCCCCCCCTCTTCCCCTTCCCATTCCCTCACTTTTCAGTGCCGTTTGCAACTTTTCGAAGACAGATCCCACTATCGATCATTTTGCCTACCCCCCAGCTTTCTATTGTTAGCCTGTTCCTCACGTCTGAAGAACGATGTTTCTTGAAGTCTGGGCCGCTTTTCCCCTCCCCAACTCCCGACCGGACTGATCTTTATCATTTGACTCTTGATTTCCGACATCTTTGTTCTGAGGTTCATCTTTTCAAGATAACTTTTATTGACCTGTATGTTTCCTTTAGTTTTTCTATGGTTTTTAGGACAGACCCACGGGCGTTCCAACCCCCTTCTCACCCCCCTACTCTGTCCCCCCTAACTTTATTACCTGCTACAGCCAGGTCCTAGTACCGTTTCCCTTTCCCAGTACTTACCCATTAACGGTTTTCGCTCCCCCTTTTTTCATAACCGTACTGTCCTTCTTTCGAACATTTCTGGACCTTCCCACTGATTCTTCCAGGCTTTCTTACATCCTTGTAGTATCCCCTCTCCTTTTTGTCCCTTGGTCCGTCGAGTTTACCCATTCCCCTCTGCCCTCTTCCCCATTTCCCTCCGCACTTGTCTCCCCCGCTATCATGGACAGTTCCTTTGTCCGTCGTTCTCTCCTCTTCCCTTCCACTTCCCCAGTCCAGATCTTTCAAACACAGTTGGCCTGCATTTCCACGCGTCTATTATCTTGTGAGGCCTTTCCCCGTCGTTCCATTCCCGCTGCGGGTTTTCACGACGGCTGTTCCCTACTACGTTTTTGCGACTCCTTCTCTCCCTTGAAAAACCCGACGTTCCGCGTCCTGTCTGATGCCCTTTCGAGAGGATTTTCTTCTTCAGCTGTGCCATTTTCAGCATTCCCTCCACTTCATTTCGCGGACTGTATTACTTCTTAGTCACCCCAGTAAACCTGACGATTTTCCTCTCCCTTATTCTGTAGATCCTTTTTTTGTTGGTGATTGGACTACTGAATACTGTCCGACGTTCCCCTCTCCTCCGAATTCCCATTCCCCTTCACTTTCCAGATCCCCGAATTGATTCCCTGTTTTCCTTCTTTGAGTCCGACTTTCTGGGGAACGCCTTCTGGTAATTCGCCTGGTGTGGAATTCGGCTTTTTTACCACTCTGGGGTCATCTCCCCTTTTCCCCCATGAAGAGACGACGCTCTACTAAGACTATTTATCTATCGTTTTTCCTCTCCGGAATCACAACCTGCCGCTCGGTTCTCGTGCGGCGCGTCTGAGGCCTTCATCCCTTCACCTGATTTTTTGGGCATTCAAGGTTAACACGCAGCCTGCCCCTTCCCTTCTTTGTAGTTTCGAGAAGATTATTCGTCTGACTGTGACTGCCCACCTTTGTCTCTTCCCCCCCGGCATCGTTCCAAGTCCAGAGTCCCATTCCAGCGCCGAATTCCCTTTTCTGCCGTGCCTACCTCCGACCCTACCCAATCTTTTGTCGACGTTCTAGCCTTTTATGATCGCCGGCCCTCATGTTATTTCAACCAGCGACCATTGCTACATCCTCCGCACACCTTGATGAGACCCACTCAGGTTCCCCTTCCACTCGATTCAATTCCCCCCCTCCCAACGGCCCCGCCCCCTTATTCAAAATCCCTGGAATGGATTTCTTTTGTTACTTCTCTTATCCACCGCCTTTTTTCTTAGCTTACGGGCTTTCTTTAAGTCCCCGATTCCCTGCCCCCCCCCCCCTTCTTGTTTTTCCTCAAGTGCGAGTTTGGCCGGAACTTGTTAGTAGAGCACTTTTTTCCCCGTCCGATTCAATTCCAACCTCTTTCCGCTGCACCCCCCCCACATCCCTTCCATCCATAATGCCTTCTTTCCCAGTCAGCGCGCGTCCACGATGCCGTCGTGCTTTTGGCCTAGAAAACTGTCCGTTTTCCTTCAAGTAGATGGTTCTGTGTATATATCTGCCTCACCCTTGTAATAGTGACTTTGAACACTTTGGAATAATTTGTTTTTGGTTGTTCCACTTTCCTTACGTATTTTTTAAAATAGAGGGCATTCTCCCCTCCTTTCTTCATAGTCGGCATTAAACTCCCTTCAATAGTTCCCTCCCAGGTTCTCGACTTCCCCCTTCCTTAGTCTCACGTTTAAGCCAGATCGGATCGTTATACGCCACCCTGGTAACACCAGTCCTCTGACCCCCTTTTTTCTGCCGGCTGTGACATTCAGTGAACCCTTTTCCCGCCCGTTTACCCTTTGTTTCCTTATCCTTTATTGTTCCCCACCCCACCCGCATTTTTATTACACTCTGATCTTATTCCCCGGTACAACGGACAGGATGAAGAGGCCCAGTGAAAGTGATTGAGATCTTTATGAGCCCTTTTTTCTTGTCGTTCCTAACCTTTAGCTAGTCCATAAGGACTCCATCCCTTCTTCTTGTAGCTATCCCCTGCTTATAACCGCACACTATAAGCTTTCTTTAGGTCCCACCCTCTCCGCGACTTGGCTCGCGCAGTCCTTTTTCGGTTGTAATTTTGGACTTTCTTACGACGATTTCCTTTCTTTCTTTTTCCTTGCGGTTCGAGCCCGCTCTTGGAATCCCCCAGCGGTTTTCTATCTGATCATGTCTTGCTCCCTTCTAGATCACTCCATGTAACTTTCCCAGATTTTTGTTTTATTTCTTGCAGCGTTCATCTTTCTTTTGTTTCTCTCCCAACCGCGAAACTAGTTTCCTAGGAGTTCTTTGGTGAGATTCTATTATGCTGTGTGAGCCCCCCTCTCGTAACTTCCGATATCGGCCCCCATTCACCGCTTTTCTTGCTTCGATAAAGCTGTTTCCAGTCTCCTCTTAATTTTAGCCATGCTTCCTTCTCGTCCCCCTCTTCTTTCCACTTCCCTTTGGGCGAGAACGCCCCGTGTTCCCCGCGTCCTTGGGCGCCGGCAAGGTTCCTGCGTTCTTTCCCCCACTAAAATTTCCTTTTTTCTGACAGAAGTGGAGATATCCGTTTTTTTTTTCTGTTCGTATGTACCCCATCAAACTGTTTCGCGCCGACAGCTTCCAGCGTCCTGGTTTCTCACCCGGTTCGCTCGAGAGCCCCTTGTTCCTTGCACCACCTCTCTTCTTTGTGTTCCAGGAAGTCTACAGATGGTCGTTTTTTTTTTCCCTTTGTAGGGGAGTCTCTTGTTAGTCCGTGCCGAAGCCACCAGTTCACCAGTTACATAATTAGTTGCCTCCCCCTCGTCTCCTAGGCCTCTTTACTTTTTGATGACCACTTCGCAAGTTCACAGCCTCCTCCCTCACAAATAGCGAACAGTTACCCCCCGTCTTCCCCTTGTGCTGAATTGTCGGTCCGGTTTTCCCCTCTCGTGCCTTAGTTTTTATGTACGTCACTCTGGATTCTCCCCCGTCACCTTTTTCCCCCTTTCCTCCTACGGTTTGTCTCTCTCGCCTAATTTGAGATCTGAAGAGGAGCTCCATAGGAACCAAACATCCTCCTTCCCTTGTGTACCGCAATCCCCTTTTCCCTCCTGTCAACCAAATCCTCCAAACGTTTCGGGTCGAGTCTTCGGACGGTGACTTTGTCCTAACCTTTCACTGGCCAACGCTCTTTCCGTTTCTTCCTCGTTGCAACTCTTCGTCACCTTGTTTTTTTTTTCTTCGCTGTCCGGCTTTTTTTCCCCCTCTCTGAAATGGTGGGGTTGGTTGGTCTCATCTTTAAGGACCCTCCGTCCCTCCCTCACTAACTGTAACCGACCCCTTCCTACTGTACGAAATGGACGCCACGTTCACCACACCCCCCTTCTTGGACCCTACCTGTTCCCTCTTAAACGTCTTTCTACACCTGAATGCCTTAGGTCCTTTATCTACCCCATCCTCAGTGCCGTCTCCCAACCTGTCCTAAGCAAGCTATACTTGAGCCCCTTTCCTTTCCTCCACTATGGCCCTTTGGACCCTATTATGGCCGTTTTTCCCGGCGCTGACCTATTTTTTACATAGCTTCTTTGTCCCTCTTCTCTGAATCTAAATTTTTCTCGACTCCGGCGGCATCCTGTCGCTGGATCTTTTTTCGACTCTTTTTTCCCCAATGCTATTTTCCGCTGGGTTTTTGTGACCACGCCCCCCTAAGGTCACCGCCGAGACCCCCCCCCCCGCGATAACTTTTGTCGTATTTCTCGACGTGAACCAGCTCAGCACTTATCCTTCTTTCGCAATTGGCTGTCAAGGTCCCGAGCAGTCCCCGATCCCAATCCATATCCCCTTTCCGAAGGATTAAAGTCTTTTACGCCTCGTAGTTTCTTTTCCCGTCCAGTTCCTTTCTCCTTTTGTAAGAATGGGTTGTCCTGCGCCTCACGATATCGCGTCACCATCAGGACCCTCGCCCGCTCCTCATTGCTTCCTTTTTTGGGACTAAGGGATGTGTGCTTCGGGAGTCTTTCTTCTCTTCCATTCGCTTCTTACCTGATTTTCTCCGGGACCTGTTGGAGTGACCCCAGACCTGGGCCCCCCCTTCACCCCAAACGGCACTTTTCATGCTGACTCCTGCTGACTCTCCCTTTCTCTGGCGAGCGTTTCCAACCGAATCCACCCCAAGGAATTTTTTTAACACTTAATCTTCCCGGACACAAAGGTTTTCTGTATATCCCCCTTTCGATGGTACCATTCTTCCAGTGACGATTGATAGCGCCTCCTTTTTAAGTCTACTTTTTTCCGGAGTTTATCGGACTTGAAGACTTATATTTTACAACTACTTGACCACTACGTCAATCTCACTCACTCGCCCTCCTCCTTAGGGTTGTTCGCCCCCACGCCCCTACTCCCTCCCACTCTAAACTTCTTAGATCCAATGCTACAGGTCGTAAAGTTACTGCAACGAGGAGTAAAGGGGTCATTGACAGGTCTTCTTTTTCCCCTGCGTGACCCTACCTTAACACTCCCTAACTCCAGCCCCCTAGCGCGAGAATTACGGCGTGGCGGTAACTCTTTGATCCTACCTGTTCATTATGCTCCCTCCCCATCCATTACATCGTGCGCCCACGGCCCAGTTCATTTACAACAACCAACCCCCCGACTGCCCCTCGTCTGAGAGGGTCTTAGATGATGTATTCTCGTCTTCGAGCCTTACCTTGCGGCGCCATTAATTTTGAGGTCCTCCCTGGCCAAGACGATACCAGGTGTTCTGCCAACCCTGCCCCCTGGATTTAAACATCACGCCTCTCTGCTACTATGGTAGAGACGCGTATCGTTGGGGATCGTTCATCGTTTCATGTTTCTTCTTCGGACTATTTTAGCACAAATTCATTCAGAACTTGCCCCTGTACATATACCCATTCAAGACTTCCATCTCTTTAGAACCGGGTTCTCGGCGTTTTGGGTGATTCTGGGACTTGTATCTTCCCCCCCCGCATGGTGTGTGATTGCAACACCTCTTCTCCGGATTGTCTCACCAAATAACGAGCCGCCTCTCTCTGACGATAGACCCACATTGGCTTCACGAAATGCAGTTAATGCCCCCCCTATTTCTACTTTCCTGACGCTTGCTTTTCTCCTGTGGAGGCCAAGCAGTTTAACTTTCTTTGTCCGGAATCGCCATCTCTTCATCTCCGTTTTTTTGAGTTATCCCTGATCGTACCGAGTAGAAAACTGGCAGCCCCAATTCCTCTTTCCGGCCTACCCCTAGCCCTAGCGACCCCCTCATACCACTGGATGCCGTGCCCGATTTTCCTCCGCCCATTTAGGAATTTGTCTTCCTCTAAAATCCTTTAGGATTTCCGGTTTATGTCCTCGCCGTCCTTGCCCCTCTTTGTCTGACATCGCCTAAGGCACACCCTTTTAATGCCGTAGTCTAGGGACCCCGCCTCCGCACAAAAACGAACACCACAGGCCCAGTCGAGTCATGACTTGACCTGCATTTCTCCTTTCCCGATCCTTAAGGACACACTCCGCGGGAGTTACACTGGATCCTGGCTTCCTTCTTATCCGATTCCCCGCCCCACAAAAGTCTTCCCCCTACCGTCCCGTCGCTCTGATTAGCTAAAGCCCTTGCCTTTTTTAGTTCTTCACCGTGTATCAAGAAAGACATTGCTTTTAAGTGTCCATTCTTCCCCAATTAATCAAAAAGTTCCCCTGCCTTCCATACCCGTTCCATAGCACTTCAATCTCCTCTCCGCCTCCTCTCGGAAAAGTGCATGGGTGTTGGGTGGAACGATCAGTCGAACAATAGAGGTGGTCCCGTCTCTTCGCCCTACCCCCGAGGTTCATGTGAATCGCCCTTTTTTCAGACCGAACACGCTCCAGTGCAGCCTTCGTCGCCAGTTTAAGAGACTTCCTGAGTCTCCATCACGGTACGCCTTATGGAAGTCGCGTCCGGATAGCAGTCCCCGATCGTAGTTCATTCTCTGCGGGCAGTCCTTCTTCCTCGACGTATTTCCACTTAACCTCGACTGCTTGACACACCGGCGCACTGGCATATTTTGCGGTCCCACCTCCTCCATTGTTTCCATAACGTTGTTCTCCTTACCTTGATGAGATCCAACTGTTGTCCGTATCCCCCTTTCACCTTTTATACTCTTTCATGAGTTACCTACCTTGCGCTTCGATTACTTGTTTGTTGGCAACCTGTTGTCCTTACCCACCGCGCCCGCCGACCATCATACCATAAACCGTCTGACGTAGCACCTCGACCCCGCATGCCACCCAAGGTATTTGTACACCTGAAACTCTATCCTTTCTCCCTTCCTTCCCTCATGTCTATCGTTTGAACTCGCTCTCTTCGGAAAGGCTTAGCGAGGATCGGCACCGACCTGAGAGGCGCCCCCCCCTTTCCGGAGCCCCCTGAAAGCCCTGATCATTTCTTTGTCGAATGAGTCTATCCACTTTCCCTCTGCCAAGTTATCCAGTTTAGACATGGCGCGGGCCATCTCTATTCCGATTTTCTCTGCCTGCCCCCCCTACAAGACCTCTCCGTGACCTTCATCTCTTGTTGAAACCTTTATATTATCTTTGCGCACATGACCAATTTGCCCCCCGATCAGTCTCCCAATTCATTTCTCCCCCTCGCTTGAATCACGATCAGCCTCCCCGTATTGCCTCAGTTATTGGCAGAAGTTGTAGGAATCGACTCTCTGACGATCTGTTATAGATGTTGAAATTCGCATGAGTCTTCCTGCCCCAGTCGTCATCAATGCCTTCCATTTCCTTGCGACAAGGCCCTGAGAGTTGCGCAGATTAGTCTTTTTCGTAGCTTCGTTTTCTCAACAAATTCCAAGGTATTCCGCCCAGTCCTTCATGAAGCGTTGTTCCAACCTTTTTACCAGCCGCTCTTATGCTTTTCCGGCCCCAACTTCAGGAGAAGGAGACTGGGACGGTTACAGGAGGCGTCGGGTATTTTAATTTTTTCGGAGGACCACGTTTTATCGCGACCTCACCCATGGCACTTTTCATCTAGTTTTGCCACGCCGGCCGTTTCAGCGTACCCAGGATCCCCTCCCCAGTTCTGCTGGAGAAGAGGAAGTTTCCCCCCAACGCAGTGATTTAGGACTCGTCGAAACGATCTGCATTGTTTTCGATTCCTTTTGGTGACATCGTGAGTGCCTTCTTTCCGTACCCAGAAGTACCCTTGCCCCTTGGTTCGGGTTATGGCAGTAGTTCGCCCTCCTATCTGGTTTTCGTAGCACTATCTCCCTCCCGTTGGTTGAGAGATTACGAACGACATTTCGAGATTCCTCGGCGCCGCGTCCCTAACACTTCAGACGTACCGCATAAGGTGGCAATTCCCCAAAAGGCGTCCTCGAGGCAAATCTGGTATTTCAGACGGTACGTCCTTGGTCTACGTGCCCTATTCGGTGCGTCTTCCTATCGTCCCACCTACTGGGCTACAGCTGGCGGACTCCAATATGTAAACGTGTTGTCTTCTAGGAGACGCCCTCTAACCCGTACCTCCTTCTGGCCAGCGCTACTCCTGAACCTGCCAACCCCTTCTTCGGAACGTCCTGATTCCCCCACATCCTTACTGGGGGACCCCTCTGAACCCCCCCCACCCCACCCCCCACCCACAACACCCCCACCACTTACGTTTGGATACCGACAATAGCTGATTTCTCTCCTCCTGGCCATGTGTCACCCCTCCCTTTGTATATGAATACAGAGGTCTCTGACGGCCCAGTAGCACAGAAATCCTGACTGCCGCCTGGCCGGACGCTGGCGGACTTGATTTCGGCGACCCTCCACGAGATATCGTTTTCCCCTCTCTCCTCCTAAAATTGGAGTTCCCAATCTTCCCTTTGCGATAGGAATTCGATAGAGTGGCCCCCCATTTACCTTCTAGGCATGCGCGGGCGAATGCAATCGATACGGTTTTCCCTCTTCCTTCTCCCTTCGCCGCTCAATTTTTTTAGGAGTGGGTCTTCCCCCCTAGCTGACGAGATTGCGCAGAAACGGAGTCCTGGGCCGGGCAGTGATACCCCTCGCTCGAGCCCCCTCCTGACCCCCCAGTCAGACATGTGGCTAAAGTTCTTTTTTTTCCGGCTTTTATTACCGCTTGATACTTGATGCCTCGCGGTGCCCGTCTTTTCCATACAGCAAGTTCCTCTCGCCCAAGGTCCGTCGCTAGATAAGTAGAAGTGTACGCAACCTAATGTTTTTTTGGCTGCGGGTTTGATTAACGAGTACCTAAAACATGATGTGTCCTCTTCCCTCCCCTTTTAAAGACCCATGTGGTCCAAGGCTCCCAATAATCTTCACACCACCTCTTCCTCAATGAGAGGAGGCTAAGGTGGCTCCTCCTTTTCCCCCAGCCCCACCACTGAGTTAAGCCTTTTCCAACGTTATTACTTGCCAAATGTATCTCCCCCCCCGCTCTGGTACATTCCCGCACTCGGTATCGCAGCTCTACTCTAGGTGGGCTGGCACCCCTCAGATGGATCTTTTCTTTCCCAACCCCACCTGAACACTAAGCCTAACCTAACGGGCTTCCACCTCTCTTTGCACGCGTTTTTCTGAGGAAGAAGTTTTCGGCTCCTTTTCCCCCCCAACCCTTCCTCGTTCACCCCTTCCCAATCGCTTCTAGTTTTTGCTGCGTCCCCCTTCTTCTATCCCGATTGAGGTGATCTTTACACCCCTGTTTCCCCCCGAACTCTGCCGTTTTTTACCCCAACACTCAGTTTCCCGTGTCTCTTCAGGGATTGAGCGTGAGCGCCGAGCGATTCGTGGTGCAGGAGTTTCTCTGGCTCTTAATTGGATTCCCTCACTACGAGGTGACGCTCTACGGAACCCCGGCAACTGTGAATTCCCCGTACATCCCGCAGTAGTCTCGTCCTGTTGTTTGTTTTTTACTGGGCTTGCCTATCCCCCTTTGTCCCCGGATTCTCCTTGACGCCCAGCTCTCCTTGACACAGCTTTAACCCTTTTTCCTTTCTCCGTTTTGCTCTCTTAGGTTCGGGATCTCTTACATTCATCCCTTTTGTTTCGGCTCTGACCGGATGGTGCGCCCCATGAACCTTCCTTCTCGCCCCCCCCCTTCACGATCCCACTTACAGTTCTGATCGGCACTTTCCAACGAGTTGTCTTCTTGGTCCTTTGCTCCTTTTTCGTTTCTCGCTCTTTTAGCTACGGTCCGGGTATTCTTCCCTCCCCCTTTTTTGTTGAGAGAGAGGTCGTAAGCGACGGATTCCTCTTCCACCTTCTTTTGATGACCTCCCGCCTGCCCCCTTCCTGAACGTCCTCCCGGTGGCCGGGACCACCACCGCACAAGCAAGCTTTCTCACTTTTTTCACCTCGTTTTCATGTCCCGTTTTTATCTCCGCCCTCTGAAATCTTTAGTCCCCGGATATCCTGACACCTTTTATCAATACGGGCATACCCAGTCTTTTTTTTTTAACACCAGTTTTCGTTCTTGTTTTGGATGACTGCTGTCTCTCGGACCCTCACGCTTTTTACGATTTTTCTATAAAGTCCACCTTTTCTCGAGCACCAACACTTATTCGTTTTTTCTACAGTTTCCTCGTGATCTCTCAACTCCACGCTCTCCATCTTTTGAGTAAGGTCTTCCCCCCTTAATCGACGCAATCCATGTACTATACATTTTTCCCCCCCTGGACCCTCATCGCCCCCCAACCTTGCTTTTTTTCGGACCTTCGAAAACTTTCTTGATTTCCCTTCGGTATGGCGCACACTATACAGCCCAACCTTGAATTTTCTGTTTAGGACCTGACTATCTTCATTCCGTTTCACCGGGTCGACAAGGGTTAGTTGGCGGCGGGCTTAACTTTCTTTCACCTCACCTGGTTCCTCCCAAATGCACCCTTAGCGGTATCCTTCTGCTTATTCATGTTATACGCTCGCTGTTATTCGTTGTTGCGACTAACAGTCCCTACCATGCGGCCCGTTCAGTTTCGTCAAATTCCCCCCCTATCTGTAGATTGAAGGTTGCGAGTTCCGGCCTATCCGTCTAAGCGAACTTTCCTCGCCATGTTGTCTCCCTTGGGTCAATAGTGATAATCTTTCCCCCCCACCTAGTTTGTAGTTCCGACCGGATTACTCGTCAGCCAGTTGCCGTTACGTGCCGTTTCAGGTTTCTTTTGTACGCCACCCTGTTCCCCCAAGCACCAAACCAAGAAGAATTTGTTTTTGTTTTCTCTCTTCGTACTAACTCGCCCCTCATATCCCCCCCCTGTATGGGTTCCCACGTCTCCTCTCCCAGGTCCTGCGCAGTCCTTCTCAGAGATATCGTTGAATTGGGGAACGGTTTTGCTTTACTGGTTCCGTCCCCCGTCTTCACGTGGAGGAGACCCTGTCTAAATCCCCTCGCTCTTTCTCATCGCTCAGGTTGCCTTACCAATCTGGATGCTCGACGGTGTCCAGTTCCCGTCTCCAGTTTGCGGCGCTGTGGCCAGCAATCAGAGGTCGTGTTTATCGCCCCCCCCCTACGACAAGCACCTGAGGGTGAAAGGTATCCGTGCCCGGGGCATTAAACCTCAGTATTGCTTGGCGCCCGACGCTAAACACATCAGCAGAAGTCCCGGCATTTTTCGGTTTGTAATACCGACCAGAAGTTTCCTATGCCTGATCTCTCAGTTCTCTCCGATGTTCTCCCGATAAGATCAATAGTTTCGAC
>Ga0179593_1318914_pt1 | contig 11870 bp, 17 predicted proteins | sample CZODoug2_1_08_16_FD_185931 | JGI IMG/M metagenome (GOLD analysis project Ga0179593, IMG submission 185931) | Vadose zone soil fungal communities from Angelo Coast Range Reserve, California, USA - CZODoug2_1_08_16fungal (PacBio error correction) | ecosystem: Environmental > Terrestrial > Soil >... | reverse complement strand
TCACTGATCCGCTGTCCCGCGAGTGTTTTCTTCCCCGACATCCCCTTCTTTTTTTCCGCAACGTGAGCGCGTCCTTTTCCGAATCGGCTTTTCAAATTGTGATGCGACTTCATCGGGTTGGCTGCGTGGGGGTACTGTTCTGGAGCAGTTCTTTCCTCTTTCTTTTCACCACTACCGCATCATTTCTTGAGAATGCGCGAGAAGTCCCGACCCGGCTGCGTAGGGAGGATATCTTACGGCCCATATTTTGGAACATGAACCATCCCATACGCTTCCTTTTCTTTCCCCAAGTTTCCATTAGTATTCAGGAAGCGATAAGTTGTGCGCATTAACCCACTGCTGCTTTGGGGGCAGCCAGCCCATCCCCTTGTGAGATTAAAGTAGATTTTGGGGTTGGTATGGGACGCGGGAATGGATGGCAATGGTGGCAGTTTTGCACTCCTCTGTGGTAGTTAGTGGTGGCGCTTTAGGCTTAGATGGAAAATTGCGCTTTTCGATGGTTTCAGGACCTTGCCCGCTAACTTTTTTGTACAGGCTCTTTCTGACATTTTGAGTCGGGTGTCGTCGGCCGTGATTGGCTCGTTGCTTTTGAACTCCACACCCTGGCATTACAAAGTGCCTGCTTAGATCCCCGCATTCTGGTGCCGTTCCGTTGTCGAGTCATAAGATTGCTTTCAGCATAAGGCTACACTTTCTCAGGGTGGCCCATTTTTTCTTCCCTTTCACACGCGGTTGCTTTTCACCTAGGCAGCTAGCTTCGAAACACTTTTTCTACCTATCGTCCCCAAAGGCGCATTGAACTCTACCCTTCCATCTTTTCTTTATAAGAATATCCTTTTTGTGTCGAGAATTCGGGGTTTCATGTTTTTTGCTAGGCCTTTTGACATGGGAAGGTGGTAGTCTCCGTTTGCGTCTATAGCTGCCTCCTGATTAGTTGAGCACGAAAGTTATTTCACCAATTCTCACACGTTCGCCGTTCTCCTTCCCTCAAATTGCATGACGCTGAACCGCTAGTAGATTGGCTTCAGTTTCTTTTAATGGGACGCTCCTCAAGTATTTTCCCTTTATTCGCCAAGAACTCCCCTATTAAGCAAAACCCCCTCCAACCTTTTCCCTCTTGTATCAGCTTGCATGGATTTTAGAAGGTAAAAGGTACTTCCCAACTTCGATTTCCTGTCGCCACTTTTCCCCTCGGGAATCCCCAGCGCCACACCTTTTCCACCCAGTTCGTTTCCGCAAGAGTGCAAACAATGTTTTCCCGTTCATTGGCTCTTCCACCCCTATACCTCATACTTAGCCTTGATGCATTCTGCGCGCCCCCCCACGTCTCGATTTTGGCAGAGCCTCTGCTATTTCCAATTCTAATTCTCAACCTGCCTTCTCCTTTTCTTTAGCTTTTCCCCCTCAGCATATCGCTACGTTAAGCGGTGTTCATGTTTCAAGCTTCTTTCCATGATGCTGGTTAGGTTCCCTCCCAGCCCAGTTAAATTTTCCTCAATTCGCGATCCCCCCTCCGCACGATTCTAATCTCCCACATTTTAAGGCGGAATATCAGCACCGCAGCGCATTCACTTTGCGTCCCGCCGCAAAGGTTATAACACACTCTGTTTTGTCCTCTGGGAATGTCGGTAACAATCGCACATTTGCTCTCGTTCCACTTGTCCGTTAGCGATACGGTCTTTTCGAGAAATTTAAGGGACATACCCCGGTCCTTTTACCCTGTTAAAGATATAGTAGTGCCTGGTTGCTCCACGAAGATATTCGGGACCAACGCGCACCATTCTTTCCTCACCCCGCAGCTTTTTTGCCTTTTTTCCAGGGAATTTGTTCACTGCTGCGCCAAAAAAATTACGCCAGTACGGAGTGACTATGACGCTTCAACACACACCGCCGGCTGACCAGATACCCACGACATCGTATTAATTGCCGTGCCATTGATTTCCCGGGAAATGCGCCTCACTTTGACACTCCCCTGCTCACATACGAGACGAACATTCCCCCAGTCTTAACGAAACCCCGAACAACCTTCTTTTCGTCCGTCAATCCATGTACCGCTATCATGTAGCACGTGAGATGTTACAAACGCACCTGCACAATGAAATTTCACAAGACTAAGACAAAATTTCTCTCTCGCTAGACATACAAACGTTAAAAGTCGTAAGCCTTTCTTTACCCCGCACGATTTCCGCCACAAATGACACATGAACTTGCGAGTACCCCAAACCCCGAGCATATTTCGCTGCCTACCAAGACTCACCCCAGGCACCATTCTTCGTTCCAATTCGCATAAACGCCTGCTCCCCCCCTTCTCGACCGTTCCAGTTGATACCCTCGGATCAGTCCACTTTTCCTCAAAGGACTGGGGGCAACCTAAGTTAATTACAAGAACGAGTCATTTTCAACCATACCCACCCACCCCCCATTTACACCGAGGAAAGTCGCCCCGTGTCCAACCCGTATTGTACTAATGCATCGTATTATGAAAACCAGAAGCCCCATCCTCGCAAATTTTAACAACACATACTGCGAGCCCCTCTCACACATTACCCACTTTTGTAGGGACCCCCCACCGACACAGGCTCCCCTTTACCGCTACCAGTGATCTTCCCAATGCTCTTTTTTCCTCCTAACCTTGTTCCCCCATTTATTTGCCATCAGGAGGGAAGCCTCTTTCTAATCCTGTTCCAACGACGTACCACCCAATTCTGAGTTTTCAGAGCCAAATTTTTCTACAAACCTTATGGAGGGCACTCCTTCCCATGCACTCTCCTTTCCTATTTCGGTTAGCCAGCTTTTTGAGTTCGTTCCCATATAAAGCCTTCGCTCGTGACCCTTCCCTGCCCATTCCAATCTTTACCTGGTCTATCCTGACCTGAAGATACATATTTCGAGAGGAACCATTTAACTCTCAACTAACACCCGCCTCCTCCCCTCTGAAACAACACTTATATTCCAACTCGATACTACACTCATTTACTTTCCTAAATTGCAATTCGCAGCTATACAATTAAGTCATCTTTCCCGTCATTAAATACTCAAATCAAAACAAAAAAACAAATTCCACTTCCCCAGTTGGATTTCTTTTCTACGTCTGCTCTTAATTTCAATTTTGTGGCGCGAGCCAATTGGCGAATTCGCTTATGATGGACGGAGCTCCTCACTTCCATAAGAGGTCCTTTTTTTTATTCTCCCCCCCTCAACCGCACCGGTGCATGCTTTCCGTCACCAAAGAACAAACGTTCGAGTCCTTCTCCCTTCTTTTCTCTCCCTCGTTTGGTTTCTCTCAGATATTACTCCTTTTCCTTTGCCACGACCGCGCAGCAGCTTTAGATTATTGTCCTTCATCGGAAGTCCATTTCTTCCCCTTTGCGGAATTGATATCACTCTTGGCGTCATTGCACGAATGAGATTCTCCACACCGTCAAAGTCGCCACGTTCGCAATGCCCTCCCCGCATGTTCAAGGGGTACGTCCTCTGCACACCTCTCATTTTCTTTAGTATCGCCCCCCGGTACCTTTGGTCTTGACGGCCCCTCCCGCGATCTTGTCTTGTTCTGCAACACCCACAATGCACTCTCTTCTCTTCTCGAAAGGTCTTCCCCTTTTGTCCGCTTTACCATCTTGGAGGTCGAGAGTCCCCTCTTTTACTTGGCCCCTTCAGGTTGGGGTACGCAAGTTGGACACAGTCTCCAATTCTTTCCAGCTATGAAAGAACAGGAACCCTTTTTGACCTCTTCAGTTTTTTGTGTTAATCTTCTCCTCTTCTTGTACGTTCTTGTGCGAATCTAGTTCAGTTGTATGCCCTTCTCTCTTATTGGTTTTACACACTTCGATGAGGTCCGGTTCCCGTCTCTTTTGCATTGAGCAGGAGGGACTTTAGCGGGCTTATTGAATTTTTTGCTTTTCCATTCAGGAAGCTTTCTCGGCTTCCCAAGTTGCGGGCCGTTCCATCGGAGACCGATTTTGACTCCTGAGACTTGCGCGCGTAAGAGCTGCTGCTGAGAGTCTAATTGTGAGTGAATGTCTTTTTTCCTCCAGGTTCATCGTGCTCGGTAGGTGCTTTACCTCACCGAGTGCTTTCTCTTTTGAATAGGGCTTTCCTCCCCTGGTCTTCAACTGATTCCATTTTATGATGCCTAAGTACTGGTGCTTCTTCTTTCCTTCTTTCAGAGCATTATCTGGCCATCCAGACCGGTTTTCCGGGCGAAGAGCCCTGTGTGTGCTAACTTTTAGTTTTTTTTTCTGCGGAGGATGGATGCGGATTTTTGTGCGCGCTCATGCGTCATGGGGTGACGCCTTTGATCCAGCCTTAGAGGAATATTTTAAGGGAACCCTGTGACCCCTTAGGGTCTTCCTCGACCGGAATCCCCCTTGCGTTGTGATTCCTTCTTTTGACTCCGGTGGACCCACCTCTCCTTGGGCCCTTCTCATCGGTTCACGGACGAGATTCCTGATAAAATTAGTGTTCAACCGTTTGATGTCACTGGCCTCTTTAGGACCCTTTCTTGCTCGTTCTTTTTTTCGGAGCTCTCCATGAGAGAAGCAATTGCGGTTTTTTCTCTTTCCCCCCTTCCTCGTTTCGCAGAGAGGTTTGACCGTCAATTGGTTCCGTTGACGCACGGTGAATCCGAGCACTTTTGGCGATTCTAGCCTATTCCTAGTGATTCCTAATTTTTGTGCTTTTTTCCCCTTGCTCCTTGTCGGCCGGAGGACGGGACATCTTAGTCAAAATTGGACAATAACTCCCTTCTTCTTTCCGACGCTGCGTGATTGATGCTTCCCGGTCAATTTTGATGTGCTCTCTTTTTCTTTGTGTGGCCACTGCCCTCCCTTCCTTGTTGGAAAATTCCTTTAGTAAATGAAGTCCTGTCAGGTCCTGCGCAGGAACAACCCTGACTCGCTGTTTTGGCCTTCCTCCTCCCCCCATTGGGAGTCCTTGTGGGTGGGTTCGGTAGCCAATTACCTTTACTTTTTTCGCAATGTTTCCTTTTCCGGTCTCACTTTGTGGTGGGCGTGGTGGCGATTTTTCTGTCCCTCTGATGGAAAAGTAGGTTTTATTCTTGGGCGGACCACTGGACAGGGGTCTAATTTAGAGTGGGCTTTCTCTTTTCTCCCGTTCCCTCTGTCGACTACCCACGGGGGTAGTTTAGTGTTTTCCGGACATTTTTTTTCTTTCTGGACGGAAACTCCCCTTCTTCCCTCCCAAAGGCTTATTCTTTTCAAAAGCCTGGAGAATATAATAGATTGGAAGCTGAAGCCCCCCCCCCCCCCTCCCCCCACCTGTCAAATGACGTGAACATAAGGAGCTTACTTTTAATCCTGGTGGAGTTCGTGACCCCCAAGTTGTTGCCCCCGCTTATTGCTCCACACCCTTTCTAGCTAACAACCCTCGACGGATTTTTCTCTCCTCCCCTTTCGCATGATCCCCTCCATAGAAACCATCTCTCCCTCCTCCTCCTTTTTTTTTTTTTATTTTAGAGATTGTTCCTGGGATTTCAGGCTCCATGAGCATGTGGATGAAATAGGTAGACCCCCTCAGTTGCGCGGAGCACGCTCATGCGAGTGTGGTTTTTGAAGGTTACCTTCTCCTCCCCCACCCCTTCTACAGGTTATACTTCTGCTGCCACTTTTCTCTGAAACGCTTATGGACGTTCCCTATAGAAGGGACTTACATCCTTTGACCCCCTCGCACGGCCATTTTAAGGGCGTTTCTACTTAATCCCTCTTCCATCCCCCCTTTTTTTTCCCCTCCCCGAACCCTCCCCCCTTTTTTTCCCAGCGCTTATAGAATTTCCAGCCTGGATTTCGGTCAGGGCCTTTTTAACACCCAGCGATTTTTCCCTCTGCCCTTTTCCTTCATCTTGACTCTTCATCCCTAACAGATAGCGCACAAGTTCCAACCCCATTTACCTTCCCGGACCTTTCCCCTAATCCAAATTGGCCCACCACAAACGCATAACCTGCAGCTTTCTGGTTTCTCCCTTCCCCCAAATCTCCTTTTTAAGAGAAAACTACAGAACCGACCCCATTTTTCCTTTTTCCTTCCATGCCTCTCCGCGTGGTAGTTTTCCACAGTAAAAAGAATTCACCCGCGTTCCTACGTTCAGCCGGGTTCTGAGTCTCTTCCTCTTCTGAATTACCTGATTGCTGGTTTCTTTTTTCCCTTCCCCCCCGATGTTCCGCCCCTTTTCCATTCGCTAACAAAGAGACCCCTACACCTTCTCCCTCTTAACCCTTTTCTGTTCGCCGATATCGACGCTTTTCCTTGTCACCTCAAGTTATTTAGAAGACCAACATCTGACGGCGACGCGTGATCGTTCCTCCCCTCGAAATGTCTCTTCTACTTTTTCCTCCAAATTGCCCCTCCCGAGACTGCCTTTTAGCCTCCACTTCACTCACCCCCGGTTTCACTATTTTTCACACCGTCATCTTCGCCCTGATGCTCGATGTCCTCAGATTTTCCCCTCTCCCAATGGCTTTTTAAGTTTCCCCACCCGCACGCTCGTCAGCTTTTCTGCGAAACGATGCTTTTCCCTTCGTCCCCCAAAATACTCCCCCTCTCCTTTTTCCCCAGGTTGTTCCCCGTTTGATTCATTCTTCTCTCCCGCCCGCTACTTTCCTACTCACTTACTCTCTTCTGCCCACCTACAAAGTCTTTTTTCTGCGTTCGTTCCCTCCTATCCGGCCTTGCTTCATACCCCTTCTCGGTCACCTCACGCCTCCCATTGACGATCGGTATTTCTACACTTCCCCTTTTTCCGCCCTCTTGCCGCCCCCGACTTAAAACCGAAGCTGTTCACACAACCTCGCCCAGCTTGCCCTCTTCCCCCCCTTCATGCCCTTGAAACCGCCTCCCCCCTTCCTTGCTTTTTGCATCTTCTTCTCCACATTGCATTGCTCCCCCTCTTGGTCTTCTTAAACTTCTCCAACCTTTTTTCCCTTTCGCCCGGATTGCAGCTTTACCGCCCCCCCACCCTCCAAAGCCCGCCCCTTTCCCCCCTTTCTACCTTTCCTTCGAAAACCTGCCCTTTTAAGTGCAACCACCCTCTTCTTATGCAGCATCCAACCCCTAGTGCCTTCCCCTTGTCTTACAGATCCCATTTCCCCCTCTGTTTGACCGGTTTCCTTTCTCCTCTTTTACAATTTTTCTTTCCAATACAGTTCCCCAGTAAACCAACTTTGAGTTTTCGCGACCCTTCCTTTTTCTCTCTCTCCCCTTTCCCAAATTCTGTATGTCACTCCACTTCTTTCAGCTCGTTGAGATCTTTTTTTTCTTACCTCTACCTCCTTTTCCTCTTCTCCAATGCCGTACAACCTCCAGAGTTGATGACACGTCAGAGAGCCCTGAATGCTTCTCTTTAGGCAAAAAAAATTACAAAGAAACTCTTTGACCTTTCCCCATTACCCTCAAGTCTTCTATCGTATTTGTATGGAGAGCATCTGGGGAGATGCTCGACCCATCTACGGCTCCCAAACCACCATTGTTCTTCCTCAACTCTCCCCCCCCCTCAAGCTCTTAGTTTTTTCCTCCCCCAAAGGTAACCCAAATAGGTCGTCTCTTTATACTCCCTTTTTTTTTTTTTTCTTGATTCCCTCCCTTTCTTGTCTTTGATTAAATCCGCCGTTCCGCGCCCCTTTGTGTGTAGATGTCCCACGTTTTTCCCGTTCCGCCTGGAGCCGGCCAGGTCGGCGAAACATACATTTGCGTTTGATCCTTCCCGTCATTCCTCCTGCCACCCATTCCCAACTTCTTATGCCCCTCCAAAGTCGATTGCCTTTCTTTACTCTGACTTCCTTTTCATTGCTATCTACACGGTCACCTCTTTCCTTGAACGGATTTCCCTTATCTTGGTTTCTTCTCACCCCAAGGCAAGATGCTCTTCCCCGTCGCTTCTTTTCCTCTCATTTTTTGGAGTTCGCTTTTGACACCTTACTAGCGGACACTCGCTGGTGTTCTCATTTTCCCTAACTCCCTATGATTCCCAGTCTGGACTGAACTGAACCGGATTATTGGAACCTTTTCTTTCAATTTTCCTCTGACCTTTAATTACGACCACTTGCTGTTACTTCTCTTCACTTTCTTGGCTAGTTCATGGGCTATTTTGGCCGGTTCTCTACTGCGTTCTCCTTCCGTGACGACTTTTTCTTTCTTCTGGACTGTGGGGGCTGGAAGGAAGCTTCCTGAATCGGATATGTCCAAGTGGAGTAGACGTTTAAGACTGAGCCCTCCTTCTCCTCCTGACTCCCTTCTTTCTCGAAAGGCTTTCATATCACGACTTTTCGTTGTCATCACACGTGAAGGAGTTTTCAAGGCGGAGTTTATCCTCCTTTGGAAGAGTTGTTTTTCACCTCCCCCTTTTTCAGGAATCGCGTTCCAATGGCTGAAACGGTGACAGGAAAATTCTTATTCGTTTTCCTAGTCTCCCGGTCTGGCGTATTTTTCCCGTCTCGTTTTCTCCGTGTGGATTCATCAGTCGTTGGATATTACGGGCGAACGTCCTTTTGTTAAAGGTTCATCTCTTTTTGTCCTTTTCTTGCGTTCTGCGGCTCAGAGGGCCCTCCGATTCTTTCGGAAATCCGGGAGACTGGACCCACTGTTCAAGCCGCTTTTTCTGGAATAATTTTCGACCAATGTGAAAGCTCTGTTAGATCCTTCCATTTGTCTCCGGCCCACTTCGTTTTTTCTTCCGCAGGTGCGCAGGTGATTACTCCCTCTTGTCGTGACATTCTCTCCTGTTTTCTCTTACATTTTTGAACACTTGAGTTCCGGTGATACTGGTACCTTTCTTTCCATCTTCGCCCTATGGAGTTTTTTCGGTGGACCTTATCAGTTGAGCCCTTATGAGAGTTTTCGCTTTCCTACTCCATTTATTCTCCTCCTCTTTTTTATTCGTGAAAGAACTTGAGGAGTTCTCAAGTACACCCTCTTCTTTCGACGATATCAGGTGAAAAAATTGTCTCTCTAATCGTTGGCTCGGGGAGGATCGATGGTAGGAGCCATTCTCGGTTTCTACCTTTCCGGTTATCATTGGAACACTATCTTTTTTTGGTTTTTGACGCTGGAGAACGTCTCTCCCTTTTCTTTTCCCTTTTCTGCGAGTATGACGTTTTTTGGCGAATTTTGGCCCCGACCCTCAATCTTGCAGTTGGCAAACTTCCTCCTCCTTTCATCCTTAAGGGAATGCGTTCCACCACCCTGTTTTTCGAGTGGTTGCTGGGATATTGGGACTGCCCTCCCCTCCCAACTTTCTTTTTCTTATACAGTACTTTGGTCGCCATAGTTTCTCGTACGGTGTGGTCTACCTATTTGAGTGCTAAGCTGGGTCTGGCTTTGGCGATTTTTGCTGCCCTCTGATGGTTAACAGGTCTCGCTGCTTTCTACGTTGACCAGGACTGACCAGACCCCATGTGATTTCAGCTGAACTCGATTTCGCCATTTTTTAGGTTCTTGGGGCTTAAAGTGAGGATTGTTGGGCATGAGTACCCTCACTCTCTCCATAACTTCTTGCTTAGAGTCCCTCAGATTTAAGCCATGCTATAATAGAGTCCAGGCTTCAAACGAGTTTGTCCCTTCTCACTTTCTCTCCGGATATTGTTAGAGGGGATTTCGCAGTGTTAAACAGCGCGCTTCCCCCCCCGAACCTGCAACGCTTTATCTTTACCCTTGCCACGTCTTTTTTTGATAAACTTACTCCAGGCTATCTGGAACGGCCTCCCCATCCCCTTTGACCCCCCCTCCTCTGTTCCTACTAGTTGTTTTTTTGTTAGAGAATGTTTGATTATGTAGCCGATTTCCTTTTGTGCTTGGGGAGAAGCAGGTCTCAAAACAATCTTCTGCTTGAGATAGCTGTTTGCTGGTCTTTCGCCAATCGGTTTGAACCCTTGCGCCTCCCCGCTTTCCGGCAATTTATCCGTATCGCTGACTACTGCAACCGTTCGTCTTTCCTTCTAGTTTACTCCTTTTGTTCCTCTAAAGCACAGCACTTAATTTGTTGAGGCATTGTCTTTCCGCAGACCGAAAGACCCAAACCCGTGGCTATCAGCACAACGAAAACACTTTTTCTCCCGCGCTTTCCATCCTGTGGACCTTCTAGCAGTCATATGCGTCCCCCCCCCCCGCCAGCTCATGAAGCCCTTTTACCATTTTATCAAACCCTTCGCTTGCTTCCCACAGCTGCACAAATTTTCTTCCCCTTCCTCCCTCCCCCCTTCGAAATAAAAAATGTCCCCCCCACACCCCGATACCCTTTTTTACCCGCCTTTTTTCCTTTCAGGCCAAAAGCTCGTCCATTTCTGTTTTCTCTCCACCCCCTTCCTTTTGCTTCGGCCCCATATATTCCTTCACAAATGCCTCTTTTTGGGTTTAAGTCCAGTTTCTCCCCTCCACCTGTTTATTAGAAGTGAGGTCTCTATTCTCGCAAAGCGTTCTTCGCTTTACTTCCTTGATGATATGGGTCCCCCTTCCCCCATCTCGTTCACCTTTACATTCCTCCCACGGCAAGAGTCTTCGCTCACCCAATTTTCTGGTAGGACGAGAGATACGTTTAACTGCTTCATTGTCGTGAAATTTCCGCCATTCTTCCTTAACCACCCCTCGCGTCGTTTCCCCGAACTTTATTTTGGTCCCCCATGCCTTTCCTTTTCCTCTGAATCTTGTCCCCGACACCAAAGCCATCTTCTAACGGAAATTTGTTTTCCATTAATTTTCACCTGTTTACAAATGATTCCCCCTATCTAGCTCGTTTGATGCCTTCCCGCACTTTCGTGTATTCACAGGTCTTTCCAAATAGTTTTCACTGTCCAACCCCTCCAAACAAATTTCCTTGTCCTGGCGCATTCAGACTGTACTCTGTGTCCAACCCAATATTTCCTCATCCTAGCTGTTACCCAGTTGGGACCCGTGTGTCTTCCCCCCAGTCCTTGACGGCGAGTTTCCGCCGTCCGCTGGTCCCCACACCACCGTCCCGCGAATAGCCAGACGTGCAAAGTGCTCTTCCCCGTTTGAATACGTTTCCTTCCTAATTACCCGACCACCAGTAAACCTAAAACGCGTAGGAACTTTTCAGCACTGATACCTTCATACGCATCCCTCCAAAAGCCTTTGTAAATTTAAAGCTAATTCGCACTACAATTTTTTCCTCACATCCCTCTTCGCCTACCATTTCAACTCTCCCCTTGCATGTTTCCCCAAATCGAAACCTCCTGATAATTAGCCTTCTGTAATAACCATTTCAAGTTAAATACCCCATGATCCGATTCTTAGCTCCTGACCCGCCCCACCTTTCACTCGACAGCGGCACGTCGTTCCCGTGCTTGAAAACTCACTGCTTACCTAAAACACTCCCTACTTCCATGACCCTTCGCGCGCATTCCAGAAATAGTTTTTACAAGCTCTGTTTCGTCCTCATAAAATTCCATTATTCAATTGACCAACGATTTGTCGAAAATAACTGTTTATTTCTCCATCTCGGCTGGACTTTAATCCGTTCCACTTACCCACGCTGAGTGTCCTCTGAATCGGTTCTATTTCCCCACACTTCTGTCCATTCTTCACTTAATCTCATTTCCCCGCATTCGGATACTATTGGCATTTGGTGCGCCCCCCCAGTAACTCTTTACTGCTTTTTCCACGTGCCCCAATTCCCCCCAAGAGTGACACCTGGTTCTCTATCACCGACGAATGATCTTGATTTTTTCGGCAGTAATCGCTTTCGTTGGAGGTTCAGATGCAGTATCTTTCTGGAAGGTGCGTTTTTCGCTATTGTTCGGCATCCTTCCGCGCTCAGCTTTAGCCGCCCTTGTTCTCCAGGTTCACATCTTTTCCTTAAAATTTCCTACCAACCTCAAATTAATGAGGATTTTATCCGGACC
>Ga0179593_1232530_pt1 | contig 11870 bp, 17 predicted proteins | sample CZODoug2_1_08_16_FD_185931 | JGI IMG/M metagenome (GOLD analysis project Ga0179593, IMG submission 185931) | Vadose zone soil fungal communities from Angelo Coast Range Reserve, California, USA - CZODoug2_1_08_16fungal (PacBio error correction) | ecosystem: Environmental > Terrestrial > Soil >... | reverse complement strand
TGGGTTTTCGTCCTCTACTTCCACCCCTTTCCGCTGGCATCGTCCGCCTCGCGGTGAATTCCTACAGCCCATCTGGTATTTATTTCCCCCCAGAGCACCCTTTTGCCCCTTTAGACAAGTTTTGAAGAGAGCAACAACGCATAATCAGATTCCGAGGAACTCGTCGCCCCCCAAACGAGTTCATTTTTTTTCCTGAAAAAGACGTTTCTACTTCTTCCTTACAGAATCCCTCAGGTGTTAGGTTTTTTAAAGGCGGGCCACAGTCTGCTTGTCTGTTCCTTTGCCCCCCTGTGTTGAGGGATGGTTATAAGAGGACTTCCGATCTCTCCCTTCTTCCTCTTGTTTTTATTAGACGAAGAGGAAGTTCCCCAGTGACATCATCGAAAATCCATCTCCACTGCGTTCTCCGTTTTTTGCCCCTCCAGAAACTCCTATTCCAGGGATGTCGTCCGATTTCCGCGTTACAACAGGAGGCCTTTAGACAAGCCGTTTCTCCAACTTTTCGATTTCTCTGACTTTTTAACTCCCCAGCCTTCGCCCCCGTGAGGCAGCATCTGGTTGCTTCTTTCTATTGTTTTTTATCCGAGTATACTTTTTTTTTCCCTTTCGTCCCACATAGCCCTCCCCCCCCCTATTTCCGCTATTGCAGATTGCTGAAGGTGAATGCTGTCTGCACTTTTGATCCGCACACTTGGTTTTCTCCCCCTGAGTCGGCTGATTTGATCCCAATTCTGCTTCGCTTTCCGTGAAGAGAACTTGTACCTAGTCCTTTCCTCTCTAACACTGAGCTGGGACGTCCTGGATACAAACTTCTCCTTTTTTCTCTTGTGTTTAGGCTTGGGTATCCCACCAGGTTCCTCTCCCCCGGCTTGGCACGGCGCCCAGAGTCTCTCCTTTTCAGCCCCCCGTCTTCTCTTGACAAACAGAGGATGTCCTCTGTAACTCAAACGACGAACCTGTAAGTCTTTTTTCCGTCCATTCTCTCTGCTCGAAACCGATGCTGAACGTTTATTTGCGTCCGCCTACGCCGGCGTTGCTTTCCGTTCGTGTTATTCCGTTTTTACCCTTCTTTTTCTCCGTCCTCCTCCGGTAATTTATGAACATAAGCACAGCCCGGACGCGACCCTCCCCCTACCCCCCTGGGTCCGCTTCTCGCTTTTTTGCAGGAGTTCCTTTTCTATATTGGCTACTGTGTCCCCCTGTCTGAGAAAACTCGCAACACTTTTTTCCTTCTGAAGTGATTTGATGACGGCGTGACTAAAATAGCGGATTGTCATTTCCCCCCTCTCCCCCTCCCCCTGAACTGCCAGGGAACACCCCCCCCGCATTGCGCAGTCAATTTGGCTTTTCTCCTTTCAGATTGACGACTTGCTTGAACGACCTGACCCTTCGTATCACACTTCCTCGCTTTTCCCCCTTTGTTCTTTTCACGCGGACGCTCTCTTTCTTCGCTTCTCTTGATTCTCTACGAAAATTTTCCCTGTAGATGTAGATTCATTTCAACCGGTCGCGTAACTTCCCAGTGTGAACCTTTTCCACTTCCACCTTCGATACCTTTCAAAAAAGAAGGTTGTTTGAAATGACCCAGGGCTCAGTCCTTCATGGCTGCGCCCTCTACCTGCCCCCCTGTTCGCCCCCTTCAATTTCAGGTCTTTGTGAGACGAGATTGACTTATTTCCCTCCGTCCCTTTTCTCGGTGAAACCCCCCTGGCTGGTGAGTTAGCATTACTTGTTGCTGCCCATGGGTGTAAGCAGGAGACGTTGCCCTTTCCCCATGTGCCTACTCTTCCCCATACCTTATTATCTCTTCTTCATCCCTTTTATATATTTTACTAATTTGTGTTGTTTCTGAGTAGATGGTCCTCTGCGCAGTGTCCGTCGCTGCCGTAACACCCAGGCCGCCCCCAGTCTCGTAAAAACGCCATGCTTTGTTACCAATCCCTCTTCTACTTCAATCTGCCTTTTCCGCGTCATCGTCTCAACTACTTCAATTGATCCGGTCTCTTCAAAAAGGATTCCGGTATGTAGTATGCATTGAATATTTTTTTTTCCCTCTGGCTGGTGGTTCTTTTAGGTGCACAAACCACCGTTCTCTTTTTTTGACTGTGGTCCGACGTTTTATTTTCCAATTGTTCCCCTCCCTTTCCTTGAGAGAGCAAGTGAAGTCTTACCCTCCCGTTTTGAGTGTAATTACCCATATACTCCTATGACCACGACTCTAGGTAAGTAGTTTGCCCCCCCCTTTGGACCTATGCAATTCCCGCCGGTTGTCCGATGGATCATCTCCCCTTCTTTCGTGCCTTCATCGACCTTTCCCTTAGAAGACCAAACATTGTACCTTCCCATCTTGCTTTTTCTCCCCTTGTCTTTCGATAGGGGAATTTACTTAACTGACTCGTCTCTTATAGTTCCCTCCTCACACCACTTCAGCCGAAACACCGGCTTCTTTCTGGTGGACGGTTTATCCCCAGTAGTCCCTGATATAGGTAACAGGCTTCTCGTCTCCGCAGAGGCTTACCAGAAGGTTTACCTTCTTTTCTAGTCCAAGTTTCCTTGAGGTTTTTTTCTACATCCTCAGAAACGTTTGGACCCCGTCCACTAGTTCGTCACCCCCTTTTTTTCGGACTGGAGGACTTCTCTTCGGGAGTCTCCTCCCGATCGACGTGGCCGCGCATCTCTCGAACGCGTTCTCCAAAAAAAGGTGTCTTCTCCGATTTTTTTTTCAAACTAGTTATTGCCCCCGCGTCTGGTTATAGTTGTCCTGAAACATCCTATCTCCTCCCTCTCTTGGTTTCCCCCTCCCCACATGTTTGTGCTTTTTTGCCACAGTTCCTCGGACTTTTAACAGGGGGTTACTCCGGAAAACACTGTCGCACACCCTTTCCGTATTCCCATGTGCTTTTCCCCCCCCTGGCTTTGTCTCTCTTAAAGTTCAATATTCCCGAGGAGATTCTTCTTCCAGTATTACGTGCGACTTATAACATCCTCACGACTAGGGTCCCTTTCCCAATTTTTTCTGTCTTTTTCCTCCTTCCCCTTTCCCCTATGAAGCGACTACTTAGCGAAATAGGGTCTTTATCTTCAGCAATTGATCAAAAATTCTAACGTCCGGTTTCCTTCCGGCCCCTCACTCTTCACTGTTCTAACTCTTCAGCCTTTTCGACTTTTTCTTGGAGGAAAAAGTACAGCTGACCCTAGATGGCGATAACCACGTTCATTTTTTACGAAGAAGGCCGCCGGTTTGCCCCCCTAGTCACACTGCCGCCTTGTACATCCTCAGTTCGAGGTAGCGTGAAACCCCTTTCGACCGCAAGGGTCGATTATTTTATTGCCTATTCGTTGCCACTGTGATTACACTCCCTCTTAGTCCTGACACCAAGGCGAGACTTTGCTCAGCATCTTGCCTAGCTCCTATACCCCCTCGCCTCAAGGGGCCAACTACTAAGTCTCTCGCTGTCCCCCCCATTCCGGAACCCCGCATTCCCACCGCTTCTTTTTAGTTTTGTCTTCTTTCCTTCCTTTCTTGTAAGGAATAACAGACAATTGTTTGCACGCTCCGTCTGGAATTGGATCTCCTTCCGGTGAGAGAGGCTATCAGAAGTTTTTCACAGTTTATGAATTTTCCCTCCTGGAAAGTTCCTCCCTGAGGCTTTTGTCTTTCTCCCCGATAGAGGTCTAAAGTCAAGGTTGTACTACTTATCTCTTTGCTCCACCAAAATTTAGCTTCAGCACGCGTTTTTCATGCTCCGGTCCCCTCCCAGGCTTGAGCGCCTTTTTTTGCGCAGTCCTCCTCCCCCTCTCGTCTTGCCTCAGGGTCCCCGTGAACTATCTTATTGTACAAACAATTCCGGCGCCCGCGTTATCAGTCTTCCGGAAGTTAAGTCTTTCTCACTCTCTCCTCTAATTTGGCGCGAGAACATCGCCCATTTTGTCTATGCTACCGCCTACCTTATTTAGGACCTCTTTTAAGTAATATACTCGTAGCTCAAGTGGCGTGGGTCCCCCCACCAAGTACAGTCCCCACCCCTGCCGAATTGTTTTAACTTCCCTCAACGTGTGGGCCGATTTTTCCAAGGTATAACCACCACCCATTTTTGCGGAGGCTGTCCCTGCTGATGGGCGTTTTACCAGGAATGACCCCTTCTTTTTTTTGTTCCAGTCATGTTATGACGTGATTCTGTCCATTCTCGTTTCTTCTGTAACCCCCCCTCTTACGTCTTCAACTGTTTTTTTAAGCCAGCCGCTAACTGCTTCTGTCGTACCCGATATTTTCTCGATTTGATCCTGTTGCCGGCCAAGACTAGTTTCCCTCTCCCTCGACCTCCCCTCCCCCCACTGGCCCAGTCCCTTGACATAGTGATCCTTTGCAGAGTGGTCTCTTCCCCTCACGTCCCTTTCTCTGTCAAATCTTTCTTGCTTGAAATGCCAATGTTAACTCCTCTTTTTGGGTGGAAGAAACCGGCTGGGACGTCCTGAGCCTTTACTTTAAAGATTCTATTGGGCATTTCCGAGGCCTGCCCCCAACAGAGCTATTCTTTCCCTGATATGAGAGTCTGCCGTTGAGTTCCCCCACCTCGTACTTAGCATCCCTCCCTTTATTTCTATAATTTTCCCCGCCTTTGTTTCCATCGAATGCCCCGCACAGCAGGATCATTCCATCTGTCTTCAGTTGGTCTGATGTTCTGTGCGATTTTTTTTCTCCTCGTGCGCCGCTTCCCTCCTCCCAGTTCTGAGAAGTAACCCGCTTCGTTTGGTATTTCCGTAAGCGCGAGCGTGCGCCGGATCTCCAAAACCTCCACTTGGGGTTCTTTGGCGTCCTCCCCATTGCCCCCTCCCCCTCGTTTGATGTGTTTTGACAGCTATACATCTTATAACCTGTCGTCGACGATCTTCAAAGCCTTATATGACCCGCTTCCCCGCGACCCTTTTCCGTCCGAAAGCAGTGCGCGCCAAGGGCTTTCTTGATTCTCCCCGGCTCTCTCTTGAAAGCTTGTAAAGCCCTTACTCCTTCCTCGGTGCTCTGGCCGGGGTGGACCCCTCCTGACGGCGCTTACTGTGCTGCGTAAGTCCTCTCCATATGCGACAGTTCTCAAGTTCTCAATCCGAGACCTATCGCCCTCTATTTTTTCATCATCCCTCCCGTTTGTTGAGATTCCCCTGATTCGGATCGGTTCTCTTTTTTTTCTTTCTCTTCTTTTTCTATTTCCCGCCTACGTATTTCCTGTTTTCCAACAGGGCCTAGCTTCAGAGGCCGCGTTATGACCTGGTTTTCCTTTCATAATTGCATCGGAGCTTTTTCCTTCCGGAAATGTCAGCTATTTGATTCTCCTTCTCTCTGCGCATCTCTGTGGTTTTTCATATGAGGAGTTGACTCTTTATCTCCTCCGTGTCGCGCTTCTCCGTTCCGGTCCCCCATCCAAGCTCCTTCGGTAACCAGTGAGCAGTAGTGACTTCTTCGAAAACACCTTTCTCCTGTTGTTTCCCTCCTTCAAGAAGGAGATAGTCCGAGGATACCCTTCCCCCCCGGAGGCCTTTCGTTTTTTTCCTCGAACCTTTTCGTCCCTTTCTATGACCGTTCTCCCCCCATCCATTTTAAATAATTTTTCCCTCGCTCTCCCCCGTCGCCCCAACCTTTACCCCTCGCGAAGTCTACTTTTTTTTTCTGTTCGATGTATTCCAGCCCATAAGGCCGTTCACTGTACCCCTTTCCACCCGATCTTTTAGTACTTCCTTTTCACGTTGAAATTTGGATCCTAAGCCCGACCGAACCGGATATCCTTAGCGCTTCTGTTATGCGCATTTTCCACAAATGAATTTGAAATTCTTCCTTTCCTTGATTGTCCTAAGTTTCTTTTTCACCCAGCTTAGTGGAAAACATGGCTCGCTACTTCACAACGTCTTCAACTGACTGGAACGTGGCGGATCCCTCTCTCCCTTCCCTTTCCCCAGAGAGGACTGAATTTGACCTTGGATGGAGTCCCCGGCAATTCTATTTCCCGTCGTCGTTCGTCTTTTCTAGTCAACCAGAGACTCCCCCCTCTTTCGACCTCCGCAGGTTATGTTCTTCTCAGAAAGTCTGGTCACGTCAGCGCTTTTCCTTGCTTTTTACCGTCCCGTTCAGTTCTCACCTTTATTCCATTTACTAATCTCACCCCTTAAGAGACGTCCATTTTTGCTAAAAAGCCCCTCTCCGAGAACGCCCCTCCACCCCTCTTTTTGTGATCGTTGCCCTTCCCCCCCCCGTTCAAGGGCCGTCGCGTAATTGGTTTTCCTTCGGTAGATCTACTGGTGTGGATTTTCGCCCCCGCTTTTTCCTATGAGGATCTCGTCCTGGCCTTAGCTACTTTCTTTGGATCTTCATCTCTCTTTTTTTCTATGAAGCTGCGCAAAATCTGCTTCCTTCCGAGTGCGACCGCTCCTTTCCCCCTCTTTGTTTCATCGAGTTGCGCCTCCAATTTTTGACAATTTTCCCCCTGCCCTTAACTTGCGGGCAATCTTTCCCTTCAGTTTTTTCTGACGCCCTAGTCCTCTTTCCATCCTGGTGCGGACCCTATCTTGCATCTCTTCTATGCTCGACCTTTTTTTTTTCTAGAAATACAGATTTAAAATGTTGACTCTCCGCGCCGCTCGCGGTTCATCCCGACCGCCCCAGCCGTCTTTACTTCCCCCCGTCCTCGGTGCCTTGATGACCGCCTCCGCTTCGCCTTCTTCTCCTCCACGGAATTCGTCCTGACCCAAGCCAGTTTCGCAGGTTCATCAGCCGTTTATTTTACAGACCGCAGCTCGGTCTTTTAGTTCTTTCCAAGGGTGGACCGTAAACTTCTTTGTTTCTTTTTTACCTTTGGAGAGGTTTTTTTTCTTCCGTAGGCACCATTAGAGAGAACGTCTCGACTTTTTCCTTAGACTGACTCGGATTGTTCTGCCCTTCAGAAAATCCTGCCCTCCTTTTCTCCCCCCCTCGCCTGTTTGGTGTACCCATCTCCCGGAACTTCGACCCCCTTTCTTCTTCTTGGTTCCTAGGTGCCCAACCGACATTTTCACCCGCCCCCCCAACGTGGTCCGATCACCCAACTCTCTTTTGCCCGCTTTTTTCACATCCAGATTTTAGTGAAGTTCCCCCCCGAGGACCCCACCGTTTTCGTCCTCCCTACGCATCGCCCCTTCCACCTTCCGTACTCCACCGAAGTCCCCCTCTTCTTCTAGACTTTTGTGCCTACTTCATCATATCCCTTGCGGACATCGCCCGCCCATCGTCTCCTCCTTTCCATCTGGCATAGGTGATGATTCTCTTTCTTACTTCCGTCCCCTCGCCAAATGGTTTTTGTCCAAGCTTCTTTTCTAGCTTGATCCTCTAACCTCCGAACCTTCATCGAGAGCAATTCGTGTACCTCTTCCCGGCGCGTGACAACTGAGCTTGCCTTTCATTTCCTCTTCGCAGGTTGCGCCCTTTTCTTCTCCCGGAGTTTCCCCCTTGTCATACTGACTTTTTTTCCCCCTACTAACCACGAGACGGCCCCGTTTTTTATGAGGAGACCCAACCCCTGAGTTAGTGAGGACCCACGAGTGGCTCCCGACTCCGAGCCCTGTAAGCTGTTCCTTCCTTCCATCACTTCTTCCCACCCCTATGCTGCCCTTCATGTAGCGCTTTCCTCTCCGCTCTGAGATTTATGACGCTCCTCTTCGTTCGCCCTCCTATTTCGGTGTTTTTTTTTCTTCGAAACCTTCTTTTTCCGGCACGCCTATCCCGGTGATGGTCTGATTTTCTCCCTCTCCACCACTCCCGTCTTCACATACAGGATTACTTTTCCTCGCTTCCCCTGCCCTGCGGGCGACGGGAACGCTCGGAGACTCTGTGGCTCACCCCGGTCCTGCTCCCCTTACACCTTTTCTTTCTGCCCCCCCCCCTTTTATGGATGAAGGTTTGTTTTTCGATACTTATTTTGCTCACTTTTCCCTCCCCTTCCCCGTAATTCTCCCGAAAAAAAGTCCATCTTATCCCCTTCCCCTTTTGGATTCGCCTTCGATTGGAGAGCTCGACAGACTTACCTCGCTTGATCATTTCCCTATCTCGATCTCTCTTATGGCCACGCCATGATCCTTCGTGCCCTTCGGATTTCTATGAATAAGCCCTCCCCTTTCCTCTTGAGATGCTCAACCTCTTAGCGCTTCAAATGTCCCTTCTTCACACGGTTCACCCCCCTTCGATCCCCTCCACCAGAATGTTTGCCCCTGCCCCCAAGGTACCTCGCTTCCTCGTCCTTCAGCGGAAAAGTAAGGTCGGGCTCAATGGTCAGTCTTTGTGAGACCGATGTCCTCTCACTTCCTTTCGCTCGGCACTGCTTTGGAGCGGTCAGAAAACAATGTGCTTTTTTACTTTCGGCCTGTGGTGTCCATGGCGAAGGACGTTCCCATTCTCCACTTCCCCCCTACTTAGTTTCCTCATCCTCTCTTTTGTGAGATTCTTTTTTTCTGTCGCATTGCCGTCGACGCGAGGAAAAACCTGGTCAACCAAAGTACCTCCCTTCCACGCCTTTTTTCGACACTCCAAAGGATCCGTTTTTCCCCCTATCTTTTCAGTCGCATCGTTTCTTCCCCCCACTCCCTTCCCATTGGCTAGCTTCCCCCAAGGCTTGCGAAGGTTATGTGAGTCTGACCTGCCTATGAAGCGCTGTATCCCCTTTTTCCGTTGGTGCCCCCTTCGTGTGGTTACTGTTTTCTCCCTTTTGCCGTGGAAAGGTTAAAGTACCCTGGCCCACTCTAGAGAGCAGTGCTCCTTATCACATCCGACCTTTATTTACTTAGTCCTTTTTCCCTCTCCCTACTGAATGAAAGAAGAGCGCTCCAGTATGGTTCCCCTTAACGTAAGTTCCTAGAATCACGCCTATAGATTAAATCTCATTTTCCGGTCGCCTCTTCGTACCCCTCTTTCCCTTTCGAATAAAAAGAACGCTAAATACTCCCTCTTTTTTTTGTCGCCTCTTTGTCGGATTCTTTTCAAGCTCTTTCCTTATGCATCCAGTTCTCGGTTCACTACTTCCTTTCCTTTAACACATTTCGACCCCGACCCATGTTATTTCTTTAGAGTTTGTGCGGTTGTGAGCCACCCTCGTTAGCGGTACCTTGACCCCTTTCGATCTCTCTCCGGTCGAACAGTCGAATTGGAAGTCTTTGTTCGCGTCCGGGCTTACTTAGTTTTCGAATAATCAGTCACCGATCTAAGTCGTTCAACCCTTTTTTTTTTCCCACCGGTATCGGGCGGACGACAGGATTCCCCAGATCCTCACTGATCGCCTCTGTCCTCTCCCAGCGCTTCACCTCCCGCACTTCGGGTTGGGCGAGCGATTTTTGAAATCTTTCTTCCCCCACGCGTCCCCGGTTTTTTTTTTTCTTTCCTATTCCTTTGAAAGGTTCCAATCTTCCCTGTGAGTAACGATAAGAGGGTTTTTGTCTCCTAAACCGTTTCCCCAGCTTTTTTGACATCTTGACACAAAGCAGTAGCTTTTATGTAAATGTTTCTTTATGACCGCCTGAACACAGTCATTCTACAAATATGCATAGTTATCCCCCCTACTTTCAACCTTCTATCTCTCGATTACCGGGACTCAGTTTCTTCTTCTTAAGATCTCTAGTTCGGACGCCCTCTTAGTCGGTTGACTCCTCCAGCTGCCAGATCCTTTTGTTTTTTTTTTAGTGTGATCACCCCACGTTGTTCGGACACTTTCCCATAACCCCTCCTTCTCATCCCTCAAATAGAGACTTTTGCGTTTCCTCTTTCCTCCCCTTGATCAAAACCTCTCTCTTTTTATCTCCCGCTGTTCACAGTTCCCTCCCCCCCTCCTCTCCACGGTGCTGCGCCGCGGTCTCTTCTCTTTGAGTTTTGACCCCAGGAAGAGACCCTCTGACACTTTAGTTACAAACGGAATTGATCATCCAGTTTTCCAGTTTGGACCCTTTTCAATTCCTAAAGAAATGGAATCTAATGTTCCTTGTACTCCTTCACCACGTTATCACGCGGGGGCTATGATTTTTTTAGAAGATGGGCAATTGGCCATCCTCTTCTTTTTAGTCTGAAAAGGATCTCGGTCTCTTCTACTTGTTCAGTTTCCTTAGTCGATAAAATCCTGCCAAACAGAGGACCAAATCTTTCAACAGCCTCTGACTAGTGTTCCACGACGGTTCAACCTCCTGACCCCTCTGCTTTCAGTTGTAGGGATTCTTAGAAGGCGTGATTTTCCACTAAGCCCCCCATGTTCCAAGCATTTTTTTAATTTCTTTTTATCTGCGGAGCGTTGTTTCTCCTTCCTTTTTTCCTCAGCAGGGGCACTAACTTTTTCAGCGGACCCCTTTTCAGCCTGTGCCTTTTCTTTCGTTGCCTTGCACTTAGAGAGGTGGCCCTTTACAGCCCCTTTGCGCCGCTCGGATGGCGAAACCCCCCCACTGTGTTTAGCTCAGACCTCTGCATTGCTGCTTCGTCGCACCAGTTGATCCCTCTCGAGGGCCTTTGCACAGAGCCCTCACTTGAACTTCCGCATTTTCACCTTTTAGAGACCCCCCACACTTTCCTTCTCACCGGCTTTATGGATAGACGAAGATGAATGTTTCTCGTAGTAGGCCTCTTTCTTGCGAGATACTGAACTTCTTTTTTCTGCATAGCCCCGCCCCCGTAGATCTTCGGCCAGTCATCCCCCTCATCATCAATTTGGTCGCACCATCCCACCCTTCTACAAGCGTAACGGCAGAAAATCGTTCCTGACAATTCCCTTTTCCCTTTTGTTCACGATACGGTTTACCACCCCCCCCCCCTCTCGGGTCTTTCCTTCGATGTGGCTTTTCTTTTTCTGGTAAGACCCTGAGGAGGGTTCTCCAGTCCTGTATGACGTTTTTCGCAACATTCGCTAAGGTCAACCAAGCACAGCCTTCGCTGCCCGAGAGCCGTTTTCCTTTCTTCTCTTCCCATCTTATTTCGGACTATTGACCCTGATCAGCGCTTGAAGCCCTAGAGATTCAGTAGAAATGTTCCCCCTCCCTCCAATTTTCCAGACCCGACCTCAGTTCTCCTTCATCCCCATAGGAGGTCTCTTTCGTCCATTAGTTAAGTCATTCTTTCCTTCAGTCTTTTCGCTGGTAAAATAATATGTTATAACCAAACATGGCGGCCGCACTGTCTACAGCTTTCTTTCCAGCTCTTTTGGAGCCCGCCCTTTACTCCCACCCGATTTCATGATCTGATTTATATTTTTTCTTATCTGTGCGTCTTCTAACACATCCCCTTGCCCTTTCCTTCTCTTAATCCCTCGTGTTTTTTTTCCCGAATCCTTTGACAGGATGAGTTAGTTTTCTCCCCTCGAAGGTAACCCCGAACCTCCGGTCTTCCTCCCTTTTCTCAGGTGGCGCGTTTCTCTTTTCTAGCATGATTTTTTTATTTTTTTTCCGCCCTCCTACTACTTTCCCCGTTTATCAAGTAAACACCAGACTTGCGCTTGGTAAAGCGTACGGTCCTCGCCCCCCTTGTTAGTCGTTTCCACTCTAAGGAGCTCAACTTTCCCCCCCACGTTTGGTTGCGGGGGAGACAGCTCACCTATCTCCTTTCCTCTGGCGTTATTGATGTGCCTGTCCCTGACTCGCATCGAACGTGCGTTCTCTTACGATCACCCTGAACCTATGTACACTGCCTCAGCTATCACCTACTTAGCCAGCCCCCTTTCTCCGGTATTTTTGATCGCGGAAATTTGCGGAACCTCTTCCCCTCCGCACCCCTCCTCCGTTGACTTAGTCGTGATTGACAACCTACCCTGAAGCTTGGAGTGCCGTATGCCCTCCATCTGCGACATCGCCCCTCCCACCAGATTTCACAGTAGATCTTTCTTCTC
>Ga0179593_1599178_pt1 | contig 11871 bp, 19 predicted proteins | sample CZODoug2_1_08_16_FD_185931 | JGI IMG/M metagenome (GOLD analysis project Ga0179593, IMG submission 185931) | Vadose zone soil fungal communities from Angelo Coast Range Reserve, California, USA - CZODoug2_1_08_16fungal (PacBio error correction) | ecosystem: Environmental > Terrestrial > Soil >... | reverse complement strand
TCCTTGGATCTTGGACTAACCTCATCAATTTTTTGGAGCGTGGTGATAGGGTTCCCGGCTCTGCCCGAGGGCTTTTTTTTTTCAAAGTTGGGCTTTTTTTTTTTCCTTTTCTTTTACCCCCTCTCCCCGTTTTAGCTGGGGCATTACCCCATCGGCCACACCCTCCAAGGGTTCCGTCTGAGGATTGAATCCTCTGTTGGGACTTTTGATGGGTTCGTCATGGAAAGAGGCGTGTCTTTTCTGGGGAAACTTGTGCTTTTTTCCTGGAACCATGTCCCCCAGTTCCCCTTCGGCGGCTTTCTTTGGTTCAGCAAACAGGTTTTCTGCCTTTTTGCAAATTTTTTCCCCCCCAAAAAAAAGGGTTTCCCCCCTCTTCAGAGCTTGAGATACAATGATGGCGCCTTTTCCCCTGTTTTATTGGCGTTCTAGAGTTGTCTTTTTTTCCCCGCAGGCGCTGCTCTTTCTTCATCAGGTCCCTCCCCTTTCACTACCCACCCCCACCTGAGATTTGGTTTACACGCTTCTGGTTGCGCCCAGCCTTTTTTTTTTCCAAGTGGATCCTGGCAGCATTTCAGATTTTAAGGAACGTTAAAAAACCCGTGGACTCAGCTCCAGCACGCAGGCCCTCAGTTGACTTTGGGCCTCGATCGTTCCTCTTCCCATAAACAGGACCCAGGCGTTCGTTTCCCTTTTTTTCCCTTTTTTTTTCAGGCCCCCCTTTCTCCATGTTAGTTTTTTCTGCTCGGTCATTTCAATGCATCCTCCGGCCGCTTTTTTACGCCGCCGAATCCTCAAACCCTTTAACGGCTGAGTCTTTTTGTCATTTAAGTTGTTTTGTGGGCTTTTTTTCGGACATGCGTCGGACCCGGACTCTTTGGCTTGGCCTTTCGCCCCTTTTTACCGAAACCTGATTTGTCTTTTGTTTTCTTCAGCTTTCGCCTTTCTTTTTCGGTGAAGTTTTTTGACCTCTGACAAGAGGTCAAGGGCATGGGGGCCGACAATTTCCGCTGGGGGAGCTGCTTTTTTTTTCTGAGCCTTTTCCCAAGGAGTCCTGCTTTTGTTTTGCGACGAATGAGGCTCAGTCCCTTGGACGGCGCCTTTTAAACGCTATTTTTCCTCTTTTTCCTGTGGAACTGACCCCAACCTTTCACCCACTGCTCTTCCATGGTCCAACCAGTGGGCGTTCATCTCCCCGTGGAACCCTCCCTTCCTGGTGTTGGCACCCGCGGTCCACGGGTTCCTGTTTCCTTGTTCTTTTAGATGGATTTCCGGTATGCAGTCTTGTGGAGTCACCCCTCCGTTTTTCTCGTTCCCACTTAACATTGGTTGAAGGACCTTCGCCAAAAGGGGCCCCCGCTCGGACCCGAAAGCTTTTTTTTCCTTTCCGGTGACCCGAAACCCCCCCCCCCCTTCTTACTGGAGCTTCCTCCTGCAACGCCTTTTCCCCCCCCCTTGCCTGACAAGCAGCCCCCACCCCCCCCTTCTGTCAAGTTGTTTAATGGGGCCTGTCGTGGGTCGCAGATGCCAGGGAACAAACACATTTCGACAAACTTGTCGTCGCTTACCATACTTTTCCCCTTAGAAGGAACGACAGTTTGCGTAGTTGTTTTTCGGATCAATACCCCCCGCCTTCGACGGCGCCAAACGGAGTACTTGCTTCCACGTAGTGTTTACTGCCGGCGAGTGGCCTATCTCTGGTCCAAATTTCAAAGTTATCCCCCCCCAGTAGTTAATGGGCCCTCCCTTCTTAGTTTCACTTCTGTTCTCTTTTGTTCTGACAATTGTTTTCGGCCCATTGATTTTGGGGACATTGAAGCGCTTCCCTCTTTTTTCCCCCTTCCCCCCCGTTTAGCCCGCTCTTTTAGTGTCCCTTTTCCCTCTCTGACTCTTTTCAGATTATAGCGCTTCCCCCTTTACTCTTTAAGAGCCTCCACCCTAGTCTTAACAGCCTTTTGTCCCGGAGTCATCATTGGATACTTTTTTGTTTCGCTGTTTTCCTGATTTTTTTTCTGATTTCCAAGTTCATTTGTAAGTCCCTTTTCCCTTGCCCCCTCGATTCATGGTTCGTTTTGAGGCTTTTTTTCCCTTTTTTGCTCCCAGACAGCCACTGAGGCCTGCTTTCTTCTGGAGCATCTAAGAGTACTGCCGGGGCTTTTTTTTTCCTGGAACTTCCTTTTCCTCCCTCCCCTTTTTGGATAGATTAACCTCCCCCTCACATTTGCACATCCCCCCGACTAGTCTGGGAGCTCCCTCTTGAATTAACCGCTGTCTTCCTTCAAGTTGTCTTATCCGTTCCAAGTTTGGGGATTATCGCCGGTCTTCGTCCCGGGTTTACCTTCCCCCCTTCGAAGTTCCTGAATTTTTCTCTCTCCTTTGCCTGCCCTAAACTTAACCCCCCGGTTTTTTTCCCTTTACCATGCCCACGCGCAGACTTTGAGAAGGGACTTCTACGCGCTTGGCGAGTTGACTTCCCGTTCCCCCAACCACCTTGGCCCCCCCTCCTTTTTCAGATGCCGTTACCATGTCCGAGGCCTCTCCCCCTGGTCTAGATCGAGTCATATCCGAACCCCAAATACTTTGATTCAGTTGGGCATCCCCATTTCCTGTAGAGGTTTCCGTTTGTAGCTTTTTTTATCTGGTATTCTTCTCTGATCCTTTTCCTCCTCCCCCCGTTTTTTTCTTTTCTTTTCCTTAATACCTACGCCGAGATGAGTTTTTTTTTTTTTTCTGACCCTGGGCGAAGCGACTCCGAGCATGGGACTAGTTTCTCCTCCCACTTGACGAACAGTCCTCTTATTTTCTCTCGATCCGGGTCCCCCTCGTGGTTTTTTCTTTTTATCTCAGGGCAAACGATTTTGTCACCGGGTCGTCTTTTTTCCGATTCAGAATGCCACTTTTGGATGGACTTTGACCCCCTCGTTTCTCAAGGGCCGTTTATTGGTCTTTTCTGGGTGCAAGGCCTGTAGCTCTTTCTTTTCCCCTTCCTTTTCATTTGGTTCCACTCTCCTTTTTCCCTTTTCGGTTTTCCCGTGATTTCAAATGCTATGTCCTGCCCCCTTTTCTTCGACTCCGGCCCCCCTTTCCTTGCAGGATGCTCGTTCGTGAGATTTTTACGAATAGTTAGATGTTTTTTTTCCCTTTTTCCTGCTTATCTTTAATAAAGACAGGGACTTCTCGATTCTCCTCGGACCTTCCACGTTTTTCCCTTTCGGTATACTCCTAGTTCTTACGTTGCCTCTCTTTGTTTTTCCGTTTTCTGCAAGTTTCCCATGCCTCTCTGACATTTTGTTTCTTTTAGGATGTCTGGTTCACTCCAACTTCCCCCTGTCTGACCGCCTTAAGTCCAACTTTCCCCGCTTTCCCCGCGGGTATGACGAGTGGAGTGTCCTCCTCGTCCCTAAAAAGCGGCACCCATATGGTTCTTCTTTTTTTTTCCCTCTTGGGGCCCGCTCGCGACAATGTAAGCGGCGTGGGCCTGAGTGATGTTCAGGCCCAAAATTCTCTGGGCCTAGTTGTTCAGCCTCGTTTGTTCGTTCTCCTTAATTAACTTCCCCGGACTTTTTACCAGATGAGGATTCCCTCTCCATCAACATTACCCACCTGATTCCTTCCCCCTTTTTTTGAAGGACGGCACATTTTCCCCCCCCCTGTTTGCCTTCTTTTGATGCTCGTGAAACCGTTTGACAGCCCTTTGCCCTTTCCCTTCCGGTCCCCCCTTTTTTTTTGGGAAGCTTGCAAATTTCCCCCCCTTTCTCCCACCCTTTTGGTTTTCCCCCCCCTGCCCCCTTGCGCGCCCCCCCCTGTCCCGTGCGCCCTTTCGGTTTTTCGTTGTTGTGGCTGTTTTTTTCTGGGCGCCACGCAGGTGCTTTCTTCCTTTTTCTTATTGATGACGTTGTTCCACCTAGCCCTGGTCCGCTGGCTTTCGGGTCGGCTTTGCTGCTCATCATGTAGTTCGACTGGGATCACCTTCCCCCCTTTCATCGGGTTTCGGCTCAAGGGGACCCCCATTTCTCCCTCTACTGACCTTGTGTACTCCTTCTCCCCTCCATTACCAATTTGCTCTCTATCCGGCCACTTATGGGTTGCATTCGCCCCCGGTTTTTTGCTTTTCATTGCACGTCCATTCGTAACATTTTCTTTTTTTGCTATTTCGAGCGTCTTCTCTAAGATATTTCGTCCTTTGCTAGGGACGTGGTTCATTTGCGGGCTTTCTCTCAGCTTCCCCCCTTTAGGATTTTCGGCCCAAGCGCTTTCTCTTTTTTTCGGATCTTCCTGCATGCAGTGCCCCTTTCGCGCACATCAACCCACACCCCCCGTGCTTCAAAGCTTCTTTCCCTCTGAATTTTCCTGCCACCCAAAAATTTCCTCCCTTTCGTGTGGACACTCGAGGAGGACTCCTAGTCCCCCTTTTTTACAATGATAGAACTTCTGCGGCAAATTCATATTTTCGGCGGAGGGGCGATGTTCTTTTCCCGTTTTCTTCGATCTTTTGTCGCCGCTGTTACCTCGTGATCCCTTTCACTTCCCTGGTTTTGGAAACCTTTTTTTTGCTAGCCGAGTTGTCCTTGTTTTCTTATTGGTTCCTTCGATTTTCGGCTTGACCACTAGTGGGTTGTCCCGGGTTCCCTTCTCTCAGGGAGAACGGAGCTTTTTTCCCTTGTTTCTTTTCCATGAAAAATTTTTCCAAATGACCCCGCAGTTGGTTTGTGGTATCATCGTTTTCCCTTGGAAATCTTGCCCCTCATTTTTTTCTGGGTTTCGTTAGACCAAAAAGGGTTTTTTTTTTAGTGGGAGGTCACTCCTCTCCCAGAATTATAGCTCGTCTCTTTTTTTTTTCCCCATATTTGCCTCTCAGCTTCTTCCCCCACTCTTCCTCATAGAGTGCCTCTTAGCCCATTGATTCGTTTTTTCCGTCCCGCAACCAAGAACCTCCTCTTCTTTTTCCCTTCGCCGTCTTGCAACCCCTTTTTGCCCACCCCCCATTTGAGTAGCTCCTTGTAGAGAACGTGCCGGCCCCTCTTTATTCCTCTGCTATGCAACCTTTTTTTTTCTTGCGTTCTCTCCCCTCTTGTTCTTTATTAGCGGCAACTTCCGGGCCGCTTTTTTTTTCTCTCTTCTTATGGTATTCACCACGTACCCTCTTTTTTTTCCTCCCCCGCTCACGGGCTCTTGCCCCTTGCGCCGGCTCGCCCCTGGGCTTCAATCACTAACCTTTTTTCCCCCCAGATTCTCCCCCCTTCCCTTCCCTCGTTGTCGTACACTATTTTTTACATTACCCCCCGTTTTTTATGTTGAGAGTCTCGTGTTCTCCCTCTTTTGGCCTGCAAGGCAGATCCTTTTTTCCCCGATTTTCTGCAGCAGGCTCGGCTGTTTTCCCCCCCTCTACATGCTTCGTTATGTTTTGAAAGAATTGCCTTCGAGACCGCCTCCCTAGCTATCCCCGTCACGGTGATTTTCTGTTCCTAAACGGCCGGGTTTCAGGTTCATTCTACACGGTTTTGCGCCCCTTAACTTTTGAAGGGAACGTTTCCAACCCAGAAGTGTCTCTGATCTGGCTGTTCCATCTTTTCTTGTGATCTTTCTAGGCGTGCATTGGACCCTGAGGTTTGTCCTTTTTCTTGTGGGTTTGGACCCTTTTTTTTTGGTGACAAGAGTCGCGGCGTTTCGTTTTTTTTGATCCTCCCCCTTTTCAAAACCCAATCCAGTTGTTTTTACAACCCCCCTCTCCTTCAGATTCCTTCCCTGGCGGTTGGAGGCTTGTCTTTTTTTGTGACGTTTTGGGAATGCGTTTTTTTTCTCAGTGTCGGTGGCACAACACATTTGCCACGGGCTTTCCGGTGTGGGGCCTTTTCCACAGTATACCCCACCCCTCCCCCCCCCAAATCTTTGTTTGGAACGATGATGATCTTTTTTTTCTCACGAACTGAGCCCCTTGCTTCCCTTTCCGTTCCTGCGCTGGAGAGTTGTACGTTTTTTTGGGTTTTCCCCCAACCAACGGTCCGGACATTCATTAGATTCCCCCGAGGTCCCCCTACGGGCTCCCCTCTGTTCCCGGCTATTGCAAACTTTCCTGGTTTTTTTTTTCACTTCCCCACTCGTCTTTCCCCCTTGGAATTAACTAGTGCTTCCTCTTTCCCCCCCTCTCAGAGAAACCAGCACTTCCCCCTAGTTTTAGCTCTCCCCTTGTACTCCAAGAGACCACAAGATTCATTTTTCCGCGATTCGATGGCGAGGATTTTTTCCAGTTGAGGGCTTTTTTCCTCGAGTGAGACCCTTGTTTTCCTGCTAGGATTTTCTCGCTTCGCGGTATCTCGCTCTTCGCTTTTTTCGCCTCGTGTTTATTTCACTCCCCCTCACCCGCACCGCTTCCCGCGCTTTATTGACGTCCGTACACCTTTGACTCCGGTCAGCCCTCCGCTGAGAGTTAACCTCCGCCTTTCCCTCGTTCCACTCCCGCCCACTCTGTACACTACCCCCCCCCCGCTACTCCACCCTCGTCTCCACGCCCCCCACCTCCTACCTCCCTTTTCCCCACCCTCCCCCCACACCCCTCATTTGCATTTCACCCACCCCTTGACCTCCCCTCCCCCCCAAACCCCCCCTCTTCCTTCCTTTTCCTTCCCCGCACTGCCCTTTATCCCTTCTCATTTTCCCCCTCATTTTTCCTTTCCTTTTTTTCCCTCCCCCTTACCCCACATTATTCGGCTCTTCCCCCTTTTTGCCCACTACTCCTCTCTTCCCTTCCCGCCAAATTCTTCCCCCGATCCCCATCTTCCTATTCCCCCTACAACCCATTTCTCCCGCTCCTCTCCCCCCCCCCCCTTCCTCCCCCTCCCCCTCCTCCTTTTTCTCTTCTCCTTTGGTTCCTTATAGCCTCCATGTAGGCCTTGGCTGGGCTGCTTTGGACCGACATCACTTCCGCGAGCAAAAGGGCTCTTTTTTTTCCGACCCTCCTTTTTTTTCCCGTTTAATTTTTGTTTTTGTTCTCCTCTTTTTCTTCTAGGCTGTAGGAGTTTGAGCGTTTCAGCTGATGGCATGTCCAGGATTTCCCTTTGGCTGCGCGTCCCTTTCACTGTTTCTAGCTGCGTTTTCAATTCCCACCCACACCTGCCCACGAAGGGCTCCACCACCTTTTTTTCGGCAAACGTCCTAGCGTTCCTGTTTTTCTGAGAATTCCGTTTTTTTTTCGCGGCCCCCCCCTGGCACCCGTCTTAGTTTTGTAGATTGTCCCGGGCTTGTTTTGCCCCCTTCTCCTTATCTTTCTGTTTTTGAAACTTTTTTTTTCCCTAACTTCTCAGGAGTCCAAAGAACCCCTCCCCTTTTCTGCCCCCCCCTCCCCTTTAACGCGTTTTTTGTTTGTAACCAATTAAGGGACTACGACCCTTCCCCCTTTTCGCCATGCCGACCCTTTCATTTGACCTTCCCATTGAGTCCCACCCCCTCCTTTCCTTGATACTCAACTTTTTTTCGGTTTTTTGTTTCCTCTTCTCAACCCCCCTCCGTGGATACTGGTTTTAGTCGCCCTCACAGTTGTTGTTTTCCCCCTGGCGCTCCCACTTTTTTTTGCGTCGAAGGTTTGCGCTTTTACCCCCACCTTTTCCCAACTGTATGTTCTGTCCTTGTGAACTGTCCGTTTTCCCTTGAAGGTCCAACCAGTTTTTTTTTTATTTGGAGTTCCCTTTTTTTTCTCTCCTCCCCTTTCCTCTGGTTCCCCCCTTCCCGTCTGCCCCAAAAGTTTTCTTTTTCCCCCTGAAATTTTTTTCTACAACCACTCTGGTATTATTTCCCCCGAGTTTTTTTTCAACGCGTGCTTTTTTCCCCCAGCTCTTTTTTTTTGTCGGTTCGTGGCTTCCCGCTTTATCTGCCACACCTCTTCGATCGCCGTTATCTTTTTTTTTTTTTCGCGTCCGCCCTGTTCAAGGACGGTTTTGTCCATGCCGGATCAGTTGTTCTCCTTGCCATGCTTGGAAGGTACCTTTTTCACCTCTTCTACCCTTCGTCCTCCCCCTCCTCTCTATCCCTCCCTCTTTCCTCGCACCCCCTCTTTTTTTCACCTTCCCTCCCCCCTCCCCTCCTCCTCCCCTCCCCTTTTCCCCCATCGGTACATCGAGAGCGACCTTTCACCCTATCTCTTCCCCTCTTTCACTCCCTGCCGCCTCCCTTTCTCTGCCTCTCCTTCTCCCTCCTCCTCCCTCCCCCTCCCTCCTCACCCCCACTCCCTCTCCCCGCCCCTCTCATTCATTGCTTCCCTCCCTCCCCTTCCATTCTACTACCCCCTCCCCAACCCCCTCTTCCTCCTCCCACCAAACCTCCCTGCATCCTTGCCGCCTCTCTACGTCTCACACTCCCCTCCCTAACTCTTTCCCCCCCTTCACCCGCCCTCCCCTAACTCCTCCACCCCCACCGTTTTTCTCCCTTGTTCCCCCCTTCCTATCGCTCCCCCCCCACCCCTCTCTCTCTTTTCTCATATCTTCTCTTCCTCCGTCCCCCACGACTTCCCATCTACCCCCTACCTTCTCCGTACCCCTTTTTCCTTCATATCCCCTCGAGGACCTCCCCGTCTATCACCACCACCCCACTTTACACCCCCACCCTCCTAGACCATCTACCTTCCCCGTCTGCCCTAACCCTGCCCTATCTCCTCGCCTCTTCCTAATCCTATCTTCCCCTACCGAGGTTTTTTTTTTTTGAGGTCTCCCCTCCTTTTTAAGTCGTTTTTCCCCGATCTTGAATCATTTAAGGCTGAGGTGCTTCCCATTATCATAGTTTGTCAGCTGACTTAAACCTCTCCCCTCCGTACAAAATTCCCCCTTTAAATTTTCTATCGATTTGTACTATTGAAGAATTCTCCTAGATCTTAAAATTTACGAGATTTTTCTTGTACCCAGGGCCCTCTTTTTTTTTTCTGCATAACCGCTTCCATTTCTCGAACGATTTTTTCCTTCTGCTGCGCGGACTTTTTTCTACGGCGGCCCGTTGTGTAGTTTCCTTCCCTTCTTTTGGGTTTCAGCCCTCAGGAGTGCCTTTCTTTTTTTTCCCCCCGCCAGCCATGGTTTTGCCCCAAAATTTTATTACCCTTCTCCATTCCCTTGAGGGGCCCACCGGCCACTTTCCCCCTTTCCCCGGCCGTGTTTGCGCCGGAGTTTTGACCAGCAGATGATCGTCCCCCCCTACATAATGTGGGTCCCATTTTTCTTTTTCTGCGCCACCCAGGGGATAGATTTTCCTCGGATGTCGCTGATCGCGTTCCCGTGAAAAAACTCGGATTTTTTTATGGAGATTATCCATGGTTCCCGTTAGATGGCTGCCTCAGGCGGTTTTGACTTTAGTTGGGCTTTAACTTTTCCTTCTCTTTCTTCCCCCTCCTTCCTCCCCCTTTGTTTGTTTGTGTGAGTCTCTCCAGACGCGAATTCCCTACGGCCCTTCCTTTTGCAGCCCCAAGGAGGCGATTTTCCTACGCGGTCATGGAATTTTGCAACTTGACGAAAAAGCTCGTAGGTTTTTCCGGGTCTTCCCGTTTGTGCGACTTTTCTATTTGTTCCTTTGTTTTGGGGCGCGTAGGAGTTCACTTTTCCCTCTTCCCGAATTCTCGGAGCTCCCACTGCCTGCTGGTGACGAAGGCCTGGGCGTCACGGCCGGCTGGCCGCTTTTTTTTTTGCCCCTGACACTTCTTCCCGACTCTTTTGCGTTCGTCCCTTTTTTTCTCTTTGGAGAGATTATCGCCATTTCACGCCCTCCATGCTGATTTGCTTGCCCAACCAGTGGGGGCGGCGGTTCTGCACCCCCCTCGTGCAGCTGAATTTGTTCTGATTTGATTTTTCTACCGACTCCTCTTTTTTCCCCTTTGGGTGATTTCGACCTATCTCAGGTTTTAAGTGAAATTCGGCAAGGAGATGCTCTCGTCAAGGCAAACGGGAACTCTGTGCGAGGCTTGACCTATGACCCAACCCGCTTTTTGCCCCCTTTTCCTTGTTCGTTGTGCAGCATTCCCTTTTCCCCCGCAACTTTCGGGTTCTCTTTCAAGGTGTTCTCCCTCAAGCATCCGAACACCTCTGCCACGTGATCCGGCCCCAACCTTCTGTGAAACCCCCTTTCGGGTTTATGACCGGCTGGTTGTCTGCTCTAAAGGGTCGTTGACAAAGCTCGAGAAGGCTTCCCTTTCCCAGAGTATATAGAAGAAAGGTGGGCACGGGGATCTTTATCCAGATCTGAATTTCGGTCCCCGGGCCAACACTGGGCTGGGTGGCTCGGCATCCTAGGTGGGGGGAGAGTCCTTACTCCTTTTTTTCTGAGTTTTACACTCTTTTTGCGCGTCACCCATTTTCCCGGCAAACTGACGCGTTCCCGGGGGCCGCATGATACCCGGGAAGGTGGTCTCATTTTTTTGAGGGCTTGCTTGCCGTCTGGGTCTTTTTGCAGGTTCAACTTCCTTTTTTTTTTTTCGGCGCCGCAACTTTACCGTGATGCACATTTCCGGTGTGGCTGCTTTTAGCGGGAGCACGTAGGCTGTCCCCCCGACCAAGGCTTTTCCGCCGAGTCGGTCACCCTCCCCTCCTTCGGTTCGAGGGCGGCTTTTTTGGGTTGCCTCTTCAGGGAGAAAGGAACCGGCGGTCTCCTCCTCGCTGTGCAGGCATCCTCATGGGACCCAAAGCGTTCCTTCCGAGAATTTAGCACCTGCGGCTCTGGACTTTTCCGGCCCACTTTTGCGGCATGCAATAGTTTTTGTGTCCCATTTGTGGTCATTTAACAACCTTTTCTGGCGCGCCGGCGCGTGGTGAGCGCGGGCCTGTTTTCTTGCCCGTTTTTCCGCCTCTTTCACCAGCGGCGGGGGCAGTTTCTCATTTCTGGAGCATCTGGCAATGGCTTTTCGGCCCAAGGGCTTTTTTCGGCGGCCGTTTTGGTTCCGGGCGGCCGCGGGGCCAACGACAGCGGGAACAAGCCCAATTTCCTTTTTACCGCCGCTTCCGGATCGCCGCAAGGCCTAGCCCGGGTCAGGCGTGGCGACCGCGCACCTTTAAAACACCCCCAGGCTTCCCTCCCCCCCCTTCTCCGCCGCCTTGCTGCTTGTCCTTGTCTATCCTTTTGAGCTAACCGGTAGTTTCCTTTGCCTCTCGTGCCTTTAAGGATGCCCATGACGTTTCCTATTACTTTGCTCTATGAGGGAAATAGAGCCGTCCTTTTCGAGCAGTGGAGGTTTTCTGCGTCCTTTTTGGGGTTGCTTGTAGTTCCCCTGTGGGTGACTACCTGTCTCGACGTTTGGTTCCTTTTTGTTTGGCCGTTTTGAGTCCTGGCGGGAATGCACCAGAGGTGCCATGTCGTGGCGTGTGCCTCTAAGCGGAAAGCACTCCCGTCACTTTGACGAATTATCTTCCTGCCTTCTAGTTGGCCGCTTCGCCAAGTTCTTCAGTTCCATTGATGGGAGAGCCCCACCAAGAGGTCTTTTTCTTCTCCTTCTTCCTATGGTGGTGGGAAACTGTGACTTTTTCCCCCTCCTTCTTCCATCCAGGCTCCTCTGCCGGCTTTTTTTCCTGGAAGAAAGAGTTTTACTCTTCACGCACCCCCAGTTCCCATTGCAATCTTCAATGACTTCCGGCTCCCCTCCCCCCCTGACTTCCTTCGAATCGTTGGCGCCGATCCCGGGACGGTGCCACATCCCCTTTTCCCCCTAAGTTTGTGTCGTTTCTACCTTTACGCTTTCCAATGTCCCTTTTCCGAGAGGGTCTCTGAAACCTCCTTCTCCTTTTTAGAGGAAGTTATTTCCACCACGTCATCTCGTCCGAGGGTCTTTTATGAGGCTCCGTCCGTATTGAAGGAGCCCATTCCCTCACCCGGGGGAACAGATCTTGTAAACGTGCCCTTTCCAAGGGGGCT
>Ga0179593_1569550_pt1 | contig 11871 bp, 16 predicted proteins | sample CZODoug2_1_08_16_FD_185931 | JGI IMG/M metagenome (GOLD analysis project Ga0179593, IMG submission 185931) | Vadose zone soil fungal communities from Angelo Coast Range Reserve, California, USA - CZODoug2_1_08_16fungal (PacBio error correction) | ecosystem: Environmental > Terrestrial > Soil >... | reverse complement strand
ACGGCGCTTGCCCTCTTCCTTCTTGACTTCACCTGCAACGCACACCCACGGTTCCCCCTTCAGTGACCAGGAGATTCCTGCCCGGTCTTTTTTCCTTCGTTTCCGCCCCCATCGCAAGGAAGGTGTGTCCTTCCTTTTTTTTTCCCCTCCCGCCTTCTGCGTTCAGCCATCCAGCACGCATTAACAGTCAGCCTTCCTTTCCTCTTCCACAATTACAATTCGACAAAATTTCTCTGACCTGATACTGCTTTTGGGGGAGACAGTGTTCCCCCCCTCCCTTTTTTTTTTCCTCCCCCGAGTTAGCCTGCCGCTGCGAGAGCGAAAAACTTTTCCCGAGCGGTGGGCAACGTTAGAGCAAAGAGGCGAAGGGTTCCCCCCCCTTCCTGCGAGGTCCCAAGCCCAACAATTATTCTGTTTCCCTCTTCCCCTCTCCGGAAAACATGCCGACATGAGCGCAAAAACTAAATTTCCCCCTCGACGTGAAACACGAAGTAGCTCACTCCCCCCACCTCCTTTTCCAAGGGTTCCTTTTTCCCCTCCCCCCTTTGGAAAAGCGCATTCTAGGATTCTTGCGGAACGGCCTTTCTCGCCATAGGTTTCCTCCCTTTTTCCAGGCTGGTAAAGCAATGATTCCTCTTCCCTTTCTTCCGTTATCGCAGAGACTGAAGTATTTTTTTCCCTTCTATGAATACAATTCCCCCTCGCCACGCCCACCTTTCTTCCTTACCATGGCCGCGACTGATCCCCCTTTCAAACTTTGAACACATGCGGCCCCCCCCCCCCCTTAGACACCACCAATTCCATTCTACCTCAAGAATACTGCCCCACCCGAGGCATGAGTGTTAGCCTTTAGGCGCGGGAGAGTCTTTTTCCCCCTCTTTTGGTCTATACCAATTTCCTGCAGCGGCAAGGTTTGGTTCAAGCCTTCCACCTTATGCTCAACTCCCTTCCCTGTTGCAGACCTTCAAAAATGGAGGGTCCACCTCCTTTTTTTTCTGAACAGATTGGATAGAGTCTGCCGCGGAATTCTGATTTTCCTTCTTCCAGAAAAAAAGTCTCAGGTTAGAGAAAACCATTCCTCTTCTTCCTTTGCGTTTGATAAGATAATTTTTCACCCCTCTCTGCTACTACGCTTTTGAAGACTCCCTACCCATACACAAGTCAGTACACATCCTTCCTTCCCTTTCCTTTTTCTTCTATGAGAAATGATGGAAAGGGGCCCCCGCCTCTCTCCCTTGCTTAGGTGGGGCCTCCTTCTCACCGTGTGATGAGTCAATCCTTCCCCGGGATGAAGAGGCCCTCCTTCCCCGCCTAGCATCCTGGAAAACGAAGCGCATCGTGGTTCTTGAAGTATCGTGGATTAGTCTCTCCGACTTTTTTTTCTTTTTCCTGCCAAAGTTCTGGTTCGCAATTTCCTCGCAGCTGGCGAAAGGAATCACTTTTCCTTCCGACCCCCCCCATGACCCCCCCCTTCCCCTCTTCGTAATAAGTCGGCTTTTTTCAATCCTGCGGGTAAGTCAAAGTAAGGGAATAGGCTTCCCCTTTTCAATTCCCCCGTGCCTTCCTCTCAGCTGTTCTCGACGGAGGGAAAAACTGAGGTCCTGTAGAAAAGGAGCAAGCCTTCCTTTTTTTTTTTTAAACACCCCTGCGAGAGTTGCTCTCCTTTTCCCCTTCCCCCCTATTCCCAATCACCATGATGGACTATTTCCGTCCCCGGTTGCTTAGTTTATTTTGAAAGGAATAGATTGTTTGGTTGCGGATAGGTTTGTGGTAATTCCCCCTTTTGTTCCCTTCCCCTCTGATGCGACGTTTTTTCCTCCCTCCGACCCCATTAAAGGTCTTTGCCTTCCCCTCCTCCCCTTTTTTTTCCTCCGAGGAAATCTTTGATAGTGCTTCTCCCCTTCCTTCGTCTTGAACGTACAAGATAACGCGGCTCTCCCCCCTCTTTTTAACGATATTTCAGTCCGCGCGATGACTATGGGCTTCCTCTTTCTTTCCTTTCTTTTACACGCTGCGACTTTTTTTCTTCATTAAGAAACGAATACGAAGATCCCCACTCTCCCCTCACATCGACTCAACTTCCGTGTCGGATCGAGCTTTTGTAGGCCCTCCTTTCTTAGATTGCATTGTCCATTTGAAGCAAGACTCTCACAAGCAAATAAGACCCAATTGGGGGTGGACCTGCTTGGTTATCGGTAAGGGAACCCGCCCCCCTCCTTCTCTTTCCCCGTTTTGTGGTGATGAAACATTTAAGTGGATGTCGCAAAACTTTTTTTCTTGCCCCCCCCCAAGCGTCTTTAACAACCCTTTTTTTTTGTTCAATCCCTTTGCTGCGTGTCCCTTCCCTTTCCCCCTGCGGCCAAGAGTCTCTTTGAACCATTCCTTCCCCCCCTCTTTTGAGAACTTCCTTGCCCGGGACAATTATCTGGTCTTTTGTTCCTTTCTCCTTTTCTTCCCCCTCCCTTTTTTTTTTTTTCGAGAGAGGCAGCTGACCCCCGCCCCTCCCCTCGCAGTTTTAGCGTAATTTTCAAAGAGAATCTTTCCTCACGGCCCGCATGAGGAAAATAGTCTTCCTCCGCAAAAAAAGGGATTTGGTTCCATTCTGTTAAAAGAACGGGGCAATCCACCCCCTTTTTTCTTTGGATTTCTTGTTCAGAAATACACTTAAATGTTCCCCCCCCCCTCCTCCCCTCTCGGCTGGTAGGGTGCACTGCCCAGAGAACCCCCCTGGCACCTGTCCACAAAAATTGGGTCGGATTGCTGTCGTCTCTCCGATGAGTGAAAATGGACACTCTCCCTCTTTCTGGGTACCCCATCTTCGATTCCGACACGGAAGGTGAGGCTCCCCCTTTCATTGATCTTAGTATTCGTTCTTAAGTCCTCTTTTTTTTCGGGGAGTTCAGCAGGCGTTGCCCTTTTCCCTTCCCCTTTCTTCCTTCCATTTCATTCGAGCGACGTATCTTTAAACGATCTTCTTTTCAAGACGAAGGGAAGGGTATACCCCCTTCAAGCACTATCAAAGATTTTTTTTCCTTTTAGTGGGATTGTTGAGGGGGTTTTTCCTGCATCCTTGTGGGAGGAGGACTCAAAGGATCATAGAGGGGAAGGGCCCTTCCCCTTCTAGTATGCCTCTACCCTTTCCGCACCGCCACCCTGCTCCCCTTCCTTCTCTTCTGGCTGTGAGGTATGATTGTTTTTGGAATCGTTTGAAAGATTGCTCGAAATCCCCCCCCCTTTTCTTCCTGGTGACAGTGAACACCCTTTTCTTCCGGTGTGCTAATCTCTCGGGATTGAAAACGGGAACATACCGTTTCCCTTTGAGACTTGTAGAAGATTGACTTTTTCCCCCCTTTTTCCTGCCCATGTACCGCCTCTTCCATCCCTCCCTGCTTTGAGCAAGACTGAAACAGCCGAAGGAGTCCTCAATTCGGGATCCTTTTTTTCTCTTCCTTCTCCAAGCTGCGCAGGCTACTGCCAAAATGGAAACTTTCTTCCAAAAGTCGGGAGAGAACTGACAACATCCCTGCAACTTAAGCCCGAGGCGGTCAGCCCCCCCCCCCTGTCCAGGGCTTATAGGCGTTGCAAGGACGAAGCGCCTCCCCTCCCCCTATGGATTGATATCACACGGTCCCTAATTACGCCCAACATAAGCAAAAGGGAGCGTTTCTCTTTTCCCCTCTTACCTGCCCCTGTCATCATGGCCGGCATCGCCATGCCCTCTCGTTTCGTCAAAAAGAGTAGGAAAGAGGCAAAACAAGCTGTTGCCCCCCTTCTTCGTAGAAAACCCTTCCCCGAGAGTAATCGTGAGCACTGGTTTCTCTCCTTTTCCCTCTTCCCTTCCTCAGCATCCGCGCCACCGCGATAAAATCTTTCCTTCTTCCCTTGCCTGTGGGACTCCTTGTGGAAGGTTTCCCCTCATATTTCCTTTACAGAACTTTTTTCAACTTTTTGAACCAAATTGCCTCTTTTCTCCCCCCGCCGATCCCTCCGCGCCGCTCCCCCCCATGCCCTGGTGTTACGATGGAGTTTCAGTCTGCTTTTCTTCCCTTCTTTGGATCCGTTGGAAGAATGTGTCCTTCCCCCCCCTTTTTTCCTCCTTTTCGTTTCCAGTCGCGAATGGTGAGAAGATTTTTCTTTCCTTTCTCACAGGGTCACAAATAATGAAGCTCTGATCCTTTTTTCCCTAAAATTCTAGGGAATCAGTTCTCCCTTTCTTGACCCTTATGGCAGAAAAGGTCAACAGGAAGTCTAGTGCCTATCCTCTTTCTTCCCCCCCCTTCTTGCGAGCGGTCTTTCCTCCTTTGGCACAGCGCAATATGGGTATTAGGTGGGGATCCCCGTAGATGGAGTGTGATTAATTAATTTCCTTTTATTCTCTTCTCTTTGGAGTACTTTTCGAGGTAATTGGACCCCTTTTCGTACAACTGTTATTGGCTTTGCCCGCTCATCATCCCTTCGCCTCGTGATCTTCAACTTTTCCCCCCCCTCGTCCCCCGTGCCTTCGAAATTTTCGTCTCTCGGCCCAGGCAGAACTAGTTTCTTAACGCCCGTCGTTTCTTAACCCATAACGCCCTTCTAGTCAAGAGAAATTTTGTCGTCCCCCTTTTCCTGTTCGACGGCTGAAGTAATGCGTGCCTTCACGTCTCAAGAAGGGGCTTACCTTTACTCCTTTCCTTTCCGACCCACTGCTGATTTTTCTCCCCCCTTTTTTTTTTTCGACTTACAGGCAGGGTCTCTCTGGTAACTTCTCTTTCCTGCCGTTGGGGGCTGTTGAAGGTGAAGTCAAGACTGGCCAAGGTCGCCGCTTCCTTTTTTCCTATATATATCTTTACCCTCATACGTGTTGTTGTGAGCGATCTTTTCTCGACTTGCGACTGGGCCAAGTCCTGGACTTCAACTGCAACGCCACCCCTTTCCCTTATGCAGAAGAAGTGCCCCTGGTTTTCCCCTTTACTGTCGTGAGCCTATGCGTTCAGCCCCCCCTTTTTTTTTCCCGCGAGAGTAAAAGGTAAGCCCGAGATGAGTATTTCTCACAGTTCAGCCTTCGACCGGCAGAGATTCAAAAAGGGCTAATCTCCCCCCCCCCCTTTGACGACCGTGTTGGGAGGGATGTTTTTCAGTGGTTGTGGAGAAAAAGACTTCTCCCCCCCCCCCCCACGAGTTATGCTGCCGCCTGCCGAGCTTTTCCCCCACGGGTTTCACAAAGATCTTTTCAAAAAAGTTTTGATCCTTTTCCCTTTTTTCCCCAATAAGACTGAAGGGCAAAGCCCACCCCCCCCCAGAACGCGGGAAACATGTGGGCCTTCCCCCCATGCGAGAAAAAACTACCCCTTTCTTATTTATTAGAACGAAGCGAGTGACGTAGTCACTCCCCACACTCCTCCCCGAGGGAGACTGTTGCCCTCCCCCCCCCTTTTGACACCTCGCATATTTGTCAACACCTTTCTCCCTTCTTTCGGAACGGACTTTATCGCCCCCCCCTTTTTAGACCCCCAATTTTTGGAAAAATTTTTTTCCCCTCCTCTGCATTGAGTGGACACGTATTCGCAGAGGCTTCTTCTTTTGAGCATGAATCCATACCTTCGTCCCCCCCCCGAACCATCTTATACTACATGGCTCTCCTTTTTCTGGCTTCTTCAAACTTTTCACACATGCGGCCCCCCAGGCCATTTCCTCCCCCCTCCCCTGAAACTCAGCGAACACCAGGGCATGTCTTTTCTTTTTTGGGAGAGGATAGCGGCTTTATCCCCTTCAGACCTTGCAGCTTTCCCGGCCAATTGTTCAAAGGCTCCTCCCTACATGGCAGTCTGAGGGAAACCTTTCCCCCCCCCCGGGAGGTCCACAGTGGCTTTTTTTTTCCCTAATTTTTCGCCTTCCGGATGCTTATGGAGGCGGAAGAACTCCCCCCCCTGAAACCAGGGTCAAAGGTCGAGTGAACCCTCCTCTTTTTCTGTTTGCTACGATCCTTTTTAACAGCGTGTTTTGCGAGCCTCTCCCCTAACATTCAGTAACAGAACGTCCCCTTTTCTTTTAGATGACTCCCATGATGAAAGGGCATTCCCCTTTTTCTCCCGCATCGCTTCCATTTGCTTAGGTGGGCGTAAGTATTCCGTGTCTGAGTAATTCCAGAGTGTCTCCTCCAGGTGGGGTAATGCCTCTTTTTCGTCCTTGAAAACGCCCCCTCTCCAAACGAGAACGTAAGCGTCCTTTTTTGGGCCTCCGTGGGCAGGGATCGGGGTTTTTTTTTTTCTCTTCCATGTGCAGCAAAAGTTTGGTGCGCCGGTTCCCTTTTTCTCGTGAGAAGTAGAATTCCTCTCCTCAAGGCAAGTGACATAAACGAATCCTCCCCTCCTCTGGGTTCAATCATCCTTGGAGGGTAAGTCACCGCCTCCTCGGGTTACATGGGCCCTCCCCCTTCTCTTCTTCAAGCGTCTCGGACGGAGGGAACTGTTATTCTTTTCCCCCCCCTTTTTTCTTTTATCCCAGCCTGAGAGTTTTTCAATGTCAACAGGCTCTGAGTTGTCTTTTCTTCCTCGCTCACGATTACCATCCCAGATGGCCCTTCTTCCCCCACAGGCTCGTTCTTTTGAACGGGAACCTAGTGGTTCCTTCCTCTTCCGCAGAATAGATTAATGACTGTCCCGTTCCCCCTTCCTTTCCGACCAGCTTTAAACGTTAGTGCATTCCACCTCAATCCCCTTTGAAGTAAGACGAGGCTCCTCCCCCTCCCCCCGGGTGGTATACCCATTCCTCTTCCCTATAACGCGGCCTTCCCCCGCGTTTTAAAGATTATCGCCTTCCTTCCTATTGATGTTCGTTAGGCATTTTTGACTCACCGACGACACAAGCATCGTCCCTAATACTCCTCATCAATTAGACATTTCCCCCCCTCAATTCCGTGTCGGATCGAGGGCTTTGTTTTGCGCGGTAGTTTCTCTTCTTTTCAATTTCAAGACAAGACCTCCAACAAGCAATCCGACCCCCCCCCCTTGCTGGTTCTATGGGCAGTTCCCCCTCTCGGTCCTAGAGGCTTGTGAACCATTTTAGTGGATTCCCCCTGCCGCCCAGACCAGCATAAACGCCCCCCCAGGTTGGACAGACCCCCACATTCCTCCTTTTTGTACAACACCTCCCTTTTTTTTGTTATCTTTCCCCTGCGGCCAAGATTCTCTTTGGTCCCCGCCCAAACTGCGTTTTTTTCCTTCGATTCCCCCAATTATCTGGTCTGGTGGTCTTCCGCCCATCTCTTCTCTCCTATCATCGTTTTTTTTTTTTTCGACGATGGCCATGTGCCCCACAAGACCAGACTTTGGCCTCGAAGTTCTCCCTTCTCCTTTATGCGTACCCTTTTCCAAAGAGGAATATGGCCTCTTTCCTTAGACCAGGGAACACGCAGCAAAAGGGAATTTGTTGACCTCTGTTAAAGACCGGGGGCAATCCAACCTCACGGTTCTTCTCCCCTTGTTGCCCCTATTACAATTAAAATTTTTCCCCCCCCCTTCCCTCTTTTCCAAAAAAAACCCCCCCTCTCCTCCCTTTCTTTCCCCCCCTAGAAAACCAAGAAAGGCCCCTTTGTTCCCCCCCCCCCTTTTTTTGTGGTAGGTTTCGAAGAGTCTTCTCCCTCGCTCCGCGCCGAGGAGGGCTTCAAAGCTCGATCTCCCCCCTTTCTAATGATTCTTCGTATTCGTTTTAAGTCCTTTCTTTTTTTTGAGTCATCTGTCGCAAGAATGACTACGACCCATCTCCTACGCTATCTTTAAAAGAGTTCTCAGGCCGCGTTTTTGGACGTTCCCCTATATTACCAAACCCCCCCCCTGGGCCCTCCCCCAAAGATTTTCGTGTCCGGACTGCCGGCTTTCTGCAAGAACGTGGTAGCGGGTTGGAGGGGACTCCCTTCTCCTTTCACAAGGCAGAATTTTATGCCGCTACCTTCTCCTTTTCACAGCTAGTCCTTTTTTTTTCCTTGAATAGCACGTGCTTTCCTTTTTTTCTTCTCGGCGGCCACATCATGGTGATTGTCTTGAATTGCGCAGACTCCCCTCCCCTTCTTCCAGTTCCCCCCTTTGAAAAAACGCTAAGGGCTTGGGTCCTTGCTGTCTACTCATAGAGGGGTGTCCTAACAGTTCCCTAAGTTCGAGCCGCTTGCTTTCTCGGGAACATGTAACGCCTATTCCCCTTTCCTTTTTCCCAGGACCCGCGGATTTTTCTCTTTTCCCGAAGGATGACGGGCACGTGAAGCAAGGGCTGTCTCCGATGCGCAGGGACTACTGCCAACCTGCGACCGAAAACTTTTGCTTTCCCTTTCCCCCCCCTTTCTGGAGCGAGACAGCCCCGATCCTCTTCTCCCCGAGGGCGCTTCCGTTTTCCAGGGTATGTAGGTTTTCCCTCCCGAGCCTCGTATTCCCTCTTGGATGACTCATCACACGGCCCCCTTCCCTGGAGCGCGGCATTGAAGAAGTCTTTTTGTAAGTGCCCTGTAATCATGGCGGCATCGCCCTTCCTTTTTAGGAATGTTAGGTTTTCGTCAAAAAGTCGTCTCTGTCACAAACGCGGTGAAAAAGGCTTCCCTCCCTGAGCGTCAATAGTGAGCATGGTTTTCTCTCCTTTTGATTCAGCCTTCATCCGCTCCTCTTTCTTCACCCCCCGCCCACTAAAATCAGGAAATAAGCAACCTGCCTGTGTCTCTTTTCTTTCCCTCAGATGCAATGTCTTTGGAGCCTCCAATTTGTACATCGCTCCCCATTTGCGCTGCTGTTGAGGCCATTGGTATATCCTCCATCCCCCTTTCTCTGCCCTACTGCTAACAATACAGGCCCTGTTTTTTTAAGCTTAGTTGTTCAGTATGATGGATTTCCTTTTTCGGCCTATGTGGGGAAAGTTTGACTCCCAAAAAATTTAGCGTCAGTCGCGGCATTGGTTCGTCTCCCTTTTTTTCGCCTTTTTTTTGGGTCACAAATACTGAAGCTCTGCGGCATACGGTTCAAACCCCGCTCATAGTGCATTTTACAAGCCTTCTTCCCTTCCCGTCCGCCCAAAGAAGGTACGAGTGCCGATCTAGGTGGCCCCCCTTTTTTGGCTGGCAAAAGGCGCCCCTCTTTTTTTTTTTTTCGTGAGCGACCCGTGCACGTAGATTGGCGTTCTAATCGTTTTTTGCGTCATTGTCATTTCATTTTTTTTCCCCTCTGAACTGAGACTAATGGTGTTTCCCCCCCTTCCCAGGTGCCTCTTTGCAGGAGCTTCTCTTTCAAAAACGCGGTTGTTGCTCGAAATTTCGCAGCGGCAGGCAGAACTCGTTTCTTCCTCCCCCACTGCTACATCCCGCCCAAGCAGTACGTCACATATCCCCTTTTTTAAATTTTCGCTTTTGATAATCTGCCGTTTTTTTTTTTTTTTGGGGCTGACGGTTAATTTTTTTGCTAACGGTATCAGCCGGGGAGTCCCTTTTTTCCCCTTTTTTTCGACCCTTATGACGATGTGTCTCCCTTTTTTCTTAGCGGGCATGTATATTCCGGTTCACGTCTTCTGCCTTTTTTCTAACAGTCGCGGTGGTGGGCGTGGCAGTTCCTTTTTCCCCCCCTGGAACCAGTTTTTTCCCTCCTTCCAGCGCCGGTAGTCTTATCTCTCCTTTCCTTCTTCCCGAGAGATAGAGCTGCCCTGCGCTCTCCTTTTTTTCCCCTTTTTCCGTCTTGCACTTTCAAATGCAACTTCATGGGATATAATTCGGCAGAAGAAGTGGCCCCCTCCCCCCCGCTAAGTCGGCATATGCGTTCAGACCCCTCCTCCCCTCCCTTTTTTCGTCCCTGCAGTAATAAAAAGGTCCTTGTTCAGCCATCCAAGCACGAATTTCCCTCCCGGCAGAGGATCAAAAGCTAAATTCGGCCCCCCCTTTTCTCTCTGCTTGGTTTTGGAGGGTTCCCCCCCCCTGGACCTCCCACGAGTTAAGTCTTTCTTCGCAAAATTTGAAGGCACAACCCGAGTTTTTTTTCCCCCTTTTAGATTTTCAACAAGGCGAAGGGTAACCCCTTTTCTTCGCCCACCATTATTATAGTCCGCGTTTTCCTATGAACTTTTTCTTAATTGAGCGACAAAAACTAAAAGGAGATTGCCTTAGCCACTCCCCCCCTTTCCTCCCAACTCGTCTGATAACAAACACCTCCTCCCCTTTCGCCTGTGACAGCCAAAAATGTGGAACCCCCCATTAGATAGCACTATGCCTTCCCCCCTTTTGCATTTTCAGCATAGGGTCTCCCTCTTTCCACTGATTACCCGAGGCATGAGTTGAACCTCCCTTTTTGACCGGTGAGCATGAATCCCAGTCCCTCGCAAGAAACCATCTCCCCCGACAGAAATTTTTTGCTCCCCCATGCGCAAAAGTAGCCCCCTTCCTCTTCCCCTCCTGACACTAAAGCGTAACACAAGGTCCTTTTTTTGCGCGGGAGGTATAGAGGCTGGAGGGACCCAAAGCAAAAGAAGCGGCCATTTTGTTCTTCCCCTGTTACCCCCTTCTTAAAAACAGGGAAGTCTGAGGGCCCCCCCTTAGGTCAAACAGCAGGTGCTTCTTTCTTGAACTCCCCCCCCCTGCGGAGGATGATTGAAGGCGGAGAAAAAGGCTCCTCTTCCTCCCCCGATTGATGACGCTCCTTGCTTTCTGTTCCCCAGAGTGGGGTGCCGATTTCCTTTCTTAAAAAACTAAATTCAGTCCCCTTCAATCACGGCAGGCGCTCCTTCTCATGATTCAGGGGCACTTACAATGCGGTCTCTTGTCTTCTGTGGGGCGTAAGTATACGTGTGATGGAGTCAATCCCTCCTTTCCCTGGGAGCTTCGTTCCTTGGAAACGCCTGTCCTTTTCCCCCCCCCCCTCTCCTGAGGTGCTACTTTTTTGAAGGGATCGGTCTCTTTCTCCCCCTGTGCAGCAAAAAGTTTATGGTCGCCCGGTTTCCCTTTATGAGAAGCTGGAGAAGTAATCGTCCCCCCGGTCCTTCGTCATCCGTCGGCCGACGGTTATGCTTGCTAAATCCTGCGTCTTCCCGGTACATGGGCACTTCCAAAGAGCTCGCCATCCCCCCTCTCTAGACGTTAGGGAACGGTATGTCCTTTTCCTTTCCTGACGCAAGCCTGAGCGTTTTAAATGTCACCTTTTTTCTGCGCAATGTCTTTCAAAAGATTCCCACTCACCCTTTCCTTTGCGTACAACCTCAGAATAAAGCATCCACCAGGTTTCTCCCCCGGTGCGGAGAAGGTAGCGGCAGAAATAGGCATAATGAATGTTCCCTTCCCCCTCTCTGCGCTCCTACGAACACGTAAAAGTCTTGCCTCCCCTCCCTTGCATTTCCGACGAGGCAATCTTTTTTTTTTTCGTCTTTAACCCTCCAAGATAAAGAGGCCTGAGAACTCTTCTCGTCGGTTTTTTTTTTGCGTTTTTCCCCCCCTTTTCTCTCTTGAGAATCCTATGGATGTTCGTTAGGCCTTCTTTTGACACCAGCAGCGGGGACTAAGAACGATACGAAGCCCCCCCCCTTCCGTGTCGGATCGAGCTTTGTTAGCCCTCCTCTGGCCCCTCTTTAGATTGTCATTTGAAGCAATCCCTGCCTCCGACCACTGGGGACAGGTGACGTGATTGCGTTCTTATGGGCATGGTCTTTTTTTCGAGGGCGGCACATCGAAGTTGTTGCCCCCTTTTTCCTTTTTTCCCCCCGGCGAACCAGAATAAAACCGGAGGTTGTCGCCCCCCTTCCTGGGTGGGTATCAACAAATCCCTTTTTTTTTTTTCCTCTGCTTGGCCCTGCGGACAAGATTATATTGAAAATACCTCCTCCCTTTTTTTTTTTTCCCGAGTCCCATTGAACAAATGAATGTCTTGTGGTCTTTTT
>Ga0179593_1357228_pt1 | contig 11871 bp, 11 predicted proteins | sample CZODoug2_1_08_16_FD_185931 | JGI IMG/M metagenome (GOLD analysis project Ga0179593, IMG submission 185931) | Vadose zone soil fungal communities from Angelo Coast Range Reserve, California, USA - CZODoug2_1_08_16fungal (PacBio error correction) | ecosystem: Environmental > Terrestrial > Soil >... | reverse complement strand
CCTCTCCCTATTAAATTTCTGAGTTTCCCCTCCTCTTTTCATTTGGTCACCCCCACTTTTTTTCGTTGTTCTTCCCTTTGCCTTGTTGCTGCCCCCCCCCCCTCCCGGCAAGGTTAGATCTGAAAAAAATTCCCCTCTCCGACCTTCTTAATTCCTGACTATTCTCCCCCACCTTTCCGGATTTGAACGTGAGTCGTTGAGGTCAAGACTTCCCATGTTTTGATACCCCTCGCCGTCCGATTTAACTTATTGAGATGTTTTTTTGTTTCCTGACCCACCCATTGCCCGGGGTTTTTTTTCCCTTACCTTAGCCTCCCCTGTTTCGCCGACGGATGGAAAGAATACCCGCCTTCATTTTGACGTCGTTTTCTAGCACCCCACCCCTTTTGCGGCGAGCCAGTCCCCTGCCAATTCTGCCCCCTTTCCCACGCCCTGTCGCTTTCTACTTCAAGTCCCAAAAGGTGTTGTTTCCCTACTTGAGGATTTCGCTTAGAGTCCCGTTTCACCCCTCCCCCCACGACCCACTACTCCTGCAGGTCCTCCACCCCCATTCCTCTACAGTAAAGGGGAAAGGGGTTTACTTCTCTTTGCATCTTCACCCCCCTAACATTTTTTCCCCCTCTTCACGTGACAGACTTTTTTTAGTAGCCCCCCTTGCAGGTAGGAACCTCCGCTGTCTTTTCCTGCTGTAGAATTACGTCACCTTTTATTCATTGTTCGAATAGCTAATTCCTTCTTCTTTTGCTTCTTATTCTCTCTTCCTTAGCCGAACAATCTCCCCAACCCTTCTCGATCGTCGTGTCCTCCTTTTTGAAAACACCTTTTTCCTTTTGAATCGCAAACCGTCACCGACTTTTCTCTCAATGAGAGGATGCGAAAACGGACCAGACCCAGCACCAATCCTCAATTGTTTTCAACAATAGAACTGCCTTTTCTTTTCTTTCGAGCCTAGTTCATGACAGCCGGCAGCCGTTATCCTACCCCACACCGTCGGCTTTCTTATGTACTCCCTTTTTTTTTGGGACCCTTAAACCTTAGTGACCCTCCCAGCCCCAACCCAGGACGTAGGATTTTTGGTTTTCCCCGACCCCCCAGTCCTTACACCCCTCCCCAAACTTCTGCTGATTCTTTCGCGTACTAATCAGACAGATCCTGGCAGGCATTAAACATGTCTTTTTTTTCATCCAGGGCGAGCCCCCGAGTATTTGGAGCGTTGGTCCCCGCCGTTCCCCCTCGGTTGAACCTTTTTCTACTCCGGTTTCGTTCCCCGTCTTCGCCTTTGCCTTCACGTATTTAAATTAAGATGCACGGAAGTAAACGACCACCTTCACAATTCTCTACATTATCATAGTTCTTCCTCGGTTCTCGGATCTTCCCTTTTCCGAGTTCGCGGATACTCCCCGAGAAAAGCAAACTACCGACCCCTGGCAGGAGGAAGGATAGAACACTCTTCTATTTGAGACCTGGGTTTTTCTTTTTTACCCCCTTTCGCAACATAAATTAACTTCTCCACTATAACACAAACAGTTTCCCCCTGAACCCAGCAGTTCTTTTTCTTTTTCATTTTTCCTGAGTGACCATGCACGCGTCGCTTCTTCTCTATAGAATCCTAAGTCGAGAATAAGTTGTTCCCCGGGTTTATTTACTTCCCATTTATCTTCCAACTCACCAAGGTTTATTGTCCCCTCCTGTTCGTAGGATTGGGATGTCCTGACCACTCTTGCTTCCGCATTTCGCCTGGAGTTATGAATCGTTAAGCGGGTCTTACACCCCTAGATGGCCGGACATTTCCTTTTTGCCAATCCCTCCCCTCCTTTCTTCCTCGTCTTTCTTCTTCTTACTAAACCATGGGAGGATTTCCCTTAAAAGACCCACTATCTCTCCTGAGCGGATTCCCCCCGTGATCTTCTCTTTTGTCCGTATCCCCCGGAACCTCTTCCAGTGGGATGGGGAAGGACCTTCCCTCTAGTGCAAACTTTCTTCCCCCTGGCTGTCTTACCCCCCCCCCGCCGGAGGTTTCATGATATTACTTCCCCCCTAGGGAATCCTCGACCTAAGTACCCGACTTCTGCTTTCACTCCCCTCGGACCTTTCTCATGAATCCCCTTCCCTTTCACTAACTGTCCTTCCTTTGCCATTAGATTGTCGCGAGTTTTCTAAAATTCTCATCCGTCAGCTTCACCTCGCCCGCGCTGCTCTCCCTTGTACAAAGTTATTAGGATTGGGAGCCGGGGTAGCGGGGGGTTTAAATTCTACATTAGGAGAGAGACCCCCCCCTTGCCACAGATCTCTGGCTACAACTGCAAGTTATTTCGGATTGAGAAAAGTTCCAAGAGACCTTACACGTTTCTGCTACTTCAATTTCCCTTTTCCGACAAATTTTCATCCCAATTTTCTAACACTTGGTTGTTTACGAGTTTCCCCACTACCAAGGACAAGGCTTCTCTGAACCCCGTTTGTTTTTTCGTTCGACGTACCACCATGTCCGCCCCCATTACGAATAGCCTTATTGGCTCCGTCAGCCGGCTCCCTAGATTCTTCCAGCCGCCTCCCTTAACTTCCCCCTTCCCGGAGTGAACCCCCATTACCTCCCCTTGCGGTATTTCAAAGTTTGGGGTCTACCGTCGGGTTCTGTGGTTTAAGGTTTTTTTTCCCAGAAGTTATTTAGTTTTTCTTTCCCGTTAGCTCTCCGCTACTGATGATATAAGTATCCATGGTTATAACATTCGAGATGGACCCTCGTTCTGCCAGATCCACGGTATCCCCTCCTCGTTGGCCCTTTGAGGGTTCAATTGAGACCTTTCTACCCCCCCTCCCTGGATACATTTACATAACGTTCTTCTAAGACCCCCTTTTTCATCCGCAATTTCTTTCCCTGATATCTTCCCTCCACAACCCTCGAGGAACTGAGTCCTTATGTCTTCCTTTTGGCCCGTTCTGTCATATCCACCCGCGGTTTCTTTCGAGACTGAGATTTTTCACCTTTCCTCTCCGTTTGACAGTTCCTATGAGATCGTCAGCCGTCCTTCCCTCCCTTTAAGAACAAACAATATAGATATTTTCCTCCTCCTCTTTTGTTTGTCTCTATTCTATTCCTGCCTTTACTCCTTATCAATAGGGTCCTTTTTTTTTTTCAACGTAAGCCTTTCACCTCTTCAGTCTCTCTAGGAAACCTCCCTCAATGCTACTGCATCCTTTATGCGGCTCGCGACCTGGTCACCCGTTTCAAAAGAGGGAACGTCTCCCCCCCTTTTGTATGGCCCTTCGCTTACCTTTAATTTCGTTTCCCCCCCCTTTTTTTCTTATCAGAACGTTATGTAAAGTTTTTTGGACCCCCCCCCCGTGTTGATCTCATTCCGGAGCCCCCCCCTCTATTCAACTTGTTATTCCCGACTTTTTACGCTGGCCCTGAATAAGAGATTCTTCGAAGGCCACTCTTACCCCTCCACTCTCCCTCTAGCCCCTCTCGCGTCTCTCCCTTTTGCGACCACCCTACCCCCCCCCTTTGAGGATTTGTTGACCCACCTTCCCCCCTACACTCGGTGGAGACACGACAATGTCCTTTACCGGGATCTTTTTGCTTCTTTCTTTATAATGCCCGGCGTCCTTACGGTATTTCCTCTTCTTTCAGCCTCCTGGCGTGCCTCCGAAAGAGAGTCTGAAGGGTGTTTTTTCTTCTCCTCCCCCACCTTCTTAAGCCTTTTCCCCCTTCTTCGTGGGGTTTACCCATCGGTGACCACCCCAGTTTTGCAAATGGTGAGACCTGTTTTCGGTGAACATTATATTTCCAAAAAAACGTGGCGATTCGCTCGTTTCTCTCCCCCTTCCCTTTTATTGTTCCTCCTCCCGTTTTCAAACGGTATGTTAGATCTCATGAATCCCCTCAAGGGGGCACCCACCAAATTACCCCTCCCCCCACTCCTTTTCATCCTGTTAAAGTCGAGGGTTGCTTTCCGCGTTCTTTTTCATTCTTCGTAGGGGAACACCCTTCCCCCGCCCTTTCCCCCTTCCTTCCATTTCGACTCAGTTTGGATCCTGCTCCCGACAGGATGTTGTTTAGTCCCTAGACATTTTCCAATTTCGTCTAGCTACTTGGTCGAGGAGGTACTGCGACGACCTGCGTTCCTCAGCCTTTGTACACCTGCATTTCTGCTCCTCAATTTCTTTTTTTAGGACTGCACATGGCTCTCCTGTGGTACTTCAACGACTTTCCCCTATGCAATTTTCATTAATTTCCTTCAAGAGCTCTTCTCTTTTTTTTCTCTGTTGAGCTCAGTTCTCCCCCTCCTCCTTACTTTTTCCTGGTTCATTTCCCTTCCCTCCCGTGTTTTTCCCCCAAATCTGACCCCCCCATTCGTTCGTCGCTTCCCTCTGTTAATATTTCCCAGCTCCTTGTCACCCAAGCTGACCCTCTTTCCTGAGGAAAGGGGATTTGATAGTCACTGGGGTCCCCCTCCAGGGCGAGGGTCCCATTACTTCCCCCCCAACCCGTCATCCGAATTGACTCACCCCCCCTGGTTTCTTGTAAAGCTTTTGACGTCCGTACTAAAACCCCCACGTCTTCCCTATCTGATCTTCTCCAGCCGTTCGAGAACGTCTTCCTTTTCCTCTGCCCCCTTCCCCCCCCTTCACCTTCGTTATCGGTCTCCCCCTTTGGTTTAACCAGCCGCCCTGGGGCTCTTCAAATCTCTGGCGCTGTTTAGAACAAAAAAAACCCCGTTTCCAACTCTGTCATATTCTTTTTTTTTCCTTGACGCTGTTTGTCTTAATTTCATGTAACGTCTGGAGCCTTCCTTCCCTAGCGTCCTGCCAAACCTACTTTCCGACCTTCCTTCCCCTCCACTTGAAGTCCTACTTCTCGCATTTTCCCCCTTTGCGTGGTAATTCCATTTCCCTTCCCCTTGTCGGGCCTCATTTTCCTTCCCCGGCTCACCTCAGTGTGTGGCCTTCCCGATACTTCCCTGTTTTTTCTTTTTTTTAATGTTTATGGAAGCTCTTTAAGATTCCCCTTTCCCGATTAGGGGTGAGCTCCCTGTTCCGAACTCGCACTTTTTTCATCCCCAGCCCACTGATCTTTGGAAATATGCATCCCTTTCCCCTGGATTTTGTATAATTTTCAGGCTTCTTTTTTTTTTTTCCCAAACTCCTCCAGCTCGTTGTTTGGCTGGGGAGTTTCCTTTCCGAGTTTTTTCTTCCTCCCCCTCCTGGACATTGATGTTTTCAGATCCAAAGCTTTTGTCCCTTTTATTCGCGATCCTATTCCTCAGTAACCCTTCCCCATTCCTCTTTTTTTCGACAACGTCCGGGATTTTTTTTGAAAGTGCTTTCCCCCATGCCCCATTCTAAATTTGTTCCTTCTTTTTGGAATCTCGATTCCCCTCTGCCATTTGTTTACATCTTTTCCTCTCTCATCTAGAATTTTGGACTCTCTTTCTTCTGAGAGACCTTCCCCCCTTTCCACCGAAGTATTCAGGAAGAGAAATTTTAGCTTCGATCATTTTACGTGTGTGTGAAACCTGACACTCCTTCCTCCGTTACTCGTATCCCTTTCCCTCCGCTCTTCCTCGGTGATGAAAACTTAGTTGTCTTGATCCCTGCGACCCCCTACCCCCCCTCACCTCGTTCCCTCCCCCCGTGTCCCCTTATTAGTATTGGTTATGCAATGCATCTTCTTGTCGGTGTTATTTTTACCCGGGTTCACTACTTCCGAGTGCTCCTCCCCTGCTTTCCACACAACCTTGTTTGCTTGAAAACTCCTTTTTCCTTTGCCCCTTTTTGGACATGCTTTTGAGGGACTGTTTCTTTTCGTTCTCCCAAGTGGTCTTCCTGACTGACGTTCCTCTCTTTGCTGTTGATGGAAAAATGTCTTCTTTTTGACGAACCGTGGCTTCTATCGTATCAAGTTCCGGCCATTAGCTTTGGCCCTTTTCCCCTCTCCCATCTTGTGCCATGGTCCGGCGCTTATCTTCCCGAGGAATTCCTTTTTCTTTCCCCTAACGAATACAAGCCTCATCCTGTTTTGGATATTTCCTTCCCTTTTAGCTCGTCCGATGATCTTTTTTTTTCTAACATTCCGGCTAGTTCCCTAATGGTGGGGAAGTTTTGTCCCCCCTCCCCTTTGGTATGACAATCCTCTCTCCCCTCTGTCACCCTCTCTCTCCCCTCGTTTTTTTTTGCCTCTGACTGAGAACTTCCTCTCCTCTTTTTCCTGAGCTGATGAGTAAGACCCAATTGGCTTCAATTTCCTTTGATGTCCCTGACACAATTTCCTTTTCATTTCGTCTGCACAACTCAGTCTTTCCCTCTTCTCCTTTCCTTGCTCACCATCCCTGCTTTCTATGCGTGTCGTCTTTCTTTTCACTTTCTGAGACTTACATGATGATACTCAGCGACTGAGCCTTTTCCCCCTCTTGGACTGCTTTTCCCTACCACTCTGTTCAGTTCTTCCCCTTAAGAATTTTACGTCCTTTGTTCCCTCTTTCAGCCCCCGCTCATTTATGCCCCCGTTAAAGTTTCAGTTTCGACCCCCCTTTGAGGTCCGCCCTCCAAACTACACTTCTGCCCTTCCCCCGCCAGTTTTGGACGGTTTTGCCTCGCAACAAGGGTGTTTTTCCCTTTTTTTTGCCCTGGTTCTCGACGCTTAAAGGATTCCTTTCACCTCCTTTTCCACTCCTTCCCTGAGGGCTTACCCAATCTAAGAGCATTTTCAGTTTCCCGTGTGTCTTTGGTTTTTTATGTCGCATCTCCCTCAACTTTCCCCTTTTACGATTGTGGTCCAGTGCTCCCCTGGTGTTGCTCTTAGGTCGTCCCACTGATACGTTGGTTTTTCCCCCATGTTTGGAGAATATACGTTACTTTCTCCCCCTCTCTGCCTTGTAATCGCCTTACTCCTTTATTTCGGATGGATTCATATCCCCGAGGAACCCTTCTTCTTCCAACCCGAGATGACGTGCTGGACCCCCTGGAATATTTTATCGACCTTTCCCTTTTCGTCCTTTAGAAGAGTGATGGAGTTCGAAAGTTCCGGCCGCCTGGATCCCCCCCCCCTTCCCCTCCCCTTTTTCCTAACCTAGAATGGTTCTTGGTAAGTCTCGAGTTGAAATTTTTCCACAACCGTAGGTGGATCGTAACCCCCTATCCGCTTTTTTTTTTGTTTGTTTTCCTAGAAACTCGCATCCATAAATCCCCCCCCCCCCTGAGGATTATTCTGGTTGGCAACTTAAAACAAACTCCGTTTCCCCCCCCTCCTACAAACTTTTTTTAGGATTCGATACATCAGCAAGATCCATTTCCCGGTCTTCTTCAAAATGGCTATTTCCCTCGATCAACCTTTTCTCCTTTCTGGGGATCGTTTTGCCCCTTTCTGAATATTACCCTCGCCCAGCAGGTTTAGGCACGATTTGTTAGCCGGTTGACTGCTTTTCTCCCTCTTTTTTTTCCCCCTGTGAATTCCCCCGACAAGGCACTTCTGTCCCATTATGGACGTCATATCCTTAAGCCTTTCTCGGAGCTTCGGTATTCTAGAGATTACTCCGGCCACCTTTTTTAGTATTCCCCTTAAATGCCACCGTTGCATTCCTTTTCCTTTTCTAATTTCCTCGGTTTAAGAGACATGTTGTTTTTAGTCCCGTACCCCTTTCACTTCTTCCCCCCTTGAGGGATCAAACAACCCTGAAAACCCTCTCCCTCCGTTACTTTTTTTACATCATACTGAGCGTTTCCCGATTTTAGTCATCTAATCTAGCCTACCTGTTCCTTTTTTTTGCTTTACGTAGCCTTCCCCTCACCAAGGTTTTCCTTTTCACTCCTCATTATTTTAGGACTTTTTTGGCTCTATGCCTCTCCCCTTTTTCTTTCAATCCCCCTTTCTTCCCTTTCCCGCGTCCTGATTGGTGCACGAGATGTTTTCCCAAAACTGCTGCCTCGGGATACGTCCTTTTCAGGAATATCTTTTCTTCTCTACCCCAGGGGTCTTCCTACCTCAAATATTCCTTTCTCTACCTTGGTCTTCGTTACTCGCTTTCTGCACCGTCCTTGGTTTCGTTTTGTTTTTTCCCACCGCTCTACTTTCCCCTCTACCCCCCTTTCTGTGATTACCCTTAGGTTTTCCTTTTCTTCCTTACTTTCGGTTCAGGATCATCGCCAGGAATATATTCCGTCACTTTTACCTTTTGTCTCCCATCCTGTTTCTCTCCATTCCTTAGCAACAGCCTCTTTTTTTACCCCTTCTCTTTCCTGGTTTCCTTCTTACTACCATAGCCTTTTCTCTGTCACTAGTCCTGGTCACGGTATCCTGATTTTTTTATAAGGGGTAGCCTTGTTGGACACCTTCTTTGAATTTCCTTTCTTTCTAACAAGCCCAACGCTCTCGCCTTAACCCCTCAAGTTACTTTCGAGAGCGAACGTCTCTTCCTCGTTCTCACTTTAATCCCGGAATAACAAGTTTTCCCATTTTTTTTCCTCCTTCTTTCTACCCCACTTCCCATAATTTCTCGACCTCTTTTGTTTACTTCGTCTAAGTCACAAAGACTGCCCATTTATACTCTCTTTTTCTGGTTCTCGCGCATACCCTTTCTCCTCGCTGAACTTAAGTCTCCTGTTTCCCATTACCCCCCTTCGACCGTCAGGGACGATCCTTTTGAAAGACCTTTTCCTTGCTCCCCTCAGATTTCTTCTGTGTTGAAGTTCCCACTCAATTCTTAGTTGGTTATCACCCCTTAGCCGCTCTTTTACCCCCCATTTTTCCAGGGAGCCTCTCCTTGCGAGGTACTCGCGTCTTCCTTTCATTCTCCACGTGGTCATTCATCCGGTGACGACCCCTTTTTTCTGTTATTTTTACGGGCCCCCCCCCTCTTTTCGAAATTCATGACCCCGTTTTCTCCTTTTCCCCCCCCATTGTAACTTCCCCTACCATTAAATGCTCCGGTAACAACCCCCCCGTTCGTCGTAGTCCCGAGGTTTTCGGATTTGGACTCGCCTCGCCGTAATGTTTTGTTGCTTCCTCTCTCTCTTTGTTTAAGTTCGCTCTTCTTTCCCACTAAGCACTTTGAAGGTACGCAGTTCAGGCCTCCCGGTTACCACCCCTTTCCCCCTCCTCCTACTTTTTTTGAGATGTGGTGTGATTCTGTCCTGCTTTTCCCGTATGCTGAATCCATAGCTTTTTTGCAACGGTTCGAACTTAACCTAGTTTCTAGGAAGCCCTCCCCCTCTACGCTAGATTCTTAAGCGAGGGTCCAGCCTAAAACCACTTCATTTTTCTTTAGGACGACTAATCTGGTTATTTTCTTGACTTTGCAGAACGTTTCTGTGCCCGTTAGACCTCCTTTTTTCTTTCGTCCCGTATGAGCACGGATCCCCCCCGCATCCCACATGTCTTAGGGCCAGCCCTTGTTTTCTTTGAAGTAGCGGTCCGCTCGCCCCCTTCTCATTGACTCCCTGTCGAGGTACAAGTCTTCTTTTGACGGAAGTCAACCCTACAGGGGCTTATTAGTTAAACCCACATGCCTACCACTCGGTTTCTGCTTCCGTCTCGAACTTTGATCGTTTTTTTTAAGGTTTCACTTTTGCCATAATGATTCCGTCTCATAAGTTTCCCCCTCTCTGGGTTACAGCTTCTTGCGGCGGTAATGAAAGCCGCTTTTCTGACTTTTTTTAAGTTGGGGCCGCGAACCTTTCTCTCTTTTTTCGGCATTGAACCTTTTTTTTGTATACCTTGACCCCCAGTGTTGACCCACCTTGGCTACTTGCGGAGTTCTTTAGTATCCCTCAACTTGATCGAGTTTTCTTTTTTTTTCCCCACTAGTGTTAATTAGATCCGTTGTACCGTTGTGTTTTTTTTTTCTTGTAATGCGACGGGGGGGCCCACTTTTCCCCCTACCCCCCCCCAAACTAGACGCCGTGGTACCCCGTCGGGCTCCTCGTGAGGTCTCCGCTTCGCGTCCGTTTCTTTTGGAACCACGATGCCCGCCCTTCAGTCTCCCTTTTTCCAGGGTTGGATAATTAAAAGGGATGCTTTAGAGCAGATTTCAGGTCCCTTGGGTCTCGGAGTCATGAGCACGTCCTGAACGGGACTAATTGCACCGGATTTTGTCCTCCGCAGTTACTTGCTTGAGTAGATTTTTACCCTTTCTTAGTGAGCTTTTTTTTTTCCCTGACCTTCCCGAAGTGCCCATTGCTGTCTTCAGTACGATTCTAAAACGGGTGTCGCACCGTTCGCCTCCCTCCAGGTTTCCCAGCCGGGGTTAGTCGGCTCCTACACTTCTTTTCCCTTCCGTAGCTATTTCCAAGCCGTTCCTCTCTCTTTGGTCCCAATCTGTTTTCCTCGTAAAGGTCGCCTCCCCCTTCTTTAGCATTGTTGCTTTTTCCTGGCGAGTTGATTTAACTCCCAAAGTCCTCCGACTCTTGCTTTTAACAACTTGGGGTAGCCAGAATTCGTACTCCCCCCCCTCAAATTTGTTCTTTCTCTAAGGTGATTGTCCCTGAGAACGCTCGTGAAGGTCTCAACCCCGTTCGTGAGATTGGGTGCCCTTTGGGTGTTAAGACTTCCAGGGGTCTCAGTGAAAGGATTTCCCGATTTGTTTACTAACAACCAGGTTTTCACCTCCTTCTTTTTTTTAGAGAAAGCCGGCCGGGTTTCCTTTAGTCCTTTGGTAGAGTAGAAGTCTTCCTTCACAATCCTTCTCGTTGAACCCTTCACTATGCGGCATGACGGTTAGCGAAGTTCCCTTTCTGGAGGTAGTTCCCGGCGTCGTCCCCGTTCTCCCCCCCTATAAATCAATCCCTCCCGCTACTGTGGTTATTTTTAAACTCTTTTACCGCCGTGGTCATCCCGTAACGATAGGGGTTCGCTGATGAAATCTCCCTTTTTTCATCACACGCGGACTTCTGACATTGACGGATCCTAAACTTTTTTTCGCTGGGAATTGCTGATTGTAGTTCCACCTCGAAGGCTCTTTTTTTTGGGGGAGGTGCGAGTTTTCTCGGTTTTCAAGACAAACAATCTTGTCCCTTAATCCTGTTTAGTCCCCCCTCCGTGGTGCTTTTTCCTTCTTTTTCACTATCCGCCTTACAGAAAAATTTTCAAATCGATTCCCTACGGGATTGGCCTGTTTTTCGTGATTCCGACTCATCTTTCTACCCCCGTGACAGTTGAACGTGTTTCCACATTGGTTTCCACACGACGGTATAGCTCTAGAAGGTTTTTCCGATTTAGGATGCTCCCTCGGCCCCCCGAAATCTTCTTTTGCCTTTTCACCCCCTCGATTAGCTTCGGGACCCCGTATCGTCTTCGTTTACCTCCTTTTCCGAACGTTGACTTTCCGACCTGACGCCTTTTTGGTACTTACGTCATGCTCAACCCCCCCTCTCTCCTCTTGGGTTGCTTCGTGTTTCCCATACCCCGCAACTAGATGACCGCCGGTCTCTTTTTCTTCTTTATTGGGTTTCAGGCCATGTATTCGTAGTGTATTTTTTATTTTTGTTTTAAGCTCGTTCTTGAGAGCTGCCCCCCCTGTTTTGAACTGACGACCGTCCCTTGCGTTTTTTTACACGTTGCTCCGTGGGCCGTGACGTTCTCAATGTGTTGATTTCCGTCCATTTGGCTGTATGTTTCCTCGTGAGGAACTTTTTTCATTCGTCTCCGAACCTGCCAAGCGTGTAGTGCCTTTCCCCCAATGGTGAAATTCCTTTTTGCTTATCAGGCATTTCTTTTTTCCCCCTTTCCACGAAAACTCCCTTCCTCCTCCAGGTTTTTTCTTTCCTAGTTTGTAAGAGTCCGATCGGAAAGTCTTCCCCTCTTCCGATGGGCATGCAACTCCGGCAATTCCCCCCCCTCCCCCTTTTTTGGTATACCCTTTCTGACACCTTTCTTTT
>Ga0179593_1294037_pt1 | contig 11871 bp, 14 predicted proteins | sample CZODoug2_1_08_16_FD_185931 | JGI IMG/M metagenome (GOLD analysis project Ga0179593, IMG submission 185931) | Vadose zone soil fungal communities from Angelo Coast Range Reserve, California, USA - CZODoug2_1_08_16fungal (PacBio error correction) | ecosystem: Environmental > Terrestrial > Soil >... | reverse complement strand
TGCAGAGGGCCTTTTTCCCTCGGAGTGTGGGCTTCCCGATGCCGCTTTTCTCTCTCCTCTTTCCTCAATTCGCCGATCTCTTTCGCTTCTCTGGTCGTACTTCTTCGCGATCCTCATTTTCGTCTGTACGTTTTGAGTTGCGTTCATCTTTCCCTTTGCGCAAATGTCCTTGCGGCCTTTTCTCTTTACTTTACTCTACAGGTCGCCCTTTTCCCCTTTCTCTGCCTTCTTCTTCCATTATCCAGGGTCGTAGACTTCAGACTTGCCTTCGTGTTTGGTTGGGTGTTTTTTGTGAATGAGGAACACCTCCCCTTCTTTATCACCCATCTTCGGCGGGGAAGCTTCCTTCCTTTCCTCCTATGACTTTCCGCGCCTATCGTCTTGAGGATTGCGTCCTGCATGCCTCTGGAATTCCTGCCGTCCTCTCTCTTTTCCGGGAGCTCGCCTTAGCCCCCCCGCGGTTCCGTCCCTACAGCATTCTCTCCTTTTTTCGGTGTCCATTCTTGCGGAATGATTTTGCATTTGATGTTATCACTGCACACCAGTGCTGTGCTTCGCTCCCTTTTCCGCCCTGGCGCCCGGTTCTCGTAGTTCTTCTCTTTTTCTCCTTACCCCCCCCCCCCCCCCCTTCATTTGGACACTTTTTCGTAGGCATGCTCTGCTTGATGAAGGAGGCCCTATGAGTGTGCAATGTGTCTTTTCTCTTCTCGACTGGCCGCTTTGTCTTCTTTCTTGCCTTCTTCTGCTCAGTTTCATCCCTGTTCGTTGATTGACATGCCTCTCTGTATATCTTTCTGGTTCATTCTCTCTTTTCTGCCATGTCGTTTCGTTCCTCTTGTCCCCCTCTGTTCCTCCACTTTCACCTGGACCCATCTCCGCACATTATGTTTTCACACACCAGCCTCTCTTTCCCTCTGGGGAATTTTAGCCCCTATCTTTCGCTTGTTGCAAATCCCCCGATCGCACGGCGCTGTGTTGAGTCTCGTCGTTATGATCGTGCGACTACAGCTTACTGATGTGATTTGCGCTACCTGGTGCTCGGCGGTGCGTTTGTTTTGGCTCGGATTTTTTTCTATGCGTTTTCTGCCGACGACTTTCCCTTCATCCTCTCTGCTTGACGTGCATTTGGCTCTTAGTTTGGGGCTCGGCATATTCTCTCTCTCGCGTTTTAGTTTTTTTTGCAAGCGTGTTTGTTTCCCTCTTTCCCTTTCCTCCCCACCTCCCAACCCCCTCTCCTCAATATTCGCCCCTTGAGTTGTTGCTGTTTGCGCTGCCTCCGATCGCCACCCAATTATTTCCAGTCTCCCTTTCTGTTCGAACCATTCGTCTTTTTTCCGTTTTCGTGTCTTCTCCGATTCCTCTTCCCTTCTGGATTCCAGATCTCGCACCACTTCCGAACTTTGTGCCGTTTCCGTTGGCCAACGGGCCGCAGTGTAACTGGGCTCTTGATTTCCTTTCTCTCTTGAGTATTGAAACTTTTTCGCCTGCTTCTTTTCTTACCTCTTTCGCTGCTTCTTTCCAGGCCCCGGCACTGCTCAGGGTTCTCAGCCGTGTCGTGCCCCCCTGCCAGATTTTTTGCTTTTTCCCTCTTTCTTTTTCCGTAGCGCAGGCCTTCCCTCGAAAATTCCCGCATAGGTTGCTGTGCTCGTCCCCGCTGTTTTCCAAAGTCCTCATGTTTCCGTTTTGTTGGCTTGCCGAGATTGTTTTATGCCGCTCTTGGCGCATGCTGTTTTTTCCCTTGATTTTTCTTGCCGCATCGTCGGCATCCCCTGCTGCTTTTTTCGGCGCTGCGAAAAAGAGCGGGCTTGGCTGGTCGCCTCCAGAGTCGTGGGGAACCTTAGCGTGTTTATTCCCTCCTCCCTCTTTGTTTTTAGATCTCTTCCCCGCCTCAGACTTCCTTTTTTCTCCACAACGATTTGTTTTGTCTCTAACCGCCTTCCTGGGACTTTTTCTCTCCCGGTCCTCTCCCTCTGATGGTCCTCGATGCTGCACCTTCTCTCTTTCATTTTTCCCCCCCACATCCTGGCGCCGCCAGAATTTTTGTCGCTTCTAAGCGTCGGCCAAGGCCAAACCAAAAAAGGTGTTGAGCCTTTAGGTGAGTTCCAGGAAGACTGGATAGACTATTGGGATGTTTTGCACTCCTTTTTTTTTGACCGTCTGTAGGAGCATCTTTTTGCAAGTCTCAGCCTCTTTTTTTTCCTCCATATCTTGCTCCCCGGCGTAACAGCGCGGTTGCCTGACGTTTGTCTTTTCTAGTCCGGCTGTTCCCAACGCCTGGATTCTGGTATTTCCCTTGAGCTTCTCCCTTCGCTTTTCTCCGAACCACATGTTCGGCCTTTCTTGCACTTTACCCAGGAAAGTTCACGAGTTTTCTTTGAGAGTGGTGTTCGCGATCCGTGTCGCGAGTGCATTTTCTTTTTCCCCCTATCCCTCTCGAAGCCTGCTTTCCTATCGCTTTTTTCTGCCTCCTTGTTTATTGGGGGGGAAACACGGGAGATTTTTTCTATACTTTTAGCAGACAGCGTCCACCTAGTCTCTTCTTTTTCTTCTCCATAGATTTTTTATTGTTCTTTTCCTCGACTTTGCGCCTTAATTCTGTCCCACTTCCCCGTCCCTCAAGCCAACAGCTCCTCTCTCCATCTATAACCTATAGTCAACTCGTTTTGCGCACTCTTTCGTCTTTGGCTTTTTTCTTTCATTTTCTTTCTTCGCAACCGCCCGCTCTTAACCACAGAACAGAAATTTTGCCGCCCAAAGATAGCTTCAGACGAACGCAGTTTAGCACCATGGTCCCCCCGAGCGGATACGTTCGAGTCTGACTTCTTATTTTGGTCTGCTCCCTATCAAGTTTACGAGTCTCTGAAGGAAAGCAGGGCCCTTGTTCTTTCATCCTGTGTCATCTCTTGCTCCCCCCTAACCGTCATCATAGAGCAAAAGTCTCCCGGTCTTGGTTTTTTTGTTAGTTGGCACCCTTCCCGGCTGTGGCGATTAACTCTTCCGTGGACTCGGAGTGTTGAGAATTTTGACTACATCCTTTTCCCGCGCGATTCTCCCCTATCTCCAGTCCTGATCTAGATTTTGATCCCTCTGGTTCTTGCACCTGGTCGTACGAATCAGCCGTAGCTTTATTTTCGAGCTCGCCCCCCCTCAGCAGGCTGCCTCAACAGCCCCTCTTCATTTTCCCTTCCATTCCCTCCTCCTTCACTTGCCCGCTTTAAATCAAGTTGTCACGCGATTCATTACTCTTCCCTTATCTTCCTTCCGCCCCCGATCACCGGTCGGTTTTTTTCTTTCCGTGCCTTGTTCCCGAACTTCAAGAACGCACCCGTTTCTTTTCAGAAATTTGCAGTTGAGGCACCTCTTTCCGACGCACCTTGCCCCGCCCTTTCTCTACCTCCCTTGAAGACCACCTCCTTTTTTCTCCGTCTTGGGGCGGGGACCCTGATAGTTCCGAAGTCCGGTCATTTCCCGTTCTATCCCTGGTATTTACGTCACTCATCCTCCCCTCTATCTCGGACCCTTCAGAGTCTTTCTTCTAAGGTTTTTCCGACAAGGCTCGGAGAGGCGGTTTATCCCTCTTTATTCGGCCGAACTCTTCCCGACACGGTCTTTTTCTACTTTTCTCTTTCGCCCCCCCATTTTCTCGAACCGTCTCCTGCGTAGTGACTTTCAGTTGTCCCCTTCTTTCAGTAATTGTTTGCGACGTCACCCAGCTTCGTTCTCCGGATTCTCTACCTTGTCCCTTGTTCCGATGCAGTCACATCTGCAGACTCCCGTCTCTTTCTTCTTGCTGCCGTATCTTTGAATGAGGCAGCGGTGGAGTGGCCTCTTCCCCCCCCGCCTTACGCTGCTCGGCCGTCAATATCTTCTTCTTCCCTTTTTTGTTTGTTGTTTTCTTTCTTCAGAGGGCCTGAAGGCGCTCGAGGCGGGTTTTTCCCTCCCCCCCCTCTCTTCTCTCTTCCCTCGGACGGCGATATTTCCTGTCTGGATCGCCGGTTTCGAGTTTGTGGCCCATACGGTCAGAATTTTTAATGTCCCCTTCACTAGCCTCGCTGACCGTTTTTCGGTTCCTTTGTTTCCTTCCTCCATGACAGGGCCGGTTCCTTTGTCTGCTGTCACGATCCCTGTCGCCCCTTCGCCCCGGTCTCCTACCTGTCTTTTACCTATTATGGGCGTAGCCATAGCAGCGCCTATTTTTCCGTTCCTTCTCCTCCTTATGAGCCAACTCTGTCGATCTTTGTGGTGCACTCTTCTGCCGATGATCTTCTGTTGATCTCTTGCTGATTTTCGTTTTACGCCTTTTCTTCTCATGCAATTTGGCTCTATTTTCCCTTCCCCCGACCTCCCTTTGATGACCCCTCTTTTTTCTTTTCCTTACCTATTTTTCTCCTCAGTCTTCGGCGTGCTGCGGGCGAATCGAGGTGATTTTTTTGTTCTTCCACATGTTGCTTGACTTTCGCGACAAGTTTTACTCCTTTTGCACCTTCCTGTTCGTCTTTGATGAATCTGATTTCCCCCGCCTCCCCCATTCCCCCCCATTTCCTCTTTGTGACACTTTCAGTTGTTGATGCTTTGGACGGGAGGCTTTCCTTTGCGGGGGCGCTGCTTCTGTCTCTCCCTACTTCCCGTCCTATTTTTCTCCTTTTCTCTTTTCGGCGGTCTCCCTTGTTCCTCCTTTTCGTTTCCTCTCTCTCTTCTGGGCGTTGGCTATCTGGCCGATTTATCAGTTGGGTTTCTGCTTAGTGTGCCTTTTTTTTTTCCCCTTTTCCTGTGCCCCCCTGCTCCCTCCTTCCTTGCTTCCCCCCTCTACAGCCCACGCCGCGTTGACCCCTTTTGCGCTTGATGGACGGAAGGTCCCCCCCCAGTCTATTCGATGGATCCATCCCCTCTTCCGTTCTCGTCTTGGCTGCTCGTTCCAGGGTACTTTCCCCGTGCGCCCCCATCGCTCTTATTTTTCTCTTCGTCCTTCCTTGACTGTGTCGTGTTCCTTCGGTCGTTCTTGGGGATCTTTCTGTGTTTTTCATCTTTGTTTTATCGAATTTCTCCAGCTGCTTCCCCTTTGGCATTTTCCCCTTTTTTTCGTGTGCCTTCTTCATTTGATTCCCCCCTCGCTATCTGTTTTTCCCTTTCTTGTCTCCCTTCATTGATGTCATCGGCGTCAACCTCGCCACCAACTAGTTCCGTAAATCTCGCTCCTCTTATTTTTACTTGCTGTTTGTTTCGATGTGCGTCGATCTTAACGCTTTTCCCCCCCCATTGTGCCCATGTTCTCCGCCATCGGTGTAACCTTCGGCTCTGCTCGGTGATCGTTGTCCTTCTTATCATTGTTTTTTTTCTCCTCTTCCCTTACCCCAGCTCCCTACCTTTCTTTTTTTTCTTTCTCCTTGTTCAATTGCTTTGCGTCTTGCTCCCCTTTGGTTTTGGGGGCGACGGCGATGTCATGCTATGTCCGTTGTTCAATTATCTTCGGGTTGGGTTTCCTTTTCCGTCGACTCTGGTTGCGAGTGTCCCCCCTTCGGCCTTCTTTGCTCTGCCGACTGGTCATTCCTCAAACCCCCCCTTGCGTTCTGCTTGCACATATGTCTTCACAGTCCTTTCTTCGCATTCCTCCTCCTCTCCCCCGTCATCTTGATGTTCATTGCTCCGTCTTCAAATTGTTCTTATGAATGTGCCCTTTTTTTCTGCGACGATGGTGTGTCCTCGCTGCGCCATTCGCTCCTTGTTTTCTCTCCCCCCTTTCTTTGGCCCTCCTCTGCTCCCTCTCGGTTTTTTTTTTTTCTTTTGAAACATTCTCGCTTCGTTTCTTGTCGCTAAGCACAAGTTTTTGTGATACCTCTCTTTGCATCTCTCCTCTACTTTGTTTGTTTTTTTAGACTCCCTACCTTTCCCCCCCCTGATTTGTGCTTGAGGCGACAGCACCGTCCCTTGCTCTTAATTTTTCTTTGCCGGGGGCTACTCCCCTCCTGATTCCGGTCAAAAAAAGGTATGTGTGCGGTTCATACCTCTCTTTCTTCTGCGCCCCCTTTTTGCTCCCGCTCCTTTGGAGCGGAGCGGCCATCCCATTTCGTTCCGGCTCCCCCAACAACATTTCCTGCGCGTTAAGTTCTCCGTTTTTTAACAGGAGCGACTACGAGCCAGAGCTGGAATTTTTTTTCTCTTTTCTCTTTTCCCCTCCTTGAGCCGACCTTCTTAGATTTTCTTTTTCCCCCTCTCCGATCCTTGGTTGATTGAGTTCGGGATTGACCTCTCGGCGCCGATCGTGCGGGTTTCATTCAGTACGTCTTTCCCCCCATTCGTCTCCCCTTCTCCGCTTATATTTCCAAGTCCTCTCTCGCATGCTTCCGTCGCCCCGCCAGTCCCCACACGGTCTTTTTTTCTCTTTACGGGAAAGGCTGAGTTCTATCCGTTCTTCTCTTTTTTTTCCCTTCTTCGGCTAGCTCCCCTTCATTATAGTCTCCCGTCACCCCCTGCCTTCCCCGAGTGCCGTCAGCTATTAGCCCCCCCCACCCGCGCCTGGTTTAGATTCTTTTCACTTTTATTTGAGGACGGTTACGCCATCTCCCCCCTTTTTTCCCAAAATGGCTTTTTGGCGCTGATCTTTCTCTTCTTTTGTTGTTGAGTCTTGCGCAGTGCTTCCCGCAACTCTTCCCCGCCCCCTACCCAGCCGAGCCCTCCCTCCGCGAATCCCCCCTATTTTTCCTCCAATGATGCTTTCGGTGTCCGCGGCTGGCTGTTTTAATTCGGCCTTCAACGCAGAATCCTATACCTCCCCACCCTAATCTCCCTCCCTTCCCGACGCGACTCCTCCCATTTTCGACGCTGTCCTTCTTATCCACCGCATTTTATGGTTATGGATATCACTTTCTCCGATCTCCCCTTACCGGATTCCCTTAATAGGTTTGACATCTTTATCCTTTCTTCACATTCCTTCAAATAGCGCAAAGACGGCTTCGTTTTTGCGTTTCTTTGATACCCTAATTGATGCTTCGTCTTGTCCTTTCACCGTTTTCGGTGCCGGCGTTTTTTCAACGCGATCATTCTGGCCCAGCGCATTTTGATCGCATATCTCCCCTCCCGAGCGAGGGCTGCCTCCGAACTAGGCGTCTTCAACTTTATCGACCCGCCGCCCCTCTCCGCAGCCACACCTGATGCAGCCGTTTCCGATCCTTTCAAAGGCAGTCGGCGAGCCACTGCCGAGCCCCCTCCCCTTTCCACCTCTTCATCCGCTCCCGGTCCCTCCTCGACCTTTTGTTCCTTGTTCGATCCCTCTGCTCCCCTCGATAACTTACTTTTTTTTTCCATGGCGTCAATTTTTGTCGCGAAAGTTTTGCTTTATGCTTTTTTTCCCCCTCCCCCCAGTTTCCTGCGAGCCTCCTCTTTCCCCCTCGCGACCGTCTTTGTCCCATGCGTCGCTTTGAACTGTTTTTATCGGCTTTGCGGGTCGGGACCTGGTCTAGTTCCCTTCCCATTGCGTCTCTCCGTCTTCTACGACCCTTTACGCCTCCCACTCCCGCACCTCCTTTTCATTGTGCTTTTTTTGTTCCGGCCCAGATCGTCGTTCTTTCGCCGCTTCTCCATTTTTGTTTTTCTCCTCCTTTTTTATTTCTGCTCGTCGCCAACATCCCCTTCTCTTCGGTGTATGGCTATTTACCTTGGTGATGTCCTCCTCTTTCAGTCTCCGGTAGTGGGCGGTCACTTCCCCCGAGCCCTTCTCCTTTGTCCTTTTGCGGCGCAGCGCACCTAATTCTCCTCCCCCCTTTTAGCTCTGCTTAAAGGTTTTGATCGCAGAAGCCCGTTTTCCGCCCTTCGCGATTGGTTCCTTCCCCTTTTCCTAAGCGCTTGTTCCTTTTTTTTTCTCCTGCGGCATCCGTCCTATTCTTCTTCTCCTCCTCCTTTTTTTTTTTTTGGATCTATCTTGCCTGATGCCGCAGGCTTAAGTTATTCGGTGTTTGTTTTTGTGCTGCTCGATGAGCCGTCGTGCCTGCCCTACGATCTTCGGGAGCGAGTTCTCCCCAGTTTTTTATTTCTTCTGTAACTTCCCCTTTCCCTTGGCTTCTTTCTTTTTTGTTCCTTCTTCAATGTCCTTGCCTCGGACGATGTTTTGATTCCGATCCAGGTCAGCCCCTCGTCTGCGCCCTTTTTTCCTCGCAGCGTCCCATCGCCAGCCGTATTTTTGCATTGACGTCCTTCCCTCTCCCAGGTCGGATTTTTTTCCCCCTTCCCTCCTGCTCGAGCCATGGTTTCTTCTTCTTCTCTATATGGCCTTCCGCGAATGATCGTCGTGCGGATTTTCGGATTCTTTTCGACTTCCTACGCCTGCTCTAGGGCCCCCGTCCGCCTGTTGCCCCCCGCCGGTTTTTCCCTCCCTCCTTCCGCGCCCTTTCGCGCTTTTTCTTGGTTATGCGGTGCTCCGCTTCTTTTCCCCCGTTCAACGTGGGTGAGTTGACCGTGCCCTGCGACAAACCTCCTTCCTTGACTCGGTGCGAATATGATCGGCAGCCACTTGCGTTTTTCAATTCAGCGGCTTTTCCTGCGGGATTGAATCTTCCTTATTCCGTTTTGGCGGATCAATGTTTGCTTTTTTCGAGCTCGCTCTCGTTCGAAGGTGTGGTATTCGGCGTCATTTAGGAGTGAGGTTTTCTGTTTTATTTGAATTTCCACAGGTTGAGGCTATTCTCTCATCTCTGTTTTCTGCTAATCTCTTCTTATCCTTTGCAACCTCGAGTTAACTGGAACTGGAACATCTCCCGTCACATTATGCCCCCGATACCCATCCCTTCCTTTTTTCGCCATTTATGCCCTTACGGTGGAAATAGCTCCCTCCGCGTGGGATCCCCACCTTTATTTGGACGGTTGTGCTTGTACGTGCCTTCTCTGTGCCTAAGAACCCACAAAACTCTCCTGAGGTTTAGGATATCCACATGGTGATAGCTCTCTGGTCCTTCTCTTGGGGTCTTGTCTTTTTTTTTGTTACTTTTTCGTTTCTCGGGTGCGACACAAAAATTCTATACTTTGGCCCTCGACTTCCTTGATGGCCCCGCTCCGGGCGGGTTGTCTTCTGCATTCTGTTGCTTTTCAGCTCGAGCGTTTTTTTCTGGGTTTGGCCCGCTGTTGTCCTTCCTCGTTGTGTCCCTTTCTCGCGCAACCAACTCAGGAACTCCTTATTTTCATGAGTTTGTATAGTTTTTTCGCTTCTGTCTTTCTACTTTTGCTCCTCAACTTCCATGCTTCCCCCGTCTTGTTTGAAATTCTTGTTTCCCCCCGTTCCCCCTGTTATAGTTTGTGTTTCTCTTCCTCATATGCCGTGTCGCTCGCCGAGATCACTCCTAAGCCGCTCCTTTCTTCCCTTTTTCCCCCGTGAACGGGCGGCAGTCTTTCCATTTGGTCGGGCGTGTTCGACGGGCTCTTTTCTTATGCTCTCGTTTGGAGTTACGATTGTACCTTCTCCCTTCTTCCTGTTGTTGTACCTTCGTCCGCTCCTGCGTTCTTTCTGCACTTCCTCTTTTGGATCCGGTCTCATAGTTCTCCCAATCTTATTGAACCAGGCTTGCTTTTCAAAATATTTCGGTCGTCGCCGCCCGTAGTTTCCCCCTCTCCCCACCTCCCCCCCCCCTCAATATTTTTCTTTTCTCGTTATTCCTTCCGTCGTTCCCCTCCTTTTTTACCAACCTGTTTTGGGCGGACTTGGACTGTTTGATGCTTTCCTTTGTCGGAAGCTGTGTGCGGATAATATCGTGATGGTCTTTTCTCTTCGATTTCTTGGCGGATCCCTTCCTGCGTTTTTTTTTCTCCAAGCACCGTCGTTGTGGACCCCTCGCGTTTGTTTTATCCTTCTCTTTTCTCTCTTTGTTTTTGAGTTGTCCTCCCTCTCCTCTCCCCCCCCCCGCTTTTTTCTTCTTCTCTGCCCACCGGCCCGTGCTTAATTTTTTCCTTCGCCGCGGGACGCCTTATCCGAAGATGCGTTTTCGATTCACGACTATTGTGGACGCCTTGGTCCGACCCCTCCTCCTGTCTCTTTCTGGTCCCATTCTTCCTGCCGCCACCAAAGGGCGATCCTTTTCCTTTTCTACCGGGACTTGAACCGCCGTCCATTGATGACGAGCACGAGACAGACATTTGATTATGTTTCGAGGGGAACTGCCGGGCGAGGCTTTGTTAGGCATTCTTTTTTCCGCTCCTCCTTTTTTTTTCGAGTCTCTCTCCTATGAAATTCTTCTTGATTGTTCCGTTGTTCGTCGCCGCAGTTCGGCGTATCCCAGGTTCCGGCGTAGAGAACTCATTACTCCGAGAGCAGCCATCTGTCGCCCCGCCACCCTCGTCGAAGCTTTTCGGCTACTTTTAACTGCACGTTGAGTCGGAGCTTGTCTTGATCTTTGGTCATCCTCTCTCTTCTTTTATTTCGCCGTCCTAACGATCACCTCTCCTTAAAAGACGCTCTCAGTCCTTCCTGGGACTGCATTGCCCCTTTGTGTGTGGGGACTTTCTTTTCCCTCCTCTCCGCCATCGCCCCCCCAGGCAATCCTGATTTTATTGTCGTTTTGTTTTTGATTATTTGTCGCGTTGCGCCGATGCTTTTCCCCTCCCCCCAACCACCGCTGGATTTTGACCCCCCCCCGCCCCCGCTCGCCTATCAGCACTCTCTCAGCACGCCGGGGAGTCGGATGCAGTCTTCGTCCGGTTAGATGAATTTCTCTTCCCCCTGTCACCCCCCCCCCCCCCCCCCCCCACTCATAGGCCCCCCATAAATACTCGCCCCATTTTTGAAGTCCTTGCAGACGACAGAGCACCTGGTCGAGCTGCCTCTCCCCTTCCCTGTTTAGAGTTTTGGTTGTTCGTGCAACGTATCAGTCAGCCGAGCAGAGTCTTGAAAGCGGAGCCGCGCTTCTCCCTCTCTTTTCACTCTTGTCTTCCCCTCCCTTATCTCGTCTCCAATCCGGCGGGTTTTGTCGGGTTTCTCTTGTATTAATGTGGATGCTGGCTTGGCTGTTAATTTTCGCGAGGTTGACGTTTTCCGTACATCGATCAGGTGAATGATGTCGCAAGTCCCACGCCGAGGCTTTCTCCCTGACCTACAGGGCTTATTACCCTGATGGCCCCGCCTGCCGACCTTCCACCTTTGCTAGCGGTCAAAGCGGGATATTCTCACCAGCCTCTTTTCGCCTTCACCCCTCTCTGTCCCCCTTTTTTTTCACTCCCTGCCGAAATGAAGATGTATGTTTCCCTTGTGTCGCGATGTACATTTCCCTTTGCGCCTCGATTGAGTTTTTTCCCCTCTCCCCCCCCTTACGGTTTTTTTCTCTTTCTGCAACTTTTGCGGAACGTCCCCGCAACAGCTACGTTTTTGCTGGTGAATTCCAGCATAGCACCGCTTCTGCCTTATACTTGCACCTTGATGCTCGTCTTTCCCTCCCAATCCTGGTTGGGTTTTCCATGCTCGGGCGGGACCTATCGGATGATGCTTTTCAAATTGAGGATTCGGCTCCGTTCTTACTCCCCCTCCACGTTGACGATCTAGCTTGAAAGGCAGATCGTCGTTTTTTTTTATTCCCTCCATTTTCTTTTTGCGCGGAGTCTCCTTTGTATGGACGTTCCCCCACTTCAGTCCTCTCTGATGGCGACTCCCTTGGCGATGCTGCCTCCGTTCGAAACGGAGACGTTGGCCCTGGATGTGGACTCGGCGTCATGCTGCCCTTCATTGGCGTACGGTTGCCCCTCCCCTTCGCTACCTCCTTCGAGTCTTTCGCTACCCCTTTTATGCTCGCGGTGCTCCTTCATCGCTTCCCTGCGATATCGATTGCTTTGATAGTTCGTATCTTTTGAACGCGGCAGTCGTGTTACCCCCCTTTCCCCCTTTTCCTGCGGCTCCCGTAA
>Ga0179593_1667715_pt1 | contig 11872 bp, 18 predicted proteins | sample CZODoug2_1_08_16_FD_185931 | JGI IMG/M metagenome (GOLD analysis project Ga0179593, IMG submission 185931) | Vadose zone soil fungal communities from Angelo Coast Range Reserve, California, USA - CZODoug2_1_08_16fungal (PacBio error correction) | ecosystem: Environmental > Terrestrial > Soil >... | reverse complement strand
GCAGAATCTCAGCCTCCCATAATCTTTCCTGCCTTTTGTTATAGCTTCCAGAACGTCTCGGTCCTCGGAGATGATTTCCTAGGCTTACGTAGGGTTTCGCCTTGGCACGTTCTAGCCGAAACTTTCAGAGGTTGCCAGCTTCCTTTTCGCGCGCCATTTCCTTTTAGACCAACCTTACTTTAACAAAAGTGGCCGTTTTTCCCTCAGTCTCCCTTTTGGTTTCCCCTTTGTCTTCTTCCGAGCATTATTTTCGTGCCCCTGTGTCTTTTCTTCCCTTAGCCTTCCTCATTCCTGCCTTCCCTTCGGCGGCTTTTTTTCGAAGCTGCATGTTCGTCTTCTCTTCTTCTTCGGCAATCGCTTTCCTGCTCACTTCTTCCCCCTTTTGAGTCCTTTAACCTTCGTTTTTCGGGGAACCCCGTCTCTGTATTGGCCTGTGCTTTGGAAAGCTTCCCTCCCTTAGATATCTCTTTCCTTTGTTGTTATCTCGGTCTGTGCAAACTCTCCTGGTTCCCTTTTTGGAAGTGGTTTTCCTTCCCCGAGGATATCTTTTCGGTTTATGGGGCTTTTCGGCCAGCCTTTCTTTTCTTGGACTGCTACATTCCCCTTTGCCTCGTAGACCTTTTTCCAGATATCTTTTTCTTCTTCCTTGCCGTTTTCCTTTTTTGGCCCTCTCTTTTTCAACTTTTGGCACGTCGTACCTCCTTTTTCTTTTTTTCCGCATTTTGGGCTTTTTTCTTGCCACCGTCGGCTCCGGCTTCCCGGTTTTTTTTTTCCTTTACGTTTTCTCAACCTTCTGGTGGGGACCCCTCTGGGACCCCCCCCCAGCCCTTTTCTTTTTGCTAATTTTGCCTTTGCGATTCGGCCCCCGCTGGTTCCCCCCGGCCTGGCGTTTTTATCCCCTCGGCTTTCTTTCCCGCCAACTTTTCGTTTTTCCCCCCTCATTCCCCTTTTCCTTTTATTCCCCTCTCCCAGTCCCCCGCGCCGAGGGCCCCTTCCTTCTAACTTCCCCCCTTTTTCCGTTTTTTCGCTTTTTTTCTCGGGCTTCGCTTTGGCCGTCTGCCACTTTTGAAGCTCTTCCCCTCTCTTCTGCTTTTTCTTGGAACCTTTCTGAAAGCTGTCGCTTGCTGCCCAGTTCCGTCAGGTTCATTTTCAGCCTTTAGGGTCCTTTTGGCTTTCCCTTGGCCTTTTGGGTACTCCTCTTCCCCAGGGCCGTGCGCCCGATTTTTGGCAATTTTTTTTTCATCTAGGGACTGAAGATCCCCTTCCCAAGCATTTCGGCGACCCCTTCCCTTTGCCAGAAGGCTCCTGTTTTTCCGGCTCCCACCTTTTGTGATTAACTGGTTCTTGGGCGGGTTTCCCCTCTGTGGAGCCTGGGCTCATTTCAGGGCCCTTCTAAGTAATTTCCTTGTCTGATTTTTTTTTTTTCAAGTGTTCTCTCATAGGCCCCTTTTTTTCGCCGATTTTCCTCTAGGGCTGTCCCGACTTCGCCTTTTGCACGCTTCTTCTTCTCAATTTTGGCCGATTCTTTTTTTTTAAGCCTTTTTTTCGCGGGCTCTCCCCTTGCCGCGGGGTCGTGCCGGTTTACCTTTGGTCACCGCTCTTTCTTTTTTGACCCTAATCTTTTTTTTCCTCGTCTTTTTTTTCAACTCCGGCTCCCCTTCCCTCCGTCCCTTTATGACTTTAAGTGCTTCCAAGAAAGTTTCTCTTTTCCTTGCGTTTTCCCCCCGTTTTCTTTTTTTATCCCCAGTCCTTTTTCCGAGTATTTCCATCCCATTTTTTGTAAGCGCTCGTTACCCGCGAGGTACCCTTTTTTAGCAATTTTTGCGGGTCCCTTTTCCAACTTCTCTCCTCCACGCTTCGCGCCTCCAGAGGATCCTTTTGGAGTAAGCAATTGACTTTCAAATCCCTTAAACCCTTTTTCAATTATCGACGCTTCTCCGTTGAAAGTTGCTCAGACCGCTCCCGAAGGAAACTCTTTGATTTTCTTTTTCAGTGCTACAATTTACATCTTCCCCTGCCTTTAAGGTTTCTGTAGTCTTTATTACCCTCCTGCAAGTCTCCCTCAGATCCGCTGGTACGTTTAAGGACTTGTTTCCTTTTATCCCTTGCGCGTTTATGGAGATCTCTTTTTCCCCTCCTACTTGAGTGCCCAGATCGTCCCTAGAAAATTTTTACGCTCTTTCACTTTTCCGAAGCCTTTTTTTCGTGCTGGATTTGACTCGTAAGACGATTTTTTTAAAGTCCTTTTCTGGAAACTTCGCCATGACTTCTCTTCAACTTGAAATTTCCTGCTCCGGTCTCGAAAGCGTTCTTTTACCTTCCTTTTTTAAAATCTCACCCCCTCACCTCCAGATCCCTACTCGGACCATCTTCGGGATTCTTTCTCTAAAATTTTCAGTTCGTTTCCCTCGTTTTAAGGTTCTGGCCTACAGTTCGTACGCTTCTTCTTCCCCTCTTCCGAATCTTTTTTCTTTTTTTTTTGGGATTGCTACTTCTAGCCCCCAGATGGGCCCTGGTTTTTTTCGTGATAAAACTCACTTTGTCAAGGAGTCTTTAATATCTTTCCTTTGATTGTCATCGGCCGGCCCTTTCCTGTCGGAGAGTTCTTCCTATTCCCTCCAGCCGCACAAGGCATGATCCTAGGTCCCCGTCAGACCCCCTCGCAAGAGCCTCTGAACTTGCGTACTTGCCCGTTCCCCCCCTAGAGACCTTTTGAAACTTTCCCTTGATTCCCGGAATTTTTTTTTTTGAAGTTTCGAGGTTTTCCTTCGGTTCTTGCTCTGTCTGTTCAAAGTTTGATTCTTTTGAGAGCTTTTGTGATTTTTTTTTAAGTGCCTTCCCTTTTTGGCCTCTTTGGCAGGAACGGGACGTTGATCCCTTTTTTCCTTTTTTTTTGCGTTTTTCGAGTCCTTTTTCACCTTTTTTTTTTCCTTTCCCGACTTTTTTCTGGCTCCTTGGTGCTTCACTTTTTTGTTAGTTCTGTTAGCCCTTTTTCAGAGTTCCCCCGTCCCCTCCCAAGTCCATCCCTTTCTTGTCATTTCCTTCCAGTTTTTCCTTCCCTACAGGCTATCCGCGGTTTAGCTTTTGGACTTTTCTTTCTGGGCCCTTCCCCCCTCCCCGGTCCTGCCCTCTGGAATTTCTGGCTAGCGTGGTTTTTTTCCGTTCTTTTCTTCCAGAGCCCCTTAGGGACGGTTCCAAGGGCTCTCCTCTTTTTCTTAGCCTGATAGCACGATTTTTCCCCCTCTGTGACCTTCTAAAGAAAGTTTCCTCCCTTAGATGTTTTTTCCAATAGCTTTTGTAGACTTTCTGTGTGTCCTTTTCCCGGTCTTCGGTAGCAACTCTCCTTCTTCATTGCATGTGCCGACCTTTCGTTCTTATGTCAAATTGCTTTCAGCACCCCCCCCATTTGGAGTTCCACCGTGTTACTTCCTCTTCTTGCCAAAGTCTTTTTTCAAGAGGGTACTTCCCCGGAACCCTTTTCGTGGCCCCCTTTTTCCGCGTCTACGCGTCAAAGAGCAGTGGCGAGAGTTCTTTTCGACTGGTTTGGCCCATTCTATGCTTTCCAAGGTAGCTCTTCACTTGTGCGGACCAAGGTTGCGCCTCGGGAGGGCTTTTCCCAGCCTGTCTCCTCTCATTCTTCTGTCCCTCTTAAGGATTTTTTTTTTCCCCCTTCGTGCTTCTTGTGGGCAACCTTCTTTTTCTCTAGCTCTTTTCCTTCCCTCGCTTGGTTTTTTTGAGTTTTTTCTGGAATACCCTCTGAAATTTACCTCAAGTCTCCTTTTTCGGACCTCCCTCTTCGATACTTTTTTTTTTTCGTTTTGCGCTGTTCCCTCCCGTAGCAGGATTGTTTGCAGTGCAGCTTCCTCTCAGCATTCCTTGATTTTCTGTCAGCATGGAAATCTCTTTTTTTTCCCGACCCCCATTTTTCTTTACCGAGACCTGTCTCACTGTTCCACCACTTTCTTCGCCTTCTTTTCTTTGTTTCCCGCCATTTTTTTTCCATCCCTTCTTTTGGCCTTCGCCCGGATTGTCGTTTACCTACTCCTCCCCCCTGCCTTTGTGTTGATGATCAGAGCGGCCCTGTGACCTCCTGTGCACTGATTTTTATCCCCCGAACCTCCGGCCCTTTTTTATAATTCGATGCTTATAAATCCTCCAGTTTTTCTTTTTCTGACTTCCTTCTGGACGTCCTTCCCCGGTCCGCCCCACCCCCTCAAGGATTCCCCATAGGTCTCCCCCCCCTGCGTAGGGATCCTCCGGGACTTGTCCCGTTTTTTCTTTTCGGCCATTTCCTCCTTTTTTTTGCATCGGGCGTAGGGACCTTTTTTTGAGCTTTCTGTAGTTCTGCAGAATTTTCCTTCTTGACCCCTATGGCGTTTTTCTCTGAGGCCAGTTCAGAGGGGGTTTGGCCCCCCAATCCCCCTAAACAACTCCCTACCAACTCTTGTCCTTGACCTGTCACGCATGCTCCTCCCAGTCAGTCTTTTTTTTATGTCTTCGTTTAGAGCTCCGTGCCTTCCCGTCCCCTGGAAGGACCTTTTTCAGAGATATTTTTCTCCCCCCAATTTTTTGACGATTTCCTTAAGTCAACTCTTTTTTCCTGGCATTTTTTCCTTTCCCCCTACGTTCGAGCCCCCCTTTCTTCTTATTGCACTTTTTTTTTGATCAATCCGCCGGGCTTTTCTCTCCCTTTTTTTTTCCTCTTCTCGGGTTTCTAGGTTTGTTCCCTGAAGTTTTTCGAAGTTTCTCTTTCGCCCCTCCCCTAAGGTTTTTTCCCCTCCGGGCCCCTTTCTTTTTGGGCTTTTCGTTCCCCTCAATCGCCGGCCAGGTCCGAGTTCCCTTCCCTTTTACAGCTCTCTTCCCCGGCCTTCCTAGGTTTCTTCTTTTCCATGACCCCGTTCTTTTTAGCAAGGCCCTTCCCTGTGCCGTTTCCTTCTACTGATGTCCCGTTCGTTATCTTCCCCCTCCATTTTTTCTTGACGTTTGCAGCGTTTTCTTTTCTGAGCGCTGTCGGTTTCTGTTTTCTTTTCTTCAAGAGTTCCCGGGGACTTTTTTTTACGTCTCCTCCTCCGACTCTGAGGTTTGTGAACCGTTTTTTTCGGCCCCGCTTTTGACGTGAGCCCTTCGTTTTTTTTTTTTTTCGATTTTCTTTTTTCCACTTTTCCTTTCCCAATTCCCTTCCTTAGGCTTTTTTTTTTCTCCTTTCCGAACCGGGGACGATTTTGCGAAAGTGCCTTTCCGGTTTTTCTTGTGGAGTTTCTTTGGTTTTTTTTCGTAGATCGAGGCTCCGTCTCTACTTTCCCATCCTGGTGTTTTTTTGTTTCTTTTCCTCCTCGCACCACTCGCCATCTTCTATTTCCCGCCCCCCCACGTAGCCTGCTCTGGCAGCATCCAACGTGCCCCCCCCCAAGATTCCCCTTTTTCTTCTCCTTGGAACCTCTTTTTTTCCGAGTAAAAGTTTTTTTTCTGAAGGTCCCTCCAATCGGGCCAGACTCCCCGTTGCCTTGCCATCTACGGGTGCTCTTGGTCGGCCGCGCCGTCGGTTTCTTCGAAGTTAGGCTTTTCACAGTTCGAAAACCTTTTCTCTTTTTCTCAGGTTTGTCTTTTTTGTACCAGCCTTCTCCTGTGAATTTGCGGTTTATGTTTCCAAACCTTTTCCATATTCTCGGCAGGAAATTGCCTCTGAAATCCTCCCTGCAGTCTGATCCCGGACCCTCCCGAGCTTTGTGACCGTGTGGGAATGTGATTCCCTTCGCCGAATTTTGAGTTTCTCCCTACCTTCCTGGCCCTTTTCGGTTCACTGGAAACCTTTCTTTTCGGGCTACTAATTGGTGTAGAGAACCCAGGAGTTTTTAGTCCATGAGAAGACCTGTGCTTTTTACGCTTCCCTTCGGTATGACCTCGTTCATGAGGGCCCTGTGCACTCGGGAGCCGGGCTTTTTTCTTTAAGTTTCGGTGGAATTCTCTTTGGGTTTTTTTTTTTTTTTTTGACCTGTAGTTGGAGGCCCGTTTGAGGGATTTTAGTTATCTCTTTTTTCAGTGTCCCCAAGTTATACTTCGTTAAGGTTTTACAGTGTTGATAGACTCCCTCAGTTTTCTCTGGGGCTTTTTTCTTCCTGGCCATTTTACTGGTCCCGTCAGCTCTTCTTTTTTTTGAGGGATCTCACTCATCGTGGTCCCGACTTTCTTGAGCCAACCTGCAAACGCTCCAGCGAACGCGTCGGTTTTTCCTTTCGTCTTCTCTTCTGACACTCCCTTTTTTGACTATTTTTCATAACTTCTTTTTTTTTACGCTGCTGTCACTTTTTTTAGGAAAATTTCCGCAGGTTCTGGACTTCTGGTGTTTCCTCTCTTTGGGCTGTTTTTTTCCCCTCATGAGGTTGGTTTGGTTTTTCCTTCTCCCAGGAAATTTACAGGCCTGCGTTTTCCCTTCCTTATCCTTTTTTTCGTAGACGAGGTTATTTCCCCTTGGTGTCTAGCCTCTTATTTTTTGAAGCCCAGCATTCTTCAGGCCGATTTTTTTTTCAATGACCTTCTCCTTTTTTATTTCTGGGCCTTTTTTGTTCTCTTTTCCCACCATTTTCTTCCCTCACGAGACTTTTCCCTCGAATTTGGTCCCCTTTTCTCGACGACCTCCTCGAGGGCCCTGCCCCCTAATTTTATTTCAACTTGATCTTCGTGAGCCTGGATCCCTTCTCCCGGTTTTCCTCTCCGTTTTTTTGCAGTGTTCCCCGATGTGTCTTTGGTCTCCTATCCCAGAGCAGCGTCTTGCCGTGGCCTCCCCCTTTTGCTTCCTGTCGTTCTTACTGTGCGGCCCCAGTCTTTCCGCGTTTTCCTTTCCCTCTTTCCCCAGGCCCCCGTTCAGCTACCTTTTTTTTGAGGAACTCACAAATTTCTTTTTACTTTCTGGACATTTCTTTTTTTAGATCCCCCCCTCCCTCTTTCCCTCTTCCCTTGTTTTGTTTGAGACTCTTCTGGGCTTTTTTTCCCCAGAAGGGATTTTTCGAATTTCCTCCTTGTTAGGTAAGGTTCTTTCCCCCGCAGGCGGCTTCCGGGTCGCCTTTGACTCCCCCTCTCTCCAGCTCTTGACTACTCTTTCTTTCCTGGCAGAGTTTTTTAAACTTTCCCCCCCCCCCCCCCCCCCCCCCCCCCCCCCACCCTAAAAAACTCTTCTCAAGAACTTTTTCCTTTTGTCTTGTTCTTCCCTAGATCCCCCTTTAGGTTCCAAACTCTGATCTGTTCTTACAGCCCGTCTCGATTCCACTTTCCCCTTTTAGGGGAGATTCTCGACACTTTGTTTTTCTTGGGGGGACCACGATTTTAAATTTTGGGGTCCTTTTCCTCAATTTTATCCCCCTCTTTCGACCCCCCCTTATTTCTCGACCCCTTTACTCAGAAGTACTGTTTTCCCTTTCACAAATTGATAACTCCTCTGGTCCCCCCCATTTTTCTCACAGACTTTTCCCCCTCCCTTTGAATTCAGCGATAACACGACGATCCCCCCTTCTTTCCCCTCGGAGAATTAGATCCTTTTTTCTAATGGTTCTCATCTTTTTTTCCTCATGCCGCTATCCGCGCCCAGGCTTGATTGCAGTCTCTTTTTCCTTTGGAATTTCTTTTGGCCAGCCTTCCTTCCCTCAGTCCGGTATTTCCTTCAAATACGTCTTGCATATGTCCATTTTCTTGGATTAATTTTTGAAGGATCCCTGGTCTTTAGGTTTCTAGTGTCCTTTCTTCCTGGAGACGTTTAACCCCTGGCCCCCAGAAAGTCCAACCCTCTTTTCTGGCTCTTCTTCCCTTTTTGCTCCTCTTCGAGCAATTTCCGTTTCCCCTTCCTTTTCGGCCGTCAACTGGTCATTTTTTGCTCGGCTTTGGCGTTTCTCCAAGTATTTTTTGATCCTTTTTGGCCTTCTGGCTTTCTCTCTATTAATACGCCTTCGCGCCAATACTGGTAGTTCCAATTTTTATTCATTTTTTTAGGATCCCCCCTCCCCCTCTGTGAAATGATTTTTTGTTTTTAACACCGTGAATTTTTAGGATGCCCCTTTCCATTTCTGGTCAGGCTAGTGGGTTCTGAACTTCTGACCTCTTTCCCTCCTTTTCTCTGGGAGATCTTTTTCCCCCCTTTTTCATGGTTGGCACCGGGTCTTTGGTTCTGGGTCGGTGTACTTTTTTTTCTTGGGCGCATTCTTTATAAGGCGTCTCTCCTTGAGGTTTTTTTCCGGTCCTGCCTCCCTTGAGTTCCCGGACCATTTTTCCTTTTATGCTCTCGGGATTTCCAAGAAATTTTTGCCGTTTTTTTTTCCTCTTTTGTGGCAGATGATTTAGTTTGGTCCCCACCCTTGGAGTTTTCATTACGGCCTTCCTTCTAAGGCAACGTCTCTCGTAGTACTTTTTTTTTCCCCAACGCTGGCGCTTTTCTCCTCCCCTATTCGTTTTCCTGGTTTCCCTTCCGAACTTTCTTCCCTCCGTGTTTTTTTCCCCTTCCGACAATCCGGCCCTCCGCCACTGTAGGGACCTGTCCTTAAATTTTTTTTGTTCTTTTCACGGCATGACTGGCTAATCTCGTTACTTTTCTGACGATGCTTTTCCCCGGAGCTCCCTTTGAAGAGTTCTTTTGAACTTTTTTCTTTTTATCCTTTTTCACTGATATCCCGATATACTTTTGTTGAGCGTCCTCGAACCCCCTATCCCGCCATTTTCCCCAGAGCCTCCCCGGCCCGGTTCCCGTGTCAGAACACGTTTAGACCCGTGGACTCCCTTGCAGCCCTCCCTTTTTAGTTTTCAAATTTTTCCCCCTGGATGTTCTGACCCCCAGCCTGATCTTTGCTTGCCCCTTCCGATACCTTGGGTCGGGACCCCACCCTTTGACCCGCCCCCGGACAATCTCTGTCTCTTGCTTCCTGCCCTGTTTTCCGATTGGACTCCTACCTGAATACCCCCTAGGGTCTAATGTCCCCGTACGTCCTTTTCCAAAGTCAGGTTCTTTCCTTTGACACCATTTTTCCTCCGAAGGCTTCCCCCCTTCGGCTTCCCGCTTCCGAATCCGTCCTTTTGGTCTCAGTCCTATTCGTCCCGTCCTTTTTTACCCATCTTTTTCCGCTCACCTTGATGGGTCCTTCTGAGAAAGCAAGGCCTTCCTGACTCTTTGTATGCCCTTTTCAGCAGCCTTTCCCGAATATCCCAGGTTTTCTTTTATTGAACTCACCTTTTGCCGCAGGCCCGTGGCCCTGGTTGCCAAAAGACTGACTTTCTTTGAGAAACTTTGGTGACCAAGCGGTCTTTCCCCCTGACCGAACCTTCCGCTCATTGGACCTCTCATCCACCCCAGGGCAACCCTTTCTGAACTTTCCCCTCCCTTTTTCTTGCCGAGTTTTTTCCTCACTTCGATCCCCTAGTCGGTGGTCTCAGTTTTTTTAACAGATCTTCGGAGTGCGCCAGGATCTCCTGTTTCCAGTTTTTTTTTCCCTTAGTTCGGCGTCTTTTGGCAAGTGGCTCTCCCGGATTTTCCTTTCGCAGGCATTTTTTCCGGGAGACACTTCGTAAGTGTGGTGTTCTGCTTTCCCTCTTTTCTTATGGCCAGCGGCCCCCCTTTGAATGTCCGGCTTCTTTTAGTGTTTTCCTCCTTTTTTTCCGGGCCTCCCCCCGGGAGTCAGACAGCACTTCGTTGGTTTTTCACGTCCCTGGGATTCCCCCCCAATTCAACATTGTCCTCTGAGGTCCCTGTTTACCTTTCGTCCCTTGGACCCCCCCTATGGAATTTCTCCGGAAGACTAGAATGGTTCCGAAGGTTTCCGATCTTGTAGGCTTCCTGTGGTGCCTTGGATCCCAGGCCCAGGCCTTTCACGGATCTCCCCGGATCCTTTTTGTTTTTTTTTGAGGTTTTTTCTCCCTCTTTTCGTCCGAGGCGTTTCGTGGAGTCCTTAACCCTCCTGTTTGGGAACCTTTTTCTTTTCGAGTGGTCCTTTTCTTTCCTTCTGTATTTTTGCTGTCCCTTGGGTCTTTAACCCCTTGAGGCATCTCCCCCTCTTTTGAATTTTCTTTCTGGTACCCCATGTGCTCCTTGACTCTTGGTGTCCGTCCCCTTTTGTTTTCGTTTCCAACCCTTCCCGGAACCCTTTGAGTTTTTGTCTTCTTCAGATTCCATGGTTCTACGGAGCATTTCCTCCTTAACGTGCCTTTTCTCTTTCGCCTTCTTACCCCCGCGAGAGAGAAAAGTCTTTTTTTTGGAGTCCTCTTCTTGCCAAGGGCTTGGACCCCCCCTTTTTCCTTTGTGCTTCCCTTTCTCTTTTAGAGTCGGCCAGCGTTCTTGGCTTAATCCCTTCTGAAGGTCTAGTTTCCCCAAGCAACCACCCTCGGTTTTTCCAAGTACTTCCCCCCTCGGTTTGGAACAGATCAGCACTCCCCTACTAGTCCCTCCTAAGGTTTTGTTTGTTTTCTCTTTTTTTCCGGGGTCTTCCTTTGCAGTTTTTGTTTTTTTTTTGGCTTTGGTGGGCGGTTTTCTTTGGCTTCTCAGCTTTTTCGAGACACTTTTCCTTTGTTGACGAGGAATACCTCCTTTTTTTTTTCTGAGTCTTGGCTCCCTTCCCGGTCCGTGCTAGAGAGTCCTCTTCTCCACAGGACGCAAATTCTTTGGCCCTTCCCAGTTTTTTTTAGCCTGAGGCCCTGGCCCCACTTGGCAATCAGCTTCTACTCCCCGGGGAGCTTTGAGCACCTCCTCTTCTGCCCCCGCCCTCCGGTACCGCGAGTCCCCTCTTTTTTTTCCCTGAGATTTTCTTCTTGACCACAGCTTTGATGGTTTGTTTTACTCACCTGGATGTTCCCCCCTTTCCCCTTTTATCATCAAGAAGCCTGTTATTATAATTTGGACTCATTTTCGAAATGGTGTTTTTCTGAAAATCCCGTAATCTTCAATAACCGCCACATTCTGCCTCGGCCATCGTTTTTTACCCCTCCAAGAGTTTGAAACTCGGCTAGGCGCCTTCCCTGAGTTTTTAGGCCTTTGCTGTCCCGCTCCGCCTTTTTTGAAGCTTTTCCTCTCCTCCGCCCCTCACGGTATCATAGTTCCAGGAGTTTTCTTCTCGGTTTTCCATACACTAGGCCCCTTCATCATCCTGTACCCCTGGTTGGGAGCCTTCTTTGTCTGCTCCCAGACTTTCTTTCTCACCCTTTCCTCCCCTTGTGGCTTTCCCCCGTTGGAAACTTTTTTTGGGCTTTTTCTTGACTTTTCAACAACCCCTTCAGCGCTCTTTCCCCCTCCCGTCATGACTCTCTGGAATTTCGGTGGGAGGACAGCAGATTCCAAACTGAAAATCCTCCTCCGCAAAGTTGAACTGTGCAGACCTCTTTTCCACACCTGGCCCCTTCGGGAACCCTTCTTTCCCTAGATTTCTCGCGTGAAGCCATTCCGTTGACGTTCTACCTCTAGATTTTTTTCTGAAGCGGTCTACCCAACACAGCCGGTTTTATACTGCTGGGCCTAGTTCTAGAACAGTTTTGTTTTGCGCATTGTGCCCGCACTTGAGGACCTCTTTTCCCGCTTCTAGAGGTGTTCTTTTCGGTGAGTTACCCCGTCCCTGATCTCCTAACCTCTTCTAGACGCTTTTTTTTCCTACTCTTTGTTTGCCATTCCTGCGGCCCGGTCTTTCGAAGTCCTTAACCTTCGTGTTCCGCTTTGGCCCCCCTTCCTTCCTTATTTTCGAGTGCAGTCGGGTCTTCTGTCTGCTTTTTCCTTGTGATTCGCTGGGATTTTCCCCGTGGCCTTTTTTCTTCCTGTTTCCTTCCGGTGTACCATTCTTCCGTGCCGCCATCTTTTTATTTGTTACCCCTCCTGTGTTTGCAGTACATTCCTGCCTACATGTCTGCCATGTAG
>Ga0179593_1637280_pt1 | contig 11872 bp, 14 predicted proteins | sample CZODoug2_1_08_16_FD_185931 | JGI IMG/M metagenome (GOLD analysis project Ga0179593, IMG submission 185931) | Vadose zone soil fungal communities from Angelo Coast Range Reserve, California, USA - CZODoug2_1_08_16fungal (PacBio error correction) | ecosystem: Environmental > Terrestrial > Soil >... | reverse complement strand
CGCGGGGCTGGTGAACTCCTTTCTTGGAGCAGGAGCGGAACCCCTCCTACTGGCTATTGAAGCCCTTTCTGGGGCCCAACCGTCCTCTCTTCCTGTCTCACTCCTTCTGTCCGTTTTCCTTGTCATAGGTGACCGGACGGCAACTTTTGATTCCTTTCTCTCCCCCTCACTTAAGCGGCATCGTGCTGCTTACCGTCGCGTCCCGCATGACTTATTCTCTCTTTTTTTTGTTGACCGAGGATAACGTCTGCCTGGGCCCTTTCGGCGACGGAGCAGCACGATGAAGCTTCTTTGTGTTGTCAATTTGCAGCCTTCATCCTGCGCTGTCCCCCATTGCCGTCGGCAACTATGACTCCCCCCGGACGCCTTCGTGTTCTGGGCTCCCCCCCTCGCTCATCGTTGGGGACCCCCCTCCCCTTTTCGGGGAATAGCCAAGTATGTTTTCCTCTCAAGTAGCGGGTCCCGCTTCCTCTTATTCACAAGCCCCGCCGATCAATCTTCTTAAGCCAATGGCGTTTTCCTGGGACGTCAGTCCGTCTCCTCCTGGTTGAGCCATGCGGCGGGTTTTCCTCCTTTCCCACGCAAGCGCACTTCCCTCCGCTCCGCGCCGATGGGAGCTACCCTTGGCAACTTATTTTATTTTAGACGGCACCGGTCAGCGCGGACTTTGTACGGAATATTCCCTTTGGTCTCCGGCCGTCTCGTTGAAGGGAGTCCTATAACGGGCTCCTCCACTCTTACCACTGGCCATCAGCTCTTCGTTAGTCCCTACAACAGCGATGCCCTTTTCTGCTTCACCTTCAACCCGGCCTGAATTTGTTTCAATTGCCTCCCCTTTTATCCATCCCAGCTTTTTTCGCAGACGGAAAGAAATTCGACAATAGCGTCCAACTTTGTTTCATTGCATTCGCAAGAAAACCCCCCCGACGGAATGGGTTCACGTCTTTCGGGTCCCAACATCCTTCTCTCCTTTCCCTTGCTTCCTGTTCCGGGGTCAGCCTTTTTCCTATGACATAGAGCCATGAGCGGATTGCATAATGTTTTTTTTTCCAAATCCTTGTGCAACTCCTTCTCCAATAAGGCTGCCCCTAGGAAAATACCAACCCTTTTGAGCACATTCTTTTTCTAGCTTAACAAGAGTGACTTTCCCCACTCCTTATACGGCGCAGCTTCCTCGGCCAGCGACCCCCGATATAGTATAATTCCCAACCCGGACGCTCCCTCTTCGAAGTCCGGCGACAATCGCCCCCCTTTCCTCGCCAACAGGTTTTTGCTTTACGCCTCGGAAACCCTCCGCGGGGCGAAGCTTTGGCGGCTTTTTTTTCATTAGTTCTGATTAAGACTCGATTACCAATCCCCTTTTTGCGGGATCGACCCCGTGATGTGGGTCAGGCATGTCCTCTAAGGGTCATTTGTTTACCCTAACGATAAGTCCCTCTATCCGCGACGGTACCTTTTTTTCTTTTCAAGTAAAGCCCATCCTCCCTCGACTTGAACAAGATATAAGTTTCCCCTCCCAAGCTTCCCCATCCCCCCTTCGCGATGGCGCGGTGCAGAGATAGTCGTTTTCCCCTTACCTGCAAATAACCTTCGCCCTTTCCCGATCCTCCAGTTGTTGTTTTTCCCCCCCCACAGACAAGACGAGAGGAGTTTCTCCCTCGTCCTCCCACCGCTTCACCCGTGCACGTGGCATTTTTCCCCAATTAGGCTTCGTTAATCTCTTTCCCCCCCCCCGGCTTTTCGTAAACCACCTCCCCCGGCCGTAACGATGTCCCTCCGGCTTCGTTTACGACTAAGTGTGGAAAGGCTCCTTTTTCTCCAAAGGCGACCGCACGGTTTACGGTTCCTCCCTCCGTACGCGTGCACGCCATTCGACCTCTCCTCCCGCTTTTCCTCCTCAACGATTATACCCTTTTCCCCATTCGACTTATCAACTTCGTCCTCAAGCGTAAAAAGTGAATCACGGCAGTTGTGCCCCCATTTTTTCTTGTGACTGTCTGACGTCCTGAACGATTTATTTTGAGGCTTTGCCTTTGGAATTGGAGTCTTATCTCTTTGCGGCCATGAAAAGAGAGAAGCTTCCCCCCAAGAGTTTGGAGAGGTCCGTGTCGACTCGTTCCTGGGGTGGGGGTTGGGGGGACGGTGAATGCTTTCCGGTAGATTGGCACAGGGGATTTCCTCATCCGGTATTTTTTTTTTCTTTTTTACCGCTTTGTATAGTTCCCCCATCTCTCGGAGTTGAATCTCCCCCGTGCGGGAGCGTTCACAGGCCCTTCCAAAACGATTGTTAAGTGAGAAGTCTTTCCGGCAGACGGCTCGATGGCCACTCCTTCCCCTACCTCCTCATTGCACACACCCCCTCCCTCGTTCCGCTGCCGCTAGCATTCTCAGTTCGTCTGCACAAACGTCTTGATTCATAGGGTTTTTCAAGTTTGGATTCTTTACGTTCTTCTAGATCGATCATTCGCCCTATTTAAAATCTGTTGGTCGACCCTAGGTGCGAAGGGCCCTTCTTTTTCGGCTGAACGCTTTGCCGGGCCCCTGGACGGTCGCCGTGGCCCCCCCCGGTAAGTCAAAGAGTAGTTTCGCTCTCCGCCGTTGTGTCGATACAGCGGAGCTTTTCTTGTTCGCTGTCGTGCCGTTCGCTTTAGGCATCGCTACTTAAAGAGACGTTCCCCTGGAAAATGCCAGCGTCACGTCCTTTTCACGCTTTACAAGCCAGAATTCCCTTCTTTCCTTTTGTCCGCGTGATCTCGTGTGCACTTTCCGTCGAGGTGATTTCCGGTCGACTTTAGGATGGACCGATCGATTTCCCTCTGCGATTTTTGTGGCTTGGACTTCTTTTTTCTCCAAAATATTAGGAATTGTTCCAGTTCTCCTGCCGGTCGCTTGATTGACTTGAAACCCTTCTCCTCCGGCTTTTTGCCCCCCCCTGACTGTAGTTTTTTCCCTTCGCTGTCCGCTTTTTTTAGGACCCACCCAGAGTTTTTTTTTTTCTTTTCTATTTTCTTTTTTTCTGGTTGTTGTCCCCTCCCACCCCTTTCTTTGATGGTATAGACTTGAAAAACCCCGTCGTTTTCCTGAAAACTAATGACCCTTTCCCTGCACGTAAAAGCTTTAGTATCCGACGTTGGAGGAGTTTTGTCCGCCCGATCAGGTATCTTTTTTCGAAGGACATTCGATAATCGTTCCTGTCCGGGGTTTTTTATTATTTTCCCTGAATGCAGCGTAGTGTTTATTCTTCCCCTTCGTGTTTTTATCATGATTTTGGCAAAACGCTTTTTTTCGCCAGACACTATGGCTCCACTCTGCGCTTTGTTTTTTCTTGGTTAGTCTTTCAACACGTCCCGTTATTGGTCCCCTCCCCCCATAGATGAGCTTGTTTTGCACACCAGTAGGTAAAGACCGAAGCGTCCTTCCTTTTTTTTTTGGTCTATAGCACATTCCGTCCTTGTCACCGGAACCTGATGGCTGACGCTTTTTGGTGGACCTCTTAAATCTTATCTTTCCCCCCTTCCAAGTCATGTGTAAGCAGCCCCCAGATCCCTGGATTTGCTGGCTTCCCTTTTACCCCTGCCGTTGCCGCTGATGGTAGGATTCGTGACGACCGTGGTCTACATCCCTGCTGCCACGGTATCTATTTTTCCCTTTGAAACACAATGACTTCCTTTTTTAAGCAAGCGACCAGGTCCTTCGCCTCTGGTGTAGCGACATAACGCCATGGCCGGTGGTAATAGTTGTTTCCCTTGCGCTTATTTTCCCTCCCCCTCCCCGTCAACTTTTTCTTCTGACCCAATGTACTGATTTCCCTGGACCCGGTCGAAGAAAATTTAACCGTTGCCGTCCTTTTTTTTCTGGACCCCTCCGTTGGCCTACTTACGACATAGCGACCATCTTCCTTCCTGCTGGCGTTTTGGCTGTCGTAGGGGAAAAACCGCTCTTTTTTTGGAGCCGGACTGCTTCCCTTTCCTTTCCGCTGGAGATTTGGAAATTCTCCTGTTTTTTCGAATAGGAGTATTTCCTTGTGGGCGCGGCCTTTCCTTCTTGAAGCCGGCGCTAAGGTTATTTTGTCCCTTCTTTTGTTTGGATGTATATATTAGGTATCCCGACGGGTTTGTCCCTTTTGGTCATAGTGGCTTGACTCTTCTGATGAGGCGAGCAACTTTTTCTGCTCATACGGGCATAGTGATGATACCTTCTTTTTCCCCGCATGACTTTATCCTATTCTCCTCCTCCTTTTGTTGTGACTTTCCTAAGTCATGCGGGGAAGTCCTTTCTTCAGAACGATGCCGCTCTTAGCGCGTTTTCTCCAAGTTGATCTTCGTCATCAAGAGCTTCCGGCAACATGATCCCCCTCTCGTAGTGCATGACAGGATCAATGAACATCTTTTTTCCTAGCCTCGAGGCGGTTGGGTATTTTTCTCTGAGAGGCGGCCATATTCTTATTGGTTCGCAGAACTTTTTCCGATGGTCGATTTCCCTCTTCCTCCCCTCGCAATCTGCTCCTTTCTACCGCCAATGGCGGAAAGGCCTATTCCGGGCCGCCGCAAGTACGGCTTTTTTGAGCAAGCGGCTGTTTTTTCCCTTCTCTGTCAACAACGCCAGCGCCCCTTCGCGCTCAGCGCCCTGTTTTTTTTCGACAGTCTTCAACGTTTTTCCGAACTTTACGGACTTTTTTGGTTCAATAAGCAGCTCTTCTACTTTCGACGTGTCACGTGGGCCTCCTTCCAGTGCCCCTCCTGCCGTCTCGTTGACGGGCTTCGCATTCTCGTTTCCCAAACTCCAACGGCATTTAGCGCGGATGGGTCTTCGAAGGACCTGGTCGCTTTTTTTCCATTGGCACCGTTTTTCCATTTGACCGGATTTCCTCTAAGACCCTTGTCAGAATACCTTCCCTAGAGACGGCCCCATTCCGACCCCTCAGCGGAACGTACCTGCAAATAAAGTGATTTGTGAATTTCTCTTGGGACGGTTATTCTTTACTCTCGTTCCCCTCAGTTCGCCGCAAGCCATTGCTTCTTTTTCGGTGACCTCGCTTCAATGGCCCCCCAAACATGATCCCCTTCCTTGACATGGGTGCGGGGCAACATTAGTTAACAAACCGTTTTTTTTTCTATATTGGAAGAACAGACCCCGTAGCCATAGTGTCTTCGCTTCCGATTCGGCGGCCAAAATCCTAGTCCGACGGCGATTCGTAACCTTATAGTATCCGTTCGTCAACACTACCCCACCACGGACGCTTACCTGTAGATCCTCTTTTTTCGTCATATACTGAATCTCCTGTCAACCCCATGGCACTCCGGCAACAAAGGCACCTGGGCGACTACTCTACAGCGGTTGACTTTCTCTTCCGAATTGGTTTCTGGCTAGGTCCTTCCCCTCACCGTCTCGAAGTTTTTCGGATGTGGTCAGTCATGTCCTCTACTTGCATTGGGGCCGAGTACCGCTCCTATGTTTGCCATCGAATGAGACGCTGTTCTCAAGTCACAGCAAGCGACTCGTCTTTTCCCCGACCCCCATCTCTACTATGTGTTTTCCTAACTCGCCTGCCAATCCACAAAAATCGCCGTGTTCTCTCCTTCCCTTGAGCGGGTCCTCATCGGACTTCGACCCCCCTTCCCATAGCCGGAGACCCTTTCTTTTTCCTTGAACAGCCTGCGGACGCCACTTCGGGCTGTCGTTCAAGCGTGACTCGTTCACCACGGGGGCTTTTGGGAATTTTCGGACCCCTCTTCAATTTGGCTCGTTAATCTTCTTCCTCAGCGAACCATAAATTGCGGCCGGCCAGCTGGACCCTCCGGCTCGGCTTGTGTCCCCCCCCTCCCTTTTGACTATGTAAAGCCTATTCGGCGACGCCCCTCCCGCCCGTTGCTGGGCCGACTTAATCTTCTTTCTCCGCGTTCGACTACGCCTTCTCCTGTTTTCTGCGATGGCGCTGTAGCCGCCCTTTCATGTTGGGCGTCGATCTCTCCCCAGTCTAACCCTTGAAACGCCTATGAATCATCCTTCCCCTTCTTCCTGCTTGCGAGACCTCTTATCTTCCTGCCGATGAGGTTTTTTCGAGGCGGTACGCGCGGAGCGTTTTCGCCGGCGGCTGAATGACCTCGTCCCTCCACCATCTCCCCGCACGACACAATCGTGTGGCTGTTGGATTTATTTGAGCACGCCGCGGTTCTCCTTATCTCCTCTTATTTTAATCCCTTTCGAGAGAGCCTTTGCCTTCCCTCACCTGGTCGACCCCGACCGTCACCGGCGTTTTGTCTCTGTCTTCACACGGACCCCCCCCCTTTCCGAAGTAGTGAAGCTTCGTCCCTTTCCTGTCCGGCGGATGACTCTTTTACCCCCCCCGGCAAATCCGCCTCGACGGCCCCACCCCCTGGACCTACCGACTATAATGAACTCTCAGTTAAGGAAGTTGCCCCCTCCTTTCATAGGCCGTTGTTCAAGTTTTTTCTTTCTTGGGAGACCGACGTTTATAGATTTCCCCCTTCTGAATTGATGAAATCGTTGGCCGGCGTGCCGTCCTCTTTTTAGCCATACATTTTCGAGAACGCGCTTTAAAGGAGCATTTTTCGCGCCCTGTCCACTTGCCGGTCACTTTCTGGCGGTGTTAGAAGTTCACCCCTCTTTCGCCGTAGAGAGCCCCGTTTGATTCCGTCAGCGTTCCCCCGGCGCGGAGAATTGGCGTGAGCTTGTAAGGGTCCCCCCCCCTGCCCGATCCGAATTGAGTCCCCCTGTCTCGTCACTCGTCGTGGTGCCTCGTTCGTCAACGGCCCCGCCCGAACATTCCTTGCGTTTCTTTTTCGCTTCTCGTTTGAACGACAGCCTTTTTCCTCCGGCGAAGGTTGATTTGCCCTTTGCCCGCTGACGGATCGCTCCTCCCATCGGCCTTTTGTGTATTGGACGGCCGGTTGTTTTTTTGGCGTTCTGGACACAAAACCCTTTCTTTGAGATTGTTCCCTTGCCAGTGAAACGATTTTGTGTGACTTTCCCCCCCCACCTCGTCGTCCGTCGCTCTCTCTCCAAAAATTTCTTTTTACCGGCACAAATGCCCGTCGCTGGCGTGAACTCCTATTGTCGATACCAGACACCCCACTTTGTTGTTATTCGTTTCATAGCAGCAACCCATTCTTCTTTAATTAATGAAAACGCCCCCTCCGTCTCCGAGTATAGCCCGTTCTTTTCTTTTCTTCCCTTTTCTTTGTGCGCCACGTTGGCCTCTGACTAATAGTAGTCCTTTTCCCTACCTTAGTTCCGTTGTTGGTGACGCTTTTTCTCTCCTTTATTTTCCGAAGATCCTTTTATCTCCTCCTCCCGCGTCTAAGATGTCGGCCGTGTCCCTGATTGCGCATGCGCTTGTTTGGACAACCTGTGCAGTTTGAAGGCAACAGCCCCCGTGTACATGCGTGTCCTGGTGTGCTTTTTTGGTATGGGTGCGTCTTTTTTTCTCCTTTTATTGAACGTAAAACCCGCCCCGTTTGTTCCGGAACAACAGTTTCCTGAATCCGTCAATTCGCTCCCCTTTTGGTTTTCTTCCTTCCCCGAAGCGATCAACCTGCCGAATGGCTTTTTTTGGTGAACAGATCGTAAAGCCCAAACTTTCCCCCCATCAGTCCTTGACGCATTCACCACGATCTCTGTTCTACAGTGCAAGGACTCCTTTTTCTTTGGTAGGAATGTCTTTCAGTCTCTTGCCGACCGTTTTTTCTTTTTTTATGGGCTCTGACGTTTTTCACTATGATCCGGTCCCAATTGACCCCATTCCCCTTCCATTGAAGCCGTGAGCTCTTTTCGCATAGCTGGTGTTTTTCTTCGTACATCACGCCCATATTTTTTTTTTGTAGAGTTGGGAAACGAACTTTCGTTTTTGTTGTTGAGCAAGTCAACGAGACCCTTCTCTGACCACTGTAATTCCTTTCCTTTCGAAAAGAAAAAGGTCCCTCTCTACCCCCTTTGCCGTCAGTCAACTCGCCGGACCCCCTTGCCAGCCTGCGACACGACATAGACCACCTCCTCTCTCTCGGGATATGCGCCTTTTTTTTGTAGAGGGAAAACCTCCTTTCTCCCCATTTATGATGGAGCTTCTGGACAGGAATTTAGTAAAATTTCGTGCCGCCATTTTTTTCTCAATTTGGCACGGCGCCCCTTTCGTTTTAATAAGGGTCTCTTATTTAGCCCATCGTCGCTCCCATTGGCGCGGAACCAGCCCCTTTGCCGCCTTCCGTTCCTAGGGTTTGTTCTTCCTCTGTAGTTTTGATGTCTTTTTTCCGGTTGTAAATTGGCGTTCATAGTTCTGCCATTCTTCCCGCGTGATGAATACTCGTCGCTGTCAGCCGCGCATCGTTCTTTTTTTCTGTCGGTTAATTGTACGCAGGACTTATACTCTCTTTCTTTCCCTTTTTGTTATAGAGATTTTTCTTTTTCTCCCCTTTTTCTCAGAGGAGACGGAGCAGACACTCTGTCCTTTTTTCCTCCCCCTCCTTCAAGTTGATAGACTTCTTTGCTTTGCAGTCCAGGCCCCTCACAAGAATTTTATGAGGATCAATGATAACTTCCCCTATCTAGTCTGCTTTCTCGCCGGCGGCAATAGCCAGTTTCTTTTTCCCATCAGTGTCTAAGATGAGGTCCGTGTCTTTTTTTCCCCACTCACTAGATCACTTCTTCCCCTGACGCCAATGGAGGCACTGTTTCCCTTTCTTCCTGGCCGACCGCCCCCTGTGGAGCCATGCGGGGTTTTTCCCCTCCGGTCAACAACGCAGTATATCCCCGCGCTCCCCTCTTTTCTGTTTTTTTCCCCCCGGACATTCCTTCCCTTACGACGGCAACGGTTCAAGCAGGCTCCTTTTTTAACCCCCCCCCCCGGGGTCAAGGGCCTTCACCTCCATCAGGAAGTTCGTTTGCCTTGCTTCCCACCATATCACGGGGTCCAACTATACCAAACCGGTCCATTTTTTTGACGTGCACAAGCTCTGCGGACGGACTTTTTCTCCTTGGCTTCACTAAACATGTTCTCACCTTGATGAGAGTTGACGCCACCCTTCCCTTTTCATCCCTAAGCCTTCGGCACTATGCCTTAAACCGACATTCCGACCCTCCTTCCCTGGGCAGTTCATTGCACCTTCCTTTTGAATGGCGTCCCTCCCTCCGTGGGCACGGATTCCACACAGTTCTGCTTTTTTTGCCCGTTCGGATGACCCCCCCTCGTTCCTTCCTCCCTCCCATCGCACCCCTCTTATCCCTGACGGTCCCACAATATTGATTTTTTTTTCCCCCCCCATTATCGACGTTAACAAACGCTTTCCTGTTTATATATTTCCTTTCCCCAAAAACGAAAGAGCTTTCCTATTGTCTTGTTTCTTTCCCCCTTAGTTGCCGATAGGTTCAACTTTTCCATTTTTTGAGATGCACTCCTCCTTCCGATTAGTTCAATGACCTTTCCCTCTTCTGACTTGTCCAACATAAACGGAACCAACCTTTCTTTCCCTTCTGATCGAAGCGGCGTCGCCCTTCTATACCTGGAATCGCCACTTTCGTCCAACAAAGAAGTTCCCGGAAGCGGTTTTTCCCAGCCCTGAGGCGGCTTTCGTTTTTCCCATTATTTATTACTTGTTTCTGGATATGTCGCTACCCCTCTTCTCCTTTTTTTTGTATGGGATCGACCCTTCAGAGACAGCGACTTTTTTTCCGGTAACTTCCTCATTTTTTTGACATCCTCCCCCGCGAGCTTCCCTCTTAGCAAGAGACCTCGTACTGGCGCCTTTCCTCTTCTCCCCCTTTTTTTCCTACTCCAACCTTTCCACCAAATCGACGATGGCCGGCTTTTTTTTTTTTTTTTTTTTTTTTTTGTCTTCACTTTTTTTTTTTTTTTTTTTCTTTTTTTTTTTTTTTCTTTTTTTTTTCCAGCCCCCTCCTCTCCCTTTCCATCACTTTCTCTTCTTTCGCCGGCGACCCTTGCCGCTTCTTTTCTCCTCACGGTTCAGCCTGAGCGGACCGTGCATCTTCTTTCTGTCGGCCCTTTTTCACGGCGGCACAAACGTACTCCTTTTCCATTTTTTACGACCATTCCCTTTTTCATCGAGGGCAGCTACAAGCTCACGGCGCCTTTCCCAAATCTTCCCTGCCGATGGACAGGCAACCCTTTTCTCTTCCTTTTCGACGACTCTTTATCCTCGGCGAAGCCAGACGTCCCCTCCGGTGGGAATTCTTTCTCCGGGGGAAAGCGTTCAGCCGCTTCTCTTTCGACCCCGACCCGTGAGTGGCGCGGTTCGGCCCTTTTTTTCCAAGTTACTGGGGACAGAGATTTAACTTTCCTTTTCTTTCAAGTCGGTACACCTTTTTAATCCAGGAAGTGTTGTGCCCCCCCTTAACTGCTGCGAGAATGTGCATTTTATTTTCCTCCATAATTTTTCTTGAGAGTTTCGTGACTTTGGCACCGGAGGAATGAAATCTTCCTACCTTCCACACCTTCGGAAACGTTGCCCCCCTGTTGGCTTTAATCGACACCTCCCCTTGTACTGGGTAGACTCTCCCCCCCCCCCCCGCCCCCCCAACCACACCCCCGTCTCTTGGGCCAGTCCTTTTCCTAATCCTCGTTGTTGTTGTGACTTCCTCGGGGACCACTTTTCGACGTCACAGGCGTTCTTGCCTCTTCCCCCCAAAAAGATTTGTAAGTTCTCCTTTTTTGAGCTTCTTTTTTCCCTGATAGATGAAAAGTTTCCCAAGGCACAGGCAAATAACGCCTTTTCTTTTCCCACCCAAATACATTCCGAGAATTATCAGCACTTCTCTTCCGGAAGTTGTCCCCCCCCATTCTTGTTTTTTTTCAAGTTTCCTCCCGACTTAGAAGAAGTTTCTAGTCATTCCATCCCTTGAAATAGTTGGCGGCGACACCCTCGAAGTATTTTTCTCGTCGAACGAGCTGAAACGCTTTTTCTCAAGAGCCCAGCGCCCCGTCCACCTGCCCTGTTTGTTCCCCTCCTCAGTAGCGGTCTATGTATCCCCCCTGTCGTAGCGCTCCCTTTTTTTCTTGTCAGCCCGGGGCTTCCCTCTTTTCTTTTTCTTCGCGAGGGCAGTGATGTTTTTTTTCGAGTCTATTAGCGACGAATTGATTCCCCTTTGAACAATGCCGCTTCCATCACGGTGGTCGTCACGCTGGCCGACATCCCCTTCCTTTCGCTCAGGATTTTTCTTTTTTCGAGGCGGGTCGCCGGCGCCTGATTTGCCTCTGAGGTCAGAGTGATGGACCCTTCTTCTTCGCTGCCTCCTTTTGGATGGAAGGCGGGTTTTTTCTTTTCCCAAACACCTCTCTTTTTTTCAAGTCGCCAAGGAACGTCTTTTTTCTCTGTTCTTCCTTTTCCAAAAAAATCGTCTTTTGTCCTCGATTTTCACCTTCCTTCGGTACCGGACCCAACCCCTCTCTTTTGACTGACCACATTTTTTTTTTCCGATAAGTCCAAAAACGTCGAGACGTTTTCTTTTCTCCCTCAGAAAACCCGTCCTGCTCCTCTCCTTGAAAAACGAAAAGTTCCCCCCCCGCTTTTTCGTCCCCGCTTCTTTGTTGCTCCTTTCCCCCGTTGGTCTGCCAATGTTGGCGATTCCAGGTACTTCCCCCTCCCTGACCTCCTACTCTTGTTGGTGCCGTATTGTTGCCCCTTCAACCCCCCCCTCGATCAGAAGAGTCGCCGCCGTTTTTTGGACGAATCGGCTTCTGCCTTTTTCAGGAGTTTGGCACCCAGTTCCGTGGTACTCTCCCCTCCTCCCCGAGCGCGTTCGTTTTTTTTCTTTTCGTAATCGCCACACGTCCAGCGTATTGTCCCCCGATTAGATTGTTCCTGCCCGTAGGTCACGACATCTCTTTCCCACTTTTTGATTT
>Ga0179593_1615284_pt1 | contig 11872 bp, 13 predicted proteins | sample CZODoug2_1_08_16_FD_185931 | JGI IMG/M metagenome (GOLD analysis project Ga0179593, IMG submission 185931) | Vadose zone soil fungal communities from Angelo Coast Range Reserve, California, USA - CZODoug2_1_08_16fungal (PacBio error correction) | ecosystem: Environmental > Terrestrial > Soil >... | reverse complement strand
ACCCCTTCTCAATAGGTGCCTTCTCTGCTTGAGGCGTGCCGTTGCGTCGATCATTCCTTACGAGTTCTATCAAGTTGCACGCGCCTTTCCTCAGGAGCTCCCTCACGATCCACATTTATGAGGCCCCCCTTTAAGACCCTCTCGATCAAAAGTGTCGCCTCATTTGGCCCCTTCATCAGAACTGCCCTTGGATGTAAGCTGATCCCTGGGGGTCCAGTGACAGGCGCTCTCACCTTATGTTATGCTTCAAGTAGTGACCTCTTCTGTATATTGCATGAAGATTGTTAATTTCATTCCTTCTCAGGGGTCGGTTCCCTTCCTCCCTTGTGTGGGTTCTTAGTGTATACCCCCAATGCGCTTAGCTTTTTCGTCCATTCTTCCCACCCTCATGATTCGTGTCGGCCTCATCGCTTGTTTCTCTCGACCCCTCCTTTTCTGATTTCATCTGGCCCCCCGAAGCTTGATGCAACTGCCCTTGTCTGATCTTTCCTGTGAGCCCTCCCCCATGGAGGCACAATTTTCCCCCCCAACTTCTTCAATGAGGTTTTCCTCCTTAATCCCGGCCCCTCTGCATTTGCGGCCCAAGGTCCTTTCAAAACTGCGCAGGGCTCTCTTTCTGAGATACATCTCTAGCCTTCATTCCCGTGCATTCCTCTTTTCCTCTATAACCACGAGGGGTTGGTCTTCATGGGCTTTTTCGCTTGGCGGGCAAAACACTTTCAAAGGGAGTATCAAAAATTTCCCCCCCTGCGATGATTACATCGGGTGTGGGACACCCTTCAAAACCCCCCCCCCTTCTTTTTAGTCCTCCTCGGTTCACAAATTCTCCTCTATAAATTTCCTTCCGATCCTCCCTCCGAGGACCCTGAAGGTACCCGGATTTAGGGTGTGCCAATACCTCCTCCAAACCCCTTCTTGACGAATTTTCCTTCCTTCGATCAGTTAGGACTTTTCTTTTCAGTTAGTTTCTTTTTTTTCTTCCTGTCGGCTTGTGAGTACTTTTTCTCTTGGCCAACTCTGCTTCAATCTTTTTCCCCATCTTGACTTCCCTCCTCTTGTATTTCGATTTCTTTCGCCCATGACCCTTTTTCCTGGTCCCAGTAATCAAGTCCTGTTTCCTCCTTTGCAGAGCTTTTTTTTTTACTGTATAGGTTTTGGTGGGTGCTTTCTCGAAGATTTTCTTCTTCCTTTTATTAGGCCCTTCCTTTCCCAGAAAGATTGCTCAAATTTCCTCCTGCATTCAGTTTATAGCAGTTTTTTTTACCTTGATTCCTAGTCCCAGACGTCTTCTACCTCTTCTTTGATTTCTTATGCTTATATGTTCCACGATCTTTTCCAAAGCAGCGTTCCCTCTCCATTGGCGTCTCCCGAGAATTACTAGGGTTTTTGGCGTCAACCTTCCTTAGCGACCATTCTCCTTCTGGCTTTTCCCATGACTTGTTAATTTTCTTTCCTCTTCGCCAGGCGCCTCCTCTCTGCCAATCCGATATCCCCCCTATTTCTCTGGTGCCATTTCCGGCGTTTGCCCCTCCCAAACACCCCCCAAGCCGACGACATTCCGTCCACCGAAGCCTTTCATTTGATAGCTCTCTTTCTTCTATCCCACCTAAACACGCCCGCCCCCCTCCTCATTGACCTCCCCCCTCCCCGGATTATATACATCTCAGTTGTTTTGTTTAGATCTCTCGTTTTCCTTACGAGGGTCATTTCTCCTTAGGGTGCGAATCTGGTCTTTTAGATGAAGTACCTCTCTCTCTACTCAAATTTCCCTTCCGTATCTCGTGGATTTGAGTCCAGGGTTAGCCTTTCTTTATTTTTTTTGGGCCCCTCCCACGCTCTTCTTGCCCCGTTTAGATATATCACGGTTGCCTTTTTCTTCGGCATGCTTAATGGCCTCCTTATGCGGGCCTCCTTGCGCTCGCCGCTCAGACCCCCAGGGCCCTCTTCTCCCGCTTATTACTCTGGGGTAGCCTCTTAAGACCTAAACCCCCTCCTTTCCTACGCGACCCTCAGCGCAAATGATCGCGGCGACGCGTATTCCCCTTCGCTGATTCTCCTCTATAACTCCTTCCATAAGGAGTCGCCGAGTCGGTTTTCGGAAGTTGCTGTTTCTTAGACACCCTCAGGTGCTGCTGTGACGCACTCCTGCGGAATTAGTTTTCTTCCGGTACCGTCAAGCACCCTCCCGCTCGCAGCCTTCGCGCCACCCAAAATCCTCAGACTTCCCCGCTCCCATGATCGCATCCTCACCCGCGATGCTTACTGTGGTCCTGCGCAATTCGGGGTCCCATAGAAATCTCCCCTGACAAGTGCGGCTGGTAATTCCCTCTTTCAAAAAGAGCCTTGTTAGCACAGTCGTACTTAATCCGAACCGCCTGACTACCCCTCGAAAACGCCACAGTTCATGTTCCTCGTCGCGTTTCTTGGTTCGGATCCTTTTTTTTCCTGGTTTTTCATCTGGCCATTCACCCCTTACTATTCCCGGAGCCCCCCTTTCGTCCGGTCTTCTGCTCTTGCGAGTGACTTAGAGGGCGCTCCTTTTTTTCTATGTTGTCCTCTTCTGTGCACACCCCCCCCAATTTGAATCATCTCCTCCGGTTTGAAGATTGTCCTGCCCCTTCTCTTTTTGTAATTTCCCCTCCTTAAAACCTTTCTCTTAAAACAGGGCCACTTCTTTTTACCTTTGATCCTTTTCGTGGATCGGATGCGCTTTCCTCTCAATCCCACAATTACTGCAAAGATCCCTCCGTTCTTGAGACCTTCCCTTTGCCGCATTGCCCACAAGGGTGATTTCTTACCCATTCCCCCCAGCCCCCCCTCTCTTCCAGTCCCCACCCTTGCAAATCCGTTGCCTGCCATCTCTTGATCTATTTCGGAGAAAAAAGATTCCCCTAATTTGTTATTTGGTTCCTCTGCAATTTTTACCGCCGAAATCTTCATTCAAAAGAGTTCACTTTTCTTCCGCATGAGGATCCCCGATGGGGACCCCCAAAGCTTTGCGATTCCCCCCCCCCCAATAACGTTTCGTGCCGCCCACTCCGGTCCTGAAGAATTTCTTAGCTAAGGGCCGGCTCCGAAGCCACCCAAACCAGGTCTTCCGTGAACGAATACCCCCCCGTCCTCTTTGCAGGGGAAAGGGTCACCAAGAGGACGCCGGGTCCCCCCCCCCCCTAAAGCTACCGCCTTCCAGTCAAAGCCAACGTCCCCTCCCGTAAACCTCCTGCCGTCTTCACCCCACCTTTTGAGAAAGGCTCAGGAAAAATGTCCCTCTTTCCTCCCCTTTCACCTCTAGCCCAGCCTAAATACCCCTCCTATGGTTCCCCCTACTTCTCTCCCTCCCCCTTCGCTACCCCCCTAACTCTCTCTGCCCTCTCGGCTACTTCCCCCCACTCCCCACGCCCGCCCCCCCCTTCAACATCTCCCTTCCATGCCGCTCTTCCTGATCCCCACCTCTTCCCTCCCTCTCCACCCCTCCCCTGCCGTCTCCCTTCTCTGTCCTACCCCCCCCCCCTACATTCCATGCGTCCTTCTTCTCCACCTCATCCGTGCCAACCCAGGCCCCCCCCTCTCTACCACCTCGAGTCATAATCGGACGACCCCCCTTACCCCCCCCACCCTCTCCCCCCCTCATCCATATCCCTTTCCCTGTCCTACCCACATCCCCTTCCATCCCCTTGCTCACCTCCCCCCCCCGACTCCACTCATAACCCCCCTCCTCCCAAGAACCCTGACCCTCCAATCAGCACCCTCTCCTGACCCAGACGAAGCCCTTAGTTCCCACGCTCCCACTGACCTCATCGTCCCCTTGGATCTCCGCCACCCCCTTTTTGCTCTCTTGTTTTTCAAAGAACCTTCTTCCCAAAATTTTTTTCTTCTCCATGGTTTTTGACTACTTTCTTTCTTTCCCGTGATCGAACGCTAGCTGGCCGGTTCCAAAAGGCCGCTTCCCCCCTCCAGCTGAAGCCACTCCTCCCCTATTTCGGCTTTTTTTTTTCTCTTTTTTAACGTTGTTGTGTGTGAGAGTCCTTCCCGTCTTAACGGGTGATTTCTTTTTTTACTTTTTGCCCCCCGTCTTATCATTTCCGTCTAGAGTCTCTCTTTCAGGCAGCCTCCTGAGTGCGAAACGATTGAGAGGGTAACAACCACCTTTGTCCTCTGTGTCTTTTCACAAACGTTTTTTTTTCTACGTGTCTATCTTCTTTTTTGGCTGTCACTCTTCCCATGGGCGTCCCCCGCAAATCTCTTAGAAAATGATTTTCCTACCTCCCTGCCTAGGGAATTCTTTTGATTTCACTGCCTCCGCTTAATTTAGGGTCCCCCCCCGTTACGTTATTTTTTGGGGATCCCCAAATTTTTCCTCAGTTGCCATTATTTTCACTCGGCGTGCCCCCCCCGGGGTCTTCTCAAGTGATTGGTTTCCCTCGCCTCCTTTTATGATTCCTTTTTGGCTAAGACATTAGACTGACTTCCCTTGTCCTGAAGATGGCGGTTTCAGAATTTTCCCCAGGTCCCCTTGACCCTGACACCACTGAGGTTCCTTCCTTAACGGCAGGCCCTTAATGTTTTCTTTTTTTTCTTTTTTACCCCCCCCCCCCCCCCCCCAATCTCACCCCCCCTGCCTCTGTCAGTAATTTCTTCTCTATTTTTAGCCTTCCCCCCTATAGACTCATCCTTGCTGGGTGGTGACAGTGCTTTGCCGCTTGGCAGGGCACCACGCAACCCTTACACTTCAAACGCCTCATTGTGTGTGGGCCCCTTCCATTTTCACGCAAAATGAGCCCGCTAATCCATTCCTACGTACGGAGTTCCTCAGTACTTTCCCTGCCCGTCCCTCGGTCTTTTTTCGGGCCAACCTCTTCATACACCACACATGGATCCACCGGAACGTTTTTCAGTGAGTGCTTTCTTTCGTGGTTCTTTTTTTTTAGTGGACCCCGTTTTTTTTTCTCGGGTAGAGTGCCACAAAGACCCCCGATGGTTCTTGCCAGCGAAATTTCGATTTCTCTTTTAGCCCTCCCTTCTGTTCCCAGTACCTCCTTCTTCGTCCCGAGAGGTTCTTTTTCTTTTCAGTCTGACTGCTTTTCCGCGCAGGCTGACTCTTGGCTATGTTTTTTCGGAAGATTCCCCCTCATTGCGCCCCCCCCCCCCCCTGGCTTCTTTGGTTAGAACACTTTCGAAGTCGCCGACCCGTTTTCCTTCGTAGGGATGATGCGATGGGAAAAGTTTCGCGATCATTTTCCGCTGTCCCGGAGAATTCTTTTGGCGTCGTATCATTCCTTTAAGATGTGTTAGTCATTGTATGAGAGGATTAAGTCTCTTTTTTTTTTTCAGTAAATAGTGTCGCACCTACTTTACCCCGTTTATGTGATACTCTCCTTGCAAGAAGGAGTCAAAAAACCAATCACCCATTCCTTCACGTAGACCCCCGCCATCTTCTGTTACTTTCTTCGATAGCGTAAAAAAAATTCGCCCACCCCGGCCCGTCAACGGATACCTCCCCCCTTTGTTGTTGTTGTTTTCACCTTTGCGATTCCCCCCATTCCCGTCTTTTTTTTTCCCGAAGTTTCCTCGAGACGACCCCGAGCAGCGACACACCCACCAATTTCCGTTGGCGAATGGGGTAGTTATTGGTGTTTTTCCTCAGACCCTTTCTGGAACGTCTCCCCCAGCACGTAGGTATCCCATATATTTCGGCCTAATTGAGACGTTCTCTTCCGGCATCTCTCCCAAGGACTTTTTCCCTCCATAGCTATTTCTTGGGCTCTTTTTTTCTCCAAAAATAAAGTCTCCTTTGAACAATCCCTCTACATAGTTTTCAGCGATTTTTATCTTTGTGGGGGGGGGGGGTTGGGGGTGGGGTTTGGGTTGGGGGGGGGGGTTTTTGGGGGCGTGTGGGGGGGGGTGGGGGGGGGGGTGGGTTGTGTGGGGGGGGGGGGGCTTGGGGGGGTATTTTTTTTTGGTTGGGGGGGGGTCTGGGGGGGGGGGGGTGTTGGGGGGGGGGGCGTTAACCCCCCACCTTTTGCGACTCTCCTCTCTCTTCCTTCCCCTCCTCTTCCCCTTCCGACGTCGGACCGGCGGCAATTGCGGCAGCCCCCTTTTTTGATGCCATTTCTATTCTGCTTAACTTTTTTTTTACAATGGCCGCCATCACTTGCCAGCATGCACCTCGTCTGCCCGTGAACACCCCACTTCTCCGTCAGTTTTCCTCAAATGCTTTCCCTTACAACGCCTTTTAGGTGGTGGCCCGCGCCCCCAAATTAAGGTAGTCAAAAACTCCTTTCTTCTTGCCCAGTAATTTTTACCACACTTTTTTTGTTTGTACCCGACCGGTTTATTCACGAAACCCAAGATGCCCCCGAACGTTCCTCATGAGCGACTCTTCCCCGGGTTTCTTCTTCCTTGTGTTGTTCTTTGTTATGGCACGACTCCTCTCGACCGTTTTCCCTTTTCTCCTTTTATTCCTTGCTGCGTCAATCCTGGCTTCTATCCCTTTTTTTTTTTTTCTTTCCCCACACCCACCCCCCATGTTTCTGCAGTGAGACTTTTGACGCACCCCTGAACAATCCACTGTCCCCCCCCCCGTGATCTGCTTTTTTCCCTTTCTTTCTCTGCTTTTCCGTGGTATGCGTGAATAAATTTAGCGTATTGAACCCGCGCAAATTCGTTCTTTTAGAGTTGGATCCACTCAGTTCCCCTTCTGTGAATTTTTTTGTTTACAATTTCGTAAGGGCAAAGGTAGGTTCCCAGTCGTCGTGCCAGCTCCCTTGGTCGTTTCTTTCCCCATCCCCGAGCTTTTTTCCCTCCTCAGAGGTTTGTCTTCGAAACTGCTGTTTTGTGTTTACACCAATGGACGCCGGATTCCCCGTGCCATTCCACTCGTGCCCTTTCATACAGTCCTCTGTCCACTTTTTTTTTACCTTCCTTTTCCCCGTTGGCACCGTTTGCCCCTTCGGACAGCCCCCCATTTTTTTTTTTCTTTTTTTCCAGGCGCTTCCGTAGTGTTGCGACACGTGGGTTATCGTTACAGATCGGAAAGGGTGTGTCCTCTTTCACAATCTCCCCCCTTTTCACTACTTCTTGCGGCACATTTCGCTTTTGGCACCGTTTCAGCTGAAGCACGAAACACTAGCCGGATCTCTCTTGTTTACTTGTTGTTGTTTTTCCTGCGAAGAAAATTTTTTTTCCCTCCCTGGATTTTTCCCTGTCGATCAGCCCTTTTACGTGCAGCGCATCAAAGTCTTTCCGAACCTATGACCCAGGGCACCAACAGCCGATTTACACACATCCTCATACTCCCCCCCTTCCTACTTTTCGGTGTTCAGATTTTTTGCGAACCTGGAGCCCTTTGATGTCGACAGGGACCTGAGTTCTCTCGTTAGGCTCAGATTCTTTTAAGCTTACCCTGGTCGGTTCCATTGTGAGGGATGGTATCCAAGCCTCCTGAGCTCCCCCCCCCCCCCTTTTCGAACATTCTCCCCATGGGTTTTCTCAAGTTTTGGTTATCTGGACAAAAGCTTTGTGATGCTCCATCTGGCCATCGAGATGGATCCCCCCCTCCCGGGTACTACTCTTCTTTCTCCCCATTTAGTCCCCCCACGAAACTCATGAGGGTGTTAAGACTCTCACAGCGAACGAGGTCTTTCACCCACTTCGAGATGAAGTATTCCGTCCTCCAATTCTCATAGCCCCTCTTCCCCTTTCACTTTCTGGGTGTTTTCTTTTTTGCCGCTTCCCTGCGCTAACAGCTCACCTCCATTGTTTTGTGTGGCCACTTTCACCCGAATCCCCCTGTGAGCCTCAACTAGTTCCCCTCTACGTGAAGTACTCGGACCGGAGATTTTCCTTTTCGTTTCCAAACTCCCCCCCCCAAACCTGAAACGAGAACGTTAGTTTGTTTCGGGAATGAGCCTGTGCTTGTTTTTCTCTGCCCAAAACTCTCCTCCCGCGCTTTTTTCCTTGAAAGAAGCCCCTCTTTCTCTTCTTCCGGTTCCCGCGCGTTCTTTTCGGTTAGGAGTACTGTACTCCCCGTGATTTCGAACTGATCTCTTTCTGGATTTTCCTCGCAACTAATTGACCAGAATTCCTCCCATTTTTCCCTTAATTCCGAAAAATTTCCCTCTTTTCCCGACTTCGTTTTTCCATGCGGAGATTTTCTCAATACCTTTTCACCATTCCTGCAGCCTGGCTATGCTTTCTCCGTGTCTTTTTAGTATAGCGCTCTCTCTGGAGGGAATTTCGGATTTTTTGCCGCGCGCCTGACTTTCTGCCACTATTTCTGCGAGTGTCCACGCTGTGAGCCCAGCGACAAATCCCCCCACAATAAGACTCCCATGACCCCCGATTGATTTGATTCATCCTACCACTCGTCTACTTTAACTCTCTCTTTTACTATAATAAGTTGTTGTTTTGCGATTGACATCGGTGTCACCCTTCTTTTTTTTCCTATGGTAGCCCAATCCTCATCCAAATATGAAAAGGCCGGTTACTATTTCTTCTGGCCGTGGTGTGCAAAAGATGGCTTCCCGTGCTCCGAATGGGACCTCTGATACTGCCCTCTCGCCGGTTGCAGTACTCTTCCCCCACATATTTTTTTCTTTTTAGATTTCGCACCTTGGATTTCAGGTTTGCCGGGATTCTGCCTTTTTCCCCCCCTTTCTCATAAGTCTCCTCCAAAGAACCTTTCTTATTTCGATCTTTTTCTATTTCTGCCAGTGGGAGACCGGAACCCTTCTCGACACCCAATCGATTTCACCCAACCTGATCCCCCTGCTAGTCCTGTTAGTATGGGACCCGTCTTCCTCCCCTCAAGAGACCTCCCGTGCCCCCGTTCACTTTCCTCTGGCACCATCCTCTCCTATTTCCCGAAAAACTGGTTTTTCCTATTCAAGTCTAGAGACTTGTTCGGTCTTTGTACCTAAGACCGTAGAAGCAGGTCCTTTCCTTGAGAAAGTATTTCTTCCCCGATTCCCTCTTAATTCCCCCAAATTGATCATTTTCTTGATTTCTCACTTCCCCGATTTTCTCGATAACCTCGGCCTTACTCCCCTATCTTTTAGGTTAAGGGATCTGACCTCCTTCCTTAAATAGCTCTCTAATTTGTTTGGGCAGGTGAGTCCGTTCCCCTCACTTTTTAAATTTAGACACGCCATGTATTTTTAAGAACTCCCGGAAATCTTTTTCCTAAACCCTCTTCAACAATTTTGGCGGCCCGCCTCAGCTTTTTCTTTCTACCATGGAGCGAGGCATAATCACCAACCCTCCGGAAATTAAGCATTCAACCCGGACCCCTTCTTCGGAAGACGCGACCATTCAGATTGATCCCCACATGCAGCACATCCCCCTTTTTTGGGCTCTCTCCCGATCCTTCGACGTCGGGCCCCTCTCGCTTTTATCGGTGCTTGGGCAAGGAAGAGACCTCCCCCATCCCTTTCGGATCTACCCTGTTGTTGAGGAGAGCATAGGTGCCCCTTTAGGTTTTCCCTCTTCGATCAGCCGATCTCCATGAAGCTCATTGCAGAATTCCTTCTTTGTTTTCCCATCCCTCATATTCCTACCAGGTGGCTTCATCTGCTTATTTTTTAAGTCCTCTCACATGTTTTCCCTTAAGCATCTTGACTCTCCTTGAATTCCTTTAATGCGATCCCCCCTTCTCCTTTCAATGATTTTGGGACTCCTTCCGAATCTCTACCAAAATTGCGGCCTTCCTAGGTTTTATACAAACTCTTCTCCACTCTGACCCCCCCTTCTGAAGAGTTTGTCGGCGCCCCCCCCAGTCCCTTTCAGCCCCTCAGAGTTACTGTTTCCCCCCCTTTGGCTAAATCTGAACTATGGTTCCTAGACCTCCCTATCCCTTACTGTTCGCGAAAGGGACTTTGGCGTTGATAAAACTCTTCACCCTGGCGATTGCCCCATTGTTGTGTTTTTGACCCCCCCTCCTTTAACTCCCTTTCACCAGCTCAGTTGAACTCTACTCCCCGAGGACCTCCGTAGTCTGCACTTTTTCCCATAACCTCCTTAACAAACCACTTTTAAGTTTCCCATTTTAGTTCGTTGGTCATTGGTAGGGCTTTTTTTTCAACCTCCAGCTTGACATTTTGTCATCGCCTGCCCTTGCGATAACAGTCGGATGCAGTCCCTTATTAAGTCTGGTACTCTTTTTGGATTTGCGCTCCTCATTGACCGCAGCGGAATCAGGATTCAGGTTTTTTTCCTCGTTCTCATGAGACCTCTTGAGATTTTCCTAGCTATCCCCCCGGCAGCGTCGGAATCTTTCGATGAATTTCGGGGGTCGTCCTGAAAATCCCTGAGACTTCTTTTCTGAGAACTATCGCCTTCAGCAACGTAGTCCCTAAATAAAGAAGTGGTTTTGATCTTTTCTTGACACTCTTCCCCACGCCGCGGTCGCTTTTCCTATGTAACCACTCGCACAATCAGCCCGCTATCCATCTCTTCTTTCTAATTTGTACTCTCGATCCTTTTTCACCTCCATACCACTTCTCCCCCCACCCCCACTCCCCTACCTCAAAAGGATTCTCTGTCTCATACATTTGGGGATATGCGCTCCTTTCTTGCCCTGACCGTTTTTTGTTCCAGTGGTTGGTGAGTGACAAGATACCCCTTCGTGTGGACGGGTTCTCCATCTTGGGCTACAGGTACTCCAAGACTTTTTCACCTGATCCCCTTCATGTGCCCCGCCGATCTTTATTCGACCCGATCCCCTGGAGTTTTCCGACCTTGAAATCTTCTCTACTGAGTTTTTTTTGTGTCCCTAACATTTCGGTCACTCTCAATGATCCCCGGACTTAACACGTTTTCTTCTTCCCATTCCGAGCTCCTCCCCCCGCGGTCTCCTTTCGTTTCCGGTCTAGTCCCCCACACTCCTTCTCATTGGAGCACTTCTGAGTTCCTCTTCCAAGTCCTCCCTTCGCAAACCTTATCCGTCGCCCCACCCTTCATTACCAGTCGACTGCCCCCGGCCCCGAACCTCTCTTTTCTTATTTTAGCGACACCCTTTTTTCGACCGTCTACTCACTGACAAGTGCTTTCTTACCTCTGAAACTCTCCTTTGCATCTTGGTTGTTGCCGAGTCCATCTGACTCTTCCTTCTTTCACGAAACTTTCCAATTGCACTCCCAGCCCTTCCTGTCTCTCCTCTTTTTTCCTTCCTCTCTTTTTTGGATGTCTTTCTTTTCCGGCTATCCTCTTCCTTTTACTGAGGTATATTTGCCCTGGGGTCTCCGTGAGTATCTGGTTCTCATTTTCCCGGTTCCCTTTCTTCGCCCACCACAACAATTCCCTGCTTGAGTTGGTCCTCTTGGCTTTCCAACCCATTTTTTGATCCCACCAGTTCGGATTAAATGAGTTTATAGTTGTGCTTTCTCGCAACTCCATCCCCTCGCGCGTTTTCTCTGCCGACACATTCTTGGCTGCCTGTAGCGTCAGGAGACCTACATTGACTTTCGTTCGTCACACTTCCAGGTTTTCCAATTTTCTTTCTTCATTCCACTTTTTCGATTTCACTTCTTGAGGCGACCGGCTCGTCCTGCCGACACTGGATTTTTTTATACTACACCAATAGTTTTCACCCCTTTTCTCTTTCGCATTCAACTATTCACCCCCCCCCTCCTCGGACGAAGTCACCTTGTACCACAGTCTCTTGATTGGACTTGCCCTTTTATATGACAGCAATGGAACCAGGTAGTGTCCTGAGGTCGACCCTGTCGACACGATCGGAAAAGGGGGGACGGATATCCAATTTTTCGAGCTTAGGCACTCCTGCGCTCACGTGACAAGCTATAGGCTATTGGGCCCTGAAAGGAAGCTCCATCCCCTCTTTGACACTCAACTATTTTTCCCTTCGCTTCCTATATCT
>Ga0179593_1514988_pt1 | contig 11872 bp, 16 predicted proteins | sample CZODoug2_1_08_16_FD_185931 | JGI IMG/M metagenome (GOLD analysis project Ga0179593, IMG submission 185931) | Vadose zone soil fungal communities from Angelo Coast Range Reserve, California, USA - CZODoug2_1_08_16fungal (PacBio error correction) | ecosystem: Environmental > Terrestrial > Soil >... | reverse complement strand
TATACGCTATCTGAGGTCCCTTTCCCACGCATTCGGAATTCTGCAACTTTTTAAAGATTCACCTCCCCTGACTGCATTTCTTTTTCCTGCGTGTTAGAGCTCCAATCCGAAATTCGCAGCAAATCAGCATGTCTTCCTCTCCGGCGGTTTGACGTCCCCCTCCAACTACCTTCCTTGCCGGTTTCGCTACACCTTAACTTGCAGAGTGAATGCATTTGATCATTAAGATACGACGCCCCCTTTCCCTCTCCCCCATGGTTTGTAGCCCGGCTCGCCGCTCCCCCTTTCCTTCTTATTACCCTCTCCATCTGGTCCTTCCGCCCACGCGAAAGAATGTCTCTGCCTCCTCGGCGCGGTCATTTTCTTGCCAATTCCCTCATTCGGTTTCTTCTCCCCGGCATTTGTTTCGCATTCCTTTTAAATATCAGAAGTCCCGCATTTTTTTTGCCGCCGAACCTTTCGCGTGGCTCTGACGTTCTCTTTGCAAGTAGACCTTTCCACCCCTCTACCTACCTGTCTCGCACTCGTTCTCGGCCTCTCCTGCAGCCAATTGAGAACGTGTTTTAGTCGTACGACTTACCGCTGTGGGACACCGCTTGGTTCCCTCCCTAGAAACCTGGGTTGCCCCGCGTCCTGCCCCCTGTCCCCGCCAGGAGCAGCCGTCCACACGCAATTGTCCTTGATCCCCATTCTATATAGCTTTATGTCTTAGCCGTGTCTTGGACGAATGTGTTTAGAAACTCTCATCTTTTTCCTCCCCCTATGATTGCACGGACGCCATGATTCATTCTACGTCCTTCGCACCTGCTCCCCCCGTATCTCCTTCTTTTCGCGTCGCTCATGTTTCACTCCCCTGCAAGTTTTTGCTAGGGCAGGTGTTTTCCTTTCCCTGCACTCCATGATCGAGCGGATCGAGTTCATTGGCCTTTTTAGTATTCGTCGTAGGACTCCTTTCCCATCGCACCTCTGATCTTTCCAACCTCCCAGAGTCCGTTTGGACACTACCGCTTAGACTTCTCCGCCTCTCTTCGGTCTGTCGGTACCGGACGTCCCTTGCCGCGCCCCTATCTCGGTCCCAAGCACCTGGCTGACGCTTTCCCCCCCCCATCTTTTTTTTTCTGCCTACTACGCGTACTGAGCGCTTGCCGGCTGAGCCTTACGCCCAGCACTTTCTGCGGCAGGTCTAGCGTAATAACACCTGGAGGTGAGTCTTTGTCATTCGCCTCTGGTAATGTAGGTGTTTTGAACCCTTAGCACCCCTCTACATGTGAGGGCGTTGATAAGGGTCTCTGAGGGCGCCTTCTTTTTGATCTTTTCGGGTTCCGTCCTAGGAAACTCCAGGCGTTTCTTTTGTCTGATCCCAACCGCCTCCGCCGGTACCAATATCGGATTCCTAAATGGCCTTCTTTTTCTTTCACTCATTAGATCCTATCCCGCCATCCCCACGCCATCGCCCTGGAGGCCGTCGGGCCCGATTTCTTTTTCCCTGGCTTTTTCACCCTTTTCTTGACCCAAGGTTGCTCTGGTTTCTCGTCTTTATGCGCCCCCCCCGGTCATTGGATCATGTCTATTTTAATCTTCGATTCCCACCTTTCTTCTGACTTTTTTTCCGACGCTGTTCCTTGAGAATCAGTTTCCGGATCGGGGGGCTTGCCAAAAAATTTTCCAATTTTTTTTCCTCTTTTTCTCGGATACGGTGGTGAAAACGACCGCAAGCCCCTTGCAATCGCATTCCGGCATTTCGTTTTTGCTCAAATATTTTTCGTCCCCACGCCGACTGCGCGCCGTTACAGTCGATCAATTTTTTCTCCGTTCCCTTTTTTTTAATGTTAAGCTCGTACAAGTGGAGAGACCCATTTCTTCCCTATTGATTTTTCTTCTTTGGCTTGTTGGTTTTTTTTGGCCTGGATTTCCCGCCCCTTAGTTTGCTTCGGGTTTTTTTTTTCCCCCCCCTGCTCCGCCCTTGCGCTCCTGAGGGCGATTGTGCGGCGCGTTGTTCGGATAAATATCCTCTTCTTATAAACTTCGTTCTTCACTGGCCTTGACTCCTTGCCTATGCGCACTGCGTCAAGCCAACCGAGTAAGGCCTCTATAGGTTTTTTCTTTTCTCCCCTTTGCAAAGGTTTTAGTGTAGGATCCAATCTCCTCTCCCATTTCCGGGTCGCGTCTATGGTATGCTCTTCAGGATTCGCGCCCCCCATTCTGGGATTCTTTTCCCTTTTCCCCTCGCTTCTCCAGGGTATGGGGTATCTGTTTAATTCGAGTTTCCGGATCTCCCTACATTGCTCCGCAGATGAGTTCGCCGCCTGGAGGACTCGTTGGTGGGTCCAACCCCTTTTTTTCACGCCGTTCAGCACTGCAGCGACCGACGGTCCGTAGGCACATCTTGCTTTGCGGTCGTCGAAAATTTGGCGACAGGACCTGCAGGCCTCCATTTGTTCCCCCCTTTTCCGAGACAATGCGAAGGATGCCCTGCTTTTCTGACATATTCTCATTACAACTTCATGGTTAGTTTCCGAGTCTCCAATCGCGTTTCCCGTTCTTGAAGTACCACTTCCTTTGATATTTTTGGCTCACAATTTTCTTAAACCTGGATCTTGTCAAGTTCGTTAATGGTTTTGCGTCTGTTAAGTGCGCTGCTTTTTTGAGCAACGTTTCAACCTCCTCCACGTTACTCTCTAACAATGAAAAATAGGGATCAGGTCCCATGCCGGACCTTTTCCTCGTCCTCCTCTCGTGATCTCTTCCGCCTTTTGAGACCCCTGGTGATGTCCCTTGCAGAGATGGTCTTGAAATCTCCGTCTTCCCATTTTGTCCTTTTTCGGTCGAGTCACCTTGCATCCTGAAACTGCTCTTCCTTGGGCTTGCCTTTCTTGACCGCCTTCCCCGTCAGCAAACAGGACAGCTTTGAGGAGGGCGTCTTTTTTGTGCTCCTCTCTCGTGCGGTTCTCCCTCAATCGTCTCCAAGAAATCTACCTCTCCCTTATCGGAGGGAGTCTAGTTCTCCCAATCTTTTCTTTATGGATCAGCTGCTCGATGATTTTCGCCGTGCCCTTTTATAACTTCCTTTTATCTTGGGAGACGGCGGCGGCCGCAACTGTGGAGATCGTGCTTGTTGTTTCTTTTACTGTATGGGCCTTTCCCCCCCCCCCTTCAAGATTTTTCCCAAATGTGATGCCTGATGACTTTTTGAGTGCTGCAGAGTTTTCTGATGCGTCCTCATGTAGGTGGCCCCCCCCCCCTTGTCACTGCTCCTTCCGTCTAAAACCGTTGCCGATCAGGGAAGGGGCCTGTTGCCCATTCGACGCGCTTTTTTTCCCAGATCCCCCCTTCTCCTACAGCGATTTCGACGGGTACGCTTTAATCAGACAGCGTCCGGCTCTCCTCGCCCTCGCGCGCCGGCTAGCATGAGACCCCGCTTGCCCTTCTTCCTGGAACTCCCTTCTTCTTGTGCAGCTCCCCTCGCGCTTTCCTGTCTCGTTTAAATCGTCTTGGTTCCAGCTGATGACGTGTGTTGTCCCTCGTGCGCGCTTTTCCTTTTTCGCAAGACTGCCCGCCGCCGGTTAGACTCGGCCCGCGGAAGCTTCTTTTTCTCCGTACCCGTGCGCGCTTTTTGAGTTAAACCGCCCGCAGGAGCTCTACTGGCTCGAATGTTCCCTTTCCCCCCCACAACCGGTCCTACAGTTTTCTTTATTCGCCACGCTTGCCAGGATAGCATCCTTCAGTCCCCAACGCACCCGCAGTCCATCCACCCTAGCCGCATTTCATTCTCTTATCCTATTCTCCCCCCCTGGACAGCAAAGTTTCCCTTAGCACTTTTGCTTTCTTCACGCCTCTCCGGCTTCTGGTCAAGGATGTTCGCCAGCCCTCCCGCTTTTTGAATGTTTTTTTTCTTCCAGGGACGACGACAAAGATGACCCCCACTTATTGCCCCAATTTTGCACCCTCATCCCGCATGTTTCCCCTTTTTGACTTCGCGCGTCGACCTGCGACGAGCCCCCCCTTTCCCGTTTCCCCTCAGGGAGCACTTCTTGCCCCCCCTTGTCTACGGGCATCCGACACAAATGGCTTGTTCCCCCCGCCAGAACCAACCCTTTCAACCTGGTGAGACACAAACCCCCCCCCTGTCCCAACCGTCGCCACCGCCTCTTTTCGTCCCCTTCTTCTCCTGCTATTTCCGGTTTGCTTGATGGCTCTCGACGACTTGTCTTTTAAGACCGCCCATCCCCCATTGTCCTCCCCCTCTTCATGCGTTAGGGGAAGGCGGTTGTGAGGAAACGCGGCGACTCGACAAGACCTATCTCCTCGTCTCCCCTGTTGCATTTTTCCGGCATTCTTGACGACTCGTCTCAAGTCTCGCCTTGCGCTCCCCCTCGGTAGGTTTTTCGTGTAGTTTTCGGGTTTCCCAAAGTTTCTCGGACAGTGCCGAACAGCTGAGATGAAGCCAACCGACAGACTCTTTTGTTTTTTTCCCCCCGCTTTGGGCTTTGTGCTTTGAATTTCGCCCCCTTCGATGCTTGCGGCTTTCGATGCTTCTAAGAATTGCGATCTGCCGCGATACGATAGTCTTGGGGGTTGTCTATCCGACAGATTGGTCAAGTTTCTTATGGATGTCGGTTTTTTCCCTCTTCGGTTCGTAGGGTTACCGACTCTTCGAAGCGGATGGTTTTTTTTCCGTTTTCGTTTTAGTTGCTACACCGGCGACTATTCCTTTTTTCCCGTTCTCTCTTTGCCCTTTTGTGCCTTCTGGTGCTGTCCTACTGCGACTCTCGCCTGCCAAATTGAACTCGATCCGCTTTCTAAGTGGGTTCAGGCTTTTATAAATGGTTATCGCTAGCAAGCTGCCGTTTTATTCCAACTTCCGTCATTCCTACACCCTTCTGCATCGGTTTTTCGCCCTTTGTAGGCATTGGGCAATCCTTCGTTTTCCCATTCCTTTTGGAGGGGGTTTGTTGGGAGTTGTGAGGGTAAAAAGTGGGGGCAACCAGGGGGGGGGTTTCTTCACTTGAGCCCGACCTCTTTTGGTGTCTTTCACGGCAACCCATCCCATTAGCAGTTCCTTTTTCACCGCTCGTCATACGATCTTCTTTTCCATCTAATGGTTATCTGAGCTGATCAATTGCCTGTTTCAAGCGGCTTGCTACTTTGTGTCTCTTTTTTTTGCCGGAAGCCGTTGTTCAAAAAAGTTTCGCCTTCGGCTTGTTTCCAGATTCGGCGTTCCCACTCCGCGGTTAGTGCTGATATCTGACGGTCTGCAGACCCCCTACAGTCTTGTGCTTCCGCAAGCGCCAAAAAAACTGGTTTCCCGAACTTTCCCTTTTAGTCCTGGTCTTTTGGTTGCTTGTGGCCCTTAGAATTTTACTCTTTTTTCGTGAACGTCACCCGCGCTTTTTGGGGCGTCCTCTTTTGTCCTTCCTTGCGTCTTGCAACAATTTCTTTCTGACTGGGGTTTCCCGGAAATTGCTCCCTGAATCGCCGAGCCCTCCCGATTTGGTTGTCAAATTCCCCTCGCAGGTTGATTTCGAGACATAGCCGTTTCTTTACGTTGCGGTAACACTTACCAAGATTTTTTTTCCCTTTTTATTCCACAAAACTGACTTACTATTGTGTTTCCTGGCGCCGCCGGTCGGATTTTTTTTCCCCTGTGTATCTTTGTCGAGACCTATGGCCAAGTGCAAGTTCAGTGCTTTTCCGGGTGGAGTGCAGTTTTCTATGTTTTTTTTCGCAGTGCTCCCTCAGCCGTTGGAGCCGGTTTCCACTCTGCTTTCTCGCGCTGTTACTTGTGCATCAATTACCCTCCTATCATTTTCACTGGGATGATAGACTGTTTCTTTGCCTCCCCTTCCCGACCTGGTTTGGGTGATGAGATTCCTTCACGGTAACCAGCCGCCCCGTGATCGGCCGCCCAGTCTCATCTCTCGCTCCTGTTTTTTGGAGAGTCTGGCCGCAATGTGGGGTCATTGAATCTTTTCCGTTCCCTTTTATACCCCTCCGGTATTTGAATGCTTGCACTTTCTTTTTCCCAAGTCTATATCAGCCCCTCTTTCCTGATCATGATTTCTGTAACTTCCATTTCGCGCCTCCCTCGCCTTCTTCCTCCAAGAACGGCTTTTACCCTCCCGACCCCTCAAGAATCTCCACACTGCTCTGATCCACCTTGATACCTCCTTTAACTTGCCTTTGCAATAGGCGCGCTAATCGCTTTTTCCAAACCTTTTTCCGCGGTCAGTCTGAGTCTCTCCTTCACAGACATCCCGTCCCGTATTATCTATTTTTCATCTTGCCATGGCAATTCCTTTCCTTCCTCAGCATCATTGCGCTTTCCTTCCATGCCCCCCAATCAACTGTTCTGCGATTTGTTTTCTGCATTTAGGTCACCCGTATACTACTTTTCCAAATGCTCCTCCTCCAGCGCCTTTCCTCCACCTTCTGCGGTTGACCGCCCTTCCGCGGGCAAGTCCGAAATTCCCCACTTTTCCCTTTCGTCCCAGTTTTTTTTCTGCTTGAGGTCAAAAATCCGTATCAAGTGTGGAGAGTTTTCACCCTCTAAGACCTCTTCGTTTCAAAACGCCCCCGCATACCCCTTGTGTCACAAGGCTGCCTGGAAAAACCCGGATTCAGAGTTCCCTATCCACCCTTCTCCGCCTATGACACGCAATTTCCGCTCATGGCTCCTTCGAGGATTAATCTTCTCTACCCGTATTTGCCTTCCGAAGGTTCTATTTTGTGTCACCAAGAAGGTTCACCTCTCTCCTTTTTCTATGAGCTCCCTCTTGACGCATTATTCAGATCTGCCTTCCAGTGCCCTTCCTCATTTGCTTTCGAAGCCCTAGTTCAATTTTTTGCACTGCAGTCTTCTATCTCCAGTTTTTCTTTGATTGCCATCCCACGCCATGATCGTAAGGATCGAGGTTCGTTTTCTCCGTTCTTTCCGTCGTAGAACGCAATCCGAGCGGACATCCTATTCTTCTACTGTGCCACCCCCTGTCCTGTTCGCCGTTTGTAAACTTTCCGGCGGACGAAATTCCGATACAGTAGTCGTACTTTGACCACTTCTTTCCTCACTAACTCCAAATATACCCCGGGACCAAGCACCATGGCTGATCTACATCATTCTGATGGAATTACTCTTTTTCGCTTGATGTCCGGTGTAAGATTCCCAGCACGCCGCGCTTTTTTGGATACAATTTCCCTGGAAGGCTAGCTTAATCCCAACCCCTTTTTTTTTTTTTGTTGGTGCATCACTTATATATTTGTTTAGTCTGTCGTCGTTGAATATTCCCTCCCCATTTCGGGCTACCTCTCTGCTCAGTGCATCTTTGGAGGACGCTGTCGCTGTCCTTTTCGGAATCCGGTCCTCCACTCTTTCCCTTGTCGCCTCTATTTTTGCCAGACTCTTCTAGAAGAGTCGCCACAATTCTTCCTGCACCTATCCTTCTCCCTTCTACTTTGGTGATAGGTATTTCATCATCGATCGAGAGGCGACCCGGACCCCCTTTTATTGGGGGCGTCCAGGATTGCTGGGCATACTGGGCTTTCTCACCAATTTTTGTCTTGAAAACAATTTTTCCTGTTCTCTGATTTTTTTTCTTTTTTTTTCTTTTCCTCCCCTTTTAGCGGTCCTGTTCTACGCCAATTGGCCTCGTGGCCCATCTCTTTCACGGAACTCTTTGATTTTTTCTGCTCACTCCTGCTTTTCAGGTCTGGGCCGATTAATTTCCAACACCCCCGTGGTTTTCAATGCTGGGGTCTTTTCCCTGTTTTTTTTCTTTTCACCGGAGGGTTTTCCCCGAACGATATCCCCCTCTTCCCCGCCTTCCTCTTGAGTGTATGGGCTTTGCTCCCCCCCTTGGCGCCAGACGGCCTAGCAGCCTAGGTCGGAAGCCCCAGGTCTTCCAGTTCCTCTTTTTTTGCCTACATCCTCTCAGGAAAAGTTGCGTCGACCCTCCTTTTACATCTGATTTCTTCTGGTTTCCTTATGTTGGTGTTGTCTTGGAGATCATGGCCATCCTTTTGCGCCTTGATGGCTTCTTTATTACCTTTTCTCTCCCCCTTTTTTCGCGCTTTCTGGCGATTTATGTTTCGTAACGTTTGTTCGGATAACCTTTTTAGTCTTCTCCCTTTCTTTCCGGTTCTTTTTTAGCCGGGACGATGTTGAACTTGAGCCCTTGTCAAGCACCCTCCCGTTCTCAGCGGGCTCCTTTTGATATTTTTTGTCAATCATTCCCCCTCTTTTGTTTCAGCGACGCCGGCCATCGCGGAGAAATCTTCTAAGCCGGGCGCGCCGCAGAGGCGATTTCATTCTCCCATTTCGCGCCCTGTCTTTTATGCTTCCCTCGCCCGTGAAACTTTCTACATTTTTCTTTCCGTCTTTTCCTCTTGCACTTCGTTGCAAATTACATGATCTTGAGCCAAATTTCGCCGCCGACTCCGTACGCGGCTTGGGTTTTTTTCTTTTGGCGCCTCTCCACCTACGCTTTAAGAAACTCGCGACCGATCTCATCCCCATTTTTCCACCCCCTGCCTTCACTGGGTTGATTTGATACTTCCACGTCGAAAAATCTGTTGTCTGCAGTTCCCCACACCACCTGAGCCCTCCCCCCCCTTAAGCGCAAATACTCCCGGCGTATTTCGATAGTGCTCAGGCAACTTTGCGCTAGCCATCCCAGACTCCTTTATTTGCTTCCGTTCATAACTCGAGCCGGCGTAGTCGATTTCTCGTCCTGCCGTCTCCCCCCTCATTGGTCTCCCATGTGCTGAAACTCGGGCTCCGCCGTTCCTGGTGCTTTTTTTTTTCTTTTGACCTCGTCTCGAATGTTGCCTGAGATGCAATGCGTAATCGAAAGCTGTTCCCCCCCCCTTCTCGGCACTTGACCGGCAATTGGCATCGTCATCACCTCCTTCGGATCTTCTCTTTCCCGTTACCCCCTGGCAGTGATGAGATTGACCGAGAGGCCGTCACTTGCCGATCCCTTTTTTTCTGCTGGCTACTTTTTTTCCCCCCCATTTTGCCTCATTGAAACAGGCGGCGTCTTGGCGCTTATTTTTTGCCCTCCTCACCAATAGACAAAAACAGTTGCACGCGGCCCGGGATTTTTCTTTTCCCCCTTGGTTCCCGCATCTTTCTGGATTTTTCTCCTCCTGCGAAGAAATCAACGACGACGCCTTTTCTCGTATTACTCCTCCCGAAAATCCCCGGCTTTTCGGATGAGCCGATGATTCAGTCTTCCTTGTTTTTTTTTTTTTTTACCGGTTTCTTCACTTACGCGCGTTCTTGTTTTTATTTTAAGGCTTTTCTGGTCCTGATTCTTTAGCCTTTTAGAAGTTTTTTTTTTCCCCAAATTACCGATGGAACTGTCCAATTGTGCGACTGCTTTGATCTGCTTCCCACTTCGCTCGTCTTTTTTCCTCTTCTCAGACATGGAATACAAAACCCAAGCGCGTACCCTTTTGGCGACCTTTTCTCCCCTCTTTCGCATTTGCAGGTGCTTTTTTGCAGTTTCGTCCTTCCCCCTCTTTCTTTCCCCATCCATGATTCAAGAACGAGTTAGAGGGGGGAATTTCCCGCCTTCCTTGGGCATGCTCAGTTTCGCAGCAACCTTCGAGACTTACGGCTCGCCTCCTTTCGTATTTTTCGTCCCCCGTTTATATTTTTTGAGCCCGAATTTTGCGAGGAGGCCAGATGATTCCGGTCGCGTGCTTGGCTTTTGCGTCCTTCCCTTCAACTGCCGCCGCCTTTACCTAGTTTTTCCCGCGGAAGGATTCGAGGTCTTCAACAGACGCGCGGTTTTTATCCCTTCAGGACGCTCTTTTTTTCCCAGTAGTCGAATTCCCTTACAAAAACGGAAAAACGGCAGCGGCCTGCCACAGCACCTTTTTCAACTCTTCCAATCTGCCAGCTTCCCCCCACGCCCCCCCCCAACACAGGCACCCTTGCACTTTCTTAGTGTCCCCGTTCTGATCTCCCCATTAGAACCTCGTACCAGTCCCCCCTCACACTTCCATTTTTTCAATTTACCGTCTGCTTCACGTAGGTTTTTCTTTTAGCCCCCTCATCCAGGATAGCAAATGCTGCAGACGAGTGCCGATTTCTAGCCCCTGCCCTTACGCCCTCCCTGATTTTTTTCAGAAGAAAAAGATTCAACAATTGCCCCTCTTGCTTTGGCCATCCCCTCGCCAGGCCTTATTCGCGACTTCTCCCGGATACTTTTGCCCCAAACCTAGGCTTTTCAAATCGCCTCGCCCGCCAAGGCTCCATTCCTTCGTTTCTTTGTAATCCTTTGCGGCTCCCCTCCTCCAAACAGTTGAGAAACCTTGGGGTTGACATTGTTGAGAACAGCCTTTTTACCGCATCCCCTCCAATCGTTGCCGGCCCCTTCCCCTCCAGAGGTTCTTTTGATTGAGTCTTCTCCTTCGCTAGAATGAGTCCCTCCCGGCTTCTTCTCTGATTTTCTTAGGTTGACTGTTCGCTTCTCTTCCGTCATCGCGTAGACGAGCGCCGCTTCAAATGTTTGGCTGATTCCCTCGCGCAGCGACACCGCCCGCCTCCGAAGCGCTTTCTCCCGCCCTAAGAGGTTACTCTTGTGAGATTCACAACTCAGCGGGCCCGACTCCCAGACGACTTGAATGCACCACCGACAGCACCTCCATTTTTTGTTGCGCTCTTTCCTGACTTTCTATTGAGAGCGTTTCGTTCAGTTACTCCTTCAGCTCGTTTTTTCCGCTCGATAGTATGCGATCTTCGCGAGTTCGGTCTGACGTACTCCTTGTTGGTTTTTTTCTTTACTGTCGGTGAAAGAGCGCCTTCGCAAGGTTTTTTGACTTCTGACGAAGTCTCCGTCGACTTCGCCGATTTTATACCCCCCCCTCTTGTTTTTTTTTCACAGTGAGCCCCCGATGGACTGGCTCTGGGATGTCGTCCGCCTACCTCGAGGCCCGTCAATTTACCTCTCCTTCGACACTAGTTTTTCTCTTCCCCTGTTTGATAGCCTCTGCGCCCTTAGTTCCAGATGTGCGGCTTCACCTTGATTTTCAGAGTGCCTTTTGCAACGCACGTCTTCCGGAATTTTATTCTCGATGCGGAGCTCTAGCGGTAGGGTGCCGTTACCCAAATCCCCGTCACTCCCCGCTCGCGAATACCCGATTATAGTTCCGATGTTTTTCATGCCGGTTCTTAAATTGACTTTATCGGCTGCTCCTGGGTGCTTTTTTTTTACCGACTCTTCTTGGTGTCCCATTCCCTCCGGTGTTAAACCGGTTCTTTCGGCCGTCCCACTCTCTTTCCCAAAGACTCGTAGAGTAGCTGGGTCGTCGTGTCTCACACGTTCGTACAGTTCTACTTCCCTGCAAAATGTCTCATAACCCGATGCTGTAGGTTGCGTGTTTCCCCTTGGACTCGAATCCCCTCCCCCCGTTCGGAACCTTCCACGCAGACGGTTGGGGCCGTTTTTTGGCGTGGACTGAGGAGAGAAGGTCCCGGGACAGCCCACCCCCTCCCTACGATGCATCGACCACTTGATTGCTTGCATTCTTCCGCGCATACGTTTCTTTAGTTCCGCCATTCGTTGGTCCTTTTCCTTTGGAATCTTTCTGACTAGTCTGGAGCGGCGACTTCTATGGCCGGCGGCGCCGTGGTTCCGGGCTCCTTTGTATTAGTGCGAATTCTTTCTTCTCTGAAAGTCCGCTGTCTTATGACGGTTTCCGTTGGTTGGTCTTTCTTCCAATTCCCGCCAGGTCTGGAGAAGTCCTTGGAATTTTAGCGGCCCCCTTTTGCCTCATCTCCCCCTTCATGATCATGACTGGGGCTGATAGCCTACTTTCTGCCGCATCCGAAATCAGTTTTCTTTTTTTTGGTCCTCCTTCAAGATAGCGG